>Ga0316232_1000078_pt1 | contig 167570 bp, 151 predicted proteins | sample TBHtaG_FD_206006 | JGI IMG/M metagenome (GOLD analysis project Ga0316232, IMG submission 206006) | Freshwater microbial communities from Trout Bog Lake, Wisconsin, USA - TBH18025_13 | ecosystem: Environmental > Aquatic > Freshwater > Lake > Hypolimnion/Profundal zone | place: USA: Wisconsin...
TGATCCGTTGATCCGTTGATCCGTTGATCCGTTGATCCGTTGATCCGTTGATCCGTTGATCCGTTGATCCGTTGATCCGTTGATCCGTTGATCCGTTGATCCGTTGATCCGTTGATCCGTTGATGCCATTGATGCCATTGAGATCACAAATGGGTTTTCTTGTCCAAAGGAAACGCGCGGGGGGCAGGCGTGAATTGGGGCCGACTCAAGCGGCGTGGGGGAAGCATTCTGGCTTCCCCGGGATCAGAGGAACCGCGGGGCGGAGTGTTCCGGGGAGCCCACGCGCCTCGCGTGCTGGTTTCGGCGCCCTCGCCGAAACACCTTTTCACCCGCAAAGCAGGCAGATCGCGGCAGCGAGGCGCTGCCGCCCGCACGCGAGGGCGCGTGCGCTCCAGAGGTTTGCGTCCCCACACCGCAAAGTGTGAGATATGCGGGTTAGCGCAGAGTGGCGCAGGCGTCCCGCCTGCGGTCTGGATCGCTTCGCAGGCGGGACGCCCGCGCCACAACGGAGCAGCCGCCTTAAGTGAACAGCATTGGGGCTAGGTGGGACACCTCGGCGAGGTGTCCCATTTCTTTTGTTGAACGATTTACGCGACGTTGCGCCCGATGCAGTTTAAGTCTTCGAACGAGGTGATGAGGCGCTTGGTGAATGTGGCCTCGCCGGCACCGAGCCAGACGCGCGGGTCGTAGTATTTTTTGTTCGGGGCATCCGGTCCGGTCGGGTTGCCGATCTGGCCCTGGAGGAAGTCGTGATTCTTTGCCTCGTAGCCGCGAACCCCGTCCCAGAACGCCCACTGGAGATCGGTGTCGAGGTTCATTTTGACGGCGCCGTAGCTGAGGGCTTCGCGGATTTCCTCGCGGGAGGAGCCGGAGCCGCCGTGGAAGACGAAATTCACCGGCTTCGGGCCTGTGCCGAATTTCTTCTGAATGAAGTCCTGCGAGTTTTTCAGGATGACGGGCTTCAGTTTGACGTTGCCGGGTTTGTAAACCCCGTGGACGTTTCCGAACGCGGCCGCGATCGTGAAGTTCGGGCTGATTTTCAGGAGGGCCTCGTAGGCGAGGGCGACTTCCTCGGGCTGGGTGTAGAGGCGGGATTCGTCCACGCCGGAATTGTCCACGCCGTCCTCCTCGCCGCCGGTGACGCCGAGTTCGATTTCGAGCGTCATGCCCAGCTTGGCCATGCGCGCCAAGTATTTGGAGCAGATCTCGATGTTTTCTGCGATCGGCTCTTCGGAAAGATCCAGCATGTGCGAGCTGTAAAGCGGCTTCCCGGTCTTGGCGAACTGCTCCTCGCTGGCGGCCAGCATGCCGTCCACCCAGGGGAGAAGTTTCTTCGCGCAGTGGTCGGTGTTTAGGATGAGCGGAACCCCGTAGGCCTTCGCGGCCGCGTCTGCGTAGTGGGCACCGGCGATGCCGCCGAGGATCGGCCCGAGCTGGTTTTCCTTGCTGACTCCCTTGCCGATGAAAAATTGCGCTCCGCCGTTCGAATACTGGATCATCATCGGGGAGTTGACCTCGCGGCCCGCCGCGAGTGCGGCGTTGACCGAGTTCGTGTTGACGCAGTTCACGGCGGGCAGCGCGAACTCGTTCGCCTTCGCGTAGTCCAGCACTTCTTTCACTTCATCGCCGAACAGAACTCCGGCCCGGAATTTTTTCTTTTCACTCATGGTTTTAAATAGGTTGTTTTTTGTGCCCCCCCCCAAAGTGGGCGGCAGTTGCTCCTACCACAGCGGCGGATTTTGAACAGCAGGAATCGCCCCGACATTCACCGGAGCATGACCCGCGTCAAAATGGGGAGCGCGGGCTCAGGGGTTCTTCACCGTCAGCAATTGGAAGTCGCCGTTTTTGTCGCGGTAAAACCCGCGGAGCAGAATTTTCTTTGTTCCGTGGAGAGTCTTGAGGCGGTCGGTTTCCTTGAGGTCGTTCTCGGTCCAGCCTTTTGCGATGATGTTGCCCCCGCTGTCGATGACCTCGTCGGGCGGCGTGGTGAGCGCGTCGTATTTGGCTTTCGGGAGGCGCACGGCGTCGAGGGATTTCAAATTGTAGAGCGAGACCCACCAGGCATGCTCCGCGTCGGGGGCGGTGGGCGGAGTGATCTCGAACGTGAGCGTGCCCGCCGTCGCCTTGCCTTTCGTGAGCCCGATTTTGTAAAGCGCGGCGACTTCCTCCCGGCTGCCGAGGAATCCCGCGAAATAGCCGCGCAGGATTTTCTGGAGCTTCGCGTCGTGTTTCCGGCTCCCGTAAATGCCGAGCTCGACGCCGGCCGGGTGGTTCGGGTCGCCGTAGATGTTGAGTTCGACATCGCGGTTCACCAGGAAGGAAAGGTAGGGGACATTTCGGAAGGTCCCGACCGTGACCGTCGTGGCCGGGATCTCGACCACCGACTTGATCTGGTCGTGGGTCCGGAGGTCGTTGGCGATCACCCGCCACGATGGCAGCGTTCCTTTGCTGATGAGCTCGGTGAAGTAGGTCGCGGTGTCCGGCTCATCGAGCACGCGGACGATCTGGCTCTTCGGGTAGGTTTTTTCCCCGAATTCCTCCTGCATGAGGATCGAATCCACCGAGTTTTTGATGATGAGCCCGTGGATCGTGCGCCCGTCCTTGAGGACGATGCTGTCCGGCGCGTGGAACGAATCGTTGGCGGCGCGGGTTGTCTGGCAAATGATCGCGGCGGCCGCGAAAACGGCAATGGTCCAAGACTTCATGGTTGAAGTGTGTCCGCGCGACCTGTAGATGGCAAGTATGCGTTGTTTGAATTTTGCCGTGAAACCCCTGCTGCTGCCCGCCATCGCCGCGCTGCTCTTCTCCGGATGCGTCATGGCGCCGAAGCCCTACAAAAAGCCCGCGGTGGCGGCGAAGCCGGTGCAGACCGGGAAGTTCTGGTGGGGCACCTCGACGGCCAGCTTCCAGAACGAAGACTGCGGGGTCGCGCCGGGCTCGCGGAATTTCTACAAGACCGACTGGGACATTTACGCGGAGGAGGGGCATATCCCGCCGCGCGGGAATGACGCCACATTCTCGTGGACGCATTTTGACAAAGATCTCGCCGCCTTGAAAAAACTCGGCGTGAACCACTACCGGTTCGGGATCGAGTGGGGGCGCGTCGAGCCGAAGCCGGGCGTCTTCAACGAGACCGCCATCGCCGGATACGTCCGCATGGCAAAAAGCCTCAAGGCCGCCGGGATCGAGCCGATCGTCACGCTCTGGCATTTCACGTTCCCCGACTGGCTGTATGACTCGAAGAACAAGGGGAAATCGGATTTCCTGAACCCCGGCGTCGAGCAGGCATGGAAGGGCTATGTGGCCCGCATGGCGGACGCGCTCGCGCCCTATGTGCGGATCTATGTCCCGCAGAACGAGCCGAACGGCGACCTCTACGTCGGATACTTCGGAGGCCACTGGCCGCCGGGGCTCCTCGCCACCCCGTGGGCGCTGAAAAAAGCGAACGCTGTCGCTGTCACCATGTTCCGCGATGCGGCGGCGATCGTCCGCCGCAAGCGCCCGGACGCCCTCATCATGGGGATTTATTCGATCCCGAACTGGCGGCGCAACTACTTCCAGGACCCGACCCAGTTTGTCTATAACATGATGATGCACCAGAACTGGGACCACCTCGACCAGGTGGCCGACACGATGGACGTCATCGGCGTGAACTACTATTACTCGCAGGATGCGTCGGCCCGACGGTTCATCATCCGCCCGCACGGCGAACTCGCCTCGAACTACACGCAAAACGGCTGGGAAATCGACCCCGAGGGCTTCTATTCCACGCTCACCAGCGTTTACAAACGCTACGGAAAACCGATCGTCGTCACGGAGAACGGGATCGGCACCCAGAGCGAACAGAAAAAGATCCGCTACTTCCGCGAGCACGTGAACCAGATGCGCCGCGCCATGAACGACGGCGTGGACATCCGCGGGTATCTGCCCTGGACGCTCATCGACAACTACGAATGGGCCGAGGGCTATGCCGCCAACTTCGGCCTCACGTATCTGGACAAAAAAAACATGCGGCTCGTCATCCAGCCATCGGGCGAGTGGTTCCAGAAATTCGTCAAAGCCAACCCCGCGCCCTGAGCCGCCGAATATCAGTTAGTCGAACCGCGCCGGCTGTCCGGTCGCGGCGAGGACCGAGCGCCACCAGCTCCCGGCGGGGTCGAGGCGCTTGGTCTGGCCGGCCAGGAGTTCGATGGGGACATGGATGAAGCGCTCGTGGAGAAACCCGATGACCAGGCCGGTCTTGCCGGCCATGGCGGCGTGGACGGCATTGCGGGCGAAGAGGTCGCAGACGAGAGCATCCTGGCAGTTCGCGGCGCAGCTCCGGATCTCGTAGCTCGGATCGAAATAGCGCACGACGACAGGGATCCCCTCCGCTTGAAAGCAGGCCTCGATTTTCCCCCGCAGAAACGGCCCGATATCCTTGAGCTTCAAATTGCCGGAGGCATCGCGTGCGCCGGAGTCCGCGGCGAGCAGATCCTGCCCGGCACCTTCCGCGACGGCGATCACGGCATGCGATTTTTCGAGCATCCGACGCTTGAGCGCGGCAAGGAACGAGTCGAGCGCAAAAGGCACCTCGGGGATGAGCGCGAAGTTCACGTCTTGGCTCGCGACGGTTGCCCCGGCGGTGATGAAGCCGGCATGGCGGCCCATGAGCTTCACGAGGCCGATCCCTCCCTCCACGCTCCGCGCTTCGGTGTGCGCGCAATCGAGCACGCGCACCGCATCTTCCACGGCGCTGAAAAATCCGAAGGTGCGGGAGACGAAGCCGACGTCGTTGTCGATGGTCTTCGGCACGCCGACGACGGAGAGCGCGTGGCCGCGGCGGCGGGCCTCCTGGTAGAGGTCGTTCCCTCCGCGCTGCGTGCCGTCTCCGCCTACGGTGAAGAGGATGTTTACGCCGCGAGCGATGAGGTTGTCCACCGCGGCGGCGACGTCCACCGGGCCGCGCGAGGTGCCGAGAATCGTGCCACCTTTGTGGTGGATGTCATCGACGAGTTGGGGCGTAATCCGCACCGGCTCCGCGCCGCGCACGGGATCAAGCCCGATGTAGCCGCCGCGGAAGCCGAGCACCTCGGCGACGCCATACCCGTAATGCAGTTCGAGAAACAGCGAGCGGATGACGTTGTTGAGGCCGGGGCACAACCCGCCGCAGGTCACGATCCCGGCCCGGGATTTCCCCGCGTCAAAAAACAGCTTCGCGCGCGGGCCGGCCAGCTCGAATTGGAGACCCGGTTCCTCGCCGGTTTCGATCCGCTCAGGGATGCGGATATCGTCGCCGACCGTGTGGCTCCTGGCGGAGGCGAAGCGGGCTTCGCCGAGCGTGGGCGTGCTCATTGGAGCCTCAGTGCCCGTCGCTGAAGATGAAGTTCATCCAGGATTTCATGCGGAGCAGGACCTTGCGAAGAACGGAGAGGTGCTTCATGTGGTCGGTGTAGATGGCCACATTGCCCGTGCTGCCCGGAACGATCTGGTATTTGGAAAGATCCTCCTCAAAATGGATGGAGACAATCACCCGGCCCTCGCCCTTGATCTGCTCGGGATCGACGAGCGTGCCGCTCGGCAGGAGCTGCCCCTGCGGGATGTAGGCTCCCGTCGTCGCGACTCTGGCTTTGAAAAACCGGCCGGGCACGGCGGGCAGGATGACTTCCGCTTCCGCGCCTTCGATGATCCTCTGGGAGCTGTTCTGCAGGAAAGCGCCCGCAAAAAAGGCCTCTTCTTTGTGCATGAAGACCATCACGGGCCGCATGGGCATGGGGACCGCATACATGCCGGGGCGCAAGAAAAGCTGGACCACGACGCCGTCGGTCGGGGCGCGCACCACGGTCTGTTCGAGGTCGAAGCGGGCGCTGGCAAGTTCGGCCTGAATGCGCGCGACGTCGGTGTTGACCCCCTGGATCGCGGCAGCGGCTTGCAGCGCGGCCCGCTCGGCCTCCGCCTGTGCCGCCTGCGCCTGGCTTTGCGCGGCGAAATATTTTTCCTCGGTCTGCTTGAACTGGGCCTGCGAGATCACTCCTTTTTCAACCAGCGGCTTTGATCGGTCGTAGAGATCTTTGGCGCCGTCGCGGGAAGAGCCGGCGGCATCGGAGTTTTTCTTAGCCGTTTCGGCGGCGGACTGGAGCTGTTTTTCGGCCTGGGTCGCATCCGCGAGCTCGGCCTCCTTGGCCTTCACCGCATTTTGATATTTCTCGGGCTCGATCCGGAAGAGCACATCGCCGGCTTTGAGCGGGGTGTTCGGTGTCACCGGAACCTCGATGACCCGCCCGCCGACCGTCGGCGTGATCGGGGTCGTCACAAAATAAAAGCGCCCTTCCGAGCTGAAGGGGTGGTTGTAATTCATCGCCAGCACGAGCAGGGCGATCATCGCGGCCCCACCCAGCGCGGCCGTGAGAAGGCTGAACGCGTTGACCGGGATCTTGAAAAGCTTGAAGATCCCGATCGCGAACGCCGCGTAGATGAGAACAAGAAGGAGTTCCATGGCTCAGGGTTTTTGTTGGGTTCCAGTATTTTCGATTTCGGCGAGACGGGCTTCGAGGCGGGCGATCCGCTCGTCCAGCTCGCCCGGTTTTCCATCCGGTTTTGGCAATTTTGAATCGGGCCGTCCCGCGTAGCCGCCCTCGGGGTGATAGGCTGTCGCCCAGATCCAGAGGAACGGCCAGATCACGTGCAGGGTGAAAAGGCTGACCCAACCCGCGGTGTGGATGGCATCCTGGTGCGGGTGGTTCCGCTTTTGGGCGAGATGGTAGGGGATGTCGTGGATCGCGATCATCCCGTAGGCGATGATGAGGACGACAACAATAATCAGGCCGAGCGCGAAGTAGCTGAGAAAGTCCATGGTGGGTGAGTTGACTCAATGCCCGCAGTTTGCGGGAACGGGCAGGATATCGCTAGGGTAACTTTTGTCCATGCGTTTCGCGGCGGCCGCAATTCCATACGAAAGGCGTGACAAACAATCACGATCGGAGTTGGCTGAATCCTTCAGCTCTCTCCCCCGCAACTTCATGAAAACACCCATCGCCAAACTCCTCGCCCTCTCCGCCGTGCTCGCGCTCGCCGCGTGTTCCACCGTCACCGTCACGACCAACTACGACCACTCGGCCGCGTTCGGAAAATTCAAGACCTACACTCTCGCGCCATCGCCGCACGGGCAGAAGCTGTCGCCCCGGTCGGAGGAGGTGTTGCGCCATGCCATCCGCACCCAGCTCGCCGCCCGCGGAGTCAAGGAAGCGATGTCAGGCAAAGGCGACCTGGCGATCGTGTGGCATGTCTTCACCCAAGACAAAGTCACGGTGCGGCAATACGCCGACTGGGGCTACGGCTCCGGGGTCGGATACGGCAGCGGAGCCGGTGGCGGCTGGCCATACGCCTACGGTTCCTACGGCATGTGGGCGGGCGCTCCAAGCACCTACCAGGATACGAGCAAATACACCGAGGGCACGCTGGTTCTTGACGTCGTGGACACTCACACCAACAAACTCGTCTTCCGCGGCACCGCCACGGCGCTCGTCGGGAGGCAGGCAAACAACGCGCGCAACATCGAGAAGGCCGTCGCGAAGATGGTCGCAGCACTTCCCACCAAACGATAACCATGAAAACCAAGAAAGTCCTCGCAGCCGCCCGCTCGCTCTCCAAACCCTACCGCGTCACAAGCGGGAAGGGGTTTCGCCTCAAGGACGTGGACCCGGGCGATACGGGAGATTTTAAATCCGCGGACAAACCGCGCCTGAAGGAGGCGCTGCAGACCGGGGTGGCGGCGCTCGCGGCGCTGCAGAGCAAGCTCTACGCGCAGGACCGCTGGTCGGCGCTGCTAGTCTTCCAGGCGATGGATGCGGCCGGGAAGGACGGCACGATCAAGCACGTGATGTCGGGCATCAACCCGCAGGGCTGCCAGGTCACGTCGTTCAAGGGGCCGAGCAGCGAGGAACTCGACCACGATTACCTTTGGCGCTGCCAGAAGCACCTGCCCGAGCGCGGGAGGATCGGGATTTTCAACCGCAGCTACTACGAGGAGACGCTGGTGGTGCGCGTGCATCCGGCGTTTCTCGCGGGGCAAAAGCTGCCGGAGAAGTGCGTGACGAAGCACATCTGGGATGAGCGGTTTCAGGACATCCGCGCCTTCGAGCGCTACTTGGCGCGCAATGGAACCATCGTTCTGAAATTCTTCCTCCACGTCTCGAAAGAAGAGCAGCAGAAGCGGTTTCTCGAACGGATCGAACTGCCGGAGAAGAATTGGAAATTCTCGTCCGCCGACATGAAAGAACGCGGGTTTTGGGACGACTACCAGGCCGCCTACGAGGAGACGATCCGCGAGACGGCCACGAAAGATGCGCCGTGGTTTGTGGTGCCGGCGGACAACAAGTGGTTCACGCGCCTGGTGGTGGCCGCCGCGGTCATCGACGCCTTGGACTCGCTCGACCTGCACTACCCGAAAGTCGACGACGCGAAGCTCGCGGATCTCGCCGTCGCGAAGAAGGCCCTCCTCGCGGGAAAATGAGCGCGGCGCTGGTCCACGGCTTTCTTTTTCGCCGTCGTGAGCCGCAGGAAAGAATCGGTTGACAAAGGACTAACATGATGGACTAGATTCCCATCATGCAGGGAACAACGGTCAATATCCATGAGGCGAAGACGCATTTTTCCAAGCTGATTGCGCGCGTGCAGGCTGGAGAAGAGATCCTTGTTGCCAAAGCCGGGAAGACCGTGGCGCGCTTGGTGCCGACATTGCCGGTTGCCCGCCGCCGCCCTCCCCGCGAGTGGGCTGGCATCGAAATCCCGGACTCCGCATTTTTTGATCCGATGCCCGAGGAAGAATTGGCATGCTGGGAAGGGCACTCGCCCTCCACAGACCCTCTCGCCCGCCCGTGAAGCTGTTGCTCGACACGCATGCCGTGCTCTGGTGGGCTACCGGTTCCAAGAAGCTCAGCAGGAAAGCGGCCTCCGCGATTTCCTCTCCGGCCAACGAACCGTTTCTCAGCGCGGCCAGCGCCTGGGAGATTGCCGTGAAACTCCGCAAGGGAACCCTGACGCTTCCCCGGCACCTCGCCGCCGAGATCCCCCGGCTTCCCGCCCGCCTGGGTTTTCCGGTTTTGGAAATGTGCTGGGTACACGCTGAACGTGCGGCCAGTTGGGACACCGCCCACGGAGATCCCTTCGACCGCATCCTGGCCGCCCAATCGGAAATCGAAAATATCCCGCTCGTCACCTGCGACCCCGCATTCCTCGAATTCGGAACAAAAACACTCTGGTGATCAAAATCATGGATTCCGCACCGCGAACACAGAATTCCGCGCCGCCCACGAGGACGTCCCAAACTCCACGCCCGGATCGCCCGGCAGATGCGCTGAAGTCCGGATTTTTGACCGTCCACCTGCCGATCAACTGCTCGTCTCCAGCAAACTTCAAAAGTTCCTCGCTCAATCCAAATGATGGGACGGCACGGCGGCCATCCCTCCAAGGCTTAACTTCGTGCTATTCGGGTCAATGGCGGCATTAGGCCGTGCCCGTTGACATTTGAAATAGAATCCCGGATGGAACGAACCGCTGCTATCCATTCCGTAAAACCTTGAAATGATCGAGAAGCACTGCATTCTGATCGGCGTGCTCTCAAGGTTCCCTCCCCGCGCGGTTGCCTGGCCTGACCTGATCTTCTGATGTTCTCGAAACTTCTTCTCGCGTGGTCGCTGATGGCGGCTTGCGTGGCGGTCCATGCGGTCGGGTTGACCTTGGCGCTCCGCTGGCTGAAAGGGAAGCCCGCGCTGCTGGACGGGAAATTCCTGCCTGCCACATGGATGCTGATCCGGGTGGCGGGCTGGACACTGCTCTTGCACCTGGTCGAGATCTCGTTGTGGGCGTTTGCCTACAACTGGAAAAACTGCATGCCGGATCTGGATTCGGCCTTTTACTTCAGCGCGGTGACCTATACGACGACCGGTTACGGCGACCTCGTCCTGCCTCCGGCGTGGCGGATGCTCGGTGCCGTTGAGGCGCTCACGGGCATCCTCATGTGCGGGTGGTCCACCGCGTTTTTCTTCGCGGTCGTGAGCCGGAGAGGCGCATCGTTATCGAAACAAACGGAAACCGCAATACAACCATGAACCCGCTCTTCAAAGAAATCCGACACAACCCCTTGCTCTGGCTGCTGGCCTTTGTGCCCGTGGTGCTGGCCGCCAACAAGTTCCTGCCCGGATCGCACACGCTGCTGTTCGTGCTGTCTGTGCTGGCCATCGTTCCGCTGGCGGCGCTGCTGAGCCACGCCACCGAGTCCGTGGCGGCCAAGACGGGCGATGCGGTCGGGGGCCTGCTCAACGCGACGCTGGGAAACCTGACCGAACTGATCATCGCGCTCGCCGCCCTGCGCGCCGGCGAATACATGCTGGTGAAGGCTTCCATCGCGGGGGCGATTGTCACCAACACCCTGTTCATGCTGGGCGCGTCGTTTCTCTTCGGCGGACTCAAGCACCATGTGCAGGAATTCAACCGGTCGGGCGCCCGGCTTCAGGCGGGACTGCTCTTTTTGGCCACGGTCGCATTGCTGGTTCCGTCGGCGATTGCCGCAGCCGATTCCACGCCGAACGCGGCGTTCACCGGAAAGTTGAGCGCGGGCCTGGCGGTGATGCTCATCGCCGCTTACGGCTTGGGCCTGCTGTTTTCGCTCAAGACCCATCGGGAAATCTTTGCCGGCGCGGAACACGGGGAGGAAGGAGAAGCCCCCTGGCCCATCGGTCTGGCGCTGGGCACGCTGGCCGGAGTCACGCTCCTGGTCGCCCTGGTGAGCGAGGTCTTTGTGGAATCGGTGCAGGAGGCGGCGGTGGTATTCGGGATGACCCAGGCGTTTGTGGGTTTCATCGTCGTCGCGCTGGTCGGAGCGGCCGCGGAGATGGCGTCGGCGTTTTCCGCCGCGCGCAAAAACCGCCTCGACCTCAGTGTCGGCATCGCGCTGGGAAGCGCCTCGCAAATCGCGCTTTTCGTGGCGCCGGTGCTCGTGCTCCTGAGCTATTGGATCGGCCCGTCGCCGATGGATCTCAGTTTCTGGCCGGGCGCTGTGGTGATGATGCTCATCGCCGCCCTGACCGCCTCGATGGTGACGGGCAGCGGGCGCTCGGCATGGTTCGTCGGGGTGCTGGTGCTGATGGTTTATCTGGTGTTTGCCATGACGCTTTACCTGTTGCCGCCCGCCCGCTAGAGACCAGCAACCATGGCTTCCTTCAAGTCCAGCAAACCTCCCATAGATTTTGGCAAGCTCGCTCTGCTCCTGCCATTTTCCTCGTATCTGCCGGGGTGCGCCAGGGTGGCGGCAGTTTCCCAAAAAATTCCCCGGTTCCGGCTCCCAACCGGAGCCGCCGGAGCCGTCGCCTCCGCCGGGGACCTGATCGAGTCGGCCGTGCGCGCGGGCAAGAGCCAGCCGCTGGTTGCGCTGGGGAAACTTCTCGAAGCGGCACTTGCCGCCTCCGATGAGTTCGCCCGAAATCCGGCCGATGCCGCCGCCATGGAGACATACAATTTCGCCGTGGCCCGCACGGTTGACATCCTGCAAAAGGCAGGCCTTTGCCCTTGGAAAGCTCCGGTTGCTATCCCGGGGGGAGAATTTGTTCTCACGTTCAAGGCCGATCCGCGCCCGAACTGGAGTCCGGACCTCTACCGGTTTGTGCCCGCCGATCAATTCGACATGCAGGGCAGTTTCGTCAGCGAGAGATCGATTAAAGCAGGGATTGGGGCGCCGCTGGTCGTCATCGGAAACGATCTCAACAGAAACTTCCGCGACGATTTTTCCATCCCGCGCACCTACTACGGGGTCACCGCTCTCCTGATATTCCTTGGCCGGAACGCGGAACTGTCCTTTGAGGATCCTCTCGCGATCGAAAATGTCGGGCTGCACGGGAAAACTTTTCCTCTGGCCGCCGATTTCACCGTCCCGCTGGCGGTGATGCTCGATAGCGGAAAGCCAGAAACCATGGGCCTTCCCCGCATGCTTAGCCCGGGAAAGCATGCGGAAACTGCGAGGCTTTCCCGGCTTCAGCCCTACGATCTCCGGAAGACCGTCGTGCTCGTTGTCCACGGGCTCATGGACTCGCCGGCAACATGGACCCCAATGATCAACCGGCTCCGCGCCGACGCGGATATCCGCGAGAATTTCCAGTTCTGGTTTTTCAGCTACCCGAGCGGCTATCCCTACCCGCATGCTGCCGGGATTCTCCGGAGCGAACTCGACAGGGCCAAAGAAATCTTTCCGATCGACAAACCGATGGTCGTGATCGGGCATAGCATGGGCGGATGCATCGGCCGCCTGCTGGTCACGGATTCCGGCGACCGGCTCTGGACCGCGATGTTCCAGAAGCCGCCAGCAGAAACCGAACTGCCCGAAGCGGACCGCAGGACCATTGAGGAAGCGCTCGTTTTCCAGCGCCGGCAGGAAATCGGTCGCGTGATTTTTATCTCGGTACCCCTGCGCGGCACCGAATTCGCGCTGAACGCGCTCAGCCGCTTCGGTTCGATGCTGATTCAAACCCCATCCAACCTGCGCCAGACCGTGCGCAGCGCCTTGCAAGCGCTCGACTCCCAATCCGGGCAACCGCGCACCACCAACGCGATCGAGACCCTCGCGCCAGCCCACCGCTTTGTCCAAGCCATCAACAAGATCCCTGTCGATCCCGGCATTCCCCTGCACGTCATCAGCGGGGACCAGGGCAAGGGTGGAAACAAGGACCGCACCAAACCGGAAATGTCGGACAGCATCGTGCCCTATTGGAGCTCGCACATCGAGGGGGCCGCATCCGAGTTGGTCGTCCCCTCGGACCATGGTGCCCACCAACACCCCCAAGCCATCGAGGAGGTGCGGCGGATTCTCTTGCTCCACCTCCCGAAGCGAAGCTCCACACCATGAAACCTCGAACCACCGTATCCTTCTTCACTCTTGCCGCCGCGCTCGCACTCGCCGGCTGCACGCAATACGCGAGCGTCTCGGAGAGGCGTCCGGAGTTCCGCCCATTGCGGTCGATAGCGTCGGGTCTCGGATCGGTGGAGCAGGAGATCGCGGCCGCTCTGCGGCTGGAGCGGCACGAGCCGCTCGTCGCCCTTGGAGATTTCCTCTCCGCCGCGCAGGCAGCTGCCGGAGAACTCGCGCGCAATCCTGCCGACACCGCCGCGCGCGACAATTACAACTTCGCGGTGGCCCGCGCCCTCGGGACAATCCGGCGGGCGCAACTCGATCCGGTATCGAAGCCGCTGCGCGTGCCGGCGAAGGGGGGAGACTACGTCCTCTCGATCAAGCCGGACCCCCGCCCGCAGTGGAACCCTTCGCTTTACACGTTCGTGCCCGCCGACCAGTTCGACGTGAAAGGAAAATACGTGACCCATCACACGCGGAAAGACGGGCTTGGCGCACCGCTTGTCGCCATCGGACGCGAGAAAAACAAGGACATGAAGGAGAACTTCGCCCTTCCACGCACGTTCTATGGAGTCACGGCTGTCATCCGTTTCGAGGGCCGGCATGCCGTGATCGCGCTTGAGGATCCGCTTGCGACCGAGAATATCTCTTTCGGCGGGCGCAGTTTCCCGCTCGCCGCCGATTTTACCGTGCCTTTGGCCGTGATGCTCGCGAGCGCGAACCCGGTCATGTACGAGGTCCCGCGCATGATTCGACCGGAGAAATTCGCGGAGACGGCGCGGATCACCCGGCTCCAGCCATACGACCCGAACAAGACGGTCGTGCTCGTCATTCACGGCCTCATGGATTCGCCCGCGACGTGGACGCCGATGATCAATGCCCTGCGCGGCGACGAGCAGATCCGGCGGAACTTCCAGTTCTGGATTTACAGCTACCCGAGCGGATACCCGTATCCGTATTCCGCATCGATTCTGCGGGCCGAGTTGGATGCCATCGAAAAGAAATTTCCGTTGAAAAAGCCGATGGTAATTGTCGGGCACAGCATGGGCGGCTGCATCGCCCGGTTGCTGATCACCGATACCGGCGACAAAGTCTGGATGCGGATTTTCAAGAATCCGCCGGAGAAGACTTCGCTCCAGCCGGAGACCAAGAAGCTTCTCACCGAGGCCCTCGTTTTCCGCCGCCGGCCGGAAGTCGGGCGCGTGATATTCATCTCGGCCCCGCTGCGGGGCAGCGACCTTGCGAAAAATCCGATCGGCCGGCTCGGTTCAATGCTCGTCAAAGCCCCCTCGGACCTTCTCGGGGCCAGCAAGGACTTTCTCAAATACGCCAGTTTCCAAAGCGACGAACTGAAGCTCAAGCGCATGCCGAACAGCGTGGATACTCTCGCGCCGAACAACCGCTTCGTGAAGGCGATCAACACCGTGCCGATCGCGCCCGGCATCCCGTATCACGTGATCTGCGGGGACCGCGGCCTGGGCGGCAACAAGGGCCGCACGAAGCCCGAGATGAGCGACGGCGTCGTGCCCTACTGGAGCAGCCACCTCGATGGCGCGCGGAGCGAACGCATCGTCCCATCGGACCACTGCGCCCACCAAAACCCGCAGGCGATCGAGGAGGTGAAGCGCATCCTCAGGCTCCACGCGGCAGAGTAAATGCGGGAGGTTGGGGAGCGTCTGCGAACTGAGTTTCCGAAATGGAGGGACGGCCGCCGTGCCGTCCCTTGAATAAGTCGGATCGGACAGCGCCGATCCCCAACCAGCTCGCCGGAAACGAAATTCCAGCAACGGGTCTACCCATACGGGATAAACTTCCGGCGGTAGGCCGCCGCGGTCAGGCCGCAGTGTTTTTTGAACGCGCGGCAAAAGTTTTCCGGGTTTGTGTAGCCGACATCCCGCGCGATGGATTTGATGGGGTCGCCGGTGGTCACCAGCTTGTGGCGGGCGGATCGCATCCGCTGGAGGATCAGGTGTTGGTGCGGAGTCATCCCGACGTGCTCGCGGAACTGGGCATGCAAATACGACGCGCTGAGCCCGAATTGCGCGGCCAGATCCTCGACGCCGAGCGGTTCGGCGTAATGGCGGTCCATGTGGCTCATCACGCCCGCCAGAAGCGGGGGGATGGCCTGGTGTTTTGCGCTCCGCCGGAATTCCTCCAGCCGGAAACGGAACTGGCTCCAGATCAGGTCGCCGAGCACATTGCGGTCGAGATCGGTGTGGTGGAAAGCGAAGAGGATTTCTTCCGAAAACCGCAGCGCCTCGCTCACGACCGCCCACTGGAAAACGCGGGGCCAGGCAAAGCGCTGCGGCAGCCGGTCCAGCCGGTAGTGCGCGGTCATGCAGGCGTAGTGCCCGTCCCCCGGTGTCCGGCTGACGGTGGATTGCCCGGGGGTATGGGCGAACACCGCTCCCACGCCATGGAGGTCGCGCCCGCCAGGCGAATAAACCGCCCCTTCGGTGATCATCTCGAACAGCAGAAAATTGGCGGGAATCACCGCAGGGTTTTCCGCCCCGCCGGGACCGCTGATGTAGTGGCCGACGCTCTCCAAAGCGGTCTTCACTCTCGCACCATAAATCATAGGTTTTGTCAATTTTCGTCCGGGCCGATTATGCTACTATCAGGATCTTCTTTCAAGGCATCCCTGTTTTCATCAACTCTCAAAAACACAATCCACCATGATACCACAAATCACCGTTCAACTTTACAGCGTCCGCGACCAGGCCGCCGCCGACTACGAGGGCACCATCCGCGCCATCGCCGCCATGGGGTTTGGCTGCGTGGAACCGGCGGGTTATCCGGGCTCCACCCCGGCGAAGGCCGCCAAGCTTTTTCAGGAACTCGGCCTCAAGGCGCCCACCTGCCACGGAGCTCTTCCGGTGGGGGACAAAAAGAACGCGGTGATCGAGGAGGCTCTCCTTCTCGGGCACGAGGCGATCATCACCGGTTGCCCGCCTGATTTTCAGAAAAATTTTGCTTCGGCCGATGCGGTCAAAGCCACGGCGGAACTCTATTGCGAGGCGGCCGCGAACGCCGCCGCCCACGGCCTGCAGGTCGGGTATCACAACCACGACTGGGACCTGATCGACGTCGGCGGAACACCGGGCTACCGGATCTTTCTGGAGAACACGCCGGAAACCGTCCTCTGGGAAGCGGACGTGTTCTGGGTCGCAAAAGCCGGGCTCGATCCCGTCGCCTTCCTGAAAGAGATCGGCCCGCGCGGCAAGGCGCTCCACTTCAAGGATGGGGTCATCAACGCCACCGACACCTTCACCGAGGCCGAGACGGAGAGCGGCAAGATCATTGTCAGCAATTCCTCGCCCTTCCTTCCGGCGGGCACCGGCCAGGTGGACCTGCAGGCGGCCTCCAAAGCCGCGACCTACGCGAAATACATCGCCGTCGAGCTCGACAGCTACACCGGCGACATGATGAAGGCCGTGCAGGAAAGCTATCGCTACCTCACCAGCACCGGCATCGCCCGCGGCAACAAATAGGAACCGGCCATGTCGAACAAACCCAAAGTCCGTGTCGGCATTATCGGTTGCGGAAACATTTCCCAGGCCTACTTCAACGGCGCCAAGCATTTCGAGGTTCTCGAAGTGGTCGCCTGCTCGGATCTCAACCCCGAAGCCGCCAAGGCCAAGGCCACGGAAAACGGCTGTGTGGCCCAGACGGTGGACGAGTTGCTGGCGAATCCCAACGTGGATCTGGTCATCAATCTCACCATCCCGGCAGTTCACGCCGAGGTCAGCCTGGCGGCGCTCAAAGCCGGCAAGCACGTGCATTGCGAAAAGCCTCTCGCTGTCCATCTCGACGATGCCAAGAAAGTTCTCGATCTCGCCGGGGAAAAGGGGCTGCTCGTGGGCTGCGCTCCGGACACGTTTCTCGGAGCTGGGCTCCAGACCGCCCGGAAAATGGTGGATGACGGATGGATCGGAACGGTTTTCAGCGGCACGGCATTCCTGATGTCGCGCGGCCCGGAATCCTGGCACCCGAATCCCGCGTTTTTCTACGAGGTCGGCGGCGGACCCATGTTCGACATGGGCCCGTATTACATCACGGCGTTGGTCCACCTGCTGGGACCCGTGAAAGAAGTCAGCGGCGTGACCACGCGCGCCTTCGAGGAGCGGATCGCCACGTGCAACGAACAGTTCGGAAAACTGCTTCCCGTTTCCGTTCCGACCCATTCCTCGGGCACGCTCGTCTTTCATTCGGGAGCCGTGGTGACCGTGGCCATCTCGTTCGACGTGCACCGCCACGGGCACAGCCCGATCGAGCTCTATGGTGGCGAGGGCTCGTTGAAGGTGCCGGATCCGAATACGTTCGGCGGGCCTCTGGAGGTTTGGACTCCAACCACCGGCGAGTGGCGCAACCAGGCACTGAGCTTCCCATACAGCGAGAACAGCCGCAGCATCGGAGCCGCCGACATGGCCTACGCGATTCTCAGCGGTGGGACGCGCCGCCACCGCAGCAGCGGTGCGCTCGCTTACCACGTGCTGGAAGTCATGCACGCCTTCGAAAAGTCTTCCAACCTCAAACAGCACGTTTCCATCGAGTCCAGGCCCCCGCAGCCCGAGCCGCTTCCGCTGGGATTGATCAAAGGCCGTCTTTAGGGGGCCCGATTATCGGATCCCGCACATGCGCGCGGCCTCGGCGAAGCTGGAATTTTTTGTGAGCAGGCCCGCGAGGTAGGGGTCGCGAGGCGGGATGAGGGAGAGCCGCGAGATGTTCGCCGGGTTCTCCAGGCGCGAGAAGATGGCCTTCGCCACTTTCGCTCGCGGAACCGATTTTTCCCCGTAGCCGCCCGGCTTGTTGCTCGACCAGAACCGGACGTGCTCGACCCCGTCTTTCGTCTCCAGTCCGAGGAAGACGACCGAGTGCCCGTGCTCGCTCTGGCCCACGGCATCGGTCCAGAAGATTTTGAGGAAGTCTCCCGGCCTGGCGTCCTCGAACGACGAGAAATTCCTGCCGAGGCCAAGCTCGTAGAACAGGCGCGGGGTTCCTGGGCCGTTGGCGTTCCAGCGTCCCCAGCTACCCTCGCCGTCGGCCATTCTCAAGGGGAGCAGGGCCGCCCATTGGGCGCGATCGATCTGGAGGGTTCCGCGCCGCTGCAGTTCCCCGAGGGTCTTCAAAAACACCAGATAGGTCGCCCCCGAACAATAGCTCGGCACCGCCCTGGCGGCCTGGATGCGGACATTTCCGCCCTCGATGCGCGCCGCGGAGGCAAGCGCGTCGTGGGCCCGGGAGGTCGTGGCGTAGCCCCCGCCCTGCGGCATCGCCCGGACCTGCTGCAGCACAACATCATTGAAATTATCGGCGCGAGCAGCGAGCGTGAACGCCAGCAGGAACAGCAGAGATCGCATGGCCTCTAACAACGTCCGTTTCCCCGTGAGCGCAAGGCGCATTTTTCCGCTGCTGGTTTTGTTCGTGGTCGCCGTTTGCGCCGCAGCGGTCTTCTGGCTCTCCGGCTGGATGGAAAAGCGTCCGCTCGCCCCGTCTGGCGGGCTGTTCATCCCGGGGGAGATCATGGTTCCCGGACCGCATTTTCTGCAGTTCGACCCGAAGTGGGGAGGGGACGTGCTGGGGCAGACCAAAGACCCGCTGGCCACGGTCGGCTGCGCGGTGGCGTCCGCGGCGATGGTTCTCGCGGGATATGGGATTGATACCGACCCCGGCCGGCTCAACGCGTTTCTGAACGCCACGAAAGACGGCTACACCCCGGAGGGCTGGCTCTACTGGGAAAAGGCGGCGGAAGTGGATCCGGCATTCGCCGCCAAACTTCTTCCGCACTACGAGGACAAGCCGTCCTATTTCCTCCTCGACTGCAATTTGCTACGCGGAAATCCGGTCATCATCCGCCTCCGGTATCCGAACGGGACGACGCATTTCATGGTCGTGTGCGGGAAACGCGGATGGGATTATCTTGTCCGCGACCCCGGACCCGGCGGGATCAGCGGCGTTTATCCGCTCAGGGATTTCGGCGGCCCGATCGAGGCGCTGAGGTTCTATCGCAAGCCGTGAGTTTTTTGTTTTACCAATTTCATTGATTTGCGCGCGGTGGTTCGTAGGCTCGGCTTGGTTATGAAATTTGAGAGGAAGCATTCATTGGAGGCAGGTGGCGCTTGGGTTTGGGTTATCCTGATTATCGCCCTGTTGGCTTTGTCTGTTTATCTGGTGAGCCGACGTCCCGAATTGGTGAACAAATACGTTCCGGGTCTGCTGGTGCTGCCGCCGGAGCCGACACCAGCACCCACGCCGGAGGCGACCCCCGAGCCAACGCCGGAGCCTACCCCTGCACCCACTCCAGAGACTGCTCCGGCAGCCACGCCCATGGCAGAGGCTACGCCAGCGCCGGAATCCCCGCTTTCCTTTGCGGACATTGCCGCCACTCCCGCTCTTTGGCCGAAGCAGGTCGCTTTCCTGCAAACGACCGCCCTTCCGATCATCGTCAATGGCAATGTGGCCGGCCAGGCTCAGGTCCCGGTTGGCACTTTGCTGAACCTCGTGCGAGTTCTCCCGGACCAGGACAAGTCTCAGGTGGAGGTCATGTATCTCGACAGCCGGGTGACGGTTTCCGCCTCCGCCACCGACCTTGTCCCGCGGGCCACTGCTCTCAAAAAGGCGGCGCTCGCTCAGCCGCAGCCATCCGCGCCGTCCGCCACGCCGGTGGCGGCTGTCTTTTCCGCGCCCAAGGCGATGCATGGCGTGAAATTTTCCGACCGCGTGAGCGTGGATGTCATCCGTGAAAAATCAACCCACACGTCGGACAATTACAACGACAAAAAGGACAATATCCGGTGCAAGATCAAACTGGCAAACAGCGACGTTGCGCTCGCGTTCAACAATTACCGGGGGACGATCTATATTCTTGTCGAAGATTTGAATGACAACAGGACGATGAAGGTGCTGAGCAGCGAATCGTTCGATTTCTCGCTGCCGGCGCTCGGAAAATTCGAAAAGGTCACGACTGAAGTCACGAGCGGCCGCTATGATACGGGGAGGTATTGGTGGAGGGCCGGCGGATTCCGTTATGGCGGGTGGTATTTGCGGATTCTGGACAGCGGCGGCAAGGTGATCATCGAGAAGGCGAGCGCGCCGAGCATCCAAAAGATGGGGCAAACAATCACCAGCACGGATATCGACAAGGAATTCACCTTGAAGCCTTGACCCGTTTTTGAAACCGGGGGACCTGGAGTGCAACCGGTCTTCTGCCGCATTCCTTGCAATCCGCCGTGTTGCCGGTATTGTCTCCGCCCTTTCATTGACCGATATGAGCAAGAGCATTTTGGATCCGTCCCGGTGGGAGTCCGTGGAATTCAGCAACGACGAGATCGCGCGCTATTCCCGGCATCTGATCATGCCCGAGGTCACGCTCGAGGGGCAGCGGCGCATCAAGGCGGCCAGGGTGCTTTGCATCGGGGCCGGCGGACTGGGATCGCCGATCGGGCTCTATCTCGCCGCAGCCGGGATCGGCACGATCGGGCTCGTGGATTTTGATGTCGTCGATTACTCGAACCTCCAGCGGCAGATCCTTCATGGCACGAAGGACGTCGGGCGGAAAAAAATCAACAGCGCGCGCGACCGGATCAAGGAGATCAACCCGAACGTGAAGGTCGAGCTTCACGATGCGTTTTTCACGTCGGAAAACGCGAGGGAGCTCGTCGAACCATACGACATCGTGATCGACGGCACCGACAATTTTCCCACGCGCTACCTTTCGAATGACATCTGCGTCTTTTTGAAAAAGCCGAACATCTACGGCTCGATCTTCCGCTTCGACGGCCAGTGCACCGTCTTTGCCCCGCACCTCGGGGGACCGTGTTATCGCTGCCTCTATCCGGAGCCCCCGCCTCCCGGGATGGTGCCGAGTTGCGCCGAGGGAGGCGTGCTGGGCGTTTTGCCAGGCGTCATCGGCGTGATGCAGGCGATCGAGGCCATCAAGCTGATCGTGGGAATCGGCGAATCGCTCGTCGGGCGTCTCGTGCATTTCGACGCGCTCAAGATGAAGTTCCGCGAGTTCAAGGTCCGCAGGGACCCGAAGTGCCCGGTCTGCTCGGAAAATCCGACGATCACCGAACTCATCGACTACGAGCAATTCTGCGGGATCCCGCAGGCGAAGGAAGCCGAGGCAGCCGAGCCGCCGATCCCGGAAATTTCCGCCGCGGAGCTCAAGTCCCGCCTCGACCGCGGCGACAAGCTGGTGCTGGTCGATGTGCGCGAAACATTCGAGTGGGACATCAACCGGATCCCCGGCTCGAAACTGATCCCGCTCGGCGAACTTGCGTCCAGGATGAGCGAACTCGATTCCACGGACGAAATGGTCTTCATCTGCAAGCTCGGGCCCCGCAGCGGGACGGCTGTCCGCGAACTCCAGAAAGCCGGCTTCACGAAGACTTTTAACCTTGCCGGCGGGCTCCGTGACTGGTGGGAGAAAGTCGATCCCTCGATGCCGAAATACTGAGGTAATTATCCCGGATCCAGCGATTCCTCACGCAGAGCCACAGAGCCCGCGGAGAAAAACCGTTTTCGGGACTATCATGCGTTTGCGCTGGCGGTGGCGATCCGTTTTCCGCATGAACGGCGCGGACAGAGGAAACGAAGTTGTTGCAGGAACCCGCTTTTTTTCATTTATTCTCACGTCTCATGCCAAGATCCAAGGAGGACGCGACGGTTTCCAGTGCGGAGTTCATCAAGGCCTATCGCGTGATGCTTCTGGCGCGCGTGCTGGAGGAGAAGCTGGCCAGCCTTTATCGCGGGGGCATGATCAAGGGCGGGGTGTTCTTGGGCCGAGGCCAGGAAGCCCTGAGTGTCTCGGTGGGCCTGCATCTCAGGAAAGGAGACATCTTTGCCCCGCTGATCCGCGACCAGGCTGGCAGAATGGCTTTCGGCGATACGATTCTCGATACCCTGCGGACTTATCTCGGGTCGCAGCTCGGACCGATGAGAGGCCGGGACGGGAATATCCACCGCGGCCGGCCGCGCGAGGGCTATTATGCCATGATCAGCCATTTGGGGGCGATGATTCCGGCTGTTGCCGGCGCCCTGCTGGCGAGGCGGATGAAAGGCGAGAGCGGGATCGTCGGGGCGACCTGCCTCGGCGACGGCGGCACATCGACCGGCGCGTTTCACGAAGGCCTCAACGCGGCCGCCGTGGAAAAGCTTCCGCTGATCTTGGTGGTGGCCAACAACCAATACGCTTACTCGACGCCGAACGCCCGGCAGTTCGCCTGCAAGGATCTGGTGGACAAGGCCGCGGGATACGGGGTGGCCGGCCACAAAGTCGATGCGACCGATCTCGAACAATGTCTTCTGACTCTCCGCAAGGCCGTGCGCGCCGCACGCGAGGGCGGGGGGCCCCAGCTTGTCGTCGCCGACCTTCTCCGGCTTGTCGGCCACGGCGAACACGACGATGCCGGCTACGTCGATCCCGCTTTGAAAACTTCGCCGCTCGGCCGCGATTGCCTGCTCCTTGCGGAAGAAAAAATGATTTCCAAGAAATGGGCCACAAGCGCCGGGACATCCGCCTGGCGGCGGGAAGCGGAGGAGGACGTCAACTCGACCCTGGACATTGTCCGGATCGAGCCCGGGCCCGATCCCGAGGAGGATGACTGGATGGCATATTCGAAATCCGAGTTTGCCGAGCATTACGCGGGAGCATGAGCAGCATCACTTATCTGGAAGCCATCCGGCTCGCACAGGAAAAAGCCCTCGCGGACGACCCGCGGGTCTTTCTCTACGGGCAGGATGTGGGAAATTTCGGGGGAGCCTTCAAAGCCACCAAGAACCTCGCGAAGGAATTTCCCGGCAGGGTATTCGATGCCCCGCTGAGCGAGGACGCGATCATCGGCATGGCCGTGGGTGCGGCGATCGAGGGGATGCGCCCGATCGTGGAAATGCAGTTCGCCGATTTTTCGACCTGCGGCTTCAACCAGATCGTGAACCACGCCGCGACTCTGTATTATCGCACGGGGGTTCCGTGCCCGATCGTTGTGCGCCTGCCGTCCGGCGGAACATCCGGCGGCGGACCGTTCCACAGCCAGAGCATGGAGGCCCTCTACGCCCACTATCCGGGCCTTGTGGTGATGACGCCGGCGACGGTGGAAGACGCCTACAGCATGCTGCTCGAGGCGGTGGCCCTCGACGATCCGGTGATCTTCTGCGAGCACAAGTTCCTTTACTACCACCTCAAATCCGAGCGGCTTCCGGAGAGCGTTCTGCCGGTCGGCAAAGCCCGCCTGGCCCGCGCGGGCCGCGATGCCACGATCGTCACCCACGGCGCCATGCTTCACGAATCCATCGCGGCGGCCACCGAGCTGGCCGGGGACGGATACGAGCTCGAAATTGTCGATCTCCGCACGGTCAAGCCGCTGGACATGGATACCGTGCTCGCTTCGGTCGCCCGCACCGGCCGGCTTCTCTGCGTGAGCGAGGAGTGGCCGTGGGGCGGTGCAGCGGCCGAGGTGATCGCGCGGGTCACGAGCGAAGGGTTCGGTCTTCTGGACGTGGCTCCCCAGCGACTCAATTCCAAGGACACTCCTGTTCCCTACCACCCCGATCTCTGGTCGGTTCACCGTCCGACCGCCTCCGCCATTGCCGAGGCGGCCCGCAGGCTGTTAAACATCTAACGTCACATGGCTCTAGCTCCCATCCTCATGCCGCAGCTTGGCGAATCCATTGCCGAGGCTACCATCGTCAGGGTTTTGTTCCAGGAAGGCGACGCGGTCCACGCGGACGCCGACCTGATCGAGGTCGAAACCAACAAAGCCGTCATGGGCGTGACCGCGCCGTGCTCGGGAACTCTCGGCCAGATCCTTGCGGAAGTCGGGCAAAGTTATCCGGTGGGTGCGGTTCTCGGTTATATCGAAGTCAGCAGCGAGGATGCCCGGCGTCTGGGGATCGAGGAGGATGACCGGCCGAAGGCCAAACGGGCGGAAAAAAAACGCGTCGAAAAGCCGGCGGCTCCCACTGTGGTTGAGCCGACAGTCAAAGGCGGCCTCCCCGTCCCTGCCCACGTCGGCGGAGCCAGTTACCTCTCGCCAAGAATGAAGGCCCGCATGGCGGAACTCGGCCTGCGCATGGCCGATCTCTCGGGTATTCCGGGCAGCGGAGCCGGTGGCCGGGTCACGATCGAAGACCTCGAGCGATTCATGGCAGGCATCGAACGGAACAAGACCACGCCCGCCTCGCCGATGCGCAAAGCCGTTGCCGATGCCATGATCCGAAGCTGGTCGCGTCCGATCGCCACCGTGTTCCGGCCGATCACGCTCGACAACCTGCTCGCCCACCGGAAAAAACATCCCTTGAAACCTGGCCCGGCCCTCTACACCTTGCGGGCTCTGGCCATTGCCTTGGGCGAGAACAGCGCGCCCGCCGGACGCCTGATCGGGGAGCGCATCGTCCATCCGCCTTCGGTGGACATCGGATTTGCCGTCGAAGCCGAGGACGGCGTGATGGTGCCGGTGATCCGGAACGCCGACCAGTATCCGCTCGATGATCTGGTGCCGCGCTACAACCGCCTCGTCGAACTCGCCCGGCAGCGGAGGCTGCCCGCCGGCGACACCGGAGGATCGATCGCCACGGTCACGAACTACGGGACATTCGGCCTCACGCTGGCGACCCCGATCCCGCTGCCGGAACAGACCCTGCTGATCGGCATGGGTGTCGGTCGGACCGTGCCGTTTTGGAACCCCGCCATCGAAGAATTCATCCCCGTCGTCGAAGCGCAGTTCACCCTCAGCTTCGACCACCGCGTGCTCGACGGCGGCGCCGCCGGGCGCCTGCTCAAGCGCGTCGCCGAATTGCTCGAAGACCCCGCGCATTTGTAATACCTGAAGTCCGCCAGCTCCGGGAGTCGCCGCGTTCAACCCGAAAACGGGGAATACTCACCACGGAGGACACGGAGAGCACGGAGAGAAGAGGAAGAAACGGCCGTATGGCTCGGGACAAATCGATGCATCTTGTTTGTAGGATTCCTCTCTGTGTCCTCCGTTCTCCGTGGTTCAAAAGCGTTTTTCAGGTTCAATACAGCTCCACCGGGGAGCGCTTTCCGTCCTCCGGGCTTCGTTTCGCGGCCTGCTCTTCGCCGAGAGTCGCGACCCGCAGATCCCAGACTTCCGCGTCGATTTTTTCAAAGGCCTCGATGGAAAATCGGGCGGGAGCGGGCAGGCGGGTTTTGCAACGTGCGACAGACTCCAAAGCGGGAGCGAGGTGGTCGCCCAAGGATTCGATGGCGGATTTTGCGCCCCAAGCCATCTCCACGCGGTGGCAGATCATGAGCATGTCATTTCCGGCCTCGATACCCAGCCGCATGGTTTCATCCAACCCGTAGCCGTTCAGGATGGCCCCCATATCTAGGTCGTCGGTCATGACGAGCCCCGCGAACCCCATGTCTTCGCGCAGAAGCCCGCCGATGATGGTCGGGGAAAGCGAGGCGGGGCGGTTGACGTCATCCAGCCCGGAGATGGCGATATGGCCGATCATCATGCTGTCCACAGCCGTTGAGAATGCCCGGAACACCGCCAGTTCCTCCTTCTCCATATCCTCGCGCGAGCGTTCCAGTCGCGGGAGTTCGTGGTGGGGGTCGAGCCCGGCAGAGGAATACCCGGGAAAGTGTTTTCCGCAGGAGAGGACGCCGGTGCCGCGGAGCCCCTCGTTGAAAGCCCCCGCTTTGGCGATCACCTCCCCGACATTCCTCCCGTAGCAACGCCCGCGCAGCGAGTTGTCGGCCTCGTCGTCGTAGGAGATGTCGAGAACCGGGCAGAGATCGAGGTTGAACCCGAAAACCCTCAGCAGCCGCCCGGTGATGTCGCCGTGCTTCCGGATCAAATCCAAGTCGTCGCGATCCCTGAGCTGCTGGGCGTTCGGGGGCTCGTTGCCGACCAGTTTCAAACGCGAAACCCGCCCGCCTTCTTGGTCGATCGTGATGACCGGCTCGACCTCGGAAATGTCGCGCAGATCGTCGGTCAGCTTCCGCAACTGTGCCGGGGTCCTGATGTTCCGGCCGAAAAGAATAAATCCTCCGGGCTGGATTTTTCGGAAAAGGCGCGCAGATTCGGGATCGAGTTCCGGTCCCGGCACGCCGACGAGGATGAGTTGACCCGCATCGTGGATTGGCATAATGCCGGACAAACCAGATTTTCGAACAACTGTCCAAATGAATCCGCTCCGAAAACTCGGCCTCTTCGGAGGCAGCTTTGATCCCATCCACCACGGGCACCTGATCCTCGCCCGCGAGGCCCTGGAATCGCTCGGGCTGGACCGCGTCATTTTCATCCCCAGCGGGATTTCTCCCCACAAGCTCGCCCGCCCGCCCGCGCCCGCCGATCTCCGGTGCCAGATGGTCGAAGCCTCGGTGCGCGACGAGCCAGGGCTGGACTGGGACGACTGCGAAATCCGCCGCCCGGGCCCGTCGTTCGCCATCGATACCGTCCGGGAAATGGCGGCGCGGCATCCGGGGGCGGACCTGTATTTTTTTATCGGCGAGGACAATCTTGTGGGACTGCACACGTGGAAGGACATCGCGGCGCTGAAGGCGCTGGTCAAGTTCGTGGTCCTGTCCCGCGGGCACGGGACGCCGGACCAGGGGTTCCCGGTGATCTCGAGGCCCGTCGACATTTCGTCCACGGAGATCCGGAATCGCATTGCCAGAGGCCTCTCGGTGCGTTATCTCGTTCCTGGCTCCGCATGCGAGATTCTTTCCCAACACCGACTTTACCGGAATGATTGATTCCGAAACCATCGCCCGTGCCTGCGCCGCGGCGGCCGCCGAGAAGAAAGCGGAAAATCCGGTCCTGTTGGACCTCCGGGGAGTTTCGGGTTTCACCGATTTTTTCCTGATCTGTTCGGGCTCCTCCGAACCGCAACTGAAAGCGATTTCCTCCTCGATCCGCGAATCTCTCCGCGAGAAACTCGGCCAGCGCCCCCTCGCCGAGGACGGTTATCCCGCCAGCCAATGGGTGGTTCTCGACTACGGGGAGGTCATCTGCCACCTCTTCTACGGCGAGAAGCGGGGGTTTTACGATCTCGAAAACCTGTGGGGCGACGCCAAGCGCGTCCCGCTGGAAGACTAGATCATCTGCCGAAATTAATTTCCGAAATGGAGGGACGACCGCCGTGTCGTCCCTTGATAAAGTCGGACCGGACAGCGCCGGTCCCTCCAGGAATCCGGAAGCAAATTCTGGCAACTGCTCTAGTCCTTGCCGCCGGCGAGATGTTTCCGGAACGCGGTCCGGAGTTTGTGGGGATCGGGGATTTTGATCGTCCGTCCGCGCACCGAGATGAGCCCGGACTCGCGGAGTTTCGCGAGCGTCCTGGAGAGGGTTTCCTGCCGGGTTCCGAGCTCGCCGCTGAGCATGGTCTTGGTCATGCCGATGGCCACCTCGATCGGCTTGTGCGAGAGCGGGTGCGGGCAGCGGTGCAGGATCCAGTTCATCAGCCGCGTCTCCGAGTCTTTGAGGGCGACACTTTCGAGCGAGGAGATCAACCCCCGCATGTGCTGGCTCATGGAGGCGAGGATGCGGAGCGCGATGTCCGCCCGCTGGCGGAGGATCTGGAGAAACTCCCACTTCGGGACGAGGATCACCTCGCTCTCCGCGACCGAACGCGCGTCGGTGAGGTAGCCGCCGTCGTTGACGAGCGAGTTCTCGGCAAACGATTCCCCGGGCCGGAAAAGGTGGATCACCTGCTCGCGCCCGTCCGGGGCCACCCGGTGGACATTGATGATGCCGCGCCGCACGATGTAAAAGCCGTGCGCCGGCTCGCGCTGCCGGAACAGGTATTCGCCCTTGCGGAATGTCTTTAAAAGCGAAAACTCGGCGACCATGGCCAGGTCGTCATCGGGAAGGCCCGCGAAAACCGGTGTCCTTCTGAGAGAGAAAACGATCGCTGTATTCCGGAGGGTTTCGTGAGGTCTGGACATCTACAAATATTATTATGCCACTGTGTCCGCGAGGAAATCAAGCTGGCGTTTATTGGCAGGCCTCGCATTCTCCGCCGTTGCGCATGGCCTCCAGCGAGCAGGCGAGTTTTTCCGCGTCATCAAATTCCTTCTTGGCGGTGGCGACGACCCCGCGCAGCTCCTTTTTCACGTTTGTCGTCGGCCCCTCGATGCTCGAAGCGCCCAAGGTGCGGAGGTAGTAGGTGGTTTTGAGGCCGGTGTGCCAGGCCCTGCGATACATGTGGCTCAGGATCTTGAGGTCCGGCTCGGAAATGAACAGGTTCACCGACTGCGACTGGTCGATCCATTTCTGGCGGCGGGCGGCGGCGTCGATCACGAACTGGTGGGGGATTCCGAAAACGGTCAGATACTTGCGGCGCAATTCCTCGGGGATGCCCTCGATGTTCTTGAGCTCGCCCTCGAAATACTTGAGCTGCTCGAGCATGTCGCCGTTCCATTTGCCGAGCTTTTTGAGGTCGCGGACGAGTTCCGTGCAGAGGATGGTGAATTTTCCGCCGAGGTTTTCCTTGGCGTAGAGGTTTTTGTAATTCGGCTCGATGCACGGCGTCGTTCCCATGATGTTCGAGATCGTCGCCGTCGGGGCGATGGCGAGCACGTTCGAGTTCCTCATGCCCTGCGCTTGGATTTTCGCTCGCACCGGCGTCCAATCCATCGAGCCTCCGCGCGGCACGTCGATTTCTGTCCCGCGCTCGCGTTCGAGGATGTCGATGGTGTCCTGCGGCAGGAGCCCTCGGTCCCACTTTGAACCAAGGTAGGAGCTGTAGGTGCCCCGCTCGGCGGCCAGATCGCTCGAGGCGGAATAGGCGTAGTAGGCGATCGCCTCCATGAACTCGTCGTTGAACTCGACCGCCGCGTCGCTCGCGAAATCCAGCCCGCGCCTGAAGAGCGCGTTTTGGACGCCCATCACGCCGAGCCCGATCGGCCGGTGCCGCATGTTCGAACGCTTGGCGGACTCGGTCGGGTAGAAGTTGATGTCGATGACGTTGTCGAGCGCGCGCACCGCGACATGGATCGTCTCGCGGAGCATGTCGTGGTCGAGCGAGCCGTCTTCCTTCATGTGGGTGTCGAGAACGACCGAGCCGAGATTGCAGACCGCCGTCTCGTCCTCGCTGGTGTTCAGGGTGATCTCCGTGCAGAGGTTCGAAGAATGGATCACGCCGGCATGGTCCTGCGGGCTGCGCAGGTTGCAGGGATCCTTGAAAGTGATCCATGGGTGTCCGGTTTCCAGAAGCATCTTGAGCATCTGCTTCCACATGTCGATGGCGGGGACTTCCCGCCCGGTGATCTTGCCGTCCTTCGCGAGCGCCTCGTAGTGCAGGTAGCGCTCTTCGAACTTCTGCCCGTAGAGATCGTGCAGGTCGGGCACCTCGTTCGAGCGGAAGAGCGTCCAGTTTTCCCGCGCCTCCATGCGCTTCATGAAAAGGTCGGGAACCCAGTTCGCGGTGTTCAGGTCGTGCGCCCGGCGGCGGTCGTCTCCGGTGTTGCGGCGGAGCTGGAGGAAATCCTCCACGTCGTTGTGCCAGGATTCCAGATACGCGCACCCTGAGCCGCGGCGCTTGCCGCCCTGGTTCACCGCCACGAGCTGGTCGTTGTGGAGTTTCAGGAACGGGATCACCCCCTGGCTCTCGCCGTTCGTTCCCTTGATGTAGCTGCCGGTGCCGCGCACCGCCGTCCACGAGCCGCCGAGACCTCCCGCCCACTTGGAAAGGTAGGCGTTGTCGGCGATGCCCCGCTGCATGATCGACTCGATCGAGTCATCGACTTTGTAGAGATAGCAGCTCGAGAGCTGGCTGTGGAGGGTCCCGGCGTTGAAGAGCGTCGGCGTGCTCGAGCAGAACCGGCGGCTCTTATACAGGTTGTAGAGGCGGATCACCCACGCCTCGCGGTCGGCGGGCTCGTCGAGGAACAACCCCATCGCCACCCGCATCCAGAAAAATTGCGGCGTCTCGATCCGGCGCGCCTGCTTGCGGGTTTTGTCCACGATGAGATACCGGTCGTAGAGGGTCTGGATGCCGAGGAAGTCGAAGTCCATGTCCGCCGTCGGGTCGAGCGCGTCGGCCAGGATGTCGAAATTGAAGGACAGCAGCTTCGGCGAGAGCCGCTCGATGGCGACCCCGTGCCGCAGGTAGCTCTTGAACGCCTTTTCGTGCGCCGCCCGCAGCCCTTCGATCCCGTCGCGCACGATCTTCCAATCGAGCACCTCCTCGTAGATATAGGAAAGCATGATCCGCGCGGCGAACTTCGCGAAATCCGCGTCCCGCTCGATCAGCGTGCGCGCGTTGAGGATGATGGTGTTTTTCAGGATTTCCTCGCTGACCTCGGTCCCGATCGAGCGGCGGAGTTCGCGCTCGATGTGCAGGGCGTCCATGTTGAGGTCGAGCCCGATCATCGCGAACTGGATCCGCCGTTTGAGCTCGCTCCCGTCCCAGAAAACATTCTGCCCGTCGCGCTGGCGGACGACGACGAGCGACTCCTGCTGCGGTGCGGACTCGTCCGGCCCCGGGCCGGATTCCTCGCGGAGGCGGGTCCTCTGGGCGCGGTAAAGGATGTAGCTCTCGGCCACCTTGTAATACCCCTGGCGCATCAGCTCCTCCTGGACCATGTCCTGGACGTCCTCGATATGGACGAATGCCTGGTCGCGGAAGCGGACCCTGTCGGTCACCGCACGGGAAATACTCGCCGCCGCTTCCGCGTTTTCTTTGGACGAGAGAAACGCCTTCCGGCAGGCCGTCTCGATCTTTGCCTCGATCCACGGGACCACGGAGCCGTTGCGCCGGATCAAGCGCACGTTGATCGGCGTCGAAAGGGTGCCGGCCGGCGAAGTGGAATCTGCCGAGCGGGCCGAGCGCTTGAAAACGAGGCTTTTCGCCACGTCGTGCGCGTCGTTTTCGATCAGGGCCTTCTCGATGAGCAGCGAGAGATCGTTTTCGGAAAGCTTGAGCCCGCTCCCTTCGCGGACCTGTTCGAGAAGCCGCGTCGCCACCGAATGGGCCACGTTGGCGACAAACCCCCGGTTCTCCTCGTTGAAAATATCCTTCTCCTCGCGCGAAAGCAGGAGGTCCGTGAGCGCGGCGCCGATCTCGTCGGCCACATCCGCGAGATTGAAGGCGTGCTCCTCGCCCGAACTCCTGTAAACGAGGATCTCCGGGTGCGGGACATCATCCTGGTTCAATGCATCCCTCCAAGCAAAGCCGGGCTTCTGTTCGCGGGGGGTGGTGACAAGGCGCTTGAGGGCGATGTCTTCGTCGAGCGTGATGCGGCGGATCATGGGAAGGTTTAAGTATTAAGTTTTAAGTGGCGGCAGTTTGCGGTAGAAATCATGGCAACTTTCGAATGAGGAGCTTAAGACTTAATTCTTTAGCCTTAAAATTCGCTCCTAAAGATCGTCGTCGGAGACGCCGGAGAGATCGACGGCCCGGCGGTATTCGGTCACGCGGCCCTCGAAGAAATTGGTTTCTTTTTTGATTTCCATCATCTCGGAGAGCCAGGGAAGGGGATTCGTGATCGGCGGGTTCAGCGGCTCCAGGCCGACCCCCTCGAGCCGGCGGTCGCCGATGTAATCGATGTAGTTCGTGAATTCCTCGACCGTCAGGCCGACCGCGGAGATTGGCAGGCAGTCGTGGATGAACTTCTTTTCGAGCCTCACCGCCTCGCGCATCGTGCTCCGGAGATCCTCGCGGTATTCCTCGGTCCAGACATCGGGGTTTTCATCCACCAGATCCTGGAAAAGCTGGCGGAGAAGCTCGATGTGGTTGGACTCGTCGCGGAGCGTGTAGCTGAACATCTGCCCGATGCCAGGAAACTTGTTCTGGCGGTAGAGGGCAAGAACCATGCCGAAGAGCCCGTAGAACTGGGTGCCTTCCATGCACTGGCCGAAAAGGAAAATGTTTTTTGCCAGCGCCTGCTTGTTCGCCGTGACCGTGAGGTCGGTGTCCCGGCGCAGCGCCCGGCTGTTGCTCACCACGAAGTCGGTCTTGTCCTTGATCGTGGCCACGTCCTCGAACATCGCCTCGCACTCGTGCGGGTTGATCCCGAGCGAGCTGATCATGTAAACCAGCGAATCCGCGTGGATGTTTTCCTCGTGCGCGTGGCGCCCGAGCACGAGCTTCAGCTCCGGTGCCGTCACCGCCTCGCGGATCACGTGGAGGATGTTGTCCCCGACGATCCCTTCGGCCGCGGAGAAATACCCGATCCCCATCTTGATGATCCATCGCTCGACCTCGGAAATGTGGCCGGTCGTGTCGCGCCAGTGCTCACAATCCTTCTGCATCTGGATATCCTCCGGCTCCCAGTGGTTCGCCTTCATCTTTTTGTAGAGGTCGTAGGCCCACTGGTATTTCAACGGCAGAATGTTGAAGAACATCGTCTGCCGGCCGTTGATGACTTTTTTCGCGGCAAACGCGGCCTCGGCTTTGTCCTGGTCGAGAATAAATTGACGGTCTCCGATTGTGATCGTGGTTGTTGCCATGCTGAGTTTTTTTGATTCGCGGTCGGGGGTGGACTCACGGGAAGTTCGCCCATTTTTTCCCATTCCCTGCGCCGGTCTGAAACCATCTGTTTTGGAGTGGGAATCGTCAATAAAAATCCTTTATATGGTGGTTAATTTTCTTCGGACCACCATATGTTGTGCTTTATGTGGATTTTTCCGTAGGCTCGCCTGTTCGTGCTTTTCCTTGCTCTAGAACAAGTTTTGCCGATTTCTGTGGCGAGCGAGAAATCTGAAAAACCACAAGGCTTTTCTTTGAGCGAAGAAGTCTTCGGTGGTTCTCGACAACTTGGCCGCAGGGCTCGGGGTGAAGGAGATTGTTTCCTCGTATCCGTCGCTGACGGTCGAGGACGTGAAGGCGGCGATCGCGTATGCCGCCGAATTGACCCGCGAGCAGACGGCGGAGCTTCATGCGGCATGAGGTTCAAAATTGACGAGAACCTTCCCGTCGAAGTCAAAGACCTGCTCGTGGCGCACGGCCATGACGCGCACACGGTGATAGAAGAGCGGCTGGTGGGAGCTACCGGTTAATGTGGAGGACCTTGGCGGGTGGGAAGCCGTTGAAGTTGGTCGAGGACGCCCAGGTGTAGGCGCCGATGTTTTCGGTGTAAACCAGGTCGCTGATATTCAGGTCTGGCAACTCGTTCGACAGCGAGATGGTGTCGAGGGCGTCGCAAGTGGGGCCGAAGACAGACGAGATCTGCTTGGGGCCTTTCTTGAACGCCTGGACTCCATAGGGAATGTGGTCGCAAAGGACGCCGGAATACGTGTGGTAAATGCCGTCGTCGATGTAATAGAGGCGCTTCCCGTTGCGGTCGGCTTTGCCGATGACTTTGGCGACGAGCGTCGCGCAAGTGGCGCAGAGGAACCGGCCCGGTTCGGCGAGGATTTCGATGTCCTTCGGAAAAAGGCGGTTGATTTCTGAGTTGATCTTTCTGGCGAGCTCGCGAAAGGGTCTCCCCCCTTTCTCGTAAGGGGCCGGAAAGCCGCCGCCGATGTCGATGAGCTTGAGGCTGAGCCCGCGGCTGTTGGCTTCGTTGAAGATGCCGGCGGAGAGGTGGAGCGCCTGCACGTAGTTCTCGAAGTTCGTGCACTGGCTGCCGACGTGAAAGCTGATGCCCTCCACGCCGAGACCCGCGTCTTTGGCGGCCAGCATCAGGTCCACCGCCTCGCCCGGAGGACATCCGAATTTCGAGGAGAGCTCGACGACGGAGCCGGTGTTCGGGACCTGGAGGCGCAGCACGAGGCCGGAATGGGGGGCGTGTTTCTTGATTTTCTTGACCTCTTCGATGTTGTCGTAGGTCAGGAGGATTTTGTAGCGATCGAGCGCCTCGAGGGTTTCGATGGCCTTGATCGGGTTGGCGTAAATGATTTTGTTCCAGATGAAATCCTGCCGCTCCTTGGCGGGGAGGTGCTTGAAGTTGCCGTGCACGACCTCGAATTCCGGCATGGAGGCGACATCGAAGCTCGCCCCCATTTTGTAGAGCGTCTTGACGATCTCCGGGTGCGGGTTGGCTTTGACCGCATAATAGGCCTGGACGCGCGGAAGATGCTTTTTGAACTGGAGGTAGGTCTCGCGCAGAACCTTGTGGTCAACCACGAACAGCGGGGTGCCATGTTCCTTTGCCAGCCGGAGGAGTCGGGATTTTTCCATGGCTTCAGTCTTCCGCCGTGACGAGAAAATTTTTGAACTGCCAGGGGTCGGATGGATCGAGGTCGGGCTTGCTGTATTTTCCGAAGTAGTGCTTGCGTTCCTTGAGCGGGGTCCAGTCCGACGGGGTGGAGATGAAATTCCCGAGGTAGGGCTTGGAGATGCCGAGGATGTAATCGTGAGGGATTTCATCCGGGACGACGATGCCGCGGTCAGGATGCTCGATCATCCACGTGGCGGCGGCGACCACGGAGATCGCCACCTGCATCGTGGTCGCGTTCTGGTGCGGCACGAGGCGGCGGGATTCCTCGATGCTGAGGTCGCTGCCGGTCCACCAGGAATTGTAGGCGTGCCCCATGAGGAGCGCGCCGAGAATGTCCGCGCCGCCCGTGATCTCGTCGTTCATGATTCGCAGCGACGGCTGGAGCTCGTAATCGTATCCGCGCAATTCGTTCAGCGAGATGATGGCGTTGTCGCACGGGCAGTAGGCGTAGTGCATCGTCGGGCGATAGACGGCCTTGCCATTTTCCCAGACGGTCAGGTGATCGGAGATGGTGAAGGCCTCGCCGTGGCGGACGACCATGCCTTGAATGTCGTAGTTCGGAACCCACGAACGCACCCAGGTGTTCATGCCCATGCGGGCGAGGCAGATCTGGTTTTGCGGGCCTGCCGCGTGAGTGTAGGCGTGCGCCGGAAGAGTCCTCTCGTGCGTGCCCCAACCCATTTCGGCGGTCGTCGTGCCCTCTTCTCGGAACCCTTCGATGCTCCAGGTGTTGACGAACTCGTCCACCTGCTTCGGCTTGTTGGAAATCTGCGTGTCGCGCTCGCTGCAATGGATGACTTTGACGCCGAGCTTTTGGGCGAGCTTGTTGAACGCGCGTTTCGAGACGAACCCCTGGATTTCCTCCGCGTCCGCGCCGGAGGCTTTTTTGTCCTCGAGGGCCTTCGCGGCGATGTCGAGCAAGCCCTGCTTTGTAAAATGGGAGATCAGGCCTGGGTTGGCACCGTGTTCGAGGACGGCGGTCGGACCGGGTTCGCCCCAACTGGCCTTGAGGCGGCGGACATTCATGTGACGCCAGTAGAGCGTCTTCTCCGTGGGATGCTGGTCCTCGCCGGCCGCGTAGGGATCCCAGACTTCCACGGAGGTGTTGATGTAGAGGACCCCGTGCTTGTGACACCAGTCGAGGATCTCGCAGGCGTCGATGTTCCATGCGAGGTCGATGATGACGTCCCCTTTGCCTGCGTGCTTGCCGAGGAGCGAACCGAGGTTCTCGCGGGTCACGCGATCCCTCACCCAGTTGACACCGCGCTCGATCCAGCCTTTCAGGAGGCCTTCCTGGTTCTCGAAATCCATGACCGTGATGTTCGAGAGGGGGACCTTGATGTGCTTCTCCAGGATGGGAAGCGTGCATTGCGCGACGGCCCCGAAGCCGACGAAGAGGATTTTATTTTTGAACTCGACCATAGGAATTTTTTTGTTGGTGGGCGGCCACTTTCCCAGAGGCGGTATTCAGGGCAAGTTTTTTCCGCGGCTTCCGTCTTCCCAGCGGGAGTAAATGCCGCAGGGCAAAATGCCGGAGCCGTCGGCGATGGGGAGGGCGAGCTCGCCTCCGTAGCAATGTCCGCCCGCCGGTTTCATCAACCGCGAAAGCAAACCCGTCAGGAGCGTGGGGGAGAAACCCGTGGTGTAGGAATTGACGAGCAGGAAAAGCGGCTGGTCCGAGAGGATGGCCCGGCAACTCTCGAGCAATGGCCAGAAATCCCGTTCTAGCTTCCAGACCTGCCCCTCCGTCCCGCGCCCGAAGGAGGGAGGATCCATGATGATGGCGTCGTATCTCTGGCCGCGCCGGGATTCTCGCTGGACGAACTTTCCGCAGTCATCGACGATGTAGCGGATCGGGTGTCCGGCCAGACCGGAGAGCTTGGCGTTTTCGCCGCACCACTGGACCATGCCCTTGGCTGAGTCCACATGGCAGACGGAGGCACCGGCCGCTGCGGCAGCCACCGAGGCCGCGCCGGTGTAGCCGAAAAGATTCAGGAGCTTGACCGGGCGGCCAGCCGCACGGATTTTTTCCATCAGCCACGTCCAGTTTGGAGCTTGCTCGGGGAAAAGCCCCGTGTGCTTGAAGTTCGTGGGGCGGATTTTGAACTGGAGCCCGGCAAACCCGATCTGCCAATGTTCGGGGAGCTGGCGTTTGAATTCCCATTGGCCGCCACCGCTTTCGGAGCGGTGGTAGATGGCGTCGTAGTCGCCCCAAGGCTTGTCCGGCGGCCAGATGATTTGAGGGTCAGGGCGGATGAGGCGGACGTCCCCCCAGCGCTCCCGTTTGAGACCGTTGCCACATTGGAGCAGTTCGTAGTCCTTCCATGCTGTGGCGAGGAGATTGGCGTGGGGAGCGATCACATTTCCGGGCATTTCTGGGAGTGCAGCCTACGGGGCTCGAACCTGTGACCCACCATGTCAAGGTGAGGCAGCTGAGCTAAGGCTGCAGGAAAGGGTGGGATAAATACTGCAACCCTTGCCGGTTGCAAAGAAAAATCCCTTCGACAGGCCCCGGATTTTTCGGTTGCGCGAATCGGTCGCTCCGATAAAGTGCCGACCTACCTGCCAGGGTAGCTCAGCGGTAGAGCAGGGGACTCATAAGCCCTTGGTCGGGAGTTCGATTCTCCCCTCTGGCACCAACAACTATTATATGGCCAATACCAAATCTGCTGCAAAGAGCGCCCGTCAAAGTGTGCGCCGCCGCGAAATCAACGCCGGTGTGATCACCGGGCTCAAGACCGAACAGAAAAAGTTCCGCGAGGCCCTCGCCGCGGGGAAGACGGATGCCGCGCGCGCGGAGTTTGTCAAGCTGACGTCCGCCCTCGACAAAGCCGCCAAACGCGGGATCATCCACAGCAATGTGGCCGATCGCAGGAAAGGCCGTTTGAACAAGGCGCTCGCCAAGGCGAAAGCCTGAAGGAACAACGCCCCAGCGCTGGGAGGTGGAGCTGGCGATCAAGAAGATGGCGACGATGAATTCAGAAAAATCGTTCCGCATCGCGGTCCTTGCCGGGGACGGGATCGGGCCCGAAGTGATGGCCGAGGCGCTGAAGGTGCTCGGCGTCGTGGGGAAAAAGTTTTCCGTCGCGCTGGATTATGACCGGCAGCTTGTCGGCGGAGCGGCGATCGATGCCGTCGGCAAGGCGCTCCCGCCGGAGACTCTGGCCGCGTGCGAGAAGGCGGACGCGATCCTCTTCGGCTCGGTGGGGGGACCGAAGTGGGAGTCCCTTCCCGCCGTCGAGCAGCCGGAGCGGGCGGCGCTCCTTCCCCTCCGGAAACACTTCGGGCTCTTCGCCAACCTGAGGCCGGCGGTCTGCCTGCCTGAACTCACGCACGCCTCGCCTCTGCATCCCCGCACGGTCGAGGGCGGATTCGATGTTTTGTGCGTGCGCGAGCTCACCGGCGGGCTTTACTTCGGGGAGCCGAAATACCTCAAGAAAGAAGGCGGCGAGGAATTCGCGGTGGACACGATGGTCTATTGGGAAAGCGAAATCCGCCGGATCGCGAAAGTGGCTTTCGAGGCCGCGCGGGCGCGGCGCGGGCGGGTGACGTCGATCGACAAGGCGAACGTCCTCCAGAACGGAATCCTCTGGCGCCGGGTCGTCACCGAGACCGGGCGGGACTATCCGGATGTCGCCCTGAACCACCTCTACGTGGACAACGCCGCGATGCAGCTCATCAAGAACCCCAAAGCGTTCGACGTGGTGCTCGCGGAAAACCTGTTCGGCGACATCCTCAGCGACGAGATGGCGATGATCGCCGGCTCGCTGGGCATGCTGCCGAGCGCGAGTCTCGGGGATTCCACGGGGGGGGCCACCCGGTTCGGCATGTATGAACCCAGCGGCGGAACCGCTCCCGACATCGCGGGGAAAGGCATCGCGAACCCGATCGCGCAGATTTTATCCGCCGCGATGATGCTCCGGCTTTCCTGCGGCCGCGATGACGCCGCCACCGCCATCGAGGCGGCGGTCAAGAAAGTCATCGCCGCCGGGTTGCGCACCGGAGACATCCACACTCCCGGGACGAAACTTGTCGGGACGGCGGAGATGGGCCGGGCGATCGCGGAGGCGATCTGATTTTCCCTTTGTTTTCGACCGCCCGGCAATGCCGGGCAATCCCTCCCGCCGACGGAAAAATCTGAAAGTTTGTCAAGGATAGCCTTGACGGGGGGGCTTCTGAAAATCAAGTTGTCAGTTCCGACAGTTTCTTCCGCCGCTTGGCGACGGGGGCGGAACGGGGCTGTCACTCCAACACAACACTTTACCTCAATTCGAATTTCTATCTGATGTTTGACAACCTTCTGGGATTTTTTTCCAACGATATTGGCATCGACCTCGGGACCGCAAATACACTCGTGTATGTCAAAGACCACGGGATCGTTCTGCGCGAACCTTCCGTCGTGGCCGTCCAACAGGGCACCAACCGCGTGCTCGCAGTCGGAGACGAGGCCAAGCGCATGCTCGGCCGGACGCCCGGCAACATTGTGGCGATCCGCCCTCTCAAGGACGGCGTGATCGCGGACTTTGAAATCACGGAGGCGATGCTCCGGCACTTCATCAGCAAAGTTCACAACCGCCGGCACATGGTCCGCCCGCGCGTGGTGATCGCGGTCCCGAGCGGGATCACCGAGGTCGAGAAGCGCGCCGTGAAAGACTCCGCGACCCACGCGGGCGCCCGCGAAGTTTATCTCATCGAGGAACCGATGGCCGCGGCCATCGGGGTCGGCCTCCCCGTGCAGGACGCCGCCGGCAACATGATCATCGACATCGGCGGCGGCACCACCGAGGTCGCCCTCATCTCGCTGTCCGGAATCGTTTTCAGCCGGAGCATTCGGGTCGCCGGGGACGAGCTCGACGAGGCGATCGCCAACTACATGAAGCGCGCCTACAACCTGATGATCGGCGAGCGCACGGCCGAGGAAATCAAAATCAAAATCGGGTCCGCTTACAAGCTGGAGAAGGAAGTCAGCATGGAAGTCAAGGGACGGGATCTGGTCGCCGGGCTTCCGAAGACGATCTCCATTTCTTCGCAGGAGGTGCGCGAAGCCATTCTCGAACCGCTTTCAACAATCGTGGACTCCGTCCGCATCACCCTGGAAAGGTGCCCTCCCGAACTCTCCGCCGATCTCGTGGATCGCGGTCTGGTGCTCGCGGGTGGAGGGGCGCTCCTGCGTGGGCTCGACAAATTGCTCGCCGAAGAAACCGGACTGCCCGTCCATGTCGCCGAGGACCCCCTCAGCGCCGTCGCCGAAGGCACCGGGCGTGCCCTCTCGGAACTCAAGTTCCTCCGGGCGGTTTCTTCCGAGCGCCCGCGCCCGTGATCGCACGGGGCCTCCGCCCTGACCCTGCATGAAGAAGCTGAACATCGCTCTCCTGCTGGCCGTGGTTGCACTGGCCGTTTACCTCTCGGTGCTTTCGCCCACCGCGATGCAATCCCTGCAGGCGGGATTCCTGTCCTTCCTCGCGCCGTTCCTCCGCACGGGCACGGCCGTTCAGGAACAGATCGGCTCGATGGGGAAAGGCCTGAAAACGCTCGATGAGGTCGAGGCGGACAACCGGAAGCTCACCGAGGTCAACCGGGTGCTTCTCACGACAAACAATCTCCTCCGCGAAATCGAAGCCGAAAACAACCGGCTCCGCCTCGCCCTGGAATACCGCGAGAGATCGGTCTTCCGGCTCATGGCCGCCCGGGTGATCGCCCGCGATGCCTCGACCTGGTGGAACACGGTCAAGATCAACCGGGGGTTCGAGGACGGCGTCGAGACCGACCAGCCGGTGCTGACCGATGTCGGCCTCGTGGGCAAGACGACCACGGTCTCGAAAAACGAGTCGATCGTCGTCCTGGTGACCGATGAAACCTGCCGGGTGGCGGCCAAGGTCGAGGGCACGCGCGAACAGGGCATCCTCTCGGGAATGCGCGTCCAGGACAGCGGGTCAGGCGGCGAGCTGCAGTTGAATTTTCTCACGAAGAATGCCGCCCTCGAACCCGGGCAAAAAGTTTATACCGCCGGCATCAGCAACGGGGTTTTCCCGTCGGGCATCCTGATCGGCAAAGTCAAAGAATTCCGGACACGTCCCTTGGACGGCCAGGCGATTGTGGAGCCGGCCGTGGACATCTCGCAGACCGAGGACGTGTTCGTGGTGGTGGGGGCGAAATGAAGGCCGTTGTCGGTGCTCTCGCCGCCTGCATCGGGGTGTTCGTCGCCTTCCTGCTGCAGCAGGCGCTTCCGGCCATCCACGTGCTTCACGGGGCCCGGTTTGTTTTTGTGCCGATGATCTTTTGCTACGCGGCGATGGCGCTTCCTTTTCCGGCCATGCTGTTCGCGGCGTTCTTCACCGGTCTTCTTTCCGACCTCATGTATCTGAACGTGGTGGAGGGCCGGGTTGAAATTGCGCTGGGCTGCTCTATTGTTTTCTTTGTGATTTACGGGAGCATCGCCAACGGGTTCAGGCCGTCGTATTTGCGCGGGCACTGGTGGCCGGTGGTCCCGCTGAGCGTGATTTGCACATCGTCCTTCCTTCTCGTGCAGTTTGCCATGATCTCGCTGAGGCGCGACGGCTTTGTCTTCGACCAAGAAATCCTGTGGCGCCTGTTTGCACCCGGACTGCTGGCCGGACTCTTCGCCCCGCTCCTCCATGCCGTCGTGAGCCCGTTTGCCGCCCTTATCCCGGAGAATCCCTGGAGCGCCAGAGAGTATTAGGCCATGAAACGCTCCCGCTCCACCGCCCGCATCTTGGTTATTGGCCTGATCATGCTGCTGGCTCTTTCGGGGCTGGTTTTCCGCCTCTGGTATGTCCAGATCGCGCGCGGGGCGGATTACACCGCGCGGATCGGGAACCGCTCGCAGGTCTCGGTGAGGATCCCCGCGGTGCGCGGCGAAATCCTGGACCGGAACGGGATCAAGCTCGTCGAGAACCGGGCGAGCTTCGAGGTCGATTTTTATCTGCCGGACATGGTGCGGGCCTACCGGGAATCCAAGGGGTCCGTGCCGATGGTCACCTACCGTGGCCACGTCCATAACATGCCCCGCGATCTCAAGGAAGCCGACGTCGTGAAAATTGTTTCCGAAGAGGTGATCCCCCGGCTGGAGGAACTGGGGGTCGCGGAGGACTACAATGCCAATGCCCTGCAGATCCATTATCGGACCAACCAGGAGGTTCCCTACAGCTACAGGCAGGATCTGGATTTCGGGCAGATGGCGGTCTTCTCGGAAAAAAACCTGGGCCTGCCGGGCGTGAACGTCACGGTGAAACCGGTCCGCTGGTATGTCTATGGCTCTCTCGCCGCCCATCTCCTCGGCTATGTCGGGATGCCGAACGATCTCGACAAGCTCCCGGATCTCAAAAATTTCAATTTTTACGAGCCGGACATGGAGGGGAAAGCGCAGATCGAGCTTTTCTTCAACGAGTATCTCAAAGGCCAGCCCGGCGCGCGGATTTTGCAGCGCAACGTGAAAGGGGTTATCGAGGGGGAAGTCAGCCGCAAGGAACCTGTGCAGGGAGACAACGTGGTTCTGACCATCGATGCCAGGATCCAATATTTTGCCGAGCAGGCCCTTCGTTCCGTCGGGCGCGGGGCGGCGGTCGTGGTCAACCCGCAGAACGGCGATATCTTGGCCATGGCTTCGGTCCCCTCGTATGACCCCAATGTTTTCATTCCATCGATTGCTGCCTTGGATTGGAAAGAACTGACCAACGACGAGACGAATCCCATTCTGAACCGCGCCATCAGCGCCTACGCGCCTGGATCCACCTTCAAAATCCCCATCTCCCTCGCCGGCTTGCGGGCCGGGGTGGGGAACCGCACCTTCACCTGTACCGGCGGAGTCACCTACGGCGACAAGTATATGAAATGCTGGGTCACCGACCGGCACCTCCCCCCCCACGGCACACAAGGTCTCTCGGATGCGATCAAGCATTCTTGCAATGCCTTTTTCTACCAATACGGAAATGCCGCGGGCATCGACCAGATCGACGCGATGGGCAACATGCTCGGGCTGGGTCAAAAATCCGGGATTCCGCTCTCGGGCGAGGCCCCCGGCGTGCTGCCCGGCCCCGAATGGCTGGCCGGCGTCAATCCCCAGGCGCATTGGTCTGCCGGCCTCACGGCAAACACCTCGATCGGACAGGGCGACGTCCTCGCCTCTCCGCTTCAAATGGCGATGATCGCGTGCGCGGTGGCCAATGCCGGCACGGTTTACTATCCCCGGCTGGTGGACCGGATCATCGCGCAGGATGGGACCGTGGTCGCGCAGGACCCCGCCCGCGTGCGGACAAATCTGCTCGCCGATGCGGGATTGACGGCCGATCAAATCGAAAAGGTCCGACGCGGCATGTGGAAAGTTGTCAACGAGGAGGGCGGAACCGCGGGACATGCGCGCATCAAGGGAGTCGAAGTGGCCGGCAAAACCGGCACGGCCCAGTTTTGGCGCTCCAAGGTGAAAGACAACCACACCTGGTTCGTCTCTTTCGCGCCTTACGATGCCCCCAGATACGCGATCGTGACATTTGTCCAAGGGGCCAAGTCCGGCGGGGGAGTTGCCGCCCCCGTTGCCGCCAAGATTTACGAAGACATTTTTAAAATGGAAAATGGCGAGGAGGTCCCCCAGCTTGCGGCCCTCGAACCCGCCAAGGGAAATTTCCGCTTCATCGAAAGCATCGATTTCGGGCGGGACATCCCCGCGGCCACCACCGTCGGCGAGGACGGCGAGGCGGCGGCCAACACCGCCGACGCCGGTGCCGGTGCCGGCAGAACCCAGGAGAACAGTCCCGCCGCCCAGCCGGATGTCCGCCAGCCGGCCGACGATCGCGGACGCGTGACCAACCAGCCGGGCAAGCAGAATGCCCTCCAGAAATTCTTCAATTTCCTCAGTGGTAAAAAAGAGAAAACCGACGGCGGAAACCGCCAGCCGAAACCACCTCCGCAAAACCACCGTTGAACACCGTCACCACCGCGTTCCAAACGCACCAACAACAAACCACTTCACATGATAGACACCGTCAAAAGAATTTTGGGGCTCCGTAAGAAATCCACGGGCATCAAGCTCATCGTCAGTTGCGAACGCCTCGAAAAGCGGGTCGCGCTCCTCGAAAACAACAAGCTCGAGGAATACACGATCGAGCGCGAGACCGACCGCAACATCGTCGGAGGCATCTACAAGGGGAAAGTCCGCAACATCGAGTCCGGCATCAAGGCGATGTTCGTGGACATCGGGTTCGAGAAAAACGCCTTCCTCCAATTCTGGGATGCCATCCCCGCCGCCCTCGACAGCGGGATCGAGACGGTCAGCCGGGGGGGCGATGGCAAAAAGAAAAAGGCCCCGCGCATCACCCACAAGGACGTCCCGAACATTTATCCCGTGGGCTCGGACATCCTTGTCCAGGTCAAAAAAGGACCCATCAGCAACAAGGGCCCCCGCATCACCACCGACATCAGCCTTGCGGGCAGATATCTCGTGCTCATGCCGTTCAACGACCAGTTCGGCATCTCGCGCAAAATCGACGAGCCGAAAGAGCGCGAGCGCCTGCGCAAAATCCTTCGCGAGCTCGAGGTCCCGGAAGGGATGGGGGTGATCATGCGCACGGTCGGGGCTGGCCAGCGGGCGCGCTATTTCGTGCGCGACCTCAGCATCCTGCTCGAACAGTGGACCTCGATCCAATCCGGCCTCGAAGAGAAAAATGCGCCGGCGTGCCTGTTCGAGGAACCCGACCTGATCGACCGGACGGTGCGCGATTTTCTCACCGACGAGGTGGATGCGGTCATCGTGGACGACGCGAAGGCGGTCGAGCGGATGCAGACGCTCGTCGGCCATGTTTCCAAACGCGCGAAAAAATCCATCCAGCACTACACCGGCACCCAGCCGATTTTCGATTGCTTCGGGGTCCAGGCGCAGATTGATACGGCCTTTCACCGCCAGGTCTGGCTTCCCTGCGGCGGCTACATCGTCATCGATGAAACCGAGGCCATGATCGCCATCGACGTCAACACCGGTCGGAACAAGGGGGTCAGGGACATGGAAAAAACCCTCCTCCAGACGAACCTCGAGGCGGCCGATGAAATCGCCCGCCAGCTCCGCCTCCGCAATATCGGCGGGCTGATCGTGGCCGACTTCATCGACATGAAAAGCCGCAGGGACCAGCAGGCGGTCTTCCAGCGGGTCAAAGAGCACCTCAAGCGGGACAAGGCGCGGACGCACGTCCTGCCGATCTCCCAGCTCGGCCTCATGGAAATGACCCGCCAAAGGGCCAACGAAAGCCTCGCCAGCGCGATTTTTGTCGCGTGCCCGCACTGCCACGGAAAAGGGCTGATCAAGAGCCCGATGACCATGAGCGTCGAACTCCAGCGCGCGCTGCACTCGGTGATGCGCAAGCACCAGGATTCCGTCCACGAAATCAAAGTCACCGTGAATCCCGATCTTCTCGCCCGTCTGCGGACCGATGACGAGGATCACCTCGTCGAAATCGAGCGCCGGTATGCCGGGCGGCTTTCTTTCCGCTCTGACCCCACCTTCCACCAAGAAAGATTTGTCATCGCGAACGCTATCACCGGCGACGAATTGAAGCCCTGAGCGGGGAGCGTGCACCGGGAGGGTGAGGCTCCGCCCGAACCGACTTTTCCTGCTTTTCATAAGTCGGCTCACACGGTTCGCCCTTGTGGAGGTTCCCGGCATGGAACTTCCCCGCATCGGCGAACTGACTCTCGGCCACACGGTCATCTGGCTGTCATTTTACGGGTTCGACTATGTGCTTTACCCGTTTGTCATCTGGAAGCTCGGCCCCATTGTCGGCGGGAGCATCATGGCGCTGGCGTCGCTGGTCGTCTGTCTGCTCCAGCTCTGGTTTTACGACTGGAGCAAGCGGGACTGGCTCGGGATCGAAGCCGTCAAATCCGTGTCGCGGATCTCAGCATCAGGAAGCTCAACAATCATGGTGCTACCATACCGGTTTTTGCGAAATTGGGCAAACTGTGAATGCGGTTGGCTGGCCGTTCCATATTCCAGTTGTGTTTCTTGGAACACGGTTTTCTTGGTTTGACAAGCGCGCCGGGCTGTTGATAAGTTCCGCGCGTTCGCGGGGATTCTCCCCAGATGTTGTGGAGGCGGCTTTCCTGCGACACAATATATCCATGCAATCCGTTCTCGATACTCCGGTATTGGTGCTGAACCGCCTGTGGCAAGCCGTAAATACTTGCAGCGCGCGGCGCGCATTCACTTTGCTTTACCAAGGCCACGCCCAGGCCGTCTCCGCGGATTCCGGCGAGGGGTTTCTCACGCACGACTTCGACAGTTGGCGGGATTTTTCGCGGCAGAACCCCCATCCGGAAATGGTCAGGACCATCACGATGAACGTGAGGATTCCGCGGATCATCGTCCTCCTGCTTTTCGAGCGCCTCCCGAAAAAGGAAGTGAAGTTCACGAGACACAACGTCTTCGAGCGCGACAAAAACACCTGCCAGTATTGCGGGGAGATTTTTACGCGGGAGAACCTGAACCTCGACCACATCCTTCCGCGCGACCGTGGCGGGCAGACCTCGTGGGAGAACATCGTGTGCTCGTGCATCCCCTGCAACACGCGCAAGGGCAACCGTCTGCCGCACGAGGCAAGGATGCAGCTGATCCGGAAGCCGAAGCGCCCGAAGTGGCGCCCGTTCATCCACATCTCGCTTTCGAATGCACCGCATGATAGCTGGAAGCACTTTTTGGATATCGCGTATTGGAATGTCGAGTTGGGGGATTGAATGGCCCCGGCGGCGGAAAAACGCCGGGCTCGCCATTCCTTCCGATCCGCAATATTCATCACCTGAGTGGAGCAGATAAAACAACGCCGCAACCCCGCCATCTGGCACCACCTCAACCGGCTCCTGACGGTTTTGATCGTGCTCGCCGGAGTCCTGTTCATCGGGTTGTCCCTCTATCCCGAGTGGAGGCACCGTAACCACCTCGCCTCGAAGCTCGAGGACGAGCAGGCCAAGTTCCGTGCCGAGCAGCTCCTGCAGAAGAAGCGCGAGCGGGAAGTCAACCTGCTGCAAACCGATCCCGGCTACGTGGAGACCATCGCGAGGGACAAACTCGGGGTCATGAAGGAAGGCGAGACGATCTTCCGGCTCGACGGCTCGCGCGCTCCCGTGGTCGAAACCACGCCGCCCCCGCGGACGAAGACAAAATAAAACCCGCTTTTCTGTTTGCGGGAACATCGCGGCATGGTATCCGCGTGGCATGAACGACGACCTCCAATCTCTGGACACCTCCGCAATCTCGGCCCGCCTGGCTGCCCTGCGGAGGTTTCTTTGACTTGCCGGAACTGACCCGCAAGCTCGCGGAAATCGAGGCCCGGATGAACGAGCCCGATTTCTGGAACAACCGCGAAAAGGCCCAGCGCGACGTCGCCGAGGTTTCCGCGCTCCGGGGAAAAATCCTCCCCCTTCAAGCGCTCGAATCCCGAGCGGCGGATCTCGGTGTCCTCCGCGAGCTGGCCGGCGAGGAATCTCCCGATAACCAGGCCTCCGCCGTCGCTGAAGTGCGCGGGGAATTCGATGCCCTCGGACGCGATCTCGACAAATTTGAAATCACCTCGCTGCTGTCCGGGGAATTTGACGCGAACCCGGCGTTTCTCATCATCCATGCCGGGGCCGGGGGAACCGAGTCGTGCGACTGGGCGGACATGCTTCTGCGGATGTATCAGCACTGGATGGAGCGGCGCGGGCTGGCATCCCAAATCGTTGACATCCAGCTCGGGGACGAGGCCGGGATCAAATCGGCCACATTGCGCGTGAGCGGCGAGAATGCGTTCGGATACCTGCAGACCGAGATCGGGGTCCACCGGCTCGTACGGATTTCGCCGTTCGATTCCAACAAGCGCCGCCACACGTCCTTCGCCAGCGTGGACGCGGTGCCGGAGATCGAGGACGTCCCGCTGGAAATCAATCCCGCCGACATCGAGCGCGACACGTTCCGCTCCGGCGGCAAAGGCGGGCAAAACGTCAACAAGGTCGAGACCGCCGTGCGCCTCCGCCACGTCCCGACCGGGATCGTCGTCGCCTGCCAGGCCGAGCGCAGCCAGGGCCGGAATTCCGAGTTAGCCATGCAGATGCTCAAGGCGAAACTTTACCAGCTCGAGGTGGACAAGAAGCGCGCCGAGGTGGACCGCCAATACGGCGAGAAGGGCGACATCGCCTGGGGCAACCAGATCCGGTCCTACGTCTTCCAGCCCTACCAAATGGTCAAGGACCTCCGCACCGGCGTTCAGTCCAGCGACATCCAGGGCGTCATGGATGGCGAGATCGACGCCTTCATCGAAGGCAAACTCCGCGGCCTGACCTACAAGAAGGGTGCCGGAGAAGACGAGGAACCCTAAGCGGCCCGCTCCGGGTGAATCAAGTGCCTCTTGTCTGCGCAGAATATCGCGCGGCGTGATCGCATAAAACGACTGATATAGTCGCTATTTCTATCCTGTATTTTCGTATGATTCCACGCCACACTGAAGTTTATCCGGAAAAATATTTTTAATAAAAGCGATCAGGATATTCATAACTATCTTATTCATAGCATTTTATTAATTTAAGAATCTTGTCCAGAAAAAGATTGACTGCATCAGTGCTTCTAATAACGATTATATCAGTCGTTATACAAACGACGAAAACCAAAAAAATGAAAAAACAAAATCTGCTGTGGATCGCGGTGGTCTCCGCCTTGATCCTGTCACCGGCCGCCCGCGCGGGAGAGGCCGACAAGAAAGTCATCGTCAAAGAAGACGTGCCCGAAAAAGGCGCCCCTCTTCCCCTGCACGAAATTGAAGGAAACGGCGGCGTGCTCACCACGCTCTCCGCCTATATCGTGAACCCGCCGCGAAACGGGGAACCCGTCGGGCGTCCGGCCATCGGAACTGGCTTCATCAGCCTCGGATCCGGCCGTGCGCTTGTGCCGGTCACCGCGACGTGGAGTCCGTGGGAGCGGATCGAGCTGGGCTACGGTTTCGACTGGTATTCCCTGGGGAGCCTGACCGGCGCGATCCACAACGCGACCGGGATCAGCCTCGGGACGACGTCGGTCGGGTTGCACAACTTCAACGCGCGGTTCCAGTTCATCAAGGAAAACGACTGGGGCCAGAAGTGGCTCCCGGCGATCACCGGCGGCGTCCACTACAAGGTCAACAGCGGGATCAACTCGATCAACAACCAGCTGGGCGGCGCGCTGTCGTCCATCGGGCTCGGGTATGACCAGGGCGTGGATTTCACGCTGTATGCGTCGAAGTTGCTGACGTTTCTGCCGCGGCCGGTGCTCATCAACGCCGGCGGGCGCGCCACGCGCGGGGCGGAACTCGGCCTGCTCGGCTTCTCGCAGAACTACAGTTTCCTGTTCGAGGGCAACGTCGCGATCTTCCTGACCGACTGGCTGATCCTCGCCGGGGAATACCGCCAGCAGCCGCACAACTACACGCCGATTCCCGGCGTGGTCAACCAGTCGGGCGACTGGGCGACGGTCGATCTGGCCTGGATCGTGAACAAGCACCTCACGATCGCCGGCGGATACGGATACTTCGGCAATGTGGGCGACAAGATCGCCAACGGCGTCTGGGGCTTCACCGCGAAATACGAATTCTAGCAACCAGGGAGAGCTGCGTCTCCGGGGCCTGCGCCCGGAGGCGCATTCCTCCGCAACCGAACAAAACATATGTCCAAGCAAAAAATTGAAACGCTCGCGCTGCATGCCGGGCAGGTCGCCGACCCGACCACCGGCTCGCGGGCTGTCCCGATCTACCAGACCACCTCCTACGTTTTCAAAAGCACCGAGCACGCCGCGAATCTTTTCGCTCTGAAGGAATTCGGGAACATCTACACGCGCCTGATGAACCCGACGACCGATGTCTTCGAGCAGCGGATCGCGGCAATCGAGGGTGGCACCGGCGCGCTCGCGGTCGCATCCGGCCAGGCGGCAACCGCTTTCGCGCTGCTGGCGATCACGCAGGTCGGCGACGAGATCGTCGCGGCCAACAACCTCTACGGCGGCAGCTACCAGCTCCTCCACTACACGTTCCCGAAACTCGGGCGCACGGTGAAGTTCGTGGATTCGAAAGACCCCGAGGCATTCCGGAAAGCGATCACCCCGAAGACCCGCGCGATCTACGCGGAGACGGTCGGCAACCCGAAACTCGATGTCCCGGATTTTGAAAAAATCTCGGCGATCGCGCACGAGGCGGGCATCCCGCTCGTGGTGGATAACACCGTCGGCGTCGGGCGCGTGAAGCCGATCGACCACGGCGCGGACATCGTCGTTCTCTCGGCGACGAAATACATCGGCGGCCACGGCACGTCGATCGGAGGCGTGATCGTGGATTCGGGAAAGTTCAAGTGGAACAACGGGAAATTCCCGGAGTTCACCGAACCCGACCCGAGCTACCATGGGCTCGTCTATTGGGATGCGCTCGGGGATTTTCCAGGACTCGGAAACGTCGCGTTCATCCTCAAGGTGCGCGTCCAGCTCCTGCGCGATATCGGCGCGGCGATCAGCCCGTTCAACTCGTTCCAGTTTCTCCAGGGGCTCGAAACCCTCCCTCTGCGCATCCAGCGCCACTCGGAAAACGCGCTCGCCGTGGCCCGTCACCTAAAGGCGCATCCGGCGGTGGCATGGGTCACCTATCCCGGCCTCGCAGATGATCCGAACCACGCCGTGGCCGCGAAATATCTCAAGGGGGGATTCGGCGGCATCGTCGGCTTCGGGATCAAAGGCGGGCTCGAAGCGGGCAGGAAGTTCATCAACTCGGTGAATCTCTTCTCGCACCTCGCCAACATCGGCGACGCCAAGAGCCTCGTCATCCATCCCGCATCGACGACGCACCAGCAGCTCACTCCCGCGGAGCAGGAAACCACGGGTGTGACGGCGGACTACATCCGCCTCTCGGTCGGCCTCGAGAACATCGCGGACATCACCGCCGATCTCGACCAGGCGCTGGCGGTGGCGACCGGAGCCTGATGGACGCAGGATCCATTTCTCGGAGGATCGCGGGCCTCGCTCCGGACACCTGAGATGAAACCCGGGCGCGGGTTCCATCGCGGAGCCGCGCCCGCCTTCTCAAGCATGTCTGGATTGGTTCCCGCTTCCTCGCGCCGGCCTTGCACGCCAGCTTGGAAGGGATAGATTCCCTCCCGCGATGAAGATTCTCAAACAGCCGGCCCAAATCACTCTCTATTCGAGGCCGCTCTGCGGCTGGTGCCAGGAGGCCAAGGAGTGGCTCGACGCGCGCGGTTGGAATTACACCGTTTCCAATGTCGGCACGGACATGGCCGCCCGACAAAAGGCGGTGGAACTCAGCGGGCAAACCTCCGTGCCTGTGATCGAAGTGGACGGGCTGGCGCTCGGCGATTTCGACGTTGCCCAGCTCGAAGGGTTCCTGCAAAAACACGGCTACCTGGAGTAGGAATGCCTGTCTAAGGCGGGCAGAATGCCCGTTCCTTTTCTCCGTTCCCGCGGAACAGGGGTCGAGGTGCATGGTTCCTCTGCGGCATCACGGGAAGCCGGTTGTTCCAATGACAATACCGCCTGCATGTCCAATGTGCGAGATGAGAAAAATCCCTCTTGACATTATATTCGATATATTGCCATATTGCAAAATATGAAAACAGTTGCCGCCTGCCCCCGCCATTCCTCTCGCGAATATCGCAGCGGTGCGGACGTGTTCAAAGCGCTCGGGCATTCGAGCCGGCTGTTGATTGTCGATGTTCTGGCCGGGGGGGAGCACTGTGTTTCCGATTTGACGCGGATGGTCGGCAGCGACCCTTCGACGGTATCCAACCACCTCGCCGTGCTTCGGAACGTCGGGCTGGTCGTGGACGAGAAGCGTGGGCAGCAGGTCTTTTACCGCCTGGGTGCGCCGTGCGTGACCAAGATATTCCAGTGTCTCGAAGAGATCCGTAAGGCGCGGGAAAACCTGCGCTGAAAAGACCAGGTCCTTTGATTTCCAAAATCCTTTCCACCAACAAACACAACACACCTATGAAAAACATCACCATCAACGAACTGAAAACCCTGCTGTCCGACGGGCCCTCTCTCGACCTGATCGACGTGCGCACGCCGGCCGAATTTGAGGGAGTCCACGTGCCGGGGGCTTGCTCGCTGCCGTTGGACACCCTCGATTGCGCCGCAGTGCTGGCCGAACATAACCGGACAAAGAATGCCGCGCCGATCTACATCCTCTGCCATAGCGGGGTCCGCGCGAAAAAGGCGGCGGAAAAGTTTGCCGCCGTCGGTTTCGATGACTGCGTCGTCGTCGAAGGCGGGACACAGGCCTGGGCCGAAGCGGGATTTCCTGTCGAACGCGGGGAGCGATCCGTGCTGCCGCTCGACCGGCAGTTACAGATATGCATCGGGGTGATCGTCCTGACTGGCGTCGCGCTTCACTTTGCCCTCAATCCCGCGTGGATCTGGCTGTCGGGATTCGCGGGTTGCGGGCTCATCTTCGCGGGGCTGACCGGCATCTGCCCGATGCGGATGGTTATTGCCAAGATGCCTTGGAACCAGGGCGGCGGGAAGTGCAAAGGCACCTGCTGCGGGTCCTGACCCGGGAAAAGCATGAGTCGAAAAATCGTGGTTGTCGGCGGTGTGGCCGGCGGGGCTTCCTGTGCCGCGCGATGCCGGAGATTGGATGAAACAGCAGAAATCCTCATGCTGGACCGTGGCCCGTATGTTTCGTTCGCGAACTGCGGCCTGCCCTACTACGTGGGCGATGTGATCAAGGACGAGACCAAGCTCCTCGTTGCAAATCCCGCGCTGTTCCGGGATCGCTTCAATATCGAAGTGCGAACGGAGCACGAAGTGATCGCGATTGACCGCGAGGCACGGGAGATCGAGGTGAAGGAACTCGCCACCGACCGAACCTATCGCGAGGCATACGACGCGCTGGTTCTTTCACCGGGTGCCGCAGCGGTGCGGCCGCCACTGCCGGGCATTGATCTTCCGGGGATCTTTGTCGTGCGGACGATTCCCGACAGCCGGCACATTCGTGCGTGGATCAGCGAAAAGGCCGCAAAGAGTGCGGTCGTTGTCGGAGGGGGATTCATCGGCCTCGAAATGGGGGAAAACCTCTTGCATCGCGGGCTCTCTGTGACCGTTGTCGAAATGCTGGACCAGGTGATGCCGCCGCTCGATCCCGAGATGGCGCGCCCGGTGCAAGAGCGCCTCGAAAAGCACGGCGTCAAGGTGGCGCTCGGTGACGGGGTCGCGGGCTTCGAGGCGCGCGACGGACAGGTTATCGTGAGCACGAAATCCGGCGCCCAGCATGCAGGCGACATCGTCATCCTCGCCATCGGAGTCCGCCCAGAAACCGCTCTGGCAAAGGCCGCCGGGCTCGAACTCGGCGCGCGTGGGGGAATCCGGGTGGATGAGAGGATGCGAACGAACGACCCGAGCATCTGGGCCGTTGGCGACGCGGTCGAAGTGAAGGATGTGGTCACCGGGGAATGGGCGCTGATCCCGCTGGCCGGACCGGCGAACCGGCAGGGTCGCATTGCGGCGGATGTGATTTGCGGGCGTGATTCCAAGTTCCGTGGAGTTCAGGGAACGGCAATCTGCGGGGTCTTTGACCTCGCCGTTGCCAGCACCGGTGCCAGCGAAAAAAGCCTCTTGCGAGCGGGAATCACTGACTACGACAAAGTCTATCTCCATCCCGCGAACCACGTGGGCTATTACCCCGGCGCGAAGCCGATCAACTTGAAGCTCCTCTTCCGGAAATCCGACGGGCGCATCCTTGGCGCGCAGGCGGTCGGCGAAGCGGGCGTGGACAGGCGCATCGACGTCATCGCGGCCGCCATCCAATTCGGCGGAACGGTCTTCGACCTCGAGGAATCGGAGCTTTGTTATGCGCCACAGTTCGGCGGAGCGAAAGATCCGGTGAACTTTGCCGGCATGATCGCCGCAAACTCCCTGCAAGGCGATCTCCCGCTGGCAGACTGGAAGCAACTCCTCCCCGATCAAGCGCTTCTCGTGGACGTCCGTGACCCTGACGAATTCGAGGAGGGCCATATTGCCGGCGCCGTCAATCTCCCGCTCAGCGAGCTGCGGGCACGCCTCGGCGAACTGCCCAGCGACCGCGAACTCTGGCTCTACTGCCGCGTCGGACAGCGCGGGTATTACGCGGCCCGCCTGCTCATGCAACATGGCTTTCAGGTCAAAAACCTCTCCGGCGGATACCTCACCTACGATCTCATCAAAGGCGCATCAAACAACCAATCATGAACATATCTCACAAGGCAGCCCTCCCCATACTATGTGCTCTAGTCGTCGCAGCGACGGGGTGCGGGAAAAAGCACGAATCCGCCCGCGAAACTCTGCCGCCTGTTGCAGTCCGCATTCAGTCCATCGAAAAAAAACCGCATCTTGCCAGTGAGGAGGTTGTCGCCACGGTGAACTCGAAGCTGCGTTCGGTCATCGAGTCCAAGGTGAGCGGGCGGATTGACAAGATGTTCGTCACGCCGGGCCAGCAGGTCAAAGAGGGTGATCTTCTCGCCGAACTGGATGTCCGGGAGATCCGGGCCAGGCTCGACCAGGCGACGCCGGTCCGCGAGCAGGCCGAAAAGGATCTGGCTCGTTACACCGACCTGCTCGCCAAACGCGTGATCACGCAACAGGAGTTTGAGGCCGCCCAATCGAAGGCGAGGGTCGCCCGCGCGGCTGTCATCGAGGCGGAGACCATGCTCGGCTACGCAAAAGTCACCGCGCCTTTTGACGGGGTCATCACGCGCAAGCTCGCCGACGTCGGCGACCTCGCCACTCCCGGAAAACCGCTTGTCGAGATGGAGGATCCCGCCGCGCTGCGCCTCGAAGCCGCCGTGCCGGAGGCTATCATCGACCGGGTCTCCCTGGGCTCGAAGCTCATGGTTCGCATCGGGTCAAACGAACTCGAAGGCGTCGTCCGGGAAATGTCTCCCACCGCCGATCCGAACAGCCGCACACTTCTCGTCAAACTCGATCTTCCCGCAACACCGGGATTGCGAACCGGCCAGTTCGGACGTGTCGCCGTCCCGGTAGCCGAAACCTCCGTCCTGCGCGTGCCGGCATCTGCTGTCATCCGGCGGGGGCAGATGGAACTGGTCTTCATCCGCAACGACAAACATGCGCAGCTTCGAATCGTTAAAACCGGAAAGCCGATTGGCGGGGAAATCGAAATTGTCTCGGGCGTCAACGCCGGCGAACAAGTCATCATCGAAGGATCTGCCAACCTCGCGGATGGACAACCCATCGAGGTCCGGCCATGAGTGAGCCCCTCGGTATCGCGGGGCGGATCGCCCGCTCATTCATCAATTCCAAGCTGACGCCGCTGATCATGGTCACGTCGGTGCTGCTCGGCGTGGCGGCGGTTTTTCTGCTCCCGCGTGAGGAGGAGCCGCAGATCAAGGTGCCGATGATAGACGTGCTCGTTTCCATGCCGGGCACCGGCTCGAAGGAAATCGAGGAACGTGTCACGCGTCCGATGGAAAAGCTTCTCTGGGAAATCCCGGGCGTCGAATACATCTACTCGACCTCCAGCCCCGGCCAAAGCCTTGTCATTGTGAGGTTCGTCGTCGGCTCGGATGCCGAGCAGAGCATCGTCCGGCTCAACCAGAAGCTGCAGGCAAATTTCGACATCCTGCCGCACGGCGTCACGCAGCCGCTCATCAAGGTGCGGTCCATCGACGACGTGCCGATCCTGGCGCTGACGTTGCACAGCAAAAACTACGACCACCTGACGTTGAGGCGCCTTGCTGCGGAGATTGATGACGCCATCAAGCAGGTGCCGATGGTTGCCGAGACGAAGATCCTCGGCGGAGCCCGCCGCGAATTGCGAATCCTGCTCGACCCCACGCGCCTGGCCTCTCGCGGCCTGACCCCGGCCGGGCTCATTCCCATTTTGAGCCAAGCCAACCGGCAGTTCACGTCGGGTGGTCTCACGAGTGAAAACCGCGAACTCGTCATCGAAACCGGCGCATTCCTCCAGAACGCGGAGGATGTGGGCAATGTTGTCGTGGGCGTATTCCAGGGAAAACCGATCTACCTTCGCGACGTTGCGGAGATCGTGGACGGAGCCGAGGAAGCCTCCAACTATGTCTTCTACGGCGACAAGGCGAACCCGGAAGAACAAGCCGTGACGATCACCGTCGCGAAACGCCCGGGCGTGAACGCGATTGACATCGCGGACAGCGTGCTGAAAAAAGTGGACACGCTGAAAGGCACGCTCATCCCGTCGGATGTGGCGGTGTCGGTCACCCGCGACTACGCGGAGACGGCCGCGGAGAAATCGAACGAGCTTCTCTTTCACATGCTGATCGCGGTCGTCGGCGTTTCGGTGCTGGTTCTGCTCACGCTCGGCTGGCGGGAGTCGATCATTGTCGGGATCGCGATCCCCTGCACGCTCGCGCTGACGCTGCTGGTTTTCTACCTTTACGGCTACACGCTGAACCGGATCACGCTGTTCGCGCTGATCTTCTCCATCGGCATCCTGGTCGATGATGCCATCGTCGTGGTGGAAAATATCGTTCGCCATTTCCACCTGCCGCACAACAAGGGCCGGGGCGGGGCGGAGATTGCCATCGAGGCGGTCAACGAAGTCGGCAACCCGACAATTCTGGCCACGTTCGCGGTGATAGCCGCTGTCCTGCCCATGGCCTTTGTGGGGGGACTCATGGGGCCCTACATGCGCCCGATCCCGATTGGATCGAGCGCCGCCATGCTGTTTTCTCTCGCTATCGCATTCATCGTGACCCCGTGGGCCGCGATCCGGATTCTGAAACGGGCGAAAGGTGACACAAAATCCGCGTCTCAGGGAGATGCCTCCGCGCACTCGCACTTCGAGCACGAGGAGGATTTTTTCACGCGGCTTTACCGCCGGATCATGGGGCCGCTCCTTTCTCACGCCCGTTGGCGCTGGACGTTCCTCGCCGCGATTATCGGGCTCCTGCTCGGAGCGATGGCATTGGTCGGCATCGGGTTCGTGAAGGTGAAAATGCTGCCGTTCGACAACAAGAGCGAATTTCAGATCATCCTGAACATGCCGGAAGGCAGCGCTCTGGAGCGCACGACCCAAGCCGCTCTGGAGATGGCAGAAGCCGTGCGCGACGAACCGGAGGTCAGAGACTATCAGGTTTATGCCGGGGTCTCTTCCCCGTTCAATTTCAACGGGCTCGTTCGCCACTATTTCATGCGGGGAGGCGCGAACGTTGCCGATATTCAGGTGAACCTTGTCGGGAAGGACGAGCGCAAAGCCAAAAGCCACGACATCGCCAAGCGCATCCGCCCGCGCGTCGCGGCGATTGCGGAGAAATTCGGTGCGCGGGTTGCCGTGGCCGAGGTTCCGCCCGGACCGCCTGTTCTGCAAACGCTGGTCGCCGAAATCTACGGGCCGACCGAAGAATCCCGCCTCAAGATGGCGGAAAATGTGCGCGGGATTTTCAAAGACGTGGACGGCGTGGTCGATGTCGATTGGTATATTGAAGCCGACCAGCCGAAAGCGAAGTTCGTCATAGACAAGGAGAAGGCTGCTCTCAATGGCATTAGCGCCGAAACGATCTCGCAGACGCTCCAGATCGCGGTGGGCGGCCAGTCCATCGACCTGCTCCACCTCCCGAGAGAAAAGGATGACGTGAACATCACGCTCGAACTCCCCCGTTCCGCCCGCGTCACCCCCGAGGAGCTTCTCGCCCTCCGCGTGCGGTCTGGCGACGCGAACGCTCTCCCCGAGCCCGGAGCCTCCGGAGAAACCCCGCTCATCCCCCTGCGCGAGCTGGTGTCCATCGAAAAAACCATCACCGACAAGAGCATCTACCACAAAAACCTAATGCCCGTGACCTATGTCATCGGCGATGTGGCTGGGACTATCGAAAGCCCGGTTTACGCGATTCTGAAAATGAACAGCGCCCTTGCAAAACTCGACACCCGCGAGTTTGGCGGCAATGGCGCAATGCTCGAAGTATTTAATTCCACCCTGCCGTTCACCGGCGATCAACCCTCGCTCAAGTGGGACGGCGAATGGCATATCACGATCGAGGTCTTCCGCGATCTCGGAAAGGCGTTTGCCGCCGTGCTGGTGCTGATCTACGTGCTGATGGTCGGATGGTTCCGCTCGTTCCTCACCCCGCTGGTCGTGATGGCCGCGATCCCGTTCTCGCTCGTCGGCATCCTTCCCGCGCACGGGCTGCTCGGCGCGTTTTTCACCGCGACCTCGATGATCGGCTTTATGGCCGGCGCGGGCATCGTCGTGCGCAACTCGATCATCCTCGTGGACTTTATCGAGCTTCGCCTCCGCGAGGGGATGCCGCTTGCCGAGGCGGTCGTCGATGCCGGTGCGGTGCGGTTCCGCCCGATGCTCCTCACTGCGATGGCAGTCGTCGTCGGTGCGGGTGTGATCCTTTTCGACCCGATCTTCCAGGGCCTCGCGATCTCGCTTATGGCCGGTGAAATCGCCTCGCTTCTTATCAGCCGCATGGCTGTCCCGGTGCTCTATTTTATGGTCTACTCGCCGCGGACAAGAAAAACTTGATAAGCCTTGCCATTCACTTGGGCGCGGTGAGTTCGTAGTGGTCCGCGACCGCTCCGTTATTGAGCGGCCCGGCTTCATCCTTCGGCAAAGTGGAACGGACGTAATCTATCTTTACTTTTTCGGGCGAAACCGTGACGCGGACATGGCCGGAATTTCCGAGGAACACGCCCGATTTGTAGCCGTAGGTTTCGAGGTCGCGGATGCGGTCATTCCCGGCGAAGCTCGGCTGGGGGACCATCAGGTAAACGAGCCCGTCGAGGTCCTGCCTCGCAAAGAAATTGTCGTGCGCCTTGAAAATTACCGGCACGTGATTTTGCACGAGCAGTTGGTGGACCGGCGCGTCCCAGCCGGGGCGGCGGTCCTTGAACCCGTCGCTTCCGTCGGGATTTTTTCCACCCCACTCGTTGAGCGAGGCGGCTTCCACTCCGCCCCGCGCGGCCTGGTCCCCGCAAAGCAGGTTGTGGATGAAGACGAATTTGAATTTCGCGCGGCTCTGCCGGAGCGTTTGTTCGAGCCACTGGTATTGCTCCGCACCCAGCGACCAGGCCCAGCCATCCCCGCCGCCGTGCTGGCGGACCGAATACCGGAAGGGATCGAGCACGACGAAGAGCGCGTCGCCCCATTCCCATGCGTAGTAGTTTTGGAGCAACCCGCCGGGCGTCCGGGGCGTCTTGTTTCCGGAATAAAAGTCGTCGGGGACGGGGTTCGGAAAGAGGCGCTCGCGGATCCGGTTCGACCATGCCGCGAGGCAGTCGTCCGAACCGTCGTCGTCTTTGCCGCTCTCGCCATCGTGGGTGCCCAGGGCGAGAAGGACCGGAGAGGAAATCTGCGCCAGATAATACCGCTGCGCCAGATACTGCGCGACCGCCTCCTCGCGGCCGGCATGCTTATCGGTCATGAACAGGTTCCCGAGGTCGATATGAAAATCGGGCCTGTCGTTCCTGATGTTGGCGAGCGTTTGGAGATAGACTTCCGGGCTGGTGTGTTCGTCCAGATGGGCGTCCGCGGTCAGCGTGAAAGTGAAGCAGGCACCCGGCGGGCGCGCGGTGTGAATCGTGTATTCCGGGCTGTTGGCGAAATCCTTTACGCCGGACGGGCGCGAACGAAATTGGTAGTAATACGCGGAGTTCTCCTTCAGGCCGCTGATGAGCACTTCAACCGGCTCGCCCTTTTTGAACTGCTGCAAAGGCGTTTGCATGGCGAGTTTCCCCGCCTGCAAACCATAGGCCACATACCCTTCCAAATCCCCATAAGCCAGCACGCTCAACGTGACCGAGTTTTTTTCCGGGCGAACAGGGATCAAATCGAACGCGTGCTCCGGAACGGCGACCTGAAACACGTTCGCCACATCCCGGGCCCGGTGGCCCCTGGCATTGGCGGGAGCTTCATCAACCGCCCGCACAGGATGTCCGGCCAGAAGCAAAAGGCACAAAAGAAACGGGCTCCTAGGCATGTTTGGATTTGATCGAGTAGGTATGGGCGATCTGCCCGGTCCTTTGTTGTTCGTTTTCATCTTGGGGCAAATAGCAACGCATGTAATCCACTTTCACCTCGTCGGGTGACACCGTGACCCGCAGATGCCCGGAGTTGGGAAGTTTGATGCCCGACTGATAGCGGTTGTCATTGCGGGCCTCGTAGAACTGGTCGGCGGGCATGGGCACTTCCTGATAGACGATCCCGTCCCGTTCCTGCCGCGCGAAAAGGTGGTCGTGGCCTTGGAAAAAAATCGTCACCCCGTTTTTGGCCATCAGCTGATGGACCGGGAGCTCCCAGCCCGGCCGCATCTGCCCGAACTCCCAGTCTCCCCGCTTGTTCCTGCCGCCCCATTCGTAAAGGTCGCACTCGTCCACGCCGCCGCGCCCGCTGCCGAGCACGTGGTGCGCGAATACGAATTTGTGCCTGGCTTTGCTCTGCTCGAGCGTTCGCTTGAACCACTGGTATTGCGCGTCCCCGAGCGTGATCCCCCACCAGTCGCGATCCTTGTGCCCGGCATGGTCCTTTATCTCCTGCCCGGCGGTTTGCGCGGGATTCCCTGCGGCCTGGCCTTTCGGCGCGTCTTTATTTCCCTCCTCCTCGTGGAACCCGCTGTCCACTTGGACGGGCGACTGCCAGTAGTTGTCGAGAACCACGAATAGCGCGTCGCCCCATGTCCACGCGCAATAGTCTTTCAGGGGGCCGATGTCTTTCAGCTCCCCGGTGTCGCCGGTGTAAAAGCCGTCCGGAGCCGGCGTGGGGTAATAGCGGTTGCGCGCGGCCTGCACTCCGACCGCGACCTCGTGCCGGATGTCGGGCTGGTTGTAGTTGAACAGCGAAGCCTGCTCGTGGTTTCCGTTGATCAAAAAGATCGGAGCGGATTGCGCGACGAGCCCGAGGAACGGTCGCTGGAGCGCGTAGGGCTGGGCCAGCGTTTCCGCGGTGACCTCCTGGACCTTGGCCACGCTGAAATCATCGCCCATGCAAATGTAGAAATCCGGGTTGCCGGACGCCGCGTCGAGCAGCGTGCGGGCATACAACGCCGGGTCGCTCATCTGGGGGCGTTCCGGGTGGGAATCCCCCTGGATACAAAACGTGAATGTCCGCCCCGCCCCGCGCTGCGTGTGAAACCGGCACTCCTGCCTCGCGGCGAACGCGGTCTCGCCCGGCTTGCGAAACCGCATCCGGTAAAAGTATTGGGTGTCGGGCTGGAGCCCGTCGAAAACGGCCTCGGACGGTTTGCCCGCCGCGAGCGCGAGCAGTCCCGTCTTGCGGTCATACTTCCCCGGGGATGTTCCGAACTCGAAGAGCCCTTCCATCGGCTCCGCAGCAAGGGCGCTCACGGTCACCGACCGGTCGGTGACGCGGCCGAGCACGAGCGACAGCAACGCGAACGCCGCCAGATCAGAAGGCAGTACATAATCTCCGCCACCCCGCTTGTTTCTCCGTTTCCGATCATCCCCTTCCTGCGCCCGTGCCGGGACGAGAAACCACGCGAGCGCGGAAGCGAGAATCCCGAGGAATTTTCTCCGGCTGGTGAGGGTGGTCATGTTCTGTTGTTTCAATCCTGGCCGCCGCGGACAACGCGGACGAAGTTGTTGATGCGGATGACATCCCCTTGCGGGCCGCGGCCGTGTGGGAACATCGCGGGATCGCCGGACTTCGGATCGCTGCGCTGCGCGCCGGCACCGTGGACATCGACATAGTGATACGGGCCGGCGTCGTTCCCCTGCTGCGGCGGTGGGCCGGGCGGAAAGCCGCCGGGCCCGCCCTCCGGCGGGAACCCTGGTCCGCTTGCGCGCCCGGGCGGCGGCCCGCCCGCCTGCGCGCGCGGCGACATCCATCCCGCCGCCTGTCCGAAGGCGACATACATCGCAGCCCCCCCGCCATGCAGTCCGGCGTGCGTCGTCGCCGACCAATAGAATGGAAAGTCCTTCTTGCCCTCCTCATTGGTGATCGCCGTGTCGTGGAAGACCGGGTCGATGGCAGCCGTGCCCGTCGTATCCGGGGAACGCGTGTAGTCCACGATGCTCTGCAGTTCCTTGACATTTGGGAGACGCCAGTCGTCGTGGCCAAGATATTTCTCCACGTTCTTTTTTTGCACCCAGGCGAGCGCATCACGCCAGTTCATGCCGGTGCCGCTGTCGGCCTTCGCCCAGGTCAGGCCGGTCGCGTGGTCGGTGACAGTGCCGTCGCCGTTGTCGCAAAAATCGTTTTTCCCGTAGCCGGGATTCCCTCGCACGCACTGCACGAAAAACGTCTTTTCCTCGCGGCCACCCGGCATGAACAGGTCGTATCCTTTGATCCGTCCATCCGCGAAATTCACGCCGAAAAGCTTGTCAAACCCGCGGGCACCCTTTCCGACATACTTTGTGGACGAGGCGTATTGGGAATCGATGACGCGCTCGCCTTTGCACGTGTCCCCGTAGGCGAACCGGAAGAATTTCGTGTCGATGAACGGCGCCAGCGCGGAGGTATCTGCGTTGGATGGCCCGCTGGGATCGGTCCCGCGGGCGTCGAAGAGCGAGTAGAGTTCCTTGATCGACGGCAGCCGCCAGTCGTCGAACCCGCCGAACTTCACGGCATTGAGCTTCGCGGGGAGCGCGCGGGCCTGCGCCAACGTCTGCTTGTCACTCCGGTCGAGTTTGCCGTCGCCGTTGGTGTCCGGGCTTCGCTGCCAGGTCAGCCCGGTGATGTTATCCTGGACCGTCAGCCCGTCGGCGCTGAGCGCGTAGGACGAACTCCGGCATTTTTGCTGCGCATCCTGCCCGTAGAACGGCTGCCCGGGCTTCGGTGGCGCGATCTCGCTCCGGTCGTCGTAGCATTTGGACTGACCGGTTCCGACAACCGGATAAGGGACATCCCCGGCAAACGCGAAACCCGCAGTCAGAACAACGATAGCGAGGGATCTTTTCATGGGTTGCTTTCCAGCCCTCCGGACATTCGTTTAAACCCCACCGGAGGGCTTTTGTCGCAGGATTTTTCCGCATGCTTTCACGCCGGCACAAGCGCTGAGGGTAAAGGAATGTCAGTTTGCCGGAGAGAAGAAGAAGGAATCCGTCGAGGGCAGGTTGACCGTCCCGGTGACAGGATCCGAGTAGATGTAGGCCGGGGCGCTGGTGTAGCCGTCGAGGTTGCGCAGCTTAACGAGCGCCTTGCGCTGGTCGGCGGTCAATGTCCGGTTAGCCTTCCCGAAGGCCGTCGCGTAGTAGTAGGACATCTCGCCGTCGAGTTCGCCGTAGCCGCGCCCGAGAGCGAGCACCGTCTTCTTGTCCGCACCGCCGCCGCTGAGAAACTTGCGCAGCTCCTTCGAGATAGATTCGCGCACCGCGATGATTTCCTGGAGATCTTTGCGCTGGAGGTCGGGGATGGCGGTGATGTTCTTTCGCTGGTCCTCGGTAAGGACGCTAAGGAACTCCTTGCCGCTATCGCCGGTCACGGACGTGCTAATATCGAAGTCGCGCTTGCCCATCGCCGGCATGTCCTTCATGTAAAACCCGCCAAAGTAGGTGCCGTGGCGTTCCGGGCAGAAATACGTGTCAGCCTTGACCGAGCCCGCATACCAGCTGAAGAACTCGCTGGCAAAGGTCATGTAGGCGACGTTGACCATCTTTTCCGTGCCACGCGGCAGCTTGTATTTCTCCATGTCCACGGCGGGCCATGTGTTGAAATCGCCGAACTTCATCTTGGCGAGGGATTCCTTTTGCTGCGCGGTCAATGAGGACGCCACTTGCCCGAAGATCTGGGCGCGCAGGTAGCTCACTTCCGCATCCGCGGCGAAAATGTCGCCCACGTATTTTATCACAGCCGCCTTGTTGAGCCCCTGGCTTCCGGCGGGAATGTCCCCGCCGAGCTCCCGGCAGAACGCCTTGATGAGCGGGAGGCGCATTTCGGCGATCGCGCGCAACTGCACCGCTTCCTGCTGCGCCGCTTTTTCAAACACGGTGCGCTGCTCATCGGTGAGGACCTGCAGCACGTTTCCTGCGACGCGGTCGAGGAACACCGGGTTGTGGCCCTTGTGCGCGGCGTCAATATCCCGCATATACTGGAAGCCGAAAAAGTCGCACACCTTGCCTGGAGGCAGGAACGTGTCGGCCCCGAAATCTCCGGTGACAAATGCCAGCCCGTTGAACGCGATCGTATGGAGCTGCGCGTTGTCCGACGACGCCTGCCCGATAGAATACTGCTGCGGCCCGCCCGCCATGCTGCCTCCGGGCTGCCTCTTGTCGCCCTGCGAGTGAGGCTGATCCCCGCCGGGCGCAGAGGGCGGCGGATCGAGGTCGCGCAGCTTGTCGGGGCTGAAGCCAGCCGCCGTGATCGCCTCGTTGATCGCGGGGCCGCCCGGCAGGCCGGCCTGGTGGAAGGCCGAGTGGATGGCCCGCGCCTGTTCGGCGGTGAGCGTTTGCGCATCGTAGCCGGCGAGGATGGTGGCGACCTGCTTCGTCTGGACGTCTGTGAGCGCCTCCATTTTTCCGTGCGGGCCATCTCCGCCCTGCTGCGCGGAGGCGTTGATTGTTAGCGCGGCCAGAGCCAGCGCGACTGCAATGGGTGTCAGTGTTTTCATGGTGTCATTTTCGGTTTTCACTGGCGGCAGTTTACGCGGACGAACCTTAAGGGAATGTGAAGGCGCGAAAAAAAACGAAAAATCTGCCGTGCTCAGGGATGCCCGGAAACAAAATCCGGCGGCGTCATCACACGGGCGAAAATAAATTCGTCTCCGTCATGGACGGTCCCGGCAGCCCGGGGAATCTCCGGGTCTTCCATCGGGTTTACGTTGTGCGCGGGGCCTCCGGGCGGACGGCCTCCCGGAGGCGGAGGGCCGCCGCCGAACATCCCCAGCATAGAAAATCCCCCCGGGCCTCCGCCAGGTGGCGGGCGGTTATCGGTTTTTGACCGCAGGAAATATACGGCGTCGAAATTCCGCCAGTCCAACGTCCGCAATGCGGGGACTTGGGCGATATGGGTGTGCAGCGCCCACGCCGTCCACCACTCCATGCCATGCCTCGCCGCGACGAGCGTTTTGTCGGGGTTCGCGACCAGCGGGGCAAGCGATCGCAGTTCGCGCAATCCGTCCTCGCTGACGACCGGCCTCCCGCCATCGCGGATCACGAAAAATGACGGCACGACCATGCAGGCCACACCAAGGATGGCGAGCCCCGCTCGCAGCCGGCGATGTTTGCAGTGGATCAGCGCGAAGGCCGCCGCCATGACTGCGGGCGCGATAGCTATGAGGGCAAACCGTGGCGCTTTGTCCCCCTGCACCCAAGGCCCTGTCAGCACCAGAACCCCGACCGCGCATGCGCACGCCACGCAGAAATCCGCCTGGGGAAGCACCGCCCGGCGCCGCCAGCAGGCCATCAGCGCCGCGAGGGATGGGATGGCGAAGACAAGAGAGCTCCCGGCCTGCATGAAAAGAAATGGGGCGCGGCCGCCGGGAAAGCCAGGCATCCCGCCAGGGGGACCGCCTGGCCCCGTGCTGCTGCCGGTCATGTAGTCCGCCGGATGGGTTAGCGCGGCGGCGAGCCTCTGGATGCGTGCTGCATCAAATTTCCACAGGACGATTCCCGCCGCGAGCGCGCCGACGGCAAGCGCCGCAGCCAGCAGCGGCCAAATCGCGCGCCAACCCGGCCCCCGCCGCATCACGAGAAAAAATACGATTGCCAGCCCGCCGAACGTCACCGTGGCCCCGAACACTCCGATGTGCGTCAAAGCCGCCAGCCCCCAGAAGCAGAGCACGCCCGCCGCATTCGGCAGAGTCGGACGGGTCATCCACATATGGATAAAGAGAAGGAGCAGGCAGAGCCACAGCAGCCCGAGGGAGTTCTTTTCAAAATTTCCGACCATGCCCAGGACCGGGGCACTGAGCACCACGGCAGCCGCTGCGGCCGGAGCGATCCATGCGGGAGCGCCCGCCGCTTTGCCCCATCGGCGCACAAGCAATGCCACCGGCAGGGCCGCCAGCGTTGGAAGGATCGCATCCGTGAGCTTCACGGCGAGAATGATGCACGAGTCGGGGTCGAGTCCAAAAAACCACCGCACGGCCCGCGCCAGCGATGCCTGCACATAGAATATGAGCGGCAGGTCGGGAAGCCCCAGCGCCCCGCGCACGATCACCGCCCTCGCCTGAACCAGGTAATACGCCCCGTTCATCCCGGGCATGAGCGGAGTTCCGAAAAGAAGGCTCCCCCTCAGGATGCTCGCGACGAGGACCACGAGCGCGATGATCGGCCATTGCCGGTCTTGTGACCCGTCGCCTGCAATCAAGGCATCGTTTTTTGGTGTGTTCATCTTCAGGGCGCCCCGCATTCGGAGCAACCATGCGCCAGGGAACCTTAACGGAACGTGAAGGCGCGGAAAAAGCCGGATGTTTTTCTTCATCTCAGCTTCAGGTTGATTCGGGCAGGTTTTTCCAATGCCAGTTCTGTCCAAACGCCCGCGCCCTGCTGTAGGCTGTCCGCTGACAACATGAGAATCCTGCTCATCGAAGATGAAGCCGACCTCCTGGTGAGCCTAACCCGCGCGCTGCGCGAGGAGGGTTATGCGGCCGATACAGCAACGGACGGCGAAGAGGGCCTCTACAAAGCGACGGAAGTCTCCTATGACGCAATCGTGCTCGACGTGATGCTGCCGCGCCTGGACGGCTGGGAGGTTCTCGAACGCCTGCGGGAGTCGAGGCGGACGCCGGTGCTCATGCTTACCGCCCGCGACGCCGCGCGGGACCGGGTGCGCGGACTCGATGCCGGCGCCGACGATTATCTGGTGAAGCCGTTCGACCTGGAGGAGCTGTTCGCGCGGCTTCGGGCGATCATCCGGCGGGCGGCCGGACAAACGATGAACACCTTCGAAATCGGCGGCGTCGTTGTCGATACCGCCTCGCGCAAAGTCACCCGGTCCGGAAACCCCGTGGCGCTCACCGCCCGCGAGTATTGCCTGCTGGAGTTTCTCGTCCTGCACCGCGGAGAGACGGTGACGCGCACCGCGCTTTACGAGCACCTGTTCGACGAGGACGACGACTCGCTCTCGAACCTGCTCGACGTGCATGTCTCGAACCTCCGCAAAAAGCTCGGCCACGAGCTGATCGAGACCCGGCGTGGCCACGGGTATTGCATCGAATGAAATTTTTCCACTCCATCCGGTGGCGGCTGCAGCTCTGGCACGGGCTGCTGCTTGCGCTCGTGCTCTCAGGCTTCGGGTTCACCGCTTGGCGGCTCCAGAGGGAAAACCAGATGGGGCGTGTCGACCACGAGCTTGAACAGCGGATGGGCCTTGTCGAGGGATCGATGCGGCCCCGCGACGCCCCGGGGCCGGACGCGCCGCGATGGTCGTCTCGCGAACAGAACCTCTTCGACGGCATGCCGGGCCAGGCATTTTATTTTGTCGTCTGGCTCCGCGATGGGCGGCAGGGTGCTGTTTCGGCGGCGGCTCCGTCCGGCGTCCCGCAACCCGAGCGGATTCCCGGGCCGCCGGTATTCCGCTCGCGCGGGGCATTCCGCGAGTGCTTCCACGATACGCCGGAGGGAAGCTGCGTGCTCGTCGGCCGGGACATCGGCGACGAGCTCGCGGGGCTCCGCCGCACCGCGTGGCTGCTGGCCGGGTCCGGCGGCGCGGTTTTCCTGCTCGGGCTGACGGGCGGCTGGTGGATTGCCGCGCGCGCCCTGCGCCCGATCGCTGAGATCAGCGCGACCGCGACCAAGATCTCGGACGGCGACCTCGCGCAGCGCATCCGCCCGGACGACAGCGAGAGCGAGCTCGGCCAACTCGCCCGCGACCTCAACAACACGTTCGCCCGGCTCCAGGCCGCCTTCGCCCGGCAGGCCCAATTCACCGCCGACGCCTCGCACGAGCTGCGCACCCCGGTGGCCGTGGTGCTCGCGCAGACGCAGTCCGCGCTAGCCCGAGAACGTCCAGCCGCCGAATACCGCGAAAGCCTCGCGGCCTGCGGGCGCGCGGCCCAGCGCATGCGCGGACTGATCGAATCCCTGCTGATGCTGGCGCGGTTCGACTCGGACGAAACGCCGGAAGCCCCCGAGCGTTGCGACCTGTCCCGCATCGCCGAGGAATCCGTTGCCTTGCTGAAGCCGCTGGCCGATGAAAATAACGTCCGCTTGGACGTGGAGACGACCCCCGCCCATTGCTGGGGCAACGCCGGGCAACTCGCGCAGGCCGCCGGAAACATCGTGGGCAACGCGATCCACTACAACCGTCCCGGCGGCACCGTTCGCGTGATGGTCCATCCGGAAGCCGACGGCGCGGTCCTCATCGTGGCTGATACCGGCCAAGGCATCAACACCGAGGATCTCCCGCATATCTTCGAGCGGTTCTACCGGGCCGAAAAATCCCGGCCCGAAGGGCGGGAGCATTCCGGCCTCGGCCTCGCAATCGCCAAAGCCATCATCGAAAAACACGGCGGTACAATCGATGTCACCAGTGAGTCGGGCGTGGGCACCACGTTCCGCGTGCGCTTTTCTGCTGGATGACAAATCTTTCAGGCCAAAAGGCCCTTGGTGGGCCCATATAAACGCCGTTCCTCCCCAGATAAATCCGCATCCCGCCCGACACCCTCCTCGTCCGCGGCGAACAGATCCAGCAGCGGATGGATAAAAAGACCAAAAAATCAGGGCCCACGGTCACCGTGCAGATCCATGAGGATGAAGTCGATTTCATGATCTGATCGCTCAAAGGTTTTGCCCTCTTTCTTATGATCTGGAAAAACAGGCATTGACCGATATAGAATAACGCTCTATTTGGTCGTTGATGTTGTTATTATCTGTGTGGTCCGGAAAATTCCGGACGGGTTTCAACGAGTTGTTCCGTCGGGAGACTTGATCTTCGGGTCTCCTTCCGATCCCGCTTCCGTAACGTTTTTCTGTCCACCGCATGACGAACCGAACGCCAGCGCCTCGCAATCCCCGCAAGCACGCGCTCCCTGGCATGGGGCTGACGTTGGGGTATTCGGTGGTTTACCTGAGCCTGATCGTGCTGGTCCCGTTTTCGGCGCTGTTTGTGAAGACGGCGTCCGGCGGGTGGGGGCACTTCTGGGAGACGATTACGGCTCCACGGGTGGTGGCCTCGTATTGGGTGAGCTTCGGGATTTCCTTATTTGCGGCGGCAGTGAACGGGGTTTTCGGGTTTATCGCGGCGTGGGTTCTGGTGCGGTATCGGTTTCCGGGGAGGCGGATTCTCGATGCCATGGTGGACCTTCCGTTCGCCCTGCCGACAGCGGTGGCGGGAATCGCGCTCACGGCGATCTATGCGCCGAATGACTGGATTGGCGAGCTATTGAAGCCGCTGGGCATCAGGGTGGCTTTCACCCAGTTGGGCATCTTTGTGGCACTCACCTTCATCGGCCTGCCGTTTGTCGTGCGCACGCTCCAGCCGGTGATCCAAAACCTTTCCGACGATGTCGAGGAGGCGGCGGCGTGTTTGGGGGCCGGTCGGTGGCAGACATTCCGGCGGGTGATTTTCCCGGCGCTGGTGCCGTCCACCCTGACGGGAGTCACCCTCGCCTACGGCCGGGCAGTGGGCGAATACGGATCCGTGGTCTTCATCGCAGGAAACCTCCCGTTCAAGACCGAGATCACGCCGCTGCTGATCATCAGCAAGCTCGAGCAATACGATTACAGCGGGGCCGCCGCACTGGGATTCGTGATGCTCGTCGTTTCGTTTTTTGTGCTGCTGGCCAGCAACGGCCTGCAGGCGTGGGACAACAAAAGAAAGGGGCTGCACTGACCATGGCCGGCGCGTCCCAATTTCCGATCCCGGTGCGGCCGAACACCGGCCGCCGCGCCACGGCGGAGTCGCCGGTCGCGAAGTTTCTCCTGATCGGGATCACTCTGGTTTTCTTCAGCCTGTTTCTTCTTCTGCCCCTTTTTGTTGTCTTCCACGAGGCCTTCTCGAAAGGGCTCCCTGTCTTCGTGAAAACTTTTCAGGATCCCTACACGCAGGATGCGATCTGGCTCACGCTTATTGTCGCGGCCATCGCTGTGCCGCTGAATACGGTTTTCGGGCTCGCGGCGGCCTGGAGCCTGACACGCTTCCGCTTTTCCGGCCGGTCGTTTCTCATCACGCTGATCGATCTCCCGCTCTGGGTTTCGCCGGTCATCGGCGGCCTGATCTACGTCCTCGTCTTCGGGTCGAAAGGCTGGCTCGGACCCTGGTTGTCGGATCACGGCATCCGGATCATTTTCGCGGTTCCCGGAATCGTGCTGGCCACGGTTTTCGTGACATTTCCCTTTGTGGCGAGAGGCCTGATCCCGCTCATGCAGGCGCAGGGGATCAGCGAAGAGGAAGCCGCCCTCACGCTCGGCGCGAACGGCTGGCAGATTTTCTGGCGGGTGACAGTCCCGAAAATCAAGTGGGGGCTCCTTTACGGCGTGATCCTTTGCAATGCGCGGGCGATGGGGGAGTTCGGGGCGGTCTCGGTCGTCTCGGGGCACATCCGGGGCAAGACCAACACGATGCCTCTCCACATCGAAATCCTTTACAACGAATATCACTTCGCCGCCGCGTTCGCCGTGGCCTCCTTGCTGGCGCTTCTCGCGCTGGTCACGCTTTTCCTCAAGACCTACTCGGAATGGCGCGCCGCCGAGCAGTTGAAGCAACTCTGACAACCGCCACTTTCCCATGAGCATACGAATCCATCACGTCACCAAGCGGTTTTCCCGCTACCCCGCGCTCAACGACGTGAGCGTCGAGATCGAGACCGGCGAGCTGATCGCCCTGCTCGGCCCCAGCGGTTCGGGAAAAACCACCCTGCTCCGCGTGATCGCCGGGCTGGAGTTTCCGGAGTCGCAGGGATCGGTGTTGTTTCAGGACCGCGATGTCACGCGGCTCTCCGCCTACAAGCGCAAGGCGGGCTTCGTTTTTCAGGCCTACGCCCTCTTCGCGCACATGAATGTTTTTGAAAACATCGCCTTCGCGCTGCGGATTTTGCCGCGGAAGAAGCGGCCGCCGGAAGCGACGATCCGCGCCCGGGTCCAGGAACTCCTCGCGGCCGTCCAGCTCGACGGGCTCGAAAAGCGCCTTCCCACGCAGCTCTCCGGCGGCCAGCGCCAGCGGGTCGCCTTTGCGAGAGCCCTCGCCATCGAGCCCGAAGTGCTCCTGCTCGACGAGCCGTTCGGCGCGCTGGATGCCAAGGTGCGCAAAGACCTCCGCCGCTGGCTCAGGGAATTCCACGAACGGATCCGCCTCACCACCATCTTTGTGACCCACGACCAGGACGAGGCCTTCGAGGTTGCCGATCGAGTGGTCATCATCGACAAAGGAGTCATCCAGCAGTCCGGCACTCCGGAAGAGGTGCGGAAAAACCCGGCGAACGAATTCGTGAGGGATTTTCTGGACCTGAAGAGACCGGCGCATTTTTCTTCCTGCGGCGATTCCAGCCCCGCCGAAACTCGATATCCCGCGTTGACTCGCGGGGATTTCCGGCAATCTTCGTGGCAATATGGTTTGGAGACCCGTCATCGCGATCCTGGCTTCGGCCCAATTGCTCTCCGCGCAGCAGGTGGTGCGCGTGGGCGTATTTCCCAATGTGACCCACGCGCAGGGGATGGTGGCCGCGAATATGACCCGCGAGGGGAAGGGCTGGTTCGAGTCCCGGCTGGGGGTTCCTGTGAAAATCGAGTGGATGGTTTACAACGCCGGCCCATCGGCGATGGAGGGGATCTTCACCAAGGCGGTGGACTTCACGTATGTCGGCCCGAGCCCGGTGGTCAACGCCTACGCGAAGGCGAACGGCACCGAGGTGCGCGTGCTGAGCGGCGCGATGCGGGGAGGCGAGGCGCTCGTGGTCAAGGGCGACGCGATCACCAAGCCGGAGGACTTCCGCGGAAAGACGATCGCCACGCCGCAGCTCGGGAACACGCAGGATGTCGAATGCCGCGCCTGGCTCATCGGGCACGGGATCAAGGTGACCCTCGTCGGCGGCGAAGCGAAGGTGCTCCCGACCGCGAACCCGGATATCCTCGCGCTTTTCCAGCAGGGGAAAATCGATGCCGCATGGACGGTCGAGCCCTGGGTCACCCGGCTGCTCGGCGAGGCTGGCGGCAAAATCTTTTTTGCCGACAAGGATGCCCTGACGACCGTGCTCGCCGGACGCGAGGGATTCCTGAAAGAAAATCCGGCGCTCGCCGCGAAGTTCCTGGCCGCGCACTACGAGCTCACGGCGTGGGTGCTCGCGAACCCGGACGAGGCGCGGCGGCGGGTCTGCGACGAGATCAGCGCGATCACGCACAAGCAGATCGCGGCCTCTCTCATCAACGAGGCGTGGCCGCGCCTGGTCTTCAACAACGAGATCTCCGCGGTCCCGTTTGAAGTATTCCTCAAGCAGGCGCGCGAGGTCGGGTTTTTGCGCGGCGAGGTCAACCTGGACAAGCTGATCTGGAAGCCGTGAGCATCGAGCACGAGCTGAAAAACTCCTCGGCCGAGCGGATCGAGGTGGACCGGGTTTCGAAGTCGTTCGCCACGAGGCACCGCACGGTGTTGGCGCTCGATTCCATCAACTTGAAAATTGCGGAGGGCGAGTTCGTCTGCCTGGTCGGGGTGAGCGGATGCGGGAAATCGACGCTGCTGAACATCATTGCCGGGCTCGAGCAGCCGGATTCCGGCCGCGTGCTGGCAAATGGCGAGCCGGTCACCGGACCCGGACGCGACCGGATGGTCCTGTTCCAGGAGCACGCGCTGTTCCCCTGGCTCGATGTGATGGGCAACGTCCTCTTCGGCCTGAAGCTCAAGCCCGGGCTGACGGACAAGGAGAGGATCGAGGTGGCCGGTTATTATCTCCAGCTTGTGGGCCTGGAAAAGCTCCGCCATTCGAACATCCACGAGCTCTCGGGCGGGATGAAGCAGCGCGTCGCCCTCGCGCGGGCGCTCGCGCCGAACCCCCGCGTCCTCCTCATGGACGAGCCTTTCGCCGCGCTCGATGCCCTCACGCGCGAACAGCTCTACGGGGATCTCCAGAAAATCTGGCAGGCGCGACGGAAGACGATCGTCTTCGTCACCCACAACGTCCGCGAGGCCGCCTGCCTCGGCGACCGGGTTATCCTGTTTTCCCCGAACCCCGGCCGCATCCGCAGGGAATTTTCCGTCGCGCTCCCGCGTCCACGCGACATCAACAGCGTCGAGCTTGCCCACTACTCGACTGAGATCACAGCCGCTCTCAAGGGCTTCACGCCGGGCGATGGGCGGGAGGCCTCGGAATGAAGCGCGTCCTCACATCCATCGTCTTTTTCGCATCCCTCATCGCGGTTTGGGAACTGGCCGCGCGGTATGGCGGATACTCGCAGGTGATGTTCCCGCCGCCCTCGAGCGTCGCCAAATACCTCTGGCAGTCGGCCGGCGACGGCACCCTCGGGAGTGCGACGCTCGTCACGATCAAGCGCCTGCTCGTCGGCTACGCGGCCGGGCTCCTGCTGGGCATTCCGCTCGGACTCTTCACCGCAAAATTCAAAATTTTCCAGGATACCGTCGGGGTGCTGGCGCTGGGGATGCAGGCCCTGCCGAGCGTCTGCTGGGTGCCGCTCGCGCTCGTGTGGTTCGGGCAGACCGAGGCCGCCATGCTTTTTGTGGTCGTCATGGGCACGCTCTGGTCGGTCATCATCGCGACCAGCGACGGGGTGCGATCGATGCCTCCGATCTACCTCCGGGCGGCAAAGACGATGGGCTCGACCGGCCTGCATTCATGGGTGCGTGTGATCCTCCCTGCCTCGCTGCCCTACCTCGTCGGCGGCATGAAGCAGGGCTGGGCGTTCGCGTGGAGATCGCTCATGGCCGCCGAGATTTTCGTTGTGATCCTGACCGGGTTCGGGCTCGGCCAACTGCTCAATTACGGACGCGATCTTCTGGCGATGGACCAGGTGATGGCGGTCATGGTCGTGCTCATCGCGATCGGACTCCTCGCCGACAAACTCCTCTTCGCCCCGTGGGAAAGATTCCTTCACCGCCGCTGGGGTACCGGCACGCTCAAGTAGCTGGGCTTCGCAGCGACCAGGGAGAACCATGCCCGGACTTGCACGCCGGCTGAAAAACAGGTCCATTCCCCCTATGCGTTTTCTCATCATCGTTCTGCTGGCAGCCGCCGCGACCCTTCACGCCCAGGAGGCCGACCAGCGCAAGCGGATGATTTTTTCCACGACGACCCCCGAGGCCCGCCCGTCCACGCCCGCATCGCCGGCACCGGCGTCCCCATCGGCACCAGCCGAACCTGCGACAAAACACCAGGACCCCGCGGCGGCCATCGGCGCATTTTTTCTCGCCTTGAAAGCCGGGCAGGTCGATGCGGCCTACGAGGGGCTCGTGAAGGGCACGATCATCGCCGAGCGGAAGCAGAATGTGGACGACCTCAAGGAGAGCACCAAGAAAGCGCTCGACCATTACGGCCCGGTCTCCGGTTTCGAGGTCGTGGACACCCTGCAGGTCGGCACCTCGCTCATGCGCCAGACGTGCGTCTCGCTCAACCAGGATCTCCCCCTGCGCTGGAGGTTTTATTTTTACCGCTCCGAATCGGGCTGGAAAATTGTGGATATGCGCGTCGACGACGGGCTGGTCGAGCTGTTCGAGGAAGCCGGGCACCGCCAGAAAAACTAGCGCATGAACTCGCCGGCGGATTTCCTCAAATTCATCCGGTTCTCGCACACGGTATTCGCGCTGCCGTTCGCGCTGGGGTCGATGTTTGTTGCGGCCGGCGGCCTGCCGTCGCCGCAAGTATTTGCCGGCATCCTGGCCGCGATGGTCTGCGCGCGCACGGCGGCGATGACGTTCAACCGGCTGGCGGATTGGGAGTTCGACAAAAGGAATCCCCGCACCGAGGGACGGCACCGGCTCGTGGACAAGAACGTGGCTGCTGCCTGGTGCCTTGCGGCCTCGGCAGGGTTCCTCCTCTCGGCCTGGGCATTGAACCCGCTTTGCCTCCTGCTCTCCCCGGTCGCGCTGGCGATCGTGTTTTTCTATTCGCTCAGCAAGCGGTTCACGCATTTCGCGCATTTCTTCCTCGGGCTGGCGCTCGCGGCGGCCCCGGTGGGCGCGTGGATCGCGGTGACCGGAACCCTGGGTTTTCCGCCGCTCGTTCTTGCGGCCGCCGTGATGCTGTGGGTGGCGGGCTTCGATCTCATCTACGCCACGCAGGATTACGAGGCGGACCAACGCGAGGGCCTGCACTCGATGGTGGTCCGGCTCGGCGTGCGCGGGGCGATGACGCTCGCGCTCTGGCTGCATGCCGCGGCGCTTGCCGGGCTGCTGGGGTTCGGTTTCGCCGCCGGGGCCGGGACGGCCTTTTATCTTTCGCTGGGTGTCGTGACGGCCGCGCTCGTTTACGAACATATCGAAGCCCGCCGCGGAGACATCACCTCGATCAATCGCGCGTTTTTCCGGGCGAACGCGATTGTCGGCGTGGCGTTCGTCGCGGGCACATTTCTCGACCACTTTGTCCCCGCCTGAAACAAAACGCCGCCGCTGGCTGAAGCGCCTTGCGATTTTCCTCGCCGTTGTCCTCGTGCTCTTCGGTGCCCCGCTGGCGGTCCTGACCAGAAACCTGACCAGCGTCGCCAGGTGGGCGGTCCAGCGCTCGCTGCCGGGTGCCAGGGCCGAAATCGGGGATGTCCGCTACGAAACCCCGGGCCGGCTGGCCGTCAAAAAATTTGTATTGCGGGACCGGGTGAGCGGCATCGAGCTTCTGCAACTCGACAGCGGGACCGTTGTCTTTTCTTTTGACGACCTCCGCCGCAGGCAACTCGGCGAGATCCGGCTCGTGCATCCGAAGATCCGGATCTCGCCGGAGCTTTTCCAGGTCCTGCCATCCGGAGGCGGCGGAGGCTCGCTTCCTCCCTGGGCTGCCCGTCGGATTGTTTGCGAATACGCCGAAATCCTCTGCGAGGGGTTCGGGCCGACCAGCCCGTCCGTGAGCCTGAAGTGCGCGTTCGATTGGAGCGAACCCGGGGCGGACCCGAAAACGCCGCTCGACCTGACTGCATGGGATATCCAGGTTTCGGCACCGGGATATCCCGACGAGTTTCTTGTTCTGGACCGTGTGGATGTCGATTTCACCGCGCAGGGGATTCTCGCGAAGCACGAGATTGACGGGGTCGAGGTTGCCGGCGGCCGCCTGGTTCTCGGGGCCGCGCTGCAGCAGATCCTCTCCGGTCCGCCCGCCTCGTCCCAGCCGGCCCATCCCGCCGCATCGTGGGTGATCCGGAAGCTGGTTCTGCAGGGGCTCGGGGTTCGTCTTGAGGACAAGCGGGACACCGCGACCAACATTTCTTTTCAAATCAACACCACTCTGACGGACCTCTCGCTCTCGCAGGCGGCCACGACGATCGGAGGCGCGGAGCAATCCGTCGAGATCGCGGACGTGGCGATCGTTTCCCCCTATGATCCGTTCACCAAGGTGCTCACCATGCGCAGCGTGGTTCTGCGCTTCACGCTCGCGGGGCTCCTGCATAGCGAGCTCGCCGGCGTCAAGATCCGCGAGCCGTCGGTCTATGTCGGACAGGATCTGTTCTGGTATATGGAAGACGCCCAAGACCGGCTCGCGGAAAAATCCGCCGGCCCGGCGGGCCCCGGCTGGAAAATCGGAACGCTCCAGGTCGATGACGGACGCCTGATCGTCGGGAGCAGCGGGCATTCCAAATACGGGCTCCCGTTGAATTTCCACGCCGAAGCCCGGGATATCGCCCTCGACAACCTCGCCACGCTCAAGATTCAAACCGTCTTCGAGATCCCCGCCCAGACAACGTCCTTCCCAGACTACCAACTGGATGTTTCCACGCAAAAAGGCGACCTCCAGTTCGCGTATCCGCCGGAAAAAAACGAGAACAACCTCGTGGGCAAAGTGTATTTCGACAAACTCCGCTGGCGGCAATACGAGGCCTCCGACGCGTGGCTCTCCGCGACATTCGACAGCAGCGGCATCAACGGGGCCTTCGGCGGCCGCGCTTACGGCGGCTATCTCAAAGGCGGGTTCAGCTTTCTCTTCGACGACGAAACCCCTTGGATCGGCTGGCTCTCCGGCAACGATGTCGATCTCGAACGCCTCACCGACATCATCTCCCCGCAAAACTTCCGCATGACTGGCCCGCTCGATTTCAAGCTCCAGATGGACGCCTTCGGGAGCCGGATCGAGCGCGTGAAGGGGAAGTTCAACACGCTCAGGCCCGGACGGATGAAAATCGGCAAGCTGGACGACCTGCTCGCGAACATCCCGGACACATGGAGCAACCTCAAAAAAAGCAGCGCGCGCGTGGCCTTGGAGACGCTCCGGGATTTCGAATACACCAAGGCCGGCGGGGATTGCTGGTTCGTGGACAACCAGGGGATCCTCGGGTTGAAGTTGCAAGGACCGCTCGGATCGCGCAACTTTGAGGTCGTGCTTCACGCCGACGAATCCCCGGAGGGCCGATGGAAACAAAAACCATGAGAACATTTTGCACCGCATCTGCGCTCGCGCTGCTGGCGGGCTGCTCCGCGCCCACGGTGAACCTCTCGACCGACGAGCCGATCAAGGTCGATATCTCGATGCGCCTCGACGTTTACGACCACAACAAGCAGGCCGGAACGAAGGCCGCCGCCGCCAATCCGACCGGGGAGCCCGAGGCGCGCCGCCGCAACCGCATGGCCGACATCCAGAATTTCAAAAACTCGCGCCTCGTCGGGGAAGGCCGCGACGGGCTCCTCGCGATCCGCGTCGATACGCCGGGCGATGACGGCGAATACGTGCGGCAGACGGTCGCCGCGGAAAACGAGGACCGCATGGCGTTGATGAAAGCCACTGCCGAGAAAGAAAAAAAATCCCTGCCCGACGTGCAGGCCGAGCAGTCCTCGCTCTGGCGGAAACGCTCGTTCGAGGGCGAACTGATCGAGGTCGCCAACCCGGACGGCACGTTCGCCTGGGTCTCAAAATCAGGCGGATAGTCTTCTTTACTCTTCTCCGATCAGCGTGTAGTCTGCACCAAACGTCGATTGGCGTTCACACTAAAAAAACAAACCTATGGCCACCGCAAAACGCAAACCGAATCCCGCACTCATGAAACCCGTCCAGCCCGACGAGGCGCTCGCCGCCATTGTCGGCTCCAAGCCGCTTCCTCGCAGCGAAATGACGAAGAAGCTCTGGGACTACATCAAGAAAAACAAACTCCAGGACCCGAAGAAGAGGACCATGATCAACGCGGACGCCGCGCTCAAAGTCGTCTTCGGAGGCAAAAAGCAGGTCAGCATGTTCGAGATGACCAAGCTCGTCTCGGGCCACGTCAAATAGTTTTCCCTCTTCCGCGGGACCCACGCATCGCGGTGTCCCGCGGAAGAACCTTTTTCACACCCGGAAGATCGCGCCGAGCTTTTTCCCGAGGATCAGGCTGGCGCCGATGATGGTCACGGCGAGGAACGACATGGCCCAGACGCCGAGCGCGCTGGCCACGAAACGCCCTTCGCCGAGAAGCTGGTAGAGCTCGTAGATCGCCTTGGTGATCGGAAAGTCCTGCTGCTTCTGGGCGAGGATGAGCGAGTCGCTGACTTCCAGCATCGCGAACGAAAACGCGAGCAGGCCGCCGGCCATGAGGTTCGCAGCGATGAGAGGGATCGTGATCCGCCGGAGCGAGCGCAGCGGCGGGCATCCGAGATTCTGGGCCGCCTCCTCGAGCGTGACGCTGGTTTGCTGGAATCCTGCGGCGGCCGAGCGCACGACATACGGCAGGCGGCGGACCGAATACGCGATGACGATGATGACCAGCGGGTCAATGGTGGGCGAGAGGTGCCGCACGAGAAATTTTCCGAAATCTGCGGACGCGGGTCCCGAGAGTTGCCCAGAAAGTTCATGAAAGCCCGCGAGCGCGGCCGCCCAGGACGGGACCGCCAGGATCGAGGAGGCCAGATTCATCAGGTTTCCGTCCTGCGTCATGGACAAATAGCCGAAGGCAAGCACGAGACCTGGCACGGCCAGCGGGAGCATCGCCATGGCATCGAGAACCTGGCGTCCGACAAGTTTCGTGCGGACGACGACATACGCGATGGCGATGCCGAGAATGAGATCGAGGACGGTGGCGAGGCCCGCGTATTTCAGGCTGTTCTGGATCGAGGGAAGGGTCAGGTTGTGCCCGAGCGCGGCCTCGAAATGCGAGAGCGTCCAGCCGGATGGCAGGACCGTAGCATACCAGTCCTTGGAAAACGCCACCAGGATCACCCCGAGGTGAGGCAGGATCGCCAGGAACGTGACGAAGCAAAAGGCCCCGGTGCAGAGCAACCCGCCGAGCCACCCGGTCCGGCGCGGGCCGCCCTGGCTGGTCGCCTTCGCCGTCATCGCGTGGCTGTCGCGCCCGAAAACCAGTTTCCCCGACGCGTAGAGGAGGACGGTCGATGCGAGCAGCACCGCCACCAGCGCGAACGGGAACGGGTTTCCCCCGATGTCCTTGATCCCGGAAAATATCTGGACCGATGTCACGCGGTTGAACTCGAACATGAGCGGCACGCCGAGTTCGGTGAACGCCCAGATGAAGATGATCGTGCCGCCGGCGAAAAGCCCCGGCATGATGAGCGGCAGCGTGATTTTGCGGAACTTCCGGAAGCCGGTGCAGCCGAGGTTTTCCGCCGCTTCCTCCATCGCGGGATCCACGTTGGCCAGGGCGGCCAGCACATTGAGGTAGAGGATCGGATAAAGGTGGAGCGCGTTCATGATGATCACCCCCCACAGCCGGCTCTCGCCCAGCCAGTCCACCGGGTGCGCGGGGTCCATGAGCCCCAGCGATTCCAGGAGCGCGTTGAACGCGCCCGCCTGACCGAGAATCTGCTTCACCCCGATCGCCCCGACAAACGGCGGCAGAATCATCGGGATCAGGATGAACGCGCCGAGAAGGGATTTTCCGGGAAAAAGAAACCGGTCGCTGATCACGGCGAGCGGCAGCGCGATGACGGCGGCGAGCAGCGTGCTGAAGAGCCCCATCAGGAAAGAATTCCACAGCCCCTCGAGATAGATGGGATTCCGGAAAACCTCGCCGGCATAATCGAGGGTGAACTTCCCGTCCGACCCGACAAACGCGCCCTGCAAAGTCCCGAATATCGGCCAGACAAAAAACAGCGCGAAGAACGCCGCGGTGAAAAAGAATACCAGTTTTGAAAGTGCCGATGACATGGCTTAATCCTCCCGCGAAGGCGCGAAGGCGCGAAGGGTTTTGGAGTAGGGATCGTCCTCGAGACCGTTGACGATGCGGATGATTCCATCTTTCAGGAGTGGGGCGTTGAAATTGACGAGAAGGCCCAGCTTCATATTGAGCAGGCGCAGGTATGTTCTGAGTTGCTTCGGATCGGATTTCGAGAAGGCTTCGACGCTTTTCAGCTCGATACACACCTTGCCCTCGACGATTAGGTCTGCCCGGAAGCCTTCGACGAAAGTCCGGCCCCGGTAAGTGATGGGAACCACCACCTGGCGTTCCACGCACAGACCGCGACGCTTCAACTCGTCCGCAAGAAGCACCTCATAAACAGACTCAAGCAGGCCGGGTCCGAGTTCCCGATGCAGGTGTAACGCGGCATCGACCACCTCACGTGCAATGGCATTCTCATCCCAAACCTTCGCGCCTTCGCGGCTTCGCGGGAGCCCCTTCATTTCCCCTCCTTCGCCAGCCGCCCGGCTTCGCGGTATTGCTCGCGGAATTTTCCCCCGAGTTCCTTGGCGAGGCGGACTTCGTCGATCCGGTTTTGCGACGCGAGCGCCGGCTGGATCAACTTCTTGGCGGCCTCGTAGTCCACCGCTTTCATGTCCGTGAATTTTTTGAACGCCTCGCGGGGGAACCCGGCCGCCACCAGCGCCTGCCAGGCCGCAGCCTGTTCGTCGTGCGAGTCCAGGCACATCACCCGGATGATAAAATTCATGGTTTTGAAAAGCGGCCCGGTCCAGGCCGGGTGGTAGATAAATTGCGCGGCTTCCTCGTAGGGCATCACGGTGGGATCGGACCGGAAAGCGACGAACTCGGGCGCGTAGAGTTCCTTGCGGACCGGAAGCCGCCTGAGCGCGTAACGCTCGGGGCCGCCGGGCGCACCGACTTTAAAATTCCACAATTTCTGCCCGTCGACCGAAAGCACGAACGCGATGAATTCCTCGGCGGCCGCGCGGTTCGGCGCCCCGCGAAGCAGGCCGACCGGATCGACCCCGACCGACGATCCGCCGGCGGGAGTGAAATACTGGAGCCGCGAGGGGAGGCCCCCGACTTTCACCGCCTCGCTTTGAAAGCGGCCAAAAAAATCGATGCACATGCCGATGGCGGCATCGCCGAGCGAAACATCCATCGGCACCTTCGGTGCGGCATCGGTGAAGTAGCGGGCGTTGGCGGACGCTGCCTGGATGATTCCGAGGCCGCGTTTCCAGCCGACGGCAAGGATCGCGGGATCTTCGGAGGCGGATTCGCGCACCAGTTCCTGCATCTGCTGCTGGATCACCATTTCATAAGCCTTGGCGGCCGACCCGCTCTTCGTCGGATCCGCCAATGCGACCTGTTTGAAAAGCTGCGGGTTCGTGAGATCGCCCCACGACGCCGGCAGCTCCCGCACGCCCAGCCGGCGCAGCGAATCGCTGTTGTAGCAGATTCCGAACGACGACAGGCAGGCACCGATCCACCGCGCCTCCGGGTCGTAGAACGGCTCCCCGGATACTTTCTCGGGAATCGATGCCTCGCCGAACCAGTCCGGGTGGTCCCGGATCACATCGCTCGGGACCAGCCGGCCGGCCGAGGCCTGCTGCTCGAAATCAAACGACCCGCCGCCGAAGAAAAGATCGATGCCGATGCCGCGGGCGGAATTGAGAAACGCCCGCCGCACCGCCTGCGCCGGGGTGTCCACCGAGGCCGCCTCCGCCGGCTTGATTTTCGGGTTGTCAAACTCCCCGGCCACGTCCGGGGTCCACTCCTTGCCGGACATCGTCCATTCCCGCTGGAACGCCGCGAAATACTCGCCTTTCAGGTAGCGCGCGATCTCGCTGGTCCCGCCGACGAGCCTCCAGTCCACCCGGACCGACCGGCCGGTTTTCTTCTTGTAGTAGTTGCAGAACGCGACCGTGAACTCGTAACGGATCGCCTCGTTGTGCGGCGAGACGATCACCAGCGAATCGTCCGCGCTGGCCAGCAGGTTGTCCTTCGGCTTGAGCGCGAACGGCACCGCGATCACCGCCGCCATCGCGGCCAGGACGGCGAGGATCCGGATGCTCATCCCCGGAAAGTTACCTGCCTTTTCCGGAAAAGAAAAGCGGGGGCTTCCGCGCTTCAGGGCAAACTCATTAAAATCTCCGCTGGATCTCGCTGAATCAGGCGGAGTTCTTCCTGCGTCAGAACGTAGATCAAAAGCAAATCCGGTTTCAGGTGGCATTCGCGGCATCCCGCATATCCGCCCTTGAGCGGATGATCGCGGAGTTTTGCGGGCAACGGGTCGCCCGGCGCAAGGCGGCCGATCACTTCCGAGAGCAACCCATCGAGCCCTTTTTCGCGGGATCGCGTTCTGTAATCCCGCTTGAACTGGCTGGAGTGGACGATTTGGCGCATCAGGCCTTGAGGGCTTTGAGTAACTGCGCCGCGGACTTGTAGCGGCGCGCCTTCCCGGTGTGCTCCTCCAGCGCGGCCCGGGTCCCGGCGTTGGGAGTGCGGTCCGCGTAGCGTCGTTCGATTTCCTCGATGCCCGCGTTGCTCAAATCGAGATGGGAGCGCGTGGTCAAAGCGAAGGGAATTCCCTTCTGGATGCTGACCTGGCCCAAAAACAGATTGATCGCATCGCCCAACGAGATGCCCAGCTTGGAAAAAACCAGCTCTGCGGCGGTCTTTTTATCGGAATCAACACGGGCGCGGAGTATCGCTGCTTTAGCCATGACACAAATATGCTACATCTGTGCTACCATCGTCAAGCGTGAAACAGGGGCCCTGATCCGCGCGTAACGCCAACGATGGGAGCAACTCCGTGTGAGCCCATTTATATTCACGGCTCGGACGGAGCCTCGCCCCCCTCATTTCCTGAGCACGACCACGTCGTTCGCCTTGGCCACCGCGAAGAGATCCCGGTCGGATGTCCGGGCGGAAAGCCGCGGGTTCAGCTCGAAGATTTTGAGTTTCGTCCCGTCGGTGAAGAACTGGTATTGGGCGACTTCGCCGAGGTAGGTCGACTCCCCGATGCGCCCGCTCAGGCAGTTCGTCAATTCGGATTGATCCGAGAGCGTCCAGCATTCCGGGCGGATTGAAACCGTCACCTCCTCGCCCGGTTTCGGCAACCAGTTCGGATCCCCGACCACTCCCTCAAATACCCCGGGCCCGACGGTCTCGACCACCGCCCGTCCGGTCGATGTGCTGCGGATTTTTCCGGGGAGGAAATTCGTTTCGCCGATGAAATCCGCGACAACTTTTGTGCGCGGCTTCCGGTAAACATCCTCGGGGGTTCCGATCTGGGCGATGCGGCCGCCTTCGAGGATCGCCATCCGGTCCGAGATCGAGAGCGCCTCCTTCTGGTCGTGGGTCACATAAATCGCGGTCAGCCCGGATTCCTTGCAGACCCTGCGGATTTCGGTGCGCATCTCGAGGCGGAGCTTGGCGTCGAGATTCGAGAGGGGCTCGTCGAGCAGGAGGCAGCGCGGGCGGATCACCAGCGCACGCGCGAGCGCGACCCGCTGCTGCTGGCCGCCGGAGAGCTGCGCGATCTTGCGTTCGGCATACGGCGACATCTGGACCGACCCGAGCGCCGCGGCCACGCGCGCTTTGATTTCGGCAGCCGGGACCCGGCGTTCTTCGAGCCCGAACGCGACATTTTTCGCCACCGTCATGTGCGGCCACAGGGCGTAGCTCTGGAACATCATTCCCGTGTTCCGCTTGTGGGGCGGAAGCTTCGTGACATCCTCGTTCCCGAAAAGAATCCGCCCCGATTCCGGGATGTAGAACCCCGCGACGTTCCGCAGCAGGGTCGTCTTCCCGCAGCCGCTCGGCCCCAGAAGAAAGAACAATTCCCCCGGCTCGATCCGGAAACTGACGCCGTCTAGCGCGACGGTGTCGCCGAACTTCTTGACGAGATTCTCGATGGTGATGGAAATCATTTCAGGCTCGGGGAAGAAAAAACCTCACGCCCGGATCTGGCCGGTGCCGCGGATCTGGTATTTGTAGGAGGTCAGCTCCTCCAGGCCCATCGGCCCGCGGGCGTGGAGCTTGTCCGTGCTGATCCCGATTTCCGCGCCGAACCCGAACTCCCCGCCGTCGGTGAACCGCGTCGAGGCATTCCAATAGACGGTCGCAGAATCCACTTCCTGCAAGAATTTTTCCGCCGTGGCGGGATTGTTTGTGACGATCGCGTCGCTGTGGTGAGAGCCGTATGTCTCGAGGTGGGCGACCGCCTCGTCGAGGCTCCCGACCACGCGCACCGAGAGGATCAGTTCGAGGTATTCGGTCCGCCAGGAATTTTCATCCGCCTCGCCCAGCGGCTTGTAGCCAAGCTCTGCGAGCAGGCGGAACGCCTCCGGGTCCGCCCGCATCTCGACGGGGAATTTCTGGAACGCCGGAGCGGCTTTCGCAAAAAACGTGCGGGCGACATCGCGGTGGACGAGCAGGGTTTCCATGGCGTTGCAGACCCCGGGCCGCTGGCACTTGGCGTTGATCGCGATGTCGAGCGCCATGTCGAGGTCCGCCTCTTTGTCCACATAGACATGGCAGACCCCGTGGTAGTGCTTGATGACCGGCATCCGGGCATGGGCGACCACGTTCTCGATCAGCGAGTGCCCGCCCCGCGGGATGATCACGTCCATGAACTCGTCCATCCGCGCCATGATCTTCACGGCCTCGCGGTCGGTTGTCGGAATGAGCTGGACCGACCCTTCGGGCAGCCCGGCTTTGGCGCCTCCGGCCTGCAGGGCATTGGCGATGGCGAGGTTCGAGGCAATCGCCTCCGATCCGCCGCGCAGGATCACGGCATTCCCGGTCTTGAGGCACAATACCGCCGCGTCGCTGGTGACGTTCGGGCGGGACTCGTAGATGATGCCGACGACTCCGATCGGCGTTCGGATTTTCGTGATTTGGATCCCGTTCGGCCGAGCCCACTCGCGGAGGATCTCGCCCACGGGATCGGTCAGCCCCGCGACCTGCCGGACCCCGTCGGCCATCCCGGCGATACGTCCGGCGTTCAGGCTCAGGCGGTCGATGGCGGCTTTCGTGAGCCCGTTCTGTTCGGCCCGTGCAAGATCTTCGGCGTTCGCGCGGATCAGGCTGCCGGTCCCGGCCACGAGTTCGTCCGCCATGGCGTGCAGGATCGCGGATTTTTGGGCGGACGAAAGCCCGGCCAGCTCGCGCGAGGCGGCGCGGGCGCGGGCTCCGATTTCACGGATGGATTTTTCGAGCGGGCTCATGCGGTGAACGGGACTATCGCGCACCACCCACCTTCCCGCAAGATCGCGGTTTTTTCAGGGTGACCGCCGGGTCGGGTTGCTTGACGCCGTCTGCGGGAACACCCCCCTACTGTTTTCGCATTCATTGGACACAGGAGCGGGAAATCGGTTATAGATTCCCCCCATGCACCGGGGGTTTGCTTTTTTCACGCTGGCCGTTTGCCTGCCGGCCGCAGGGCTTTTTGCCGCGGACAAAACCGACACCGAACTCAAGCAGAGCTCGGACGACTACATGCGCGAGGAACTCGGCGTCAACCCGATCACCACCCCCTCGATCCAGGACATCCTCAAACAGCTCGAGCTGTTCCGGCCCATCCCGGTCGAGCTGCTCAATTCCGCCAAGCGAGACGCCACATTCAACAACCGGCTCCAGACGGCGATGCACTTCGGCTCGCTCGTCGCCGACGGCTTCATGCTCACGCTCGCCGAGCGCCCGAAGGATGTGCAGGATGTCGGGAAGGCGCTCATCCGGCAGGCCCGCGCGCTCGGGGTCGGAGAACGCCTCACCAAACGCAGCAAGAGCCTCCTCGAATTCAGCGACAAGGGCGACTGGCTCGGCATGCGGCAGGAACTCGTGCGCACCCAGCAGGATGTCGAAACCTCGATGCTCGAACTCCGCGACGAGGAGATGGCCCACATGATCAGCCTCGGCGGATGGCTCCGCGGGTTCCAGCTCGGCACCAATAGCACCGCCACCGCCTACACGCCAAACAAGGCCCGGATCCTCGCCAACGCAGAAATCATCGACTACTTCCTCGAACGGCTCTCGACTCTCCACCCACGGCTGAAGAAGACCGAGTTTGTCAAGACCCTCACCGAACGCATCAGAGGAATCCGCAACCTCATCTCCGAAAACCAAGGTCAGGCCCTCACCCCGGATCAGGTCACAAAAATCCGCGACCTCGCCAACGAGGCCGAAGCCGCCGCAGTCGCCAAGGTTGACGAAGAGGGAAATTTCGAGAAGCCGAAGCCGTGAGTTCGCAGCCGAACGCGGCACGAATCGAGCGATTCAAACATTATCCCTGATGCAGCGCGCGGGAAATCGCCCGCTGGCTCATGACGCGCCCCCGTCCATCAGTTCGCGGATGAAAGCCGCGACGCGCGCGCACTGGCGGTCGTGCGAGAAACAGGATTCCGCAGGCGGGAGGCAGGCGAATTTTTCCGCGATCATTGCCGGGGCGAGGTGGCGGAGCAGATCCTCCAGAGCGCTTTGGTATCGATTCCCCCAGGGGACGGATCCCGGCAGCCGCCACATCCAGTCCGTGCCGAGGTCGTAGGACGCGGGGGTTTGGCCGGTGATCACCGGCAGCCGAGCCTCCAGATACTCGGGCAGCTTCGTCGTGTAGCGATATGCGCCGACCCCGTCCACGCTCTGCGGCAAACTGCCTACGTCCATCGCCCGGAGGACCGGCATCACTTCTTCGAGCGGAACCGGGCCCGGGAGAAAAACGCGGCGGCCGAGCAGGTCGCCCGCGAATTGGCGCAAGTGCGACAGACCGTCTCCGTCTCCGACAACGACCACGCACAGATCGGGCCGGTCCACGTTCCGCGCCGCGCGGACGAGATCGAGCCCGTAGCACCATAGCAGCCTCGGGTTCCAGACGAGGCTTCCCACGATCCCCACGACCATCGCATCGGCGGGGATTCCCCAGCGCGACCGGATCGCGCTTCGCGACGGGCCGCCTCCCGTTTCCCCGATTACCCAGCCTTCCGCGGTAACGGCTTTTCTTGCGCCAAACGCCAGCGCGCGGCCGCAGAGATAGGGGGTCCAGCCGATGAAGCCCGCGCAGCAGCGGCAGAGCAGCCGTTCGTAGGCTTCGAAAAAAATGCCGGCGACCGGATTCCATGCGCGGACAAACGGCCCCACCGCATCGCCGCTGCTGAATACGTAGGGGATACCGAGGATCACCCGCGCCAGCAGGCACGCGGCCCCTCCGGCAATCCCGGTGCCCTCCATCACGAGCAGGTCCGGGCTGGCGCTCTTCACGGCTTTCCACAGCCGCACAAAACTCCGCCGCTTGTCCGCCTTGTCGAACGGCAGCTCCACGGTCCCCGGCAACCGCGAGAGGAGCGACTGCATCCGCAGCGCCTCGTTGGATCCGCTTCCTTTGGTGGCAAACCACGCGATCTTCATGGGCCTTTTTTCCGGAGTTCGACCGATTCGGCGTAGGCCTCCTCGGTCATCAGGGTGACCCGGTCCCACGTGTAGGTTGTTTCCACGAGGAGGCGGGCATTTTCTCCCATGGTGCGGACGAGATCGGGCTGTGCAATGAGCGTCCGCAGGCAGGCTGCGATGGAGCCCGCATCGCGGGCGATGAATTCTCCGTTCACGCCAGGCTCGATGAAATCTTCTGTCCCGTTGATCCGCGGGGCGAGAACCGGCAGCCCGCACGCGGCGGCCTCGATCGTGGCGAGGCTGAATGCCTCGTAGTGGCTCGGGAAAAGAAACACATCCCCGGCTGCCAGCACCTTGGCGATGTCTTTGCGGAATCCCCCGAATGTCACCCGGCCGGCCACTCCGAGATCCGCAGCCAACTGCTCGAACCGGCGGTGGTCGGCGTCGTCCCCCGCGACAAAGAGCTTCAGGCGCGGATCCCCGGCCGCGGCGATGGCCCCGATCGCCAGATCCAGCCCTTTGCGCGACCACTCGCCGCCCGAAAAAACCGCGAGGAAGTCGGCCGGAGCGAAGCCGTTTTTCGTCCGCCACGCCGCGCGTTCGTCCGGCTCCAGGGGCCGGAACGCGGCGGTGTCGGCCGCGTTGGGAACGATCCTGACGGGTGAGCTCCCGATGGAATAGAACCGCCGCAGCTCCCGCTCGACGCCGCGCGAGACCGGCAGGAAAACGAGCGGCGGGCGGGATCCCGCGCGATTGTAGAGCGCCTTTTCCGCCGCGCAGGTGCGGAGGTGGTAGAGCCACCGCGTAACCCGCCTCAACGGCATCACCTGTTCCCGTCCGTCGAACCGACGCGTGATCTCCTGCTTGGCGGGCTGGATGTTCTGGATCGTGACCACATCGGCGCGGGTCGTGTTGCACCCGACCGAATGGACGACATCGAATTCCCGGCGGCGGAACCGGATGTTCGCGAGCAGGTGGTAGGTCGAAAAATCGAGGACCTCCGGCCACCCGGGACCGGGGATCCTGTGCCACCGGACAAGCCCGAGATCGAGGTCCTCCGCTTTCCTAGCAAAGAGATGAACGTCGTGGCCTCTCCGCGCCAGCCTTTCGGCAACCTCGTTCACCGGGCGCGCGCTCCCGTCGCGGCGGTTGCAGTTGATCATGGCGAAGGCGACGCGCATTGTCAGGAATTCTGTCCGAGGATGCGGCCCCCGGAGCCGCCGGGGCTGGATTTTCCAAGGAGCCGTTTTCCGGCCAAGGCCTTCACCAGGCGATCCATGGCCGGTTTGGGATACGCGGCAAATCCGGCGAAGACGCAGAAAACCACGGAACCCGGTCCCGCAATCCAGTTGCCGGCAAACAGCGCCACGATGCCTGTGACAAACAGGGTTTTGAACACCATGAGGGTCTCGCTGAGGATCCCCCGCTTTTCAAAAATCCGGATCTGTTTCCAGATGAGATACATTGCGTAGAAGAAGCAGCCCCCGCCGATGAGGCCGAAGGGGAGGAGGATCTCGAAGTATCCGTTGTCGCCGATGATCCCGCCACCCTCCATGACGCCCGTATTGACACGTCCGGCCAGCCCGGTCGATCCCAGACCGGTGCCGATGGGGTTCTTGATCAGCGCTCCGATGCCGTAGGCCGCGATCTGGATGCGCCCTTTGAACGAGCCGTCCTCGGTGATCGATCCGATTGTTTGCAAACGCTGGCCTACCTTGTCCGAGCTAGGCGTCCTGTTGAGAATATAGCTGCCCGCAAACGCAGCCACACAAAGCACGAGAATGATCTGAAACGTGTTTTTTCCACGGTTGAGAACCGGGAACATGATCGTGGCCAGCCCGATCATGATGATCGCCGTCCGCACGTAGGTCAGCAGAATAGTGGCGATGATGATGACCACTGAGATCCAGCCAGTGGCGTTTCGCCAGCGCTTGGAAATAATCATCGGGATCACGGCGAAGCCGAGAAAGCCCGCCAGCGGGCCCCGCTCGCTCATCGTGGAAAACACCGTCATTTCCGTGGACTTCAGTTTTCCGAGATACCCTTCGAACCCGACGGCCTTCACCCAGAACGCGTCCCAGGGAGGGATGGTGTAATACTGATACCAGCCATAAATGCTGGCGGCGACGGCCGCCCAACCGACGGATTTGATCCAGCGATCGAGAATCCGCTCGTCGCCTTTGGCGAGTGCCGCGCAGCCCATGATCGAGAGCGGCGCGACATATTCCGCCAGCGCGTAGACGGCGGCGAGCTGGTTCTGGACCAGGCCGACAACGAACCCGATCGCCAGGGCCGCAGCGAACAGCCGGATGACGCGCTGCAGGTAGCCGGGAAGCGTGCGGTAGTTCTGCAGGACGATCAGAAAGACAAACCCGGAGACCACCAGCGGCGTGAGGCTGATCGGCGAGAAGACGTTGAACGAACCCGCCATCCAGTCCACGACACGCCGGATGCCCCGGTTCAACACGGTAACCCAGATCAGGTAGTCGATCAGCCAGCTCGGATTCTTGAAGTAAAGAATGATGGCCGGGACAACGATGATCAATGCGGTCAGCCAATCCATGGTCTGCAGTGTATAGCGATTGTCCCACCGGAGGCGAGCACTCCTCCGCACGGAAATGCGGGCCCCGCGCTTTCCACGGCAACCGCCCGAAGCGGTTTCCGGTCAGTGCGCACGCAGGTCTTCAACCGCTTTGATGATCCGTCCGGCATAATTGGCACCGTCATATTTGAGAGCAGCTTCGCGGGCGCGCATTCCGCACTTCGCGGCAAAGTCGGAATCCTCGAGGAAGCGGCTGATGGCGGCGGCGAGCGCCTCGTCGTCCCCGTGCGGGACCAGCAGGCCGTTCACCCCGTGTTCGATGACTTCCGCCGGGCCTCCGGGTATGCTGGCAACGACCGGCTTCCCCAAGCTCATGGCCTCTATGACGACAATGCCAAAAGGTTCCTGGTCGGAAGCATGGACGATCACATCCATCGCCTGCATCCACTCGTGCACGTTTTTCTGGGTCCCCACCATGCGGGGATGCCCGGCTATGGTTTTCGAGCTGAAATACTTTTCCAGATACTCCACGTAATCCGGCTCGAGACCGTGCGAGCCTCCGACGATCACCGACTGGCAGTGCGGGTGGCTCTTGCGCACTTTCGTGATCGCTTTTGCGAAGATATGGATCCCCTTCCACCGCTGCAGCCTCCCGACAATGCCGACCAGCGGCTGGTCGGGATCGAATCCGAACCGGGCCTTGAGTTCGGCCGACTCCGTCATCAGCAGGGGATCGAAACGTTTGAAATCCACCGACGAGTGAATGATGGAAATGGGCCGTTTGGTGTGGGCTCCGAGCTTGCCCGCCGTGAAGGAGGAATTGGCGAGGTAACCGTCGCAAGGAAGGACATAACCGATCCGGTCGATGAAACTGCTCCCAGGATTGCCGCGATGAAAACAGTAAAACGGCACCCCGGCCAGCCGCGCGGGGAATCCCGCATAGGGGACGGCCTTCGATTGCCAGCCGATGATCAAATCAGGTTTGAATTTTTTCAGAACCCGCTTCACGACCCACGTCGCGCGCAGCCATTGCAACGGCTGCCGCAGCCGCCCCGCCCAGATCATCTCGCAGGAATGCCCGGCATTTTTCGTCTCCTCGAAATGGTCGCCTCCCTCTAGGAAGATGACATGCACGTCCAGCCCCTCGATCTTTGCGGAGGCAAGGAACTGGCCGAGCATGACCTCGGCCCCGCCGATGTTCCTCCCGGTGGGCGTGACGACAAGAACTCGTCGGGGCTTCATCGGCCGCGTGCCTTTTTCCAATCGATGGTCGAGTTCAAGATGTTCCATCGTAGGGGATCAGCCGGCGGAAATCGAGAAAATCTTCCGCCACCGGCCGACCAGCACGGCATCGGAAAAAACGTTTCCAAGTCATTTCGAAGAGATCCGCGAGAAATCCGGCACCCTTCTCGTCGGTCAGCCCCACGGGCACCCGTGGAACAGCGGATCGTCCGCTCCCAACGACCGGCGAATTTGTTGTCATACGCCCGCGCTTGACTCCCAAACCTCGCTTTGCCAACTTGCGCGCATGTCAAAACCAGCTTCGAGTTTCAACCTTTGGGTTGTCGCCCCAGAGGTCCCCTGGGCACCCTGCCAACCGCAGTGACGAGCGTGGAAAACCCCGCAATCGATCGTCCCCGCATGGATGCCGACATTGTCTGCGTCGGCTTCGGCCCGGCATCGGGAGGGTTTTTGACGACCCTCTCCCGGGCGATTCTCAACGAGGACGGATCGACGGCGATCGAGAGCCCGTCGGCACCGGGCCTGCCGCTCCAGGTGCTCTGCTACGAGCGCGCGGACGACCTCGGCTTCGGGGTCTCGGGCGTGGTCACGCGGGCGCGCGGGCTCCGCGAAAGTTTTCCGGATCTCGATCTTTCGCAGATTCCCATGGCGGCGCCGGTGTCGGATGAAAAATTTCTTTACCTGCTGGATCCTGTCGGAGCCAGTTGCCGGCCGGCCCTGATGCGGGTTGCCGATGTCGCGATCCGTGCGATGAGCGGGATTTTGGGCGTCAAGGATGACGCGATGGAACTCCCATGGACGCCGGATTTTCTCGCGAAACATGGCGGGCTCGTGCTTTCGATCGGACAGTTCAACCAGTGGGTCGGCCAGCAGGTGATGGGTTCCGGCACCGTGCAGATCTGGCCCGCGAGCCCGGTGGGAGAGGCCCTTGTCGAGAAGGACGGAGTGGTCGGCGTCCGCCTCGTTGACCAGGGCGTCACGAAGGATGGCAAACCCACGGACGAATTCACGCCCGGCATGGATGTGCGCGCGGCGTTGACGGTGGTGGCCGACGGCCCGGTCGGCCCGGTCGGGCGGCAGCTCGACAAGACGTTCGGCATCCCCGATGGACACCATGCCCGCGATTGGGCGATCGGCATGAAATTTGTCGTCGATCTGCCGGAGACCTGCGAGCTCGAGCCCGGCACGGTCATTCACACGCTCGGCTATCCCGAGCCGGAAATCTTCGGGTTTTTCTACGTCCATCCGAACCGGGTGGCCTCGATGGGGATCTTTGTGCCGTCGTGGTTCGACAGCCCCGCCCGCAACGCGTACCGGTATCTCCAGCACTGGATGCTCCATCCCGCGATCTGGCACCATGTCAAGGGCGGACGCCTCCGCTCGTGGGGTGCGAAGACGCTCCAGGAATCCGGGCGGCGGGGCGAACCCCGGCTGGCCGGCAACGGTTTCGCGCGCATCGGCGAGGGCAGCGGCAGCACGAATGTCCTCACGAATTCCGGGGTCGATGAGGCGTGGACAACCGGCGTGATGCTCGCCGAGGGGGTTCTTGAAATTCTCAAAAACAAGCAGCCCTTCACCGCCGAAAACCTCGATGCCGCCTACGTCAGCCGCCGCCGCAAGAGCTGGGTGGATAAGGAAGGCCAGGTCGCCGAACGCGCGCGCGACGGGTTCCAGCGCGGGATCATCCCCGGTTTGATCGGCATGATGGCCACCGGCCTGACCAAGGGCTTCCTCGCCATGCCGGGAAAATCCGTGCCTCCCCACCGGCGTGTGCCAACGTTTGAGGAGTATTACCGCGGGCGGATCACGCCGGAAGAAATCCAGGCCATCCGCAAGGAGTCCGATGCCAAGGGGATTTCCTCACATGCCGCCCTGATGGAACGCGCCGGCTGGCCGGCGATCCCTTACGATGGAAAGATGCTCGTATCCCATCAGGACGCCCTGCTCATCGGCGGCAAAGTCCAGGCCCCGGCCGGATACGCGGATCACGTCGAGTTTGTTTACCCGCGCGACTGCGAATCTTGCGGGAGCAAAATCTGTATCGAGATGTGCTCGGGGCAGGCGATCTTCCCGGGCGAGAACGGGCGTCCCGCATTCGACCGCGAGAAGTGCGTCTATTGCGGTGCCTGTCTTTGGAACTGCGCGAAGGGAAACCCCACGGATTCCGAAAAAGGCCTCGTCGAATTGCATGCGGGCGGCGGGGGCCTGCACTCGGCGGAAAACTAATTTTTTACAATCGAACCTATGCCTGAATATCAAATCGTCGTATGCGGGAGCGTTGTTCCCGATCCACTCCAGACCCTGGAGCCGGTCGCCGGCCCCGCGGGTCCGGCCTTGAAAAATGAAATGATGCTTCCCGCTTGGCTGGATCCATGGGCGGGCCACGCGCTTTACGAGGCCGCCAATCTGGCCGCGAAAAATCCCGGCAGCAAAGTCTGGCTCGTCGCGCTCGGGCCGAAAGCCAAGCTCCAGCAGGCGATGATGACGCTGGCGCAGAAAGTGCCGTTCGAACTCGTCGCGCTCGATGGTTCCGCGAGCGGATTCACCGACGCCACCGAGACCGCCACCGCCCTTGCGGAAGCCATCCAGGCCATCCCCGGCCTCGACCGCTCGCGGCTGCTCGTCTTCGGCGGATGGGAATCGGCTTCGCGCGGAGCCGGGGCGACGATGCAGATTGTCGGAGAGATCCTCGGGATCACCGACCAGTTCCAGGGAGTTGACGGCGTCGGGATCGGCGTGGACGGCTCGCTGAGAATCATAGAGCGGATCGAAGGCGGGAGGCATCAGGTCTCGATCTGCGAGGCACCGCCGGTCCTGATCGGCTGGGCGACCGGAAACCTTCCCGAACCGCGGAACAACCCGCAGGTCGGCATGGCGAACATGCGCGCGATCATGCCCGCCCTCCAAAAAGCGAAGCCCGCAAAAACTGGCGCGGAGGGCGTGACGTTCCATTCGGTGTCTTTGCCGAAGCAGGCCCGCGACACGAAGATCGTCAAGGACCTGCCGCCGGATCAAATCGCCGCCGAAATCGTCGGCTGGATCACCAACAAATAATCGCCATGGAAACCATTCTCTTTCTTTCTCCGACCGAAGCGGGCTCCCCGCTTTCGAAAAATGCCCTCGAGGCGCTCGCCACGACCAAGCAACTGGCCGATTCGCTGGGCACAACATTTATCGTCGGCCTCTGGGGCGATAATCCCAAGGAGGCAGCCGACGGCATCGCCTCCTGCGGAGCCGCAAAATTCCTCGCGGTGACCGGCGCGGACTTCGCGCAGCCGCGCTACGCGACGGATGCCGCGGCCGCCGAGGCGCTCGCCCGCGCCGCCGCCGCCACGATCGTCATCGGCCCCGCCGGCTCGCGATGGAACCGGATCCTGGCTGGCGTCGCCCACCGGCTCGGCGGACGCGCGGACAGCCATGTCACCGGGCTTTCCGTGTCCGGGGGAGCGCCCGCGGTTGCGCGCTGGTATTACCGCCAGCGGATGGAAGGCATCCTGAGCCGGGCTCAGCGGCCATGGGTGCTGGCTGTCGAGAGCGGCATCGCTCCCGCGTGGCAGGGATCGCCGGGCTCCGCGTCGGTCGAAGCCGTCGCCTGCACCCCGCCCGCCGTCCGCTCGAAGGTGACCGGCATCGAATCCCCGGCAGCCGACCTGCAGACGATCCGCCCGGATGCCGATCTCCTCTTCGTAACCGGTGCGGGCTGGACCAAAAAACAGCCCGACGGCCAAGTGAAGACGCCAGAAGCGGAAAAACTGATTCTCGGCTTCCTGCGCCTCGCTCGCGCCTCGCTCGGCAGCTCGAAATCGCTGGTCGATTTGAGCGGCGAGGGACAGGCGACGCTCACGTTCCTCACGCACATGAACCAGGTCGGCCAGACCGGCTCGACCCCGCGCCATGCCAAGGGGCTCTCGACGTGCTGTCACGGCGAGGAACCCCACACGGTCGGATGGCGGTTCATCGGCGAACGCCGCGCGATCAGCCTCGACCCGAATTGCGGATGGTCCCGCGGCAAGGCCGACGTCCTCTACGTCGCCGACGCCTTCGCCGTGATCGCAAAAGTGAACGAGCTCCTCGCGCAAAAAGCCGGCGGCTGAAGCGAGCATATGCGGTGCCCGGACCCGAAAGCTTTGCTTAATTTCAGACATCCTGATGTCGCCCAGAGAAAACCGCGAATTTTCAAGACCGTCAAAGAGCCAGCATGGCACGCGCCCAATCGGGCGCGGCTTGCCTGCACCTTTTTGACGGGCGCTTCGCGGTGCCTCGAGTCGGGGTGCGGTGAGTCCGCGCCCCTGCTTTTTTAGCGGTTCTGTGGTCTGGCCGGAAATGCCGGACCCATGAAGACAAACAATCCGCAAAACGACACCGGGAGGGTGAGGCTCCGTCCGAACCCATATATCGTGCTTCTCCAAGGCGTTCCTTCGACCAATTCCCGTGGCATGGGCATCCTGCCCATGCGTAACAAACCAGCAAGACATGGGCAAGATGCCCATGCCACGGTATGGTTTCTACGCAGCAATGGAGTGTCTGTGCGACACGCGCGGTTGTTGGCACCGCCGGACGGGTTTGCTTTTCGGCGCGCAACCCTCGCAGGCTCCGTAAAGGATGATTTCGTGGTCCTCGACGCGGAACCTCGGGGGTGCCAGTTTCTTGATCCCTTCGAGGCACTTTTCGAGTTCAAAAACCCCGCCGCACGTGCGGCACAGAAAATGGTGGTGGTGCCCTTTGTCCGCGCGTTCGTACCGCGGGGGCTCTCCCGGAATCTCGACCGACACGACCTGCCCGTCGTTCGCGAGCGATTTGAGCGAGCGGTAAACCGTGGCGATCCCGATCGAGGGGACCTCTTTCAAGGCCAGGCCCAGAATTTCGATCGCGGTCAGCGGGTTCCGGTGGTTGCGGAGAACCGCCTCGATCGCCCGCTTCTGCCTGGTGCTTCTGTCCACCCGGCCAGCTTTACGACATCGGGCGGGGAAGATCAATGTCCGTCTGTGGGCTGTCCCTACCACGGGAATACTCCGGTTTCACGGCATCCGTGAGAAGAAGGGTTTTTCATAAATGATACTTGACTATCATTTGCTAACTAATGATAATGAGCCCTCATTACCGCTTATGGCACTCTCGTCCGTCTTCATGGAAATCCTCCTGTTCGCCACAGGAAAATATCTGTTGGCCCGCGCCGGGAAAGCCCGGCTTGCGGCGCTCCTTGTTGCCGCGCCCAGCGTCGCTTTCGCGCAGGCTGCTCCGTCTGATCGGGTCCCGACGACCCAACTGGACGAGGTGGTGGTGACGGCGAGCCCGCTCCAGCGCGGAGCCTTCGACCTTGCCCAGCCGGTCAGCGTTCTCTCCGGCAATTCCCTTCAACTCAAGCTACAGCCCACTCTCGGCGACACGTTGAACGGAGAGCCCGGCATCGCGGCCAGCCATTTTACCAATGGTGCCAGTCGCCCGATCATCCGCGGTCTGTCGGACAACCGGGTTCTCATTCTCCAGAACGGGCTCGACATCTTTGACGTGTCGAACTTGAGCCCCGACCACACGCCCAGCGTGGAGCCGCTTTTGAGCAGGCGCATCGATGTCGTGCGCGGGCCGGCCACCATTCTTTACGGGTCGAGTGCGATCGGCGGGGTGGTGAACGTGATCGACAACCGCATTCCCACCCACGCCCTCTCGAAGATGGTGGATCTGGAGCTGGACGCCCGCTACTACAGCGCGGACACGGAATTTGCGGGGGCCTTCTCCGTGGATCTGATGCCGGTCAACCATCTGGTTTTGCATGTGGATGGCTCCCTCCTGACGACGGGCAACGTGTGTATTCCGGGCTATGCCCTCACTCCGGCCATCCAGAGCACGCTCAGTCCCGAGCAGAAAGCCCTCGGCAATCAATTTGGCGGAAACCCGATACATGTTGTCCCGAATACCAGCGTGAACACCAAGGACCTCGGTCTCGGAGGTTCCTATGTTTGGGACAAGGGCTTTGTGGGCGTATCGTTCAGCCAATACGCGAGTTACTACGGCGTGCCGGACGACCCGCAGGTCGATGATCCGACAACCGTGCCCGCACCGGTCCATCTCTCGGTCCTCAAGCAGCGCTACGATTTTCATGCCGGGATGACCGAGCCGTTTCGCTACGTCAAGAGCGCGGATTTCAAATTCACCTACAACAACTACAGACATTACGAGCTGGACGGCACGACGGTCGGTTCGACCTTCCTGACGAACGGCTTCGATTCCCGACTGGAGCTGGTGCATGACTCCTTCGGGCCCGTGCAGGGGTCGGTGGGGGCGCAGCTTTCCTGGCACGCCCTCTCGGTGCTGGGCGAGCAGGCCTTTCTCCAGCCGACGAATGTCTGGCAGACCGGGCTTTTTGCTTTCGAGGAAGTGAAGCTCGCTTCGGCGGTTCGCCTTCAACTGGGCGGCCGCGTGGAATTAAACAACACGAGCATAAATACCAGCGATCCTCTCCTGACTTCCCTGACCTCATCGAGCCAGCAGGAGCGCTTCTTTGTGCCGATCAGCGTTGCCGCCGGCGCGATTTACGATTTCGCGAAGGACTGCAACGCCGCTTTCACCCTGCGCTACTCGGAACGCGCTCCAACCCCCGAGGAACTTTATGCCCGCGGGCCGCACGACGCGACATTCCAGTATCTCATCGGCAACCCGAATATCGGCCTGGAGCGTGTCCTCGGTCTCGATCTCGCCGTCCGCAAAAAGACCGGCATCGTCACGGGCAGCCTGAGCGGCTTCTACAACTACTTCTTCAACTATATCGAGTCCACGCCGACCGGCCAGTTTATCGACGGCCTGCAGGTTTTTCCCTACGAGCTCAAGCAGGCGGAGTTTTTCGGTGGAGAGGGTGTTGTGGATGTGCATCTGCTGCCCCGGAACATCACCCGTCCGGTCGTGCCGTCGGACAAAAGCGTCAAGAGCTTCATCACGGGCGAAGGCGATGAAGAAACGCCGAACCCCAACGATCTCTTTTTGGAGGCGAAGGCGGACTATGTTTACGCACAGAATCTCACGGACAACACGGCCCTGCCTTATATGCCGCCGTTCCGTTTCACGTTCGCCTTGGTTTATCAGGGGGAAAAGCTGGGGGCCCGCATCGAGCTGATGCACGCCGTCGAGCAGGATCGCGTGCCCGCCTTCGAAACAACCACCCCCGGCTACACCTTTCTGAACGCCAGCGCCGACTACACCTTCCCGATCGGTCCAACGACCTACAACGTGTATGTGCGGTGCACGAATCTCCTCAACCAAACCGCCCGCGAAAGCACGTCCTACCTGAAAGACGTTCTCCCCCTTCCCGGTGCCGGCGTCATGGTCGGGGTCAAGATGACGTTCTGACGGTCATGCTGCCCATTTTTCTCAAAGGCGGTCCGGTCATGTGGCCGCTGCTCGTCACCTCGTTGGTGGCGCTCACCGTGATTTTCGAGCGGACGATTTTTGTGATCCGTGTCGGCCTCTCGCGCCAGCGCGATCTGGTCGAGCGGATTTTTTCCGATGTCGAGGCCGGTCGGGTCGAGCAGGCCGCCGCCCTCGCCGAGCAATCTGGGGACTTCGTTGCCCGGCCGCTGGGTTTTGCGCTCCGGCATCGTGACGTGTCATTTTCCAGCGCCTTGGTCCAGGCGGCTGGTGCCGAGCTCCAGCGCTTCAATCGCGGGCTCGCGGTTCTCGACACTATCGTCACCCTGGCTCCTCTTCTCGGGCTGTTCGGCACGGTCACGGGCATGATCCACGCTTTCGGGCTGCTGGGCACAAGCGAATTGGGCGCGCCCATGGAGATCACGGGCGGCATCGCCGAGGCGCTCATCGCGACCGCCTTCGGCCTGCTGATCGCGATGACGGCACTGCTCCCGTTCAACTATCTCAACGCGCGCTTGGAACAGGCCCGCCAGGACATCGAGAGCGCGGGCGTTTACCTGGAAATTCTGCTGCAGAAATCCGGCAGCGAGCGATGATCACCGTTCCTTCTCCGCGCAGCAGGAAGCGGCCCCGGATTGAAATCATCCCGCTGATCGACATCATTTTTTTCCTTTTTGCCACATTCGTGATGGTGTCGCTCTCGATGGTCAAAAACCGAGGCATCGCCTTGAATCTTCCGGCAGCAGCCACGGCCGGTTCCCAAAGCCGCGACGCTTCCGCCGTGGTCAGCATCACGGCCAATGGCGACCTCTTTTTCAACAAGCAGCCCCTGACCGGCATCGAGCTCGACCATGCCCTCCGTTCTTTCAAGGCTTCGACCTCCGATCCCAGGATCTTTATCAACGGGGATGCCGGGGCCGGTTTCGGGCGCGTTGTCGCCGTGCTCGATGAGCTTCGGACAGCCGGCATCGAAAAAATCTCCATCGAAACCCGCCCGCCTCCAAAAAATCCGTGAGCACAAAATGGCTGGCCTGTGCTGCGGCGGCCATGCTGGCCCATCTCGCCCTGCTTTTCGCTTTCCGGTGGGAGCAGCCCGCCCGGCTTCTGCCTCCTGACAGCGAGGCCGTGGATGTCCGCCTTGTTGCTTCGGAACTTCCCCCTTCGGAAATGCCGGCACCGGAGCCAACTCCCGCGATGGCGGACTCCACGCCTTCCCCCGATCCGTTGCCGACCCCGCCGCCCTTGCCGGAACCCGAAAAGCCGGACGCAATGGCCGAGCCAACTCCCACCCCGGCTCCCCTCCTCCCGCCACCGCAGGAGATCAAGCCTTCTCCTCCGAAGCCCGCGACAACCCCGGCATCTCAACCGGCGAAGAACAGGCGCCCGCCCGCCCCCCCTTCGTCCCTCAAATCCGCGAACAATCCTCCAACAAAAACCAATTCGTCGGCCGGTGCCACGATCGCAACGCCCCGCTATCGACTGAACCCTCCTCCCGAATATCCCGACGAAGCCCGAAATCAAGGCCAGCAAGGCGCGGCCTTGATCTCCGTGGACGTGAGCGCAGAGGGAAATGCCCTGCGCGTTTCCCTGCGCCGCGGCACGGGATTCCCCCTTCTCGACCAGGCCGCGCTCCGGTCGGTGAAATATTGGAAATTCGAACCCGCGCGCATCGGCGGGCTGCCCGTTTCCAGCACGGTCGTCGTTCCGGTCCGTTTCCGTCTGGATCAGTGAAAAAGAATGCGACTCCCGCCTGCCCCGTCTTTTACGAGACCGTGGAAGGGGCAGCCGCCGCGCGCTTTGTGCGGCGGTTGTTGAGCAATCGGTTGATGACGCCGTAGCGCGGGCCGAAGAGGTAGGCCGCGACAAAGACCGCGCTGAGCACCATCACGATGGCCGGGCCGGAAGGGAGGTTGACCCAATAGGAAAGCAGAAGCCCGATGACGGCGCTTGCCATGCCGAGAAAAGCTCCTCCCCAGACCATCGTGTCGTAGGAGTCGGAAAGCAGGTAGATGGTCGCGGCAGGCAGGATGAGCAGCCCGATCGACATCACCGCTCCGACCGCCTGTAGCGAGGCGATCATCGCCATCACCATCATTCCGATCAGCAGGTAATCGAGCCATGCCACGCTGAGCCCCATCGACGACGCGACAACCGGGTCGAAAAGCGCGAGCAGCAGGTGGCGGTGAAAAACCGTCAGCACGAGCACGATGAAAAAGCTCAGTGCGTAGGTGATCCAGAGGTCGCCGTTCGCCATGCCGAGCACGTTGCCGAAAAGGAAATGGCTGAGGTCCACGCGCACGGGCGCGAATTTCAGGAGAATGATGCCGAAGGCGAATGCGGCGATATAGAGGGCGCCGATGGAGGTGTCATCCTTGAGGCGGGAACTGTGCGTGATCATCTTGCCGCCGAGCACCACGAGCAGCGCGGCGACAAGGGCGCCGAGAAAAAGCCCGACCGGATTCAACGAAAAGAAGATGGCTCCCACCGCGAGCCCCGGCAGCAGCGAGTGCGAAAGCCCGTCCGCGAGGAGGGCATGCCGGCGGAGAACGATGAAACCGCTCAGGTAGCCGTTGGTGAAGCCGACCAGCAGGCAGCCGAGCAGGGCTTTCTGCATGAACTCGTAATGGAAGGGATCGAGAAAAAAGCTCATGCGGAAGCCGGGACGGGCGGTGCGGTCGAGTAGGTGCGCGCGATGTTGGCGGGCGTGAAAACATCCCCCAATGGTCCGAAGGCGATCAGTTCGCGGTTCAGCATCAGGACATCATCGAAAAGCTCGGGAACCGAATTCAGATCGTGGTGGGACACCAGCAGAAGTTTTCCCTGCCCCGCCATGCCGCGCAGGATTTCGCGCAGGTCCTTCTGCGAGTTGGTGTCCAGTCCGGCGAACGGTTCGTCGAGCAGGCAGACATGCGATTGCTGGGCATAGGCGCGGGCAAGAAACGCCCGCTGCTGCTGGCCTCCGCTGAGCGCGTTGATCTGCCGGTTGGCGAGGGGGGTCAGGTGCGTGACGGCAAGCGCCTCGCTCACGATAGCGCCGTCATTTTTTGAAAATCCTCTCCACCCGCCAAGATCCGGAAACCGCCCCATGTCCACCATGCCGCGCACCGTGATGGGGAAGTCCCAGTCGATGAGCCCCCGCTGGGGCAGGTAGGCGATGCTGCGGGTCCGGCGCGGCTCGTGGCCGTGCAACTGAATCTCGCCCGACTGGAGCGGCATGAGCCCTGCGATGGCTTTGAGCAATGTGGATTTCCCGGCCCCGTTCGGCCCCAGCAAGCCAACGCACCGGCCGCAGTGCAGATCGACGTCCAGGTCCAGAATCGCCGGAACGTGCTGGTAGCTGACCGTGACGTTGTCGATAGTGAGGTGGTGGTGATTGGCCATCCTTCAGGGCTGTGCCTCCCGCACGGTCATGGTTTCTGCAAGACTGTCCTCAGCCCAGAATGTCTGTTCGGCGAGCGGATTTCCGTCCCGCGTGAGCGTCACGCGCACGGCGGTCGTGGGCGTGCCCGGGGGCCATTTGGCGGCCACAAAAAGTTCAACGCCTTCTTTCGGGATCGCGGCCTTCCAGTCGCCGGAGAATTCCCGGTCCGGCGCATGGCCGGATAGCAGGGGTTTGCCCAGGTAATCGAGTTCGAACGATGCGGGCGGCGACGCAAACGTGACCTGCACGCGCAACGGTTCTGCCGGTGCATCGGAAGCCGGTTTGACGGGGGAGGGCACGGAGGCGTATCGCGTGACGCTCCAGACCGGCCATCCGACCAGGGAGAACCCGAGGACAATCAGCAAAATCCGCAGCCAGGGCCGTCCTTCCATCCGTTTGTTATTTCAAACCATCGACGATGGTCGTGATGTTGTAGCGGACCATGACGGGGTAGGTTTTGGCCTCCTTGTCGCCGAGGCCGTCCGCGTAAAGCTCCCCGCCGACCTTCGCTCCGGTCTCCTTCGTGATTTCGGCGACGACCTTCGGATTCTCGATGCTTTCGAAGAACACCGCTTTGACTCCTTCCGATTTGATTGTGTTGATCAGGTCGGTGATCTTTTTGGACGACGGCTCGTCTTCCGTGCTCACGCCCTCAATCGCATAGATTTTGAAGCCGAAATCGCGGGCGAAATACTGGAAGGCGTCGTGGGTGGTGACGAGCTTGCGTTTCTCGCGGGGGAGCGTCGCGACCTCGCGCTTCGCCCACGCCTCCAAATCCTTGAGCGCGGCAATGTAGGCGGCGGCATTCTTCTCGTAGGTCGCCTTGTTGGCCGGATCGGCCTCAATGAAACGCTTCTCCACGACAAGGGTCGCCTTCTTCACATTGTCGATGCTGTGCCACCAATGCGGATCCTCGACCAGTTTGCCGTCCTCCTCGAGCTTCAGGGAAGGAAAGGCCGCGCCGGTATCCACAAATTTTCCGGCGCCTCCGGCGGATTCCTCCAGCTTTGTCAAATAGCCTTCGAGATGCTTGCCTGTAATCAATACGAGATCGGCTGTGACGATTTGTTTCACGTCATCGGGCGTCGGCTGGAACTCGTGGGGATCAATGCCCGGCTTGATCACCGGAATGACCTTGACTTTGTCGCCGCCGACATTTTTCGCAATATCGGTGGTGATCGTCGAGAGGGAGGCGACGGTGAGATCCGCCCGCGCAACCGCGGACGAGATCATCGATAGGGCCAGGATGGTGATGAGGATTTTCATAACTGATAATAGGTTACCAGTATCACTGTTTTCCATCCGCGCAAGGGCGGATTTTCGCGGGCTTCAGTAGAGGTAGGGGTCCTCGGGGGCGTCGATTTTCTCGAGGGCGGCGTTTTGGATGAGCGGTTTGCGCTGGCCGCCTTCGATCGGGAACGCCGCCTTTCCGGTCACCCTCACCCACGTCATGTCCGGAAGGTCGGGCTTTTGCTGCGGTTCGATGGGGAGCGCGATCGGCTGGGCGTCGGCGGCGCAGCAGGTCATCATCATACGGATGACGACGAAGCGGTTTCCTTTGGGGTTGTTGGTTTTCGCCGGCATCAACTGGCCGATGACTTCCACCGGCTTGTTTTCGAGCTGGTCGCGGATCTCCGGGAGCTGCGCCGCGTAGAGGAAGTCCACGACTTGCGCCTGGACCTGGCCCAGCTTGTTTTTTGGCAGGAGGTATTTGTCGTCCTGGGCGGTATTCGCGGATTGGGCGGTTTGGGATCCGTCGTTCGGCAGGGCGCCCTCGATGGGGCCTGATGGCGATGTTGCCGCAGGCATTTGGGCGCTGGGGAGCTGCGCGAGGTCCTGAACATAGACCCGGTTGGCGACCGTGCTCGCACCGAAGCTGTCGAGGGTGTTTGAAAACGCGAGGAGCAGCGGCGCGACGAGGAGGAGCGAGGTGAGGACGCTCCACGCGGACGAACGCGCGGTGGCGTGCGCATTCGCGGTTGCCGGAGCGATGAGCACGAGAAACGCAAAGCAGACAAGCAGGCACCCGGCGACGAGCGTGAAGGGCTGGAAATTCGGATGCAAATACGCGCAGATCCGGCCGGTGAAGTAGATGGTGAGAAGGACGCCGCCCCAGATGGCGAGCACCCCGGCTCTCAGGAAACGATGAAACAGGGAAGTCATAAGCCGATGACCTTGAGCCGGAGGCAGAGCAGGCAGACCGCCACAAACAGGCCGGCTGCAAGCCCCATCACGAAGCGTTTCCGGAAGATTGAGGAATAGAGAAAGACCAGCTTGAGGCTGATGAGCGGCCCGAAAACGAGAAACGCCAGTTTTGCAATCGTCGGGAACATCGAGAATGTCGCGGCGATAAAGGCGTCCGTCGTGCTGCACAGGGAAAGCATGGCGGCGAGGGTCATCAGGGAAGTGGTGGCGAGCCAGTCGTTCATGGCGAGCGGCACGATGAAATCCTGGTTGACCGAAGTGTTGAAGAGTGCGGCGGCGGCAGCGCCAAAGACGAAATAGACCGTCATGTTCAGGAAATCGCCGACGCAGACGGCGAGCGCCCCCCACAGGCGGTTTGCGACGCCCCCCGCCGCCGCGCCGCCCGAGAGGCCCTGCGGTTGCGCGATGTCGGCGATCACTTCCGTGCGCAGCACCCGGCGCAGGGGCAGGTTGTGAACAACAAAGCCGACCGCCACCGCCAAACCATAGCCGAGGCCGAGCCGCAGCAGCGTGACCTCTAGCGGGGCTTGGCCGCGGAAAGCGGCAAAGGTGCTGACCGCCACGATGGGATTCACGATCGGGGCGGCCAGCATGTAGGTGATGGCGTTTGCCGGGGGCAGGCCCTTCGACATCAGACGCCGGATGATGGGGACCACCCCGCACTCGCAGATCGGAAAAAGGATGCCGAGCAACCCGCTGACCAGCACGCCTGCGTAGGCGTTGCGCGGCAGCAGGCGGGCCATCAGCCGCACGGGAAGGAATTGATCAATCACCCCGGCAATCATTGTTCCCAGCAGAAGGAACGGCAGGCCTTCGAGCAGGATGCTCAGAAAGGAGAAGCTGAAGTCCGAGAGGCTGAAGTGGAACGCGCCGTCCATCCGTTACAGGCCGGCCGGTTCGCCGAAAAATAGCTCCGCCGCCCGAGTTTGGATCGCCCCGGGCTCGATGCCCGGACCGATCAGGACGACCACCGGATGGCTCAGGCGCGTCGTTTTGCCGATGGGCAGCCACTGCGTCGCGGCATCGTCAACGCGTTGGAAAACGTGAAATTCGTCCGGCGAGTCGGCGAGTCGCGCGAGTCCTTTGACCCGGATCACCTCGCGCGGTAGGCCCTCGAGGAACGCGGTCACTGCCCGGCGGGAGACGGTTTCCGGCAGGTCGATTTGCATCGAGGCGAAGTGGTGCGCGGCATGGGACTCATGGGACTCATGGGACTCATGGGACTCATGGTGGTGTCCGCATCCGCAATCCGCCGGGTGGGCGGCCGCTTCCCGGTTCGGGACGTTCCGCACGGCCACGAGTATGTTTTCGATTTCTCCGGCAAATTCCGAAGGTGTGACGCGGCCGCCGGGGAGTTTGTGATGCGCGAGCGATTCCGCCACTTTCTCCCGGCGCTTGGCGTCGATGTCGTCCCATCGGGAAACGAACAGGAACCCCGCCGTCCGCGCTTGTTCGAGTTCGAGCGAATTGTGCCAGAAGCGCTTCTGCCAGCGCTGGCCGTCGATCAGGGAAAGCTGGACCGGCAGCGTGAATCGCGCGAGCGACGGCTCCAGCGAGAGCAGCTCGATCAACTCCTCGGAATCGGTCGTCCCGTTGGTTTCAATGACGGCAACGCGGTTCGCGGCGTGCTCGAATTTCTCGAGGGCGCCGAGCAGTTCCTCCCGCGAGCCGCAGCAGACGCAGCTTCCGCTGATCGGGATGATCGAGTCGGCGAGTTCGCGCAGCAGTTCCGCGTCCACCCGGGCGTTCTGGTAGTCGTTGATAATCACGTGCGGGTCGATGCCGCACGCCCGAAGCGCCGGCAAAAGCTGGCGGAGGTAGGTTGTCTTGCCCGAGCCAAGAAAACCAACAAGAAGAATCAGAGGAGTCATAGACAAACGTAACCCATGATCAACGCCAGTATCATTGCTTGGCCGACCGATGATAAAGCGCGTGGCATTCCTGATGACTTAATCCACCAACCGGGCCGGTTTGTCAAATCCCCCTGTCCGCCGAAAAGGCAACGGCGCGTCCGATGTGGCCCCGGCACGCCGTGAGAGGGTGCCGGCAAACGAAAAATGTCTTCGGGGGAGGCTGCTTTTTTCAGCCAAGCGAACGGCTTTTTTCCCCGAAGCATTTTCTGTGTTGGTCAAATATCTGGAGGCACTCTTCATCGGTCAGGGCGGCCAGAAGGCGGACTCTTTCCTTCTTCGGTTTTTTCCGTAGCTCATGGCAAATACAGTCTTTTGGATTCCCTCCACCAAATGGGCAGTCAAAAACAAGTCCGGCCAGATACGAGCGGATCGTTTTGCCAAGATAGGCGCGGATCTTTTTGATGTCTGAGCGGGTGTTCACCTTTTCAATTCCCCGTTAAATAGGGAGCGGAACTCCCAATATCAAACCCAAACGACATTTTGGATTCGAATCAAGGGAGAGGCAAAGAACTGATCTGCCTGGTTTTTGCCGGGCCATGTAACGACCTCTCTCCGCTCGTGAAGCGAGTCATGAGATAGCCATGCGATTCACGCCTGGACAATAGGAAAAACCGTCCGCCTATCTCGGGGAGCGGGCGCTTACTCCACGTAGGCGTTGCGGAACAGCAGCCGGTAGGTCGCCCCTCCCAGCAAACCGCCGAGAACCGGTGCGACCAGATACACGGTCATCCACCCGGTCCCGTTTACTTGGAACGGCACCCGTCCCCAGCCGGCCAGCGCGGAAAACACCCGCGGAGCCAAATCCCGCGCCGGATTGAAGCAGGCCATTGTCAGGGGACCGAGCAAAACGATCAAGAGCGTCACTGTCAGACCGATGATCGCTGCCGTGAGAATTTGCGGGTGGTTTTTGTTGCGGGTGTCGGTGACGCAGAAGATCACCAGCAACAGCACTGCCGTGCCGACCGTCTCGGCAAAGAACGCCGGCACCGGGCCCATCCGCTGACGGACTTCGTCGGTCAGCGGTTTTCCGCCGGGATTCGGATAATACTCGCCGAACACCATCGCGCTCGCCTCGCTTCCCGGCTGCCCGCGAACGATGCCCTGCGTTCTCTCGAATGTCCGCAATGCATCGCCGAACAGGAAGAACAGCACCGCCGCCGCCGCGAACGCGCCCAGCATTTGCACCGCGATGTAAGGCATGACGCGGCGCTTTGGGAAACCGCCGCACGCCGCCATGCTGATGGTGACCGCGGGGTTCAGATGCGCGCCGCTCAGTGCGCCGGTCAAATAGATTGCCGTGGCGATTCCCAGCCCCCACACAACCGCCACTTCAAACAGCCCCAACTGGGTGCCGGTTGTGACGGCGACGCACACGCTGCCACAACCAAAAAAGACCAGCAGGAATGTCCCAAAAAACTCGCCGATCATCCACCGCACCGTCCTCATGGTGCCGTCTCCGGCATCACCGGCCTGTGCTCCACCCCGGCCGCGTCAACCCGGTGAGTCGGGTCCGGCTGGCCGGGTTTGAAGCTGGCGAGACGGACGAGCGTGGCGTCAAACTTGCCAGTCACTTCGTGCACGACGCGCTCCAGCAAATCCGGCCCGGCCTGCGCCCGCAAGTTGACCGTCAACTCGCCGTCCGTGAATGGCTCCGCGAGGCGGAAAGACAGTTCGGGCACCGCGTCGGTGCGCACGAGGTTGGCCACCGCGATGTCGGGGCCGATCCCGTCTGCCGCGAGCGTCATTTTCAAGTGCGCCACCTCGACGTCCGCTTGCGCGAGCCGGTCGCGGATCGCAAGGGCGATATCCAACAACGCCTCGTTGCCGTCCCGTGGCGACACGGCGCACAGGCGGAACGTCGCGTTGAGCCAGCCGAGCATGGCTTCGCCGACCCCGTAAGTAAGATAATCCACGTCCATGATGTCATCCGCGCCGATTTCGCCGGACAGGCACCGCTCAAACCACGCCGGCATTCCGGCACCCGTGCGGGCGGAGACAACGAACACCTCGGCCCGGGGAAATTTCTGTTTCAGCGCGTCCCGCAACTTCTCAGTCTGGTCCGCGCCGAGCAGGTCGCTCTTGTTGATGACCAGGATGTTCGCCTCTTCAAGCTGCTTGAGGTAGATATACATCACCTTCGGTGCGAACTGCCGCCCGTCGCCGATCCCGAGCATCCGCATCGCGCGCACCGGGTCCACGAGCACGCTGAGCGGCGCGACGCAGCAGTTCGCGCCGTAGAGTTGCCGCAGCGGCAGGCCCACGGTCGCCATCAGGTCGGTGCAACTGCCCACCGGCTCCGCGATAAAAACATCCGGCCGCGCCGTCTCCATCAGTTTCCGCGAAGCCTCCACCAGCGAGTCGAACCGGCAGCAGAAACAGCCGCCCGCAATCTCCTCGACCGGAAACTCCCCGGCCCGAGCCATGGCCGTGTCCACGAGCCCGGTGCCCTGGTCGTTGGTGATCAGCCCGATCGTATGGCCCTGTTTTCTGAGGTGCTCCGCCAGCTTCAGGATCGCCGTCGTTTTTCCGGCCCCCAAAAAGCCTCCCACCATGATGTAGTGCGCCCGCGAGTTTTTCATATTTTCCTCCACAGAATGCCAGCTATGTGTGTAATGCACATAGCCGAGGGGTGCGGCACCGTCAAGAAGAGTTTTTCGGGTGCGCCGCCCTAGGAAGGCATCAGCTTGATGAGGGCGTCAATCGCCGCCCGATAGCGGGCCAGCGACTTCTGCCAGCGACGGAGGCAGGCGCGGCCGGCGGGGGTCAAGCGGTATTCCGAGCGGGTCGGTCCGCCGGAACCGGCGGTGCGACGGGAGACCACCAGGCCGTCCTTTTCCATGCCATTGAGAGTGCGGTAAACGACAGAATGGTCGGGTGCCATGCCGGTCTCCGCCAATTGATCCAACAGCGCATAGCCGTGCGAGGGACCGTTGGTGAGCAATGCCATGATGCAGGGCTGGACCAGTTTGCCCAATGTTTTTCCGGAACAGGCGCACTCCTCGAAATCAAACGCTTTGCTTTTCCGTTCGCTCATCAGGCGTTCAATTAATCTTCCTCCTGCATCCTGTCAATTCCATGATGGCAGCAACGGCAGCTCTGAGCTTCCCGAGCCCGGTGGGGAAAATGTGGTCGAAGTCGGCAGCAGAAACAGCCGCCCGCAATCTCCTCGACAGGAAACCCGCCGGCCCGCGCCATGGCCGTGTCCACCAGCCCGGTGCCCTGGTCGTTGGTGATCAGCCCGACCGTCTGACCTTGTTTCCTGAGGTGCTCCGCCAGCTTCACGAGCGCGAAGACTTGACCTCGCCCCGGCATTTCGCTACGAAACCGGCATGGGAACGCTGCGGCTGGAATTGACGGGCAACTGCCCGCGACACCCGAAAGCGATTTCCTATCAGCCTCCATGAAACAATTTGCGAAAGTCCTTCTCTCTTCATGTCTTGTGTTTTCGTCAATTGCCAACACACATGCATGCACGGTCCTCATTATCAGAGACGCTGATGGCAACACCTATGAAGGCAGGACCAATGAATTTGCCGGTATGCAACCGGATTCCCTTACCTATTTTCCCTCTGGTACGCCGATTGAGTCGGTGACACCGGACGGCAAGGCCGGCAAAAAATTCAATACGAAGTATGCAATCCTGGCTGCCACCTTGAAAGGCATGACACCTAATGCCAAGCAAGATACCTTGCATGAGGGTGTCAACGACCAAGGCATGACATTCACGACGAATGCATTCAATGACAACACCCCGCCGGTCATCACCTCTGATGCGAGCAAGGTGTTGTCAATTGTAGATTTGGGCACATGGGCCTTGGGCAATTTCCAGAACGTGGCTCAAGTAAAACAAGCGCTTCAAAACAAGGAGGTCGATATTTGGCTCCCACGCATCGCCAGCATGGGCAACCTCAACGCTCCCGTGCATTTCGCGCTCTTTGACAAAACAGGCGCAGGCATTGTGATCGAGTTCACCAATGGCCAAACCACGGTTTACGACAACCCGGTGGGCGTAATGACTAATGCTCCAGCATTCCCATGGCACTTGGAGAATCTGAACAACTATGCTCAGTTGACTAACCTGGACAAAAATGCAGGCAGCTTCAACAGCCTTAAGGTCCATGCGCCCGATAGTGGCAATGCGTTAGCTGGCATCCCGTCGATCCAAATTTCCCCCGGACGATTTGTCAAGGCCGCCTTTTATTCAAATTATGTGCGCAAGGCTACAAATCCTGCGGAGGCCATCCAAACGCTGTCGCACGTGATGAATAATTTTGACAGGCCTTTTGATTTGTCGATCGATGCGCCGGGTTCCGCCAGCATGGCCGAGTCCAGCACCTCGGCAAAACCGACTTCCGAAGTAACTTACTTTACCGTGCTGAATGATTTGGCTCAAAATTATTTCTATATTCGCACGGTCCAAGCGATCAATTTCTCCAAATTCGATATTCGCAAGCTCGGCGTTTTGAAGGAAGTGAAGGTGGTTCCGTTCTCGAGTATTGATGCCTTTACCAGCGCAGATGCGACTGGGCTGTTTTTGAAATGAGGATGGCATCGCTTCGTGGGCGGGTCGAATAGCTGACCTGCCAAGCGCGGGGCACCCCGTGGTTCAGCTCGCAGCCGGATCTGAAATTTATCATTAGCCCTGGCTCAACCACAAACCTTTCTCACACGGTTCGCCCTCCCTGAGCCCCTTCAGGGTTTGAGGGGATAGTGGTGCCACTCGTGGCCGCTTTTTTCGAGCAGGTGATCGGAGGCCGCGGGCCCCCAGGTGCCCGAATCGTAGTTGGGGAAATCGCGGGCGGGCAAGGCCTGCCAGACATCGAGGATGGGTGTCACGATCCGCCACGAGGCATCCACGCTGTCGTAGCGGTGGAAGAGCGTCGTTTCGCCGATCATGCAGTCGTAGAGCAGGGTTTCGTAACCCGTGGCGGCCATGCCTTCGCCGAAGGTCTTGTAGGAAAAATCGAGCGGGACGTTGACCAGGTTGATGTTCGGGCCGGGGCGTTTCGCATGGATGTCCAGAGTGATGCCCTCGTCCGGCTGGACATGCAGCACCAGGCGGTTCGGCTTGACGTTGCTCTGCAGGTCTTCCCCGAAGAGGAGGAGGGGAGTGCGGCGGAACCCGATCACCACCTGGGTCGTGTGTTCCTTGAGCCGCTTTCCGCAGCGGATGTAAAACGGGACTTCCGCCCAGCGCCAGTTTTCGACAAAGAGCTTTAAGGCGACAAAGGTCTCGGTGTTCGAATGCGGATCGACGTCGGGTTCCGAGCGGTAGCCTGGCACATGTTTTCCGTCGATCATTCCCGTCCCGTATTGGCCGCGCACGGTGTTCGCGATGACATCCTCCGGCTGCATCGGGCGGATCGCCTCGAGCACCTTGACCTTTTCGTTGCGGACGCTGTCGCCGGAAATCGAGCTCGGCGGCTCCATGGCGATGAGCGAGAGGACGGAAAGGATGTGGTTTTGGACCATGTCCCGGAGCACGCCCGAGCGGTCGTAGTATCCGCCGCGCAGTTCCACGCCGAGTTCCTCGGCCACGGTGATCTGCACGTAGTCGATATACCTGCGGTTCCAGATCGGCTCGAAAATCGAGTTGGCGAACCGGAAGACCATGATGTTCTGGACGGTCTCCTTGCCGAGGTAATGGTCGATGCGGTAGATCTGGGGTTCTTCGAGGTGCTTGCTGAGGTTGTCGTTGAGAGCCCTCGCGCTGGCGAGGTCGCGGCCGAACGGTTTTTCGATGATGACCCGCCGCCAGGCCTCGGGAGCCTGCTTGGTGAGGCCCACCGTGCCGAGCTGGTCCACGACCTTCGCGAACAGCGTCGGCGTGATCGCCAGATAAAAGAGCACATTGCCCGGGAGGCCCCAGTCCTTCCGCGCCTCCGCGATTTTGTTCTCGAGCTTCTTGAAGGTTTCGATGTCGTTGAAATCCCCCTGAAGATAGTAGCTGCGTTTGCGGAAGTCCTCCCACTCGTCATCCTCGACCGGGCGCGTGGCGAACTCCTTGATATCCGCGGTGGTCTTCGCGCGGTAGCTCTCGTCGTCGCCCTCGGTCACGGCCACGCCGATGATAGAAAAATTCTGCGGGAGAAGGCGCAAGACCTTGAGGTTGTAAAGCGCGGGGAGGAGCTTGCGTTTCGTGAGGTCGCCGGACGCGCCGAAGATGACAATCGTGCAGGGATCCCCGGGGCATTCGTGGCCGGTGAGTGGTTGGTCGGGCATGGTGGATGATGCAACCCTCAGTTCCCGTTCACGCTGGCTGTCTTGTTCTGGTTTGTGAGAGTGATGAGATCCTCGGCTATCCGCAGGGTTTCATTGCGGATGGGATCCGGCTTTGCGGGTTTCGGGCCGTCCTGTTTTTCGGCTTCGGCTTCCTCTGGATCTTCCACGTAGTGCTTTTCGCGGTCGCGTTCGTAGGCGACGGGCTCGAGCTTGTCGCGCTTGGAACGGACATCGTCGAGCGTGAGTTGCCAGACGTCCGCATTGATCAGGGGTCCCCTCTGTACCCGCTCTTTCTGGCGTTCGTCTTCGCGTGCCTTGTCCTGGGCCAGCTCCTGGCGGCGAACCTTTTCGTTCAGCGAAAGGCGGTTTGCCGTGATCCGCTCGCGCAGGCGCTTCATGTCCTGGCTCACGTAGGCAAATTCCGGATCCGTGGCGACACGCGCCTTCGAGTTCGCCCGCAATTCATCCAGGAAGAGCGGAGACGGCCAGACCGTGAGCTTTTGAGGGGCGACCTCGTCATATTCCAACCGGTTTTTCAACGATCCTTCTCCGATTTCGACATTGTCTGTGCGCGAGGGGAGGACGATGTCCGACTCGACCCCCTTGAGCTGGGTCGAACCTCCGCGGACGCGGTAGAATTTTTGAATCGTGAGTTTGAGGGCGCCCGCGTCGGCGGCGCCGAGGCTGAAGAACGGCATGACTTTTCCGATGTCGAGGACCGTCTGCACGGTGCCCTTCCCGAAGCTCCGCTCGTCTCCCACGACGACCGCGCGCCCGTAATCCTGCAGGGCGGCCGCGAAAATCTCGCTGGCGGAGGCGCTGAGGCGGTTCATGACGACAACCATCGGGCCGCTGTAGGCGATGACCGGGTTCGTGTCGCTCGAAACGGTGATTTTCCCGGCGGGGTCCTTCGCCTGGACGACCGGCCCCTTGGAAATAAAGAGTCCCGTGAGGTTGATCGCTTCTTCGAGCGACCCGCCGCCATCCTTCCGGAGATCCATGACAAGCCCCTCGATCCCTTCCTGTTTGAGACGGCCGAGAATCGCCGCCACGTCCGCGGTCGTGCTCTTGGCCGATCCGCTTCCGCTCATGTTCGCGTAAAATGACGGGAGCGTGATCCACCCGATGCGGGTGGTTTTCCCGTTTGCCCCCTGCACATCGAGCACCTCGGCTTTCGCCTCGGAATCCTTCAATTTTACCTCGTCGCGAGTGATCTCGACGATGTGCCGTTTCGAGGGATCTGGAGCGTCGCCGGGGATCACCTGCAGGCGGACCACGGAGCCCTTCTTCCCGCGGATTTTTTCCACGACCTTGTCGAGCTTCATGTCCACGACATCCTCGAATTCGCCATCTCCCTGGGCCACCGCGGCGATCCGGTCATTTTCTTTCAGCCGTCCGTCGCGGTCCGCCGGCCCTCCCGGAACGACTTCCATGACGCGCGCGAACCCGTCATCGGTGCGGAGCACGGCCCCGACGCCCACGAGGGAAAGTTTCATCTGGATGTTGAAATTTTCCATTTCGCGCGGGCTCATGTATTCGGAGTGGGGGTCGTAGCTTTGCGCGAGCGCGTTGAGGAAGGTGTTCACGACATCCTCCGGCTCCATCTCGCGGACATTCCGCAGCGCTTGGTCGTAGCGCTTGATGACCGTCTGTTCGGGGGGGCGGGGCTTGAATTTGCTGAGGTTTTCCTGGAGCAGTTCCGCCTCGACGCGCTGGCTCCAGAGTTTGTCCGCCTCGGCGAGGTTTTTCGGCCAAGGGGCCTTCTGGCGGTTCAGCTCGACGGAGTCGGAGCCCGAGAAATTCCATTTTTTTGACAGCAGTTTCTTGTTGCTGGCGACGCGGGCTTCGAGGCGCTCTTTGAAGCGGGCGAAGATTTCGTGGGCGGGGGAGAGGTCGCCGCGGAAAATCGCGTCGTCGAGGTTGGAGGCGTATTTCTTCGTGAACTCGTCCACGTCCTGCTGGGTGAAGTAGAGCTTGTTGTAATCGAGCGCCTCCAGATACGTGGCCAGCAGCTTCGCCGACATTTCGTCGTCGAGTTTTTTGCGGGTGTAATGCGCCTGTTCCAGCCAGCGGGCCACCGCCAGGGCGACCTGCCCGGAGTCGGGGGAGGTGGCGGCAGACGCCAAACGCGGGAGGGGAATGGCGGCCAAAAACAACGCCGTCAACAGGGCCCTGGAAAAATATTTCATCATGTGTGCTGCGAAAACCTTGCAGAGACGGGCAGGAAAATCAAACTTCGTCATCAACTTTCAGACCATTCCCAGATGAATCAGTTCAAAACATTTGCCGGCGGCCCCCTCGATACCAACGCGTTTTTCCTGGAATCTCCCGGGGGGAACATCCTTTTCGACGCCCCGCAGGGTGCCGACGCCCGGTTCGCCGGAGAGACAGTGGACTGGCTGCTGCTGACGCACGGCCACTTCGACCATACGGCGGACGCGGCGGCGATCCAGCGGAGGCACGGGTGCAAAATCGCCTACCACCCGGATACCGCCCCCATGGCGACCGACCGCGGGTTTTTTCGGCGGATGGGCTTCGAGCTCGAAATCGAGCCGTTTTCGGCGGACCGTCTTCTCGACGAATGTGAGGAGTGCGATGTGGCCGGGGTGAAGATGCGGGTGCTGCACGTTCCGGGACACTGTCCGGGAAGCCTCTGCTTTTTTTTCCCCGAAACCAAAAGCCTGATCGGAGGGGACGTGCTTTTTCGCGGAGGAGTCGGGCGCTGGGACCTTCCCGGCGGCAACGGGCCGCTGCTTTTCAAGGGCATCCGGGAAAAACTCTTCGCGCTGGATCCAGCGACCGTCGTTTATCCGGGGCATGGCCCCGCCACGATGATCGGCTACGAACGGGAACACTTTCAATACGAGTGATCCCCGTTCCGGCGGCTTCTTGAGGTCAACTGGAGGAACCGGCGCGGCGCTGCCGGAAAAAGCGCGGGGGAAATCCCGCCGCGCACAGAGCGATGAAATTTCGGAAATTCAGCGACGGATGCCGCGCCCCGATCCGCTTCAGGGCAAAGGCGTCCTCGGCGGCGCTGTTCACGCCGAAATCCAGCGTCACCGCGGTTTCATACCCGGCCTCCTCGACGAGATCCCGGACGAGCCGGTTCCATTTTCCGTAGGGGTAGCAGAAATGCCGGATGCCAATTCCGAAGAGGTCCTCGAGCTTTTTCTTCGATGCGGAGATTTCCTCCTTCGCCCGGTCCGCCGGGATCTCTGTCAGGCGCGGATGCGTGAGCGTGTGGGCGCCGATCTCGTGCCCGGCGGCGAGCCACTCGCGGATGTCCTTGGTGTCCATGAGCGGGTCGGCCGCCTCGCTGTTTTCCCGGACATCCCAGCGGTTGACTCCCCCGATCGCATCCGCGACAATGAACTGGATCCCCGTGAAGTGATTAACCGAAAGCTCCTCCATGCCGTGCTGAAGAACAGTCCGGCTTCCGTCGTCGAAGGTCAGCACGGCACGGGCTGGATCGGGAGCGGAAAAACCGCGCCAGGCGTCCAGAGACGCGGACGAGAAGCCCCCGCCTTTCAGTCCCCGCATCTGCCAGGCAAAAAGCGCTTGATCCACATACAGGCTCTTCAGCTTCACACCCAGCGGCAGCGCCCCCAGTTTGTGGTAAACCAGCGCGGGCACCCCCCCGGCAAACGCCGTCCGAAAAGGCCCCAGGGCCGCGTAACCGCCATCCCGCAATGATTTTTCCCGCATGATATGAAACCTGCCTCAGAAAAGCCCGGATTGAAAGTGCTTCTGTGCGACAGCAGCCCGAACTGGGGCGGCCAGCAATACCGGCTCGTCCGCGAAGCCCGGTGGATGCACGAGCGAGGGCACCGGGTTCTTGTCCTCTGCGGAACAAGGAGCGAACTGGCCGCACGCATGCGGATCCAAGCACCCCAAGTCCCGGTCGAGACAATCCGGTCCTGGGGCGGGCCGCTCGGCCTGCTGGAATTCCTCTGGAAAATCAGCCGGTGGAACCCCGGGGTCATCCACACCCACAGCGGGCAGGATGCGATCTGGGCAAGCCTCTTCCATTTCGCGGGCCGGACCGTCGTCCATTCGCGCCACATGACCGTGCCCGCGCAGATGAAGGCGCACAGGAAATTCCCGTATCGCTCGGGCTGTTCCCGGACCATTGCCAGCGCCGCATTCATCAAAAGGGACCTGGCCGCGGTGACCGGAATACCGGAAGACCGGGTGGACGTCGTCGGCGAGGGAGTGGATTTGAAGGAATTCCACCCGGAGGTGAGCGGTCTCGGGTTCCGCGCGGAATTTGGCATCCCGGTGGATGCCCCGGTCTTTGGAATGGTCGCCATGATTCGCGCGGACAAGGGCCACAAGCACTTTCTCAAAGCGGCGGCGGAAGTGCTCAAACAATTTCCGGAAGCGCGTTTTGCCATTGTCGGTGACGGGGCGGAATCGCAGGTGAGGAGATTAACCCGGAGGGTCTTGAAGGAGTTTCCGGGGCAGCCTTCGCCGGTCATTCTCACCGGCTACCGGGAGGATGTGCCGGAGATTCTGGCGGCGATCGATGTGCTGGTCGTGCCCTCCCTCCAGGAAGCGCAGACGATCGTCATCCCGCAGGCGTTCGCCACAGGCAAACCGGTCATCGCCTCCGAGGTGGGAGGGATCCCGGAAATCGTCACGCAGGAAGAGAACGGGCTGCTTGTCAGGGCCGCGGACGATCAGGAGCTTGCCGCAGCCATGGTGAGGCTTGCCGGGTCGCCGGAGCTCCGGCACCGCTTAGGCGCGGCGGGGTTGGATCTGGCTCGCCGGGAATTGGTGTTCGGCCGGAAAATGGAGTTGCTGGTCGCGAGTTATCTCCGGGCAACAGGCCGGGCACCTGTCACAGATCCGGTCTAATGGCACTTGCAGCCGCCGCCGCAACAATGGCCGCCGGAACGCGCCGGAACACGAGGGGCCGGCTGGCCGGATTTGAGAACCCCGTATCCTCCGACGACCACTCTCCGGATCGCCTCGCCGGTTTCCGGATGCTTGGCCAGCGCGTTGTCCTTCATGCTCTGCCGGATCTCGTAGTGGCGGACTTTTCCCCCTTTTTTGGCGGGGATCGTCTCGTAAACGTAAGTCGTCATGTCGCTGAAAAGTTTACCCCGCACCCTAGGGCGGAGTCAACAGATTGGATCACAGGTTGACGGTTGCTGGCTTCCAGCGTGATCGTGAGATCGCCGCGAGCGCGCTGGAGCGGGAAAAATGCGCCATCAACTCTTCCCGCGCATTGGCCTGCTGGTCGTGCAAGGGGCGGCTTTATCGCCGACGTAGATGCGGTGGGCGGCGCGCTTGGCGCGTTCGTGGGCTTTGGCCTCGAATTCCGAGGGCGTGAAGCCGGCGCGTGTGAGATGGACCGGAAAGGCCGGTTCCCGGTTTGCGGACCAGAAAGCGACACGCCCTCCCGGACGCAGTGCGCGGTGGATGAGGGAGAGCCCGCTGCCCGTGTAAAGGCGGGAGTTTTTTGGTTGCACAAACGACATGGGGCCATTGTCCACATCGAGCAAAATGGCATCGAACCGGGAGGGGCCGCGTTTGATGCAGTCGAAAACATCGCCGGTGAAAATGCCCACACGCGGGTCATCGAGAAGCCTGCCATTGAGGCCCCAAAGGAATTGGCGGTTCCACGCGACAACCTCGGGCAGAAGTTCGGCCACCTCGACAGCAGCCTTCGGCCCGGTCAGTTCGAGCACGCGGCGAAGGCTGAAACCGAGGCCAAGCCCGCCGATGAGAACACGGGGAAAATCAACGGGCTTCGAAAAATCACACGCCAGATCGGCCAGGAGGCACTCGGAAGCCGTTTTGTTCGAGCCCATGAGCTGGCGGCCGTTGAGCTTGAGAAAATACTCCCCGTCGTGTTCGTGCAGCGAGAATCGCGCGCCATCCGGCGTCCGCGTCTCCGCGAGGTTGCGAAAAGGAATCATCGCGCACAGCCTATGCCAAGCTCGCGGAATGTCACTTTATTGGATTTTTCCCCAAGTGGGTTCGAGGGGACAAACGGCGCGGCGAAATTTTTTCTTCGATCAATGGGCGGGGATCATCGTAGGATGCGCGGCTATGTCAGATTCGCATATCAAGCTGTTTATTCCCGGGCCGGTTGAAGTATCAGAAAAGACATTCCGCGCGATGTGCGCGCCGATGATCGGGCACCGGGGAGGGGAATTCAAAAAACTCTACGCGGGGATCCAGCCCCGGCTCCAGGAGCTGTTCGGGACGAAGCGCCCGGTTTTCCTTTCCACGTCCTCCGCGTGGGGCGTGATGGAGGGAGCGATCCGCAACCTCGCCAAAACAAAAGTTCTCAACGCGATGTGCGGGGCGTTTTCCGACAAGTGGTTCGATGTCAGCCAGCGCTGCGGCAAGCAGGCGGAAGCCTTGCAGGTCCCTTGGGGATCCGCGATTTTGCCGGAGATGGTGCGCGAGAAGCTTTCTACTGGCGCCTTCGATTCCCTGACTTTCATCCACAACGAGACATCGTGCGGGGTCCGGAATCCTCTCCGCGAAATCGCGGCGGTCCTCAAGGGCTTTCCCGACGTGATGTTCATCGTGGACAGCGTTTCCTCGTTCTCCACCGAGGCGATCCCGATGGACGAACTCGGGATCGACGTGCTCCTGACCGGGAGCCAGAAAGCCCTCGCCATGCCGCCCGGGCTCGCGCTGTTTTCCGTTTCCGAGCGCGCCCTCGCCCGCGCGGCGACGGTCCCGGACCGCGGGTATTATTTCGACTTTGTCGAGTTCGCGAAAAACCAGGAGCAGGACATGACGCCGAGCACGCCGGTCATCCCGCTCATCAATGCTCTCGCCTCGAAACTGGATGACATCTTCTCCGAAGGCGTGCAAAACCGCTACGGTCGCCACGCCGCGCTGAACGCCCAAGTCCACGGCTGGGTCAAAGCGCGCGGGTTCGAGTTCTTCGCTCCCGAGGGCTACCGCTCGCTCTCGCTGACCTGCGTGAAGAACAACCGCGAGGTCGATGTTGCCGCCTGGATCAAAAGCCTGCGCGAAAAACACCGGTTCGTCATCGACGGTGGCTACGGGAAGATCAAAGGCAAAACATTCCGGATCTCCAACATGGGAGACGAAACCCCGGAAACCATCGCCGCCCTCCTCTCCGCCCTCGACGACACGCTCGCCTGAGTTCGCTCGCGGGTCGCCTTGATTCCAAATCCGAGGGGGCAGAGTCGCTGGGTGCTCCGCCAGAAAGGCGAAGAGGTTTTTTGACAGGATTCCAGGATTTGCAGGATTGAGGCGATGGGATAAGCGCCTCGTTGACATGCAGGAGTGTGTTATTCACCCAAACTCTCACTTGTGAAAACGTGATTACGTGATACCGTGAAGCCGTGAAAAACATCACCATCGCCCTTGATGACGAAACATACCGCAAGGCCCGCGTCGCCGCCGCCCACCGCGACGCATCCGTCTCTGCACTTGTGAAAAAGTTTCTTGTGTCCCTCACGGCGGAGACTCCCGCACCCCGTGATCTGAAGCACGAGCAGGAAGTTTTGCTCGACGGACTTTGGAAAAAACATCCCAACTTTACCTCTGCCGAGAACCTCTCCCGCGATGCCATCCATGAACGCGAATGACCTTCCTTGACACCAACATCCTCCTCTACGCCATTTGTCCGGGCAGCCACGAGCGCGCCAAGGCGGAGAAGGCGAGGGACATTCTGCGGCGCGGCGACCTGGCGCTCTCCGTTCAGGTGCTTCAGGAATTTTACGTCCAAGCCACACGCCCCACCCGGACACAGCCGCTTTCCCATGCCGATGCCACGGCACTGATCACCCTCTGGCTTCGCTTCCGCGTCGTTGAGCTTTCCGTGCCGCTCATGCAGGCCGCTCTGCGCCTCAAGGACCGCTACCAGACGTCCTACTGGGATGCCGCCATCCTGGCCGCCGCCGACACTGCGGGCTGCACAGAACTCCTCTCCGAAGACCTCAACCCCGGCCAATCCTACAACGCTGTCCGTGTCATGAACCCGTTTCTATAGTTGCCTCGCTCGCAGAGTCCGCGGTTGATCGCGGAGTTTGCAGGGGTTCCCCTCACGTAAGAAAGCAAAGGCAGTTCGGAATCCGCCGCAGGCTTTGTTCGATGCAATCAAGACGGAGTGGGGTGCCGAAAACCGGCCTCAGGCTTCGAAGCGGTGCCTGACCGGAAGCCCGCGCGCTTGGAGGTGGGATTTGGCATCGTCCACGGTGAATTTTCCGAAATGGAAAATGCTGGCGGCGAGGACGGCGTCCGCGGCTCCGAGTTCGAGAACATCGGCGAGGTGGTCGAGGGTCCCGGCTCCTCCGCTGGCGATGACCGGGATGCTCACCGCGTGGCTCACGGTGCGCGTGAGATCGAGGTCGTAGCCGTCGCAGGTTCCGTCCGCATCCATGCTGGTGAGCAGGATTTCGCCCGCGCCGAGTTCGGCGGCCTGCCGGGCCCACTCGACGGCATCGCGTTCGGTGGGGTTTCTGCCGCCGTGCGTGAAGACCCGCCACTTTCCGGGCCCGTCGCGCTTGGCGTCGATCGCGACGACGACGCATTGCGATCCGAACGCCCTTGCGGCCTCGCGGATCAGATCCGGCCGCTGGAGTGCCGAGGTGTTGATGCTGACCTTGTCCGCGCCGGCTTTCAGCATGGTGCGGAAGTCTTCCACCGCCCGGATGCCTCCGCCTACGGTGAGCGGCATGAAGCATTGCTCGGCGGTCCGCCCGACTACCGAGACCATGGTGGCGCGCCTGTCGCTCGAAGCGGTGATATCCAAAAAAACGAGTTCATCCGCGCCCTGCCGGTCGTAGGCCTTCGCGCATTCGACGGGGTCACCGGCATCGCGGAGTTCGAGAAACTTCGTGCCTTTGACGACACGCCCGTCGGTGACGTCGAGGCAGGGGATTATGCGTTTAGCCAACATCTCCTGTATCCATGCGCCACGCGGGCGGAAAATCGAGACGAAAATGATTGCAGCATCCTTTTTCGAGAAAAAAAGAAAACCCGTCCGTCTTGCGACGGAACGGGTTCTCTCGGTTGCGGGGAGGGAAATCCTCGCGGGCCCGCTTTACAGCGATCCCTTGAAGGCCTTGCCGGCCGAAAACTTCACGGTCTTCGAGGCTTTGATTTTGATTTTTTGTCCGGTCTTCGGGTTCACTCCGATGCGGGCCTTGCGGTTGCCGACCTTGAATGTCCCGAAGCCGATGAGCTGGACGGTTTTGGTTTTCTTGATCCCCAGCTTGATGCCGTCGATGACGGCGTTCACGGCGCGTTCGGCGTCGGCTTTGCTGGACCCAAGGGTTTTTTGGACTGATGTGACGAGTTCTACTTTGTTCATGAGGTTGTGTGGTTGAATTTGGAAGTTTGGTGACAAACTTGTAACCGGGAGGCTGCCCAGAAACTGCTGATGCTGTCAAGCGGGGAGCGGAATATTTTCAAAAAATATGCGGGGCACAGTTCAATTCGATTCGTCGGCCGCCGGAGCTTTTCCCTCGTCCTCGTTTTTGGAATCCCCGTTGTCCGTTTTCGGAGGCGCGTAAATCTGTTTGAAGAGTTTGCCGATGATCGGGGCGGCGTGGGATCCGCCATGCACGGTGTTGTCGTTCGGCTCGCCCTCGTACAATGCGGCGAACGCGTATTGCGGGTCATCCGCCGGGAGGAATCCCGCGAACCACGCGGCCGTGCGCTGCCCCCATTGGGCGGTCCCTGTTTTTCCCGCGACTTTGATCCCCTTCACTTGGGCGCCGTGCGCGGTTCCCTGCCCGTCGCTGGTGACGGCCACGAGGGCTTTTCGCATCAGCCCGTCAATTTCCGGCGTGACGGGGATTTCCTCGCGGATCCGGTCCGGGTAGGCGGCGACGACCCGGTTGTCGATGGTCTGGACCTGTTTGACCAGGCGGGTCTGGTGGAAGCGGCCGCCCTGCGAGATCACCTCCATCGCCTGGGCCATCTGCAGCGGGCTGATCAGGATGTCCCCCTGCCCGATCGCCATGTTGGCGACATCGCCGTTTTTGATTTTTCGCTTGTGGACGCGCATCATGTATTCGTCGGTGGGGATGTTGCCTTCGTTTTCCGATTTCACCGGAATCCCGGTCCGCCTCCCGAGACCGAGCCGGTGGGTGTAGTCGATGATCGGATCGGCACCGATTTTCAAGGCCGCCTGATAAAACCAGGTGTTGCACGATTGGGTGAGCGCCTCCTTGAAATTCAGCTGGCCGGAGCCGGTTTTCTTCCAGTTCTTGAACGTGTGGTCCCCGACGGTGAACGTCGTCGGGCAGTCGAAATGGTCGCCGGGCTTGAGCTTCCCGGATTCCAGCCCCGCGAACCCGACGAATGTTTTGAAGGTCGAACCCGCCGGGTAGGCCGAGCGGAAAGCGCGCGGAACAAGCGGGTCGGACGGGTCCTTGGAATAGGCGTCAAAGATCGCGGGCCTGACGACCGGGACGAAATCGTTCGGGTTGAAGCCGGGATGGGAGGCCATCGCGAGAATCTCCCCGGTCGGGGAGTCGATGACAACCAGTGCCCCGCGCTTGGAATTCTCCGCGAGCACCTTCTCGCAGAGCCTCTGCATGTTGTCGTCGAGCGTGGTGATGACGTTGTATCCCGGCACCGGCTGCTTGGCGATGCGCTCGGAGGTCTTCTTTCCTTCCTTGTCGTAGGTGATGTGCAGGATTCCCGGCTGCCCCCGCAGCTCGTTGTCGAAAATCTGTTCGAGCCCCTCGCGGCCTTCGCTCTCCGGGAATATCAGGTCGTTGTTTTCAATCGGCCTCGTGGAGAGCGGGGCCTCGCGGCCGGTGTATCCGATGATGTGCGAGGCGAGCGGGCCGTTCGGATAAAACCGGACGTAGGTCTGGCGGAGGATCAGTTCCTGGGGGAGGCCGCCCTGGATGACGGACAACTCGGTGGGGAGAAGGTCCTCGACGATATCGAGCGGCAGCACGCCGCGGTTTTTGTAATGGTTGAGGATCGCCTGGTCGGAAATCTGGATGTCGCGCTTGAGCAAACCTTTTGCGAGAGTGATCTGCTGGCGGGCGAACGAGAGGACTTTGGAATCCTGCCAGTCGAGCGGGGTCGGGAAATTGACGGCCAGATTATAGCTCAGCCGGCTTTGCGCGAGCGGGCGCCCGTTGCGGTCGGTGATCTGCCCGCGGGGAGCGGGAATGGCCAGGGTATAGGTGCGGGCCTGCCTCTGGGTTTCCCAGGTCGGCTTGGGGTTTTCCACCGAGCCCGTGTGGTCGATGGCGACCTCCTGCGCCCCCACAACAAGCGGGACGGCAAGCAGGAGGAGCAGGCAGACGGACTTCATTCAGACGGGAACATACCGGATTTTTCGCGGGACTCTATTGGAAAATGTGATTGCGCCGGGAAGGCGCCGTTTTCATGATGCCCGCCTCTCATGCCTCAAGCCTTTGATCCCGAGCTGGCCACGCGAATCGAATCTTTTGGCGTCATTGCGGTCCTCGTGGTGGATCGCGCGGATGACGCCATCCCTCTGGCCCGGGCGCTGCTCGACGGCGGGGTGGGGGTCATGGAGCTGACGCTCCGCACCCCGGCCGCGCTCGATGCCCTGAAAAATATCCGGTCGTCGGTGCCGGAGATGATCGCCGGGGTGGGAACGATCCTGACTCCCGCGCAGGTCCAGGCGGCGAAAGAAGCGGGGGCGGCGTTCGGCGTGGCGCCGGGAACCAACGCGAAAGTCCTGGCGGCGGCCCGCGCGGCAGGTCTCGCATTCGCGCCCGGCATCGCCACCCCGTCCGACATCGAAGCGGCCTTGGAACAGGAATGCCGGCTGCTCAAGTTTTTCCCGAGCGAGCCCTCCGGCGGGCTTTCGTATCTGAAAAATATCGCCGCGCCCTACGCCCACCTCGGCCTCAAATATATCCCGCTCGGAGGCGTGAACGAGAAAAACATGGCCGCCTACCTCGGCGAGCCGATCGTCGGCGCTCTCGGCGGCTCCTGGCTGGCCCCGCGGGATCTCATCAACGCGGCCGACTGGAGCGCCATCACGGTGCGGTGTGCGGCCGCCGTGGAAATCATCCGGTCCACCCGGAAAGCTTCGGTAGCCCATTGACAAGCCGCTTAATAGGCTCCAAATAGACGATATGACGACGCTCACAATCACCAAAGCCCGCGCAAACCTTTCCCAATTGCTGGAAAAAGCCAAGAGGGGCGAAGATATCGGCATCGTGTCCGGGGACCAGATTGTGGCGCTCCGACCCGTGACCGTGTCGTCGGATGACTACGCCTGGCGCGAATACGGCGCGACACCGGCGGAGTTGGCGAGCTTTGAGAAGCGGATGGAACAGCAGATTTCAGCGGACCGGAAGCGAGGGAAAATCAAACGATTTTCCGGCAATCTGGAAAAGGATCTGGCGGATTGAAGCCGCTGGATCTCAGCGGGCCGTTCCGCAAGCGGGTCCGGGATTATCCCAAAGAAACGCGCGGGAAAATCGGATTGGCTCTTCAATGTTTGGAACGGGATTTCGGCCATCCGCACCGGCATCGAGGATTGGGCATCCGCAGGCTGACAGGGGATTTTTTCGAGATCCGGGTCGGGCTGGAAATCAGGCTGGTTTTTCAAAACCGCGCCGACTGCCTTTTGTTCGTGATGGCCGGCAACCACGACGAAGTGCAGAAGTTCCTTCGCGGGGTTTGAGACTACCTCTTGGAAATCATCGGACTCAGCAGCTGATCAAGGGGAACGGGCCTCTCGCCCGTTTGGGCACTGACTCTGCAAGCGCAGGCGGGCGTCTTTCACAGGCGGGACGCCTGTGCCCCCTGTTTTGCTCTGGCCGCTTATCGTCTATTTGTTTCCAAGAGATGGCATGAGACGAATCTTGCGCCGAATAGACGAGACCGAAGATGGTTCCCGACTTTGTCGAATTGAGGGGCCTCCCGGGTTGCACGCGTCTCCCTTCATTCCCTTCAAAGAGTTTGCAATCGCCGCTGGACATGAGACAGGATGACAAAAACCCTCAACACCCCTATGGAACTCAAACAAGTCAGCGATAGTTGTTACGCGGTTCTCAATGAAAAGAACCGCGTTTGTGATGCCAACTCGGGCCTGATCAACCGGGGTGGCGGCGTTGTGATCGACACGCAATCGGACTTGAGCCATGCGCGGAAGATGATCGAGATGTTTGGCACGGTGTGGGCCAAAAAAGCGGAGCGCGTCATCAACACCCACGAGGATGCGGATCACGTCTGGGGAAATCAACTTTTCGAGGGAGCGGAGATCATCGCCCACCGGTCGGTCCCCGAGCGGATGAAGAAAGTCGCCGAACCGGAGGAGATCCAGAAACTCCTGCACGGCGTCGGCCATCTGCTGACGCGTATGGCCATGAAGGCGGTGCATCCCGGTCTCCTGGCTGCGGGGCAGCAGTTGCTGGAAGACTACAACTTTGACGGGATCGACCTGATGCTGCCAACCACTCTTTTCGATACCCGCTATGAGCTGGATCTGGATGGCACGGAGGTCCACTTGATCTATGTGGGCCCGTGTCATCAGGTCGGGGACACGATCATCCATGTGCCTAAGGAACGAGTCGTTTTTGCCGGTGACGCGCTTTTCAGGAATTGCACGCCGATGGGTTGGACGGGATCGTATTCGAAGTGGTTTGATTGCTTGGACCTGATCGCTCAACTCGAACCGGAAGTTGTCGTTCCCGGTCACGGGCCGATCTGCGGGCTCGATGGAGTGAAGGAGATGAAAACCTACCTCCAGTATGTACGTGACGAGTCGAAGAAGTGCTTTGATGACGGGCTCGATGCGCTGGATGCGGCCAAGAAAATCGAATTTGGTCCCTACAGCGAGTGGATTGCTCCCGCGCGCCTTTATATGAACGTGGAGCGGGCGTATCGCGAATTTCGCGGAGAACCGCCCGACGCACCCTGGGACTCCGCCGGCACCTTCGACGCCATCTATAAAGTGGCGAAGGCCAAAGGGGTCGAGGTCGAATTTTAACCCGGTTCAGGAACAACAAACAAAAAACACACATCATGAAACTCATCCGATTCACCACCGCCAACTCGCCGAAACCATGTTTCGGCGTCGTCATACGCGACCACGCCGTCTCCTTTGCCGTGCTGCAAGGCAAATCTGGGGAGCCATCCCCCCACCTGTCCGACAGCCGCTCCTACCTTGCCAATCTTCCCGACAGCGAGCGGGCGGCAAAGGAGCTGCTCGCCTGGGGCGAACAGCACCTCGAGGCGCTCGGTGAAGGAGAACGCCACCCTCTCGCTGCGGTCCGTCTGCTGGAACCGGTGGAGGTCGCCTCGCTGTTCGATTTCGGCCTCACGCCGCGGCATCTCAAGAACTCGATCGACACTTGCATGAAGTATGAGAAGGATAATCCTCAGATCGCCCCGTTGTTGCAGGCGTTCTCCAAGGCTGTGCTGGCCCCGAAATCCAAGCCCGTTGCAGGCCGGCCCGAGCCACTGGCTTACTACAAGAGCAACATGAACACCATCGTCGGCGACGGGGAAACCATCCCCTGGCCGGCTTACACATCGAGGCTGGACGTGGAACCCGAACTGGCCGTCGTGTATGGGAATGAGAAGCAGCCGGTCGCGGGTTTCTGCATTTTCAACGACGTCTCAGCCCGCGATGTTCAGCCCACGGAGTTTGTCGGCGGATTCTGCCTGACGAAAGACATGGCCAAGGGCAACCAGCTCGGGCCTTATCTGGTCACGCTCGATGAGGTGGGCGATCCGTACAACCAGAAGGTGACGGTTGTGGTGAACGGGCAGGTCAAGTTTCAGGGATCCACATCCGAGATCGACCACAAAGCCGAGGACATATTCGCTTGGTGCAAGTTCGTCGCTCCCCTCAAGTCCGGTGCCGTGATGGGTTTCGGGACCATTCCCGACTGTACCGGCTGCGACCACGACGACTTCATCGATCCGGGATCTGAGGTTCAAATCACCTTCGAGCGACTGGGGACGCTTTGCTGTAGGTTCGAAGAACCGAAGGGCAAGCTGTTACCAAGCCGCTGGCCGGTGCGCGAGCCTTTGCGGAAATACCACGAATAGGCCCCGCAGGCACGGCTGCCAATCGAAGGCAGGATAAAAAATGACCGGAGACTTTTTAACGTCCGTGAGGTTCTTGTCGCTGCTGGTATTGTCCGGGGTGTCCATTCCCGGCTCGTTGTTTGCCCAGGGCGAGGCGTCCGGAGCCAAGGCCACGCTGGCTGCGGAAACGAACGTGCCGGGGCTCACGGAAATCAATGCGCGGACGAAGCTGGCGTATGAAGGGGGGACCCTGCCGCTGACCACCACGCCGGTGGTTGGGACACCCGACCGAAGTTACCCTCCTGCGTTTCTGCCCGGAGAACCGCTGGGGCGCGGGGAGATGAGGGTGACAATCCTTGGAAGCGGCGATCCTTTTGTCAAGGTTGGCCAGGCCTGCGCCTCCGTGCTCATCGAGGTGGGGAATGGGCAGCACGATTTCTTCTTCTTCGATCTTGGTTCGGGTTCGCTGGCGAATTTCAACGGGCTCAAACTTCCTGTCGCGGAAACCACAAAAGTATTCCTCACGCACCTCCATGCCGATCATGTGGGCGACATGCCAACCTTGATCTGGAGCCTCGCCAAGAGCGGCAGATCCAAGCCCGTCGAAGTCTGGGGGCCTGCCGGCGAGACGGAAAACCTAGGAACCTTGGCCTACACCCGGCATCTGGAGGCAGCCCATGCCTGGGATATGGCATCCATGAAGGGACACCCCGGAGAAGGTGGCGCACGGGCGGTAACAACCGAAGTGCCTTCCGACAAACCATCCGTGGTTTATGACCGCAACGGCGTCAAAGTATCCTCGTTCCCCGTGGATCATGCCCTCAAGGGGGCCGTGGGGTATCGCATTGATTACAACGGACTCTCGGTCGTGTTTTCAGGCGATACGCGCCCGACCGAGAGCCTCCAAGAGGCCTGCAAGGGCGGGGTGGATCTTCTCATCCACGAGACCTTCCCATCGGCCGAAGTCTTTGCCAGAAAAGCCGGCCTCACCGAGGAGGATGCCAGAAAGGTCCTCGATAAAGCACACACCAGCCCCACGCTGGTCGGCAATGTTTTCAAGCGCGCTGGCGCGCGGATGTCGGTGCTTTGGCACTTCGCTGTGGATCACGAAACCGTTGGCCCCGCCTATGAACAAGTGCGCGCCGAGTATGGCGGACCCATAACAATCGCCCAGGATCTCACCGTGTTTAACATCACGAAGAACGCCGTCGTGGTGCGCCAAGCGATGATCGACCCGGTCGCATGGCCGGTGACTTCAGGCCCTGGAAGTTCGGCGTCGGGCTATAAATAACCCGTCTGCATAGTTTGGCCGGAGATCAGGCGGGATCCTGGTTTTCGCCGAACACAGCGGCCGCAGTCTTGACCGCTTCCAGCGCGGCCGGAAAACCGGCGTAAACCGCCATTTGGAGGATGATCTCCAGAATCTCATCGCGCGTGCAACCGACGTTCAGCGCGCCTCGAATGTGCTCGTTCAACTCGGCTTGAGCGTAACCGAGAACAGTCAGGGCGGCGACCGTGAGCATTTCCCGCGTCTTTAAATCCAGGCCCGGACGGGTATAAACCTCGGCGAACGGGAATTCGACAAGGTGCCGGGCCAGTGCGGGGCTATTGGCCGCGAGACCTTTCAATGCGGATTCGATTCCGGGTCCGAAGATCGTCCGCATGGTTTCAAGCCCGCGCTCCTGCGGGGTTTTTTCTGGTGCCATAAATGTCGTTCCTGCCATGGGATTCCCGCCCGCGTCACAGCTATCCCCCATCCGGGCGCTCGAGGTGGCCGCCGAACTGGAACCGCATCGCCGAGCACACTTTTTCCGCCATGGTGTGTTCCTTGCGGGAGCGGAACCTCGCGTAGAGCGCGGCGGTGAGCACTTCGCAGTCCACCGCTTCCTCGATCGCGGCCATGATCGTCCAGCGGCCTTCTCCGGAGTCGGAAACCCGGCCGGAGTATTTTTCGAGTTCCGGGTCCCCGGCAAAGGCTGCGGCGGAAAGGTCGAGGAGCCATGAGCTGATCACGCTTCCCCGGCGCCAGACTTCGGAGATGTCCGCGAGGTTCAAATCGTAATCCAGGTCGTGATGCATGGCGGGTGCCGTCTCCGCGTCCTGTTTGGTCTGCTTGGTGCTGACGTTGGCGTTGGCGAGAATGTCAAAGCCTTCGCCGAATGCGGCCATGATCCCGTATTCGATCCCGTTGTGGACCATCTTCACGAAATGGCCGGCACCAGAGGGCCCGCAATGGAGGTAGCCATCCTCCGCCGTGCCCCCGAGTTTGTCCCGGCCCGGCGTGGTTTCGATAGTGCCTTTTCCGGGCGCGAGAGTTTTGAAGATCGGATCGAGCCGGTCCACGGCCACCTTGTCCCCGCCGATCATCATGCAGTAGCCGCGTTCGAGCCCCCACACTCCGCCGCTGGTGCCGCAATCGAGATAATGGATCCCCTTCGGCCTGAGGCCCTCGCTGCGGCGCCGGTCGTCGCGGAAATACGAGTTCCCGCCGTCGATGATCGTGTCGCCGGCATCCAGGAGCCCGGCCAGTTCATCGACAATTTTGTCCGTGATCGCGGCGGGGATCATGATCCAGACAGCGCGCGGTTTTTCGAGTTTGGAAACGAGATCCCCGAGCGAGGTGGCGCCGACCGCCCCCTCGGCCACGAGCTCTTCGACGGCTTTGGGGTTCGTGTCGAAAACGAAACATTGGTGGGAGCTGCGCAGGAGACGGCGCACCATGTTGGCGCCCATCCTTCCGAGACCGATCATGGCAATTTGCATAGGGAGTTGGATTCCCGCGATGGTCTCCGAGGAAACCGCAAAGGGCAACCCCATTTGTCGCCGGCATGGAATGTCGTTGATTTTGTCGGAGCCACGCTGTAAGCGATATGGGTTCCATTTCACGATCATGTCAGCGACACTCACGGCCCGCCCTATATTTCCTCTCCCGAATCTCGGTGCCGCCGCCTTTGCTGTGGCGGTGGTCCTTGCGTTTTGCCAGGTTCTCGGGGCCCAGCAGCAGTCGGCCCGCCCGGACAAAAAACAAAAACCGGCCACCGAACTGATCAAGAAGCAGGCCCCGCCGAAGGTTATTCCGCGGGTGCTCGACCAGGCGACGCACGACAATCTCAGCGTTTATATTTCCCTCGGAAAACAACGGGCCTATCTCAAAGTCGGGGATGATGTGGGGATCGACACCCCGATTTCCAGCGGGAAGAACGCGGGGATGACTCCGAAGGGCCGTTTCGTCGTTGTCCAAAAAGACCCGGACCACCGCTCCAGCCTCTACGGGGCATTCGTGAACAAAAACGACATCATCGTGCGCGCTGGGGTGAGCACGAAAATTGATTCGGCGCCCAGCGGAACCCATTTCAAGGGAGCCTCGATGAAGTGGTTCATGCGGTTTGGAGAAACCCTGTCAAGCCAGCGTGCCGAGGGGATGCACACGGGGATTCTGCCCGGCTATCCCGCCTCGCACGGGTGCGTCCGTCTTCCGGAGCAGATCGCCAAGCTCATGTATGAGAAGGTGTCTGTCGGAACCCCGGTGACTATCGCCGACTGAGCCATGCGGGGCGGGGCGTCCCGGCCCAATGCCTGTTAGGATTAATCTCTATCCTCCATGACCTGCAAAACCACCACCGGACGCGGCGCCCAGCGCCTGAGCATCGAGCAACTCCAGAAATGGGAAGCTCTGAAATTCGGGATGTTCATCCACTTCGGCATGAGCACCTACACCGGATCGGAACTTCCCGACGGGAGCCACCCCTCCACGCTCTACGCACCGGATCAACTCGACGTGGACCAGTGGGTCTCGGTGGCCCGGGATGCCGGCATGAAATACGCCGTGCTCACCACCAAGCATGTCGCCGGCCACTGCCTCTGGCCGACGAAACAGAACGACTACCATGTCGGCACGAGCGGCAACAAAACCGACGTGGTCGGGGCGTTCGTCAATGCCTGCGAAAAGCGCGGCGTGCTTCCCGGCTTTTACTATTGCTCTTGGGATAACCACAACCGCTTCGGCTCCCGGACTCCTTCGGATTTTCCACGGGATACAACGGCCGAGAAGGATGCTTTTACCACCCGCGCTTACATGGATTTCCAGACCGCGCAGATCGAAGAACTCCTCACCCAATACGGGCCGGTTGGCGAAGTCTGGATCGACATCCCGTTCGTGCTTCCTCGGTTTTATCGCCAGGAACTCTACAGCCGCATCGCGGAGCTCCAGCCGCAGGCTGTTATTATGATGAACAGCGGGATCGGCGACGGCTCCTGCTATCCTGTGAGCTATGCCTGGCCCTCCGACCTCATCGCGATCGAGCGATTCCTGCCCAACAGCCACACCGGCCATGTGAAGTGGCGCGAGATCGAAGGAAAGAAATACTACATGCCCGGCGAGGTTTGCGATCCCATCGGGCGCGAATGGTTCTTTACCGGGGACGACGTCCCCCGCAGCGACGAGGAGCTGCTCGGCATGTATCTGGTGTGCATCAGCCGCGGCACCAACCTCCTGCTCGATGTCGGCCCCGACAAACACGGCCTCATTCCCCGGAAGTATGTGGAAGCCCTGCAGCGTCTCCGCGCCAATATTGACAACCATTGAGCTGAACGTCCGGCCCTGAAAGAGAGCCGTGGCGTTTGGCGCGGGGTTTTAACAACGGGGAATGGATGCCCGCAGCTTCCTGACGAGCTCGCGCCCCGCTTCGGGCTCGATGGACTCGACCCAGACGGAAACCACGATGTTCCGCTTGGCGGGCCAGTCCCCGCGCAACAGGCGGTTGAGCTCTTCCGAATTCTCGCGGAACCCGCTGGTAGGCGTCAAAATGAGATGCTTGGGAGCGCGCTCGCAAACATCCCAAAAATCATGAATGGTGGAATCCACGTCCAGCCCGCTGATGTTCGTGATCGCAAAGAATTCCTCAATGACAGCGCGCGACTTGCCGCAGTAGTGCATCCGGCCGCCGCCGATGGCATCAAAATAGCGCCGGTCCCGCGGCAGGACGTATTGGCGATACAATTCCGGGCTGATCATCTGCATGGAGCAGTTGCTGATGCGGGCGTTCCCCTTCCAATAGCTGCCCCAGTCGTGAATCCAACCCGGCTCCGCACCCATGACATGGCGGACATGCCGGGTGATTTCGATCATGTAATCGGTGACTTTATCCAAGAGGCACTCCACCAACTCGGGGGCGTCATAGAAGTCGGAGAAAATGTCGTTCCCGCGAATGAGGTGCGCCGAGTTGAACGGGCTCTGGACGTCCGGGACGACCCATTTCACCCAGTCCGGCATGTTCTCCTTCCAAATGGCAACCCACTCCTCAAACTTGCCAAACCAGCCCGCCGTCACCGGGGGCATGGGGAGAGTCGCCACATCTTCCGCATTTTGCAAAATGTGTCCGCCGCAGGCGGGAGGGTTGAGTTCCGACAAGTGGAGAGGGCATCCAAAAGCGGCGGGAATCTGGGCCGTGCCGAATTCGACCCGCACCGCTGGCGCGGTGTCATCCTCAAACGCGAGCTGCCGCCGGATCGCATCCAGCTTTGCGCGCAGCATCACGAGCGGATCGGCCAGCATTTGCCCGCAAGTGGGCTGCGCGGGCGCGGGCATTCGGAGGACGATCATCGGCTCGCAGTGCTCGGGATGGGTGTGCAATTCGCGATAACGCGCATAGACTCCGGCGAGATGTTTCCGGATTTGGGCGTTGTCGGGCAAGTAATTCTTGAGGCTCATGGTTGTTTGAGTGGATAGGCCGACGCGGTATTTTCAAAATGCTCGTTTTCAAATGCGAGCATTTTCGGGTTGAGAATACGCTGACATTCTCATGGGCCGAACAGAAAAGGTGGCTCCCGGGCGGCGATTTTTTCTCGTGAAAATTTGAAGGTCGGCGAATGGTCTCGCCCCCCGTCCGAACGCGGAGCCCTGACGCTTCCAACGTTGACTTCTGCCCCCCTCTTGCCAGTCTGCCCAAAGAAACACCGCGCTTCCGGTTTGGGACTCCGGCCCAACTCCGCGGAGAGCACTCTTCCTCTCTTTCTTCCGCACCGATGCTTTCCGCCCAAAATCTCGTCAGCTTGTTTGCCGCCGTTTTCATTTGCGCGGTGGTGCCGGCCGCCGATCTGCCCCGGGTGCGGCACGTGTTCATCGTCAGCTTCGATCAGGGTGCGCCGGCGGGGATAGAAAAAGCCGACATGCCCGTTTTCAAAAGCATGGCCGCAGAAGGGGCGCACACGTGGGAAGCCTACACCATCGTCCCGAGTTTGACCCTGCCCGCCCACACGTCGATGCTCACCGGCGTCGGAATTCAAAAACACCAGGTCGATTGGAACGATCTGGTCCCCGAGAAGGGCCTCGTCAAGGTCCCCACCATTTTCAGCATCGCGAAGAAATCCGGCCTCGTCACCGCCATGGTCGTCGCCAAAAACAAATTCCGCACACTCGACCTGCCCGGCAGCCTTGATGCGTTTATCCTTCCGGCCGATCCCTCGTCCGCCTCGGTCGCGGCGGCGTTCGCCGGCATGGCCGGCAAGCTGAAGCCGGATTTGTGCTTCATCCATTTCGGAGCACCCGATGTCGCCGGTCACGCGCACGGCATGTTCTCACCGGAAAAAATGAAGGCCCTCGCCGACAGCGACGCCGCCCTCGCGGTCGTCGTCAGGGCGATCAAGGACGCCGGCCTGCTCGACACGAGCGTGATCATCCTCACAGCCGATCACGGAGGGCATGATCGGAGTGCCGAGGAACTCGCCCAAATGGCAAAGGCGGGCCTGCCCCCCCAGCCCGGCACCCATGGATCGGCCTCGCCGGAAGACGTCACGATTCCCTGGATCGCGTGGGGCGCCGGCGTGCGGAAACATTTCACGATCACCGCGCCGGTCGTCCAATATGACACGGCGGCCACAGCCCTCTGGCTGCTGGGCATCCCCATTCCCGAGAGCTTCTGGGGCCGCCCGGTGACAACCGCCTTCGACACGCGGACGGGCGGCTGACCGCCCGCTTCTGGGGAGCACACGCGACCGGCGTGTGGAGGTCAGCGACCCGCCGACCGGATAGAACTTCTGATCAGAACGAGTGAATGGCGGGTCGCCATTCACGACACGCGGGGCGCGTGTGCTCCCCAGCAAATAAGGCTGGCGCAAGAGCGATTGCCCGCGAATATGGCAAATGAACGCCATGAAATATTATTTCCGTTGTCCCAACTGCGGTAACGACACCGATTTCGTGAAGCCCACAGAACACAACGTGATTGCCCCGCACCGCAGAAAAAAATTCCTTTCGTGCCCCTCTGCCTACGGCCTCACGACACGGGGATCCTTTTGACCACCGGCAGGTGCTTGTTGAGCCAGACGATGAGGAAAAACGCGCGCAGCCGCCACCAGACCGCGAACGAGAGGTCGGTGGAGCCGGCGAGGACGGAGCTGATCGCGCAGACCATCCGCAGGCGGTTGGCGGGCTGGAAGAAAACCTGGGTGAAGGGGAGCGTGTAGAACTTTTCGATGAATTCCCAGTAGAGGGCGATGCATTGCCGGTTCGCCTTTTCGTAGGCGCGCATACCCGCGGTGAGCGCGGCCCCTTTGGACAGCGCCTCGTCCACCGCTTTGGCCCCTTGCCGGGCGCTCGCCATGGCGAGCATCACGCCGCTGGAAAAAACCGGGTCGAGAAACCCGGAGGCATCGCCGATGCGGACGAGGCGGGGTTCGACGAGCCGGCCGTTGCGGTAGGAAAAATCCGCGACCGCGTGCAGCGGGGTCAGGGGCTCCGCGCGGGCGAACCGGCCGCAGACAGCCGGCGTGTCCCGCACCGCGTCGCGGAAGATTTTTTCGACATCCTTTCCCAACCGCTGGAAGTCCGCGCGGTCCAGGACGAGTCCGGCGCTGACCTTGTTGTCCTCGATCGGGATCAGCCAGAACCAGGAATTCTCGCGGCGCACGATGAGGATGTCGCCCTTCTCGTCCCCCTGCGGCATGTCGAGACCGGCGAAATGGCCGAAGATCGCGACCTTCTTGTGCCCGGGATAATATTCGCGCAGCGAGTCGCGGTTGGCGGTGAGATTCGAGAGCCCGCTGGCGTCGATGAGAAACCTCGAGCAAACTTCCTGCTCGGCCCCGCTTGCATCGCGGAACCGGACCGCGACATCATCCGCCCCCACGCGGTATTCGAGGACCTGGCATTCCTCGCGCACCTCGGCCCCGGATTCCCGGGAGTGGGCCAGCAGCAGATCGTCGAACTTCGAGCGCTCGACATGGATCGCCTCCCGGAATTTGTTGAAGGAACCTTTGGAAAAATCGAGCCGGATGCCGTGTGATCCGTTTCCCATCAGGAACTGGGCGCCGCGCTTTTTCATGAATCCGGCGGCCTCGATTTTCGGCCAGACGCCGAGCTCGTCGAAGATCTGCCGGTTGTAGGGGAGCAGGGATTCGCCGACGTGGAACCGCGGGAATTTCTCTTTCTCCAAGACCAGCACCCGGCGTCCGGCCCGGGCGAGCGTCGTGGCGGCGGTCGAACCGGCGGGCCCGCCTCCGATGGTCACGACATCCCAGGTGCGATCTGGCAAAGTTGACATGTCTTCACGAGATGTGGCGGAAAACCCCTCGGTTGGTCAAGCCATCTGACGTGGGGCGGCCGTCCCGGCTTCCAGATCGAAAAACGACAGCAGGCGAGACGCCTGCTCCACAAAAATTGAATCGCCAGAGCGGGCGGGCGTCAACTAATTGGTGAGAGCCAGCCATGACCTCCGACCATTCTTCCCAACCGGAAAATTACGATGTGGTCATCATCGGCGGTTCCCTTTCCGGAGCCGCAACCGCGATCCTGCTGCTGCGGCATAACCCCGGCCTTCGCGTCCTCATCGTCGAAAAGCTGCCCGCTTTCGGACGCCGCATCGGGGAAGCGACGGTCGAGGTCAGCGGCTATTTCTTGGGCCGGGTGCTCGGGCTCACGCATTACCTGAACGATTCCCACCTCGTGAAGCAGGGCCTGCGCTTCTGGTTTGCAAACGACGAGGTGGAATCGCTCGATCAGGCCGGCGAGATCGGCGGCGGCTACCTTTCGCGGATGCCTTCGTATCAGATCGACCGCTCCACGTTTGACGAGGAGGTGCTGCGCCGCGCCTGCTTGGCAGGGGCGACGCTCCTGCGGCCCGCCACGGCCTCGAACGTCCGTCTCCAGGCCGGCGGCATGCAGTCGCTCGAAGTCAGCCATGGCGAGCAGAAGCGCGCGGTGACCGCGCGCTGGATCGTCGATGCTTCCGGGCTCGCCGCCCTCCTCGCGCGCCAGGAAGGCTGGTGGAGGCCCAATACCGAACACCACACGACCTCGGCCTGGTCGCGGTGGAAGGGCGTGAAGGACTGGGACAGCCGCGAACTGGCCGAGCGTTTCCCGCAGTGGTCAAAAGCCGTCTATGGCACCCGCAACACCGCCACCAACCACATTGTCGGCGACGGGTGGTGGAGCTGGTGGATCCCGCTCAGGGGCGGAGATGTCAGCGTCGGAGTTGTCTTCGACCAGCGGCTGGTGGATTTTCCCGGCGAGGGCGGAAACGTGGGCGACCGGCTGAAAGCGTTTCTCATGCGGCATCCGGTCGCACGGGAGATGCTGGCGGACGCGCACCACATCGGGGACGACCTGCATTGGCGGAAAAATCTCGCGTATTATTCCACGACATTTTCCGACGATGGATTCGTCCTCGCCGGCGATGCGGCGGCATTCATCGACCCGTTTTACAGCCCCGGAATGGATTGGATTTCGTTCACGACGAGCAGCGCGGCCCACCTCATCACGGAGTTTTTCCGAGGCGCGGCCATGCCGGAGCTGATCGCGCGCCACAACCGCGATTTCACCGTGTGCGGCCGCCGATGGTTCGAGGCCCTCCACAAGGGCAAATACGAATACATGGGGGAGTTCGATTTGATGAGCCTCGCGTTCCGGCTCGACTACAGCCTCTACGTGTGGGGGGTGGTCGAGCAGGTGTTCCACACCGGCGACGAGGCGTTTTATTCGCCGCCGTTTTCGCCGCCGAGCGGGCTCCTGTTCTGGAAGCTCATGAGTTCCTACAACCGGCGGTTTGCGGCGATCGCCCGACGCCGACGCCGCCTCGGCCGGCTGGGCCGGTCGAACCGCAACCGCCGATTCCTGGCTCCGGGCTACACCCTCAACCGGGGAAACATGCTCCACATTTTCCCCATGCTGCTGGACTGGGCGAAGCTCGAACTCGCCGAAGGCTGGCACACCTGGTTGGGAGCCGGCGCTGGTTCTTAGCGGCGGGCGACCAGGGCCGGGCGGGCGAGCTGGCGGATGTCTTCCGGGAGTTCTTCCAGGCGGTCCTCCTCGCTCATGCGGTCGATGAAGAGGATGCCCTGCAGGTGGTCGAACTCGTGCTGAACCGCGCGGGCGAGCAGGCCATCGGCTTCGAATTCCATTTCCTCGCCGGTGAGAGCCAGGGCTTTGACGCGGACGGAAAACGGGCGCGGGACATCCCCGCGCAGTCCGGGAAAGCTGAGGCAGCCTTCGTTTCCGATACGGGTTCTTCCGAAGGTTTCGATCTGGGGATTGATCAGCACCATCGGCATGAAGGGTTCGAAATCGACCGTCTTGCCGTCCAACCGCATCGCGCTCGGGCGGTCTTTCATGAGCGGGACATCCAAGACGAACAACTGGAGCGGGAGACCGACCTGCTGGGCGGCCAGGCCGATGCCCTCCGCCGCGCGCATCGTCTCGATCATCTCCTCCGCCAGCCGGCGGATTTTTGCATCCGCTTTTTCGACGCGGCGCCCCTTGGTGCGGAGCGCGGGGTGATCGTGTTCTGTGATTTCCAGAATCATCGGGGTTCGGGCTGGGTGAAGGCGGGGATGTTTTTTACGCCGGCCTGCTTCAGGGCGTCGAGGACTCTGACCACGACGCCGAACGGCGTCTCGCGGTCGGCCTGCATGGCGATCGGGCGGCCCGGCGAAGCAGCCCGCGCCGTTTTCAACGCGGCCGCCAGGCCGTCGAGGGCGACGGGATCCGCGCCCAGCGAGATCTCGTCCGCGCTTTTCACGCGGAGGACGAGCGGCTCGACTTTTCCCGCGGCGACGACTTCGGCGGACTTGGATTCCGGGAGGTTGATCTGGAGCCGGGGTTGTTCCTTGCGGAACGTCGTGCTGACGATAAAAAAGATCAGCAGGATCGCCAGGATGTCGATCAGCGAAACGATGATCAGCTGGGGGGTGCGCTTTTTGCGTGTGTAAAACCGCATGGCTTACTTGAAAATGTGCTTTTCGACCTGGGGCAGCTCCCCGTGCGGGTAGCATTTGGCGAGGAGATCGGAGGCCATGGACTCCATGCCGATGGCCATCACCTCGACTTTCCGCTGGAAATAATTGAAGGCGATCAGGCACGGGACCGCAACCCCCAGGCCGACGATCGTGCAGTTGAGGGCTTCGGAAATTCCCCGGGCGATGAGGACGGGGTCGCCGCTGGAGCCGAGCGTCGCAAAAATCCCAACCAGTCCGGACAGGGTTCCCAGCAGCCCGAGAAGCGGGGCCACGCCCGTGGCGATTTCGAGAATCACCAGCCCTTTTTCGAGGTGGGCAACCTCGTGCCGTGCGCGCGTTTGAACCGCTTCGAGGTTCTCGGCCTTCGGCCAGTTCAGATGGGCGATGAGGACGTTCAGGATGCGCGAAATGGGCGCCGGGTTCCGCTCGATGGCAAATTGCAGGAGGCCGATGTCATCGCCCGGGGACAGCTTCTCGAGGGCGGCCGCCACCGCGGGAGGGATCACGATTTTTTCCCGGAGCGCGCGCCCGCGCAGCAACATCACCGTGCAGGAGACGAGGGAAAGAAGCAGAAGCAGGACCATGAAAGGCCCGCCCCTCACGAAAAAATCAACGGTGTGCGCGAACAGGGATGTCATCAGTTGCTGAGAATGGTGAAGGAGTAGTCGATTTCCAGCCGCCCGTTGTCGAGGAGTTTTGCGACCTCTTCGGGGATCGGCGGGATCTCGGCCTCGATAATGGAGTTTACGCTTACGGAGGCAAAGCTTTCGTTCGAGGTGTTGGAAAGAACCTTGAGCCCGCCGACCTTTCCGTCTGAGGAAACGATGAACCGGACCTCGACCGTGCCGATGTTGAGAAGCCCGATCTGGTCGTTCACGTAGTAATACCAGCGCGAGCCGATCGCGTCGGAAACCATCTTTTTGTAGCGGCCGAGCGGTGTTGCCGCAGCGTCCACCGAGGCTTTGCCGCGATTGGAGATATTCCCTTTGATCCGGGTGACACGGGTTTGCGGCTGAAACCCCGAGGCGGCAGCCGGCTTCGGCTGGGCCGCCTGCGCGGGTTGCGCCGGCTTCTTTTGCTCTTCGGTTTTGGGCCGTGGAGGTGCCTCGCGCAGGGCCAGTTCGCTCGGAGCGGGAGGAGCCGGCAGGGGCGTTGACTGCGGCTCTGATGGCGCGGTTTGTTCCGGCGTTTGCTCCCGGGGAGGAGCGGGTGCCTGGGCTTGCTTCCCGGCCGTGTAGTCTTTGTTGGCGAGTTCCAAAACCGGCGATTCCCGCCCATCGAGCGATGGCACCGGGGCCGATCCGCTGGGGGCCATTTCGCTGGCGGCCCGGGTGTTTTTGTCGGATTCGAACGGCGCGTTTTTCGGCGGCTCCGGGGTGTTCTGCACGGCGGTGTTGACGAAGGTGGGGGCCTGGGGCTTCGGCGCCTCCATGGGAAGAACCGTCACTTCGATCGGGGGCTCTTCTTTCTCGACGGGAGACACGGGAAACTGCCACGCGGGCACGGTCAGGGCCAGGGCCACGCAAAGAATGAGCAAAAGATGGAGCAGCAGGGACGCGAGGGCGGCCAGAACCGTCTCGCGGCGCGAATCTGTCCATTCCATCGAACTCATCGGCCTATTTTGTCAAAACCCTCGCCCGATGGAAGAGGTATTGTTGGACGTAGCCGGCGTAGGGCCCGAGTCTTTTGCGGGCATACCGGGACAACTGGGATGCCGTGCCGCCCCTGCCACGCCGCATGGCGATCAGGACGCGGTGGATCCAGACATCGATCGGAACGGCATCCAGCCGCTCGTAGGCAAAAAGAAGAACGCAGTTGGCCACCTTCACGCCGACCCCGGGCAGCTTCACCAGCGCTTCGCGCAACGCAGGGGTCTCCAACTCCGCCATCGCATCCAGATCGACCTCCCCCCGCGCGATCATCCGGGCGGTTGCCAGAAGATTGCGGGCCCGGTAACCAAGGCCGCAGGCCCTGAGCGCGTCCTCGCCGGAAGCCGCCAGCATTGCCGGCGTGGGATACGTGTGACCGTATTTCGTCGGCCTGCCAAATGACCTTCGCAGGGCCAGGGACATCGAACGGATATGGGCGACCTGCTTCATCGAGGATGTGATAAATGTGGCCAGGCATTCCCAGCGCGGCTGCCGGATGATGCGAAGGCCGCGGCAGAGCGCCAAGGCCTCCGCACTCATCGCGTCGGATGGAAATGCCGCGTAAATTTCCTCCAGCGGATGGTCGAGCGCAAAATAGTTTTTCGCGAGCTCAGCGGCTTCCTTGGCGACCTGCAAGGCCCCGTTCTTTTCGAATACCCGCACGGGCGTTTCGCCGATGAGACCGGTCCACGAGCCATCCGCCCGCCTGTCCCAATGGAAAACCTGCCCGCTCCTCAGCGTCAGATCGAGCGCGATGGGGCCGCCGGCGGTCAAAAGGATTGGTTTTCTTGTTTTCACCTATCCCACCCGCCCAGATTTCATTGCCAAATTTCTAGACAGGGCAAACGCATAAAAAAGAGCATCGAACCGCAACCTTCCGGGGAGCATACCCGTCCCGGGTGTGGTTTTCGGCGTCCCGCCGAAAAATCGTGTCAACGGGACGCCAACCCGGACACGCGGAAAACCAGCGCGATAGCGCATCGTAAAGAGGGAAAGACGAATGTTTGGTGCAGGGAGCACAACCGAAACGAAGTGAAGCATCGCGTGTGTTCCCCAGCAAAAGATCCTCGGCAGGGGGATTGTCAACCGCTAACCTCATGCCCGGACCCTCGCGCAACGCCCCCGCACACCCGACACAAGTCGAAATAAGGATTGTGCCGGGGGCGATATCCGGGGATAATCGGCACCGTAATCTCCCCGTTATGCCCATTCCCGCCACGCCAAAAAAAGTCGGTTTCATCGTTTACTTCATCGGTTTCACAGCCGCCTTGGCCGGCCTGCTCTTCGGCCTGGACGTCGGGGTGATCTCGGGAGCCCAGCAATTCATCCAGAAGGAATTCACGATTTCCGACAACGCGATCCAGCTCGTGGTCAGCGCGCTGTTGTGGGGGGCAGCCTTTGGGGCGCTGTTCAGCGGAGTGCTTTCCAGCCACTTCGGGCGCCGCAAGACCATCCTCTTCAGCGCCGTCAACTTTATCGTCGGCGCGGCGCTTTGCGCGGTATCTCCGAACGAGCACCTCCTCATCTTCGCGCGCTTCATCCTCGGGATCGCGGTGGGCGTCGCATCGTTTACCGCTCCTCTCTACCTCTCGGAAGTCGCTCCCCGGACGATCCGCGGATCGATGATTTCCATGTATCAACTGATGATCACGATCGGCATCGTGCTGGCATTTCTGAGCAACACCTGGCTGGCGACCTATGCGACATTCGGAGGAGTGACCGGCGGCCATTGGCGCCTCATGCTCGGCATCATCGTCCTGCCTGCCGCGGTCATGTTCATCGGGGTCTTTCTGTTGCCCGAAAGCCCGCGCTGGCTTTTCCTCAAAGGCTTTCAGGAACGGGCCGTGGCTGTCTTCAAACTCATGAAACTCGACGAAGCGGAAATCGCCGCGGAGGTCCGGGAGATCGAGGACAGCGTGAAGATCAAACAGAACGGGTTCGAACTCCTGCGGACCAACTCCAACTTCCGCCGCGCCATCGGCCTGGGGGTGGGCCTGCAAATCATCCAACAGCTCACCGGAATCAACGTCGTCATGTATTACGCCCCGAAGATATTCGCGCTGGCCGGCTTCGCGACCGTCAGCCACCAGATGTGGGGGACCGTGATTGTGGGAGTGACGAATGTGCTGGCCACGTTCATCGCCATCGCCTTCGTGGACAAACTCGGACGCAAACCGATCATGTATGCCGGCTTCGTGGTCATGGGTCTCGCTCTCCTGACCGTCGGGGCATTCTTCAACATGGACATCGAAAAAAACCCGCAGTTCGGCTACCCGGCGATCGGCGCCTTGCTGGTGTTCATCGTCGGGTTCGCCATGAGCGCGGGGCCGATCATCTGGGTGCTTTGCTCGGAGATTTATCCGCTGGCCGGGCGCGACCTGGGCGTGACATTCAGCACGGGAACCAACTGGATTGCCAACGCGATCGTGGGCATGACCTTTCTTTCCCTCATCAACGGCTTTGGCCCGGGCAATACCTTCCTGCTGTATGGAGGGTTGAATGTCCTCTTCATCGTCTTCTTCCTGATTTTCGTTCCCGAAACCAAAGGGATCTCGCTCGAACAAATCGAGCGGAACCTGATGTCGGGACGGATCCTGCGGAAAATCGGAAGGTAAGCGAGAACTGCGAATGGAGGGCGCTGCTCCGTCAGCGCCGACTTGTTCCGAAAAATGGGACGACACGGCGGTCGTCCCTCCATTTCTGCACGCAGCACGCCCGGCACGGGCGAGGCTACATCAGCTCTCCGAGATCAACTGCCGCAGGACGAACGGCAGGATTCCGCCGTGGCGGTAGTAGTCCACCTCGATCGGGGTATCGATCCGCAGCTTCACGGCGAGCGATTCCGTTTTTCCATTGCTGCGTTTGATCGTCAGCGTCACGTCCTGCCTTGGCTGGATGTCGTCGCCGAGTCCGGTGACATCGAAGGTTTCCGTGCCGTCGAGCCCGAGCGTTTCGGCCGTGACCTCGTCGGGAAATTGGAGCGGCAGAACGCCCATGCCGACAAGGTTCGAGCGATGGATGCGCTCGAAGCTGCGGGCGACGACCGCCTTGATGCCGAGCAGGCGGGTTCCCTTGGCGGCCCAGTCGCGGCTGGAGCCGGTCCCGTATTCCTGTCCGGCAAAAACGATGAGCGGCGTCCCCTCGCCCTGGTATTTCATGCAGGCGTCGTAGATGCTCATCACCTCGCCCGAAGGCTGGTGGACGGTGAATCCTCCCTCGACGCGCGTGCCGTCAGCATTCGGAGGAATGATCAGATTCTTGATGCGGACATTCGCGAACGTGCCGCGCGTCATCACCCGGTCGTTGCCGCGCCGGCTGCCGTAGCTGTTGAAATCCGCGGCGGCGATCCCGTTTTCGACCAGGTATTTTCCGGCGGGCGAACTCGGCTTGATGGCGCCGGCCGGCGAGATGTGGTCGGTGGTGACGGAATCTCCGAAAACCCCCATCGGGCGGGCGCCGGTGATGTTTGTGATCGTTCCGGACTCCATGCCGAAGCCGATGAAGAACGGCGGCTCCTGGATGTAAGTGCTCGAAGCGTCCCACTCGTAGATCTGGCCGGTGGATGAGGGCACCTCGTTCCACTTCGGATTCTGGTCGGCAAATCCGGTGTAAAGCTTTTGGAAAACCTCGGGCCTGAGCGAGGACTGCATGGCGGCGCGGATTTCCTCGAGGCTCGGCCAGATGTCCTTGAGATAGACATCAACGCCGTCCTTGTCCTTCGCGATCGGCTCGTTCGAGAGATCGATATCCACGCGCCCGGCGAGCGCGAACGCCACGACGAGCGGAGGCGACATCAGGAAATTCGCGCGGATGTTCTGGTGGATGCGGGCCTCGAAATTCCGGTTCCCGGAAAGCACGGCAGCGGTCACGAGGTCGTTCTGGACAATCGCGGATTCGATCTCGGGGTTGAGCGGGCCGGAATTCCCGATGCATGTGGTGCACCCGTAGCCGACGATCTGGAACCCCAGTTCGTCGAGGTAGCGCTGCAAGCCGGTTGTTTCCAAATAGTCTTTCACGACCCGCGAACCCGGCGCGAGCGAGGTCTTCACCGACGGGTCCACGCGAAGCCCGCGCAGAACCGCCTTCTTCGCGAGCAGCCCGGCTCCGAGCATGACGCTGGGGTTGCTGGTGTTCGTGCAGCTCGTGATGGCCGCGATGAGCACCGACCCGTCGCGCAGCGTGCTGTGTTCCTCGTGAAATGGGGACTGGGGAAAATCCCTGACCTTGTCCGGGGTCGGACGGTCGGCGACCATCTCCGATTCGCCCGGCGGCAATATTCTATTGCGCTTGACGCTCGCGCTGCGCCCGAGTTCGGAGGCCGCTTTTCCGTAGCCGCCTTCCGACACCGGCCTGGTCAGCAGGTTCGCGAACGCCGATTTGAGATCCGGGAGATCGATACGGTCCTGCGGGCGTTTCGGGCCCGCCACCCCCGGACGGACGGCGGACAGGTCGATTTCGATATCGACGCTGTAGGCGATTTCGCCTTTGCGCGGCATGCCGAACAGGTTCTGCGCGCGAAAATAATTTTCGAACGCGCGGCACTGCTCGTCGGTGCGTCCGGTCGAGGCGAGGTAGTTCACCGACTCGGAATCGACCGGGAAGAACCCCATCGTGGCCCCGTATTCCGGAGCCATGTTCGCGATGGTCGCGCGGTCGGTGAGCGGGAGAGCCGCCGCCCCATCGCCATAAAATTCGACAAACTTGCCGACGACCTTGGCCGCGCGGAGGAGCTGGGTGACGTGGAGCGCGAGGTCGGTCGCAGTGACCCCCTCGCGGAGCCGGTTCGCCAGATGGACGCCGACAACTTCCGGAGTCAGGAGATAAACCGGCTGCCCGAGCATCCCGGCTTCCGCCTCGATCCCGCCAACTCCCCAGCCGACGACGCCGAGGCCGTTGATCATCGTGGTGTGCGAGTCCGTGCCGACGAGCGTGTCGGGGTAGTAGATCGATTTCCCGCCTTCCGATTTCTGGCTGAGCACACCCTTGGCGAGGTATTCGAGATTGACCTGGTGGACGATGCCGATCCCCGGAGGGACCACGCCGAACGTCTTGAACGCCTGCTGGCCCCACTTCAAAAACTGATAGCGCTCGCGGTTGCGCTTGAACTCCATTTCCAGATTCAGCCGGAGCGCGTCCGCCGAGCCGTAGAAATCGACCTGCACCGAATGGTCGACCACGAGGTCCACCGGCACGAGCGGCTCGATGATCGCGGGGTTTCCGCCGAGCGATTTCACCGCGCTGCGCATCGCGGCAAGATCGACAAGGAGCGGCACCCCGGTGAAATCCTGCAGGACGATCCGCGCCACCACAAACGGGATTTCCTCCTCCGCCGGAGCCTTGGCATTCCAGTTCGCCAGCGTCTCGACATCTTTCGCCTGGACCTTTTTCCCATCGCAATTTCGAAGGACGGATTCGAGGACGATCCGGATGCTGACCGGAAGTTTCGAGACCGGGCCGACGCCCTTTTCCTCGAGTGCGGGAAGCGAGTGCAGGACGCCGGGAGAGCCGGTGCCGGTATCAAAAGAACGCAGTGTGTCGAATGCCGATTTCATGAATGGGACAAATGAAGCAGGTTTTGTGCTGGCCGCGCAATACTGCGCCAAAGAAAATTGTCACCTGCACGGCTGCATGAGCTGCCGGAGCAACCCCAGTGCACCGGGGTGGCCTGGGGCGATGGCGAGGGCTCTGCGGGCGGATTCCACGGCTTTCGCGGGGTCATTCATCCGCAACTGGACCGTGGCCAGCGCGAATGCCGGGTCCGGGCTACGCGGCATAAGGGATTCCGCTTTTTCCAGCGCCTTGGCGGATGCAGAGAGGTCACCGTAGGCGGCTTCCGCGAGGCCGAGGTTATACCAGGCGCGACCGAAATCCGGAGCAAGCGAGACAGTCGTGCGCAGCAGTTCGAGGGAGCGCTGGGAGTTGCCGAGTTCCGCTTCGAGGAGGGCCAGCGAGAAGGAGGCGTCCGCATTTTTGGGATCGCCCGCGAGCGACTTCTCAAAATACGCCTTCGCCTGCGGGAGGCGGTCGGTTTGATACATGAGCTGGGCGGCCTGCTGGAACATCCCTGACGAAGGATCGCGGGCGACCGCGAGGGTGGTCCAGCGGTCGGCATCCGGCAAGCGCTTCTCCACGGCGGCAAGGCGGGCCTGCTGGAAGGCGCCGCCGGCTTCGTCGCTGCCGTTGGCCAGCCATGTCCCAATCTCTGTTTTTAAGCTGTCGGAAACCGGTTGGCGGTTCATGAGAAGCTGCCACAACGCGCTCAGACGGACAGTCCGCAAAGGATCGGAAAGGGCGTGTTGCTGGACATCCGGAGAAGCCTGCGCAAGGCTGCGAACGGCAGCATCCCTGACGAGCGGACTCTCGTCGGAGGCAGCGGCGGCCAGAAAATTCCGGACGGACGGATCCTGCTCGCGCCCTTCAAGCATCAGCACCAGCGAGGCCCGCCAGGCAGGGTTTTGCTCGGATTTGAAAAAATCCATGAGCGGCTGCGAGACGTCCGGATCGCCGGACCGGGCGCGGGCGATGAGGCGGGCGCGGTCGCGCGAAGGCCGTCGCATTGGATACCATTCCTGCATCCAGTAGATCGCCCAGTCGGTCGATTTATCGGCGTGGCAGCGGTTGCAGGAATTCGGGATGCCGAGTTCCTTGGTGAGTTGCGGGTCCGGGACCGTGAACCCGTGGTCGCGGCGGGGGTCGCGGGCCATGTAGGTCGTCTGCGGCATGTGGCACTCGACGCAGCGGTTGCCGGTGCTGTCGAACTTGTGGTGGCTGTGCGCGACGGGATCCGGAATTGGGATCGCCCCGCGCTGTCCGGGCGGCGCGTGGCACGACAGGCAGAGCGCGTTGTTCTCGACCGGAAGCTTGAGTTTTCCCGAATGGGGATTGTGGCAATCGAGGCAGGTGATTCCCGCGCGGCCCATCTTGCTCGTCAGGAACGACCCGTATTCGAAGTCCTCGTCCCGGACCTGGCCGTCCGGATAATAGAGGTCGCTCAGGTCGGGCAGCGCCACCCGGAAGTGGTCGTTGAAGTTTTCGCCCGCATGAAATTTTCCAGTCAGCTCCTCGCGGCGTGCGTGGCAGGCGGCGCAGCTCTCCATCGCATGCTGCACCGAGAGCCGCACCGGCACTTTCGGCTTCGCGGCGTGGCCGTCGAGCGGCCCGTGGCACTGCTCGCAGGAAACACCCATCGCCGTCCATGTCGAGGCATAGGAATCGGTCGCCGCGTCGTAGTTTTTTTCGAACCCGGTCGTGTGGCAATACGCGCAGCGCGAATTCCAGTTCATCCCCCCGTTTTTCCAGAATCCCCACTCGTGCGGCCCGCGCGGTTCGCCTTTGTATATGTCGAACCAGTCGCCCTTTTTCGGGTCATAAGCCGGGTTGATCACCTGGAGGTGCCCACCCGGAAACGGGGTCAGGTATTGGATCAGCGGCTCGACCCCGATGACCGCCACCGCGCGGTGGAACGACGGGATTACCTCCGGTCCTGTCTGGCGTACAACCAGGCGGTTCCACTTTTCCGAGACCTCGGTGGTGAGCAGGCCCTCATGGAAAGTGCGGGTGGGATTGAAAGCCGGGCCGTCCTGCAGCGGGTTCACCAAACGGTTCGCATGGGCGTGCTGCGAGGTTGCCCACTCGTTGAACTCCGCGAGATGGCAGGGCTTGCATTCGAGAGCCCCGGTGGGCGGGAAGACGGAACGGCGGGCGAGTTCGCGCGGAAGAACAGGCGACACCGGCACCGCCCGCTCCCACTCCGGCGTGCGCAGAACCCACCAGGCCAGCCCGCCGACAACCAGCGCAACGGCTCCGACAATCAGGAGCAGGAAACGCAGGGCGGCTGGCATGTTACTTTCCGAGGTGATGATCCGGCATCGCGGCGCGCAGCCGTGTGGCCAGGTATCCGGCACCGAAGACACAACCGAAAACAACCAAAGACAGAAGGGACGCGTTCATTTTCTCGCAGCCTTGGACGAGTAGATGGAAACCAGACGGGCGACAAGCACGGCCACGTAGAACATTCCGGTGACTGCCTCCATGACACAAAGCATCCTCGCGACTCGGGAGACGGGGGTGATGTCGCCGTAGCCGATCGTGCTCAATGTCACGAAGCTGAAATAAAACGCCTCGAAGCCGTCCATCGTCTGGCCCGGGACAGCGAATCCGAACGCCTTGGGATTGAGTTGGCCCAGCAGGATGTAGCCCGTGGCCCAGAGCAGTCCGATCATCAGGAAGCCGGAAAGGCAGGCGCAGAGCGTCTCGTTGTCCACCTCGGTGGCCTCAAGGATATACTTCAGCACCCGGGCGATCACAAAGATCAGGAAGGCAATGGCCGGAAGCAGGGAATACGGAGCCATGGCCGGGATAAAAAATCCGACCCATTGCCCGACAAAGGCGGCCCCAACAAGCAGCGAACCCACCAGGAGCGAACCGCGGCCGGCAACGGCAAAGAGCGCCGAGAGAAAAACCACGGCGATCAGAATTCGTTCGATCACCCGTGCATGGTGCAAATCCTGAATGAACGGAGAGGAGACAAAAAGGAGCGCGAGGGCAATGAGCAGGTGCACGGACGTGAAACGCGGGGCACCGGATTTTTTAGGTGGATCGGACGTCATGCGGAAGGCTGCATTCGGCTACCGGAGAAAGCAGAAAGCGCTCAGGATGGCAAACGTCAGGGGAAAGGCCCAACGGGCATGGCGGTCGATGGCGCGCGCGGTTTTCACCCGGTCATTGAGGGCCAGTCGGGTGGTGATCATCACCTCGATAAGCGAGAGAAACACCATGACTGTCCCGAGGAGGATGAACGCATCCAGGAGCGTGAGGTAGGGGAGCTTCGGCACATCGGCGCCGATGGCGAAGCGATAGGCGATCAGCGTGAGCATCGAGGTGGAGCCTCAGGATGCGCTTGATCTCGTCGGTGGCTTCCGGCTTCACGAACATCGCGGTGTGCGGGTAAGGAACGATCTTCTCCGAACGGGCCCCGTCGAGGTGCGAACTCCAATACGGAACAACTGTGTCGCTGGTTTTTTCGAGAGGCGACTTGGGTTCGCCGGCGACGCCGATGATCGAGTGGAACGGGGGCTTGATCGGCAGGGTGTTCATCGCGATGAGCAGCGGGTTCCTGGGGCTCAGCCCGTTGATGCTGTTCGGAATAAAATTCGTCTTCATGCCGGTTGCGGAGGCTGCGGCCAGGATCACGCCCTTGCCGATCCCGTTGACCACCTGCCCGGGCACCCGGATGAGCGAGGCACCGAAATTGCCGATCGGGTTGATCGCGAGCGGCGCGCCGCGATGCGGGGCGGCCACAAACACAACCCGGTCGATGCGCGGATTGGCCTCATAGACCAGGCCGCGCTTGACCAGCGAGCTGTCGGGCATGGCCATGATCTCCGGGGCCTTGGTTTTGAAGATGCCTTTGACGAGGGCGTCGCCCGGGGAAATCACCTGAAGGTGGGTGATGAGCCCGCCGAGGCTGTGGTTGACGATGACCATGTGGCGGGATTGGGGATAGGTCTTGTAAACCCCAGCCAGCGCCTCGCGGAGTTGGAGCGCCGAATAGCCGATCGGGTTGCCGGTCGGGTAGGCGAAAACCCAGAACTGATATCTGTCGCGAAGGACGGGATCGGCCTCGAGGTCCGCCATCACCGGCAGCCACATCGAGGGGTCGGACATCAGCCCGTGAATGAAGACCAGCGGAATTTTCTTCGCGTCGTAGGGCTGCGAGAGGAAAAGGCCTTCCATGTTGAAAAACTGCTCCGGGCGAAGCATCCCGAGGATGCCCATCTTCGGCGGGATGGGATAAAAGCCGAACGGTGCGGAGAGGTCGGCGGCGAGCGGACGGTTCGCACCGGCGACGCTGGCGGTGCCGCGTTTCGAAGAATCAAACAGCGTGAGCGTCGCCCGGACCGGACCGCCAGCCTGCGCGGGCGGCAAGGTATTGAGCACAGCGGTGACCGGGGCGGAAATACCGGCCTTGGGCATGTAGAGAGTACGGGGATTCGGGGGACGATGCACGCCGACCAACACGCCGCCGTAACCAGTGGGCGGGTTCCGGGATACGAGGCTCTTGTTCTTGATCTCGCCGGCGGGAATCAACCTGGAGAAAAACGCCGGGTTCCAGCACCCGGCAGCCCGACCGGAATCCAGCTCCACGCGATAGGCTCCCGCCGGGGTTTGCAGCGTCACGGGAAGGGAGACATTCCGGGACAGGACGGCGACTTCGGTGCAGGCGGCATTATAAAGCCCGCGATCCCCGTCTCCCCCGCCCCTGGCGATGTCCTTCTCCGCGAGGTCGGCAGCAGCGACGGCAAAACCCAGCCGCGCATCGAACGTGCTGGCAAGGCTCCGGCTTCGTGCGAGAAGCCCGGCGGCGCGGGAATCGGAGGCGGGCCCCGCCGCCTCGCGTGAAGCGCAACCACCGAGCATGATGACCGCAAGCAGAACTGGCACCCAGCAGAAAGCATGGCGTCTCGTGGGGGAAATTCCGGGGAGCACATGCGTCCCGCATGTCGTGCCTGGCGTCCCGCCGGACACATGTTTGGGAAGGACAGGTGTTTTCATGGACGATCCGGTCGGCGAGACGCCGACCGCCACACGCGGGACGCGTATGCTCCCCGGAAACCGTGATTTCATGCCCGGCGCAAGCGGAGCAACTTGGGTGCGATTTTTCATGACGCCAGATTATCGGTTCAGAACTTGACCCCGATTGACGAAAACAATCCGAACGAGTTCATCTGGTAGAGGAAGTTGTTCTTGTTGTAATCGACATACATGTAGCGGTAGCCGAGCTCGGCGAAGATGTTGCGGGTGAAGTTCACTCCCACCGTGGCTTGGGTGTTCCAGGTGATCTGGGACCCGGCACCGAAGCCGCCGACATCGCCCTGCGCGGCGAGGAAGAGCCAGCGGGTGATGTTGAGCTGGCCCCTCAGTCCGACGATGGGGTCCACCCACCATTGACTGCCGGCACCATGCGTGGGCAGGGCATGCTGGATATCTTTCGAGAGCTGGCTGTCGAGTGTATGTTTGGCGGAATTCGCGGTGGCTTGGAGAGCCGTCGTATCTTGTCCCTTCGCGGCGGCGACACGTACCGCGGCGGCGGCGGAAATATAGTCCGCGAAGGCGGCGCGGTTGGAGTTCAGGATGTTCCGGAGCTCGCTGGCTTTCAGCGCCTCCCGGATCGGATCCGGCGTGTTTGCGATTTTCTCCAGCGTCTTGGCGGTGAGAGCATCTTTGGTCAATCGCGCCAGGTCGGCTGCCAGGATCCCGGGATTCGCCGCAAGGATTTTTGACACCTCTGTATCGATGCCATTGGCGAGCCGGCTGGTCATTCCTTCAACAAACGCATCCACTCCTCCGGAATCCACGGTGGTGTTGATCTGAACGCCGAGGTAGTTGTAGCGTGCGCCAGCGTAGATATCGAGGAAGCCGCGGCGGTCGTCGATGATGCGGTAGGCGAGCGAAAGCGAGGCAAGCGCCTGCTGCATCTGAAGGCTTCCGGATTTATACAGGACGCTGCCGAGATCGCCCGATCCGGAGAGCGCGGCATAGTAGCCGTCCGCGAGAATTCCCCAGCGGCCCTTGCGGATTTCAGCCTTTGAGAAGATCGCCCAATCGAGGTGCTTGAGAACCTTGATGGCATCCACGTTGACGTTCATCGCGGGGAGACCGCCGACGCCCGTCTTGCCCTCCACTCCCATCGCCCATGCATAGGGCTCGATGACAAATGCCCAGCCGTTGGGATCTTTCCCGGGGACGAGTTCGAACGGAGCGCTTGGACGGAGAATCGAGTCCTGCGCGAACCCCTCGATGGGGTCGAGAAACGAATGCTTCGCCGGCGCCTCCGCCGGGGGTTTGGCTTCGGGACCGGTTGGCGTTCCCGCGCGGAGCGTGGTCGCCAGCGCGAGAGCGGCGATGATTGTTGAGAATCGGATCTGTTTCATAGCGTATTATTTTCCGAGGTGATCGAGTGCGGTCTGCATGGACCTGCTGGAAATATGTATGAGCCCGTCGAACGGCTGGTCGAGCTCAAGAATCAGAAAAATCGCGCTCGACACCGACAACGCGGCCACCAGGAGCGCGACGCGCGCGGTGCCGTTCGGTGGCGCAAACAGGCCGAAGCTGAAAAAGAGGATGGCGAGCCAGCAGACCACGACGGTGAGAAGCGGCCCGGAAATCGAACTGCCCGACTGCTCGAACATCAGCCAGCGCATTTGGCCGAGATCGATCGCGACGCCCAATGCCTGGGCTTTCAGCAGTCGCTGGGAATCGTCCCGGGGAGCGAGCGACTGCATGGCGTCATAGAGGGCTTCGCCAGAAGAGCGGGTCGGGTCGAGCTGCGCGGGCTGGGATTTGGCATCCGGCCAGAGGTGGGCGATCAACTGTTCGACCGACTGGTGGAGCAGGTCGCGCGACGGTTTTGCCTCGGGGCCGTAATGGGCCAGGATGCGGTCGAGCACCACGAACTTGGCCGACATGGAAGTCACGCTGCTTTTTTCCGCATCGTAGTTTCCCTTGGCCGAGGCGACGAGCAGTCCGAGCACCAGCGCCGACATGGTTGCGACCAGTCCCATCGCGAGTTTCACGGTATCCTTCGTGTCCGCGCTCAGGTGATGATCCGGCATCGCCAGGCGCAGCCGTGCGGCCAGGCATCCGGCACCGAAGACACACCCGAAGACAACCAAAAAGAGAAGCGATGCGTTCATTCAATGCTGGTGGGGCGGTCCGATTTGAGTCCGTGCTTTGTTTCTCCCGTGGCGCTCAACGGCACGACAAAACCCGGTCGGCCTTCGCGGATCAAGCGGGAAAAATCCGGCGAGTCGCCCGCCGCCTTCGCCGCGTCGTCGATCAAGGCCCGCTTTTTGAGTTCTGAGAACGGCAGCCCGCCTGTTTCAATCGTGCCGCACTCATACATCATCTCGTCGCCTTTGCCATTGAGCAGGATGCGCCAGTCCCACGGCAACCGCTGGCCCTTGGGAGTTTGGGCGCGGATGCTGGTCGTGCAGTTGGTGGTGATTTCGTTATACCAGCGCGGTTTCTCGCACAGTTCGTTAAGGACGCGCAGGTATTCGAGGAACCGCTCGCGCGCCTGTGCGGCGGTGAAGGTCGTGCGGTAAAGATAGATGTCCTCCATGCGGTAGTTCGTGCGCAAGCGGATCACGTCGCGCTCGCCGGAGACGATGTAGATGAGTTCATAGCTCCGGTAGAGCCCGCCGATTGGCGAATAGGCCTGGCCATTCTTCACGCGCGTCTCGATGGAGAAACAGACCGGCGGGGCATCGGCGAATTGAAAGCTGACGATGGGGTGCGCGATCCACGGCGAGCCCCAGTAATCGACCGCGATATCGACGCCGGTGATCTGCGAGAGGCGCACCGTGCGCGTCTCCCAGTGCGGGGTGAAATCGGTGTTGGTCCGGTAATCGCAGTTGCGCACATTGTGCAGCGTAACCTCGTCGCCGTGGATCTCCGCCCACGCGACCTGCGCGACATCGGGCTGCCAGTCAGCGTCGTTCGTCGGCGAAAGCGTGCGCCACCAGACGAGCACGACGGCGAATGCAAGGAAGACCGCACCAAGTTTCCGCCACGCGCCGCGAAGAAAGACCACCGCCGCGAGCACGATGATAACGAATGTCCAAGCGGCGGCACTCTTCCAAACCGGAAAGTCGAAATGCAGAGCGCCAAACGCCCACGCGACGCACCCGAGCGCGATCAGCCACGCGACGCACACCGCTATCGCCAGGAGAAGGAGGGCGGTGAGCTTTTTCACGATTGAGGTTTTGTTTCGCCAGCGGAGGAGTTCATCACCGGGTTCGCAAGCCGTCGGATAATAGGCAGAATATTAGCGCCGCACCACACGGCCATTGCGGCATGAACGGCAACCGCCGGCCACAACGCGACACCGTGCAATCCAAAGCCTAGGGCGGCATAAACGAAAATGGCAACCACGGCGGCGTTATAGATGAGCATTGCGGCCAGCAAGCCGTTCGCTGCCGGACTTCTGGAATCGCTGCGCGACAGCCAGCATGCCACGCCGAGAGAAAGCAAGCCGGCACCACAAACACGAGCCACAGTCAATGCGGCAGGAGTAATGAGCGGAGCGCCAAGCAGGATGATTGCGAGCAGCAACGGGCAAACCAACAGCGCAATGCCAGCGCCGACTTCGATGATTGCCGTGACGACGAAAAGAGCTTTCACGAGAGGTTCGTTAGGGGCTGGTCGGGCATGAGCCAGCGAGCGCAATACCGCGGAAAGTTTTGCGCTCTTGTTTTCGTCCCATGCCCGCGAAATGGTTGCTAGTCGGTCGCTTTCGCGACGGCGTCAGCCGCGGCCTTTTGTTCGGCGGCGGTCAACTGCGATGGGCCGAGTTTGTAGGTGAGTTTGTTGATGGTGCCGGTGAATTTGAACGGCAGCTCGTAGCTGCGGTCCACGCCCGTGCCGGTGTCCAGGCCGACGTCCATGTTCTCGTCAATAGTCATGAGCAGGGGGATGGTGTGCGGGACCGTCTTGCGGGCGAATTCCTTGCCGTCCACGGTCAGCACGCCGGTGCCGCCCTTGCCGGGTCCGGGGCCGTCGTATTTGAAGTCGAAGGCGATCGTGTGCTGGCCCGGCTTGAGCGCGGAGCCAAGCCAGTCCTTCGCACCGACGCCGCCCTCCCAGCGGAAGCGTTCGAGGTCGAGCATGTTGTAGCAGAAGACCGGCTTGCCATGGAGCAGGTAGAGGCCGTAGCCGCCAAAGCGCCCGCCCAGCGTCACGATCATTCCCTCTGCGCCGCCCTTGGGAACGGTGATGTCGGCGGTGATGGTGTAGTCCTTGTCCAGAATGCTTGGCGCATTGCCGAAGGGGATGCCGGGAGTCACGCCCGTGTAGGTGAATTCCGTCTTTCCGGCGATGGTGCTGGGGCGCTGTGTCACGGCGCGGGCGAAGCCGGAGTTATCCAGCGGGAAGACCTGGTATTTTCCGGCCTCGGCCAGGAACAGCGCCTGCATTTCCTTGAGCTTGTCCGGCATTTGGGCTGCGAGATCGTTGTCCTCGGAGAAATCCTTGGCGATGTTGTAGAGTTCCCATTGATAGTCGCCCAGCGGCGGCATCGCGGCGCCCAGCATCCACGGCGGCTGGGGAGGCGTGGTGGCGGCCAACCAGCCGTCGTGATAGATCGCGCGGTTGCCGACCATCTCGAAATACTGCGTGTCGTGCCGCGAGGGCGCGGCGGCGTTCGCCTTGTCGAACGTGTAGGCCATGCTCGTGCCTTCGATCGGTTTCTGCGGGATGCCGTTGACCATTTCGGGAGCCTTGATGCCGGTGGCTTCGAGGATGGTCGGCACGATGTCGATGACATGGCTGAACTGCGGGCGGATGCCGCCGACGTCCGTGATGTGGCCGGGCCAGGAAATCGCCAGACCCTGCCGCGTGCCGCCGAAGTGCGACGCCACCTGCTTGGTCCACTTGAACGGCGTGTCGAACGCCCACGTCCAGCCCACCGCCATGTGCGGGTAGGTTTTGTCCGAACCCCAATCCTCATAATGCAAAAGCTGCAATGGCTCCGGGAGGGTCAGGATGCCGTTGTAAGCCGTCATCGTGTTGAATGTGCCCTCGAGCGTGCCTTCGGGACTGGTGCCGTTGTCACCGACGATGTAAATGACGAGCGTGTTGTCGAGCTTGCCCTGATCCTTCACCTCCTGGATCACGCGCCCGATTTCGTGATCGGTGTAGGCGGCGTAGGCGGCAAAGACCTCGGCCTGCTTGATGTAGAGTTTCTTTTGAATGTCCGAGAGCGAGTCCCACCGGGGCAGCTTCGCGCCGCCGAATTCGGCCTGGCCGTCCGGCCACGGCGTCAGTTGCGTGTCTGCCGGAATCACGCCGAGCCGCTTCTGGTTGGCGAAGATCGTCTCGCGCAGCTTTTCCCAGCCGTCGTCAAACAGGTGCATCGCGTGGATTTTGTCGATCCATTCCTTCGTCGGCTGGTGCGGCGAGTGCGTGCCGCCGGGCACGTAATAAAGGAAGAACGGCTGGTCCGGCGCGACCGCGTTCATGCCGTGCAGATACTTCACGGCCTCATCCGCCATGTCGGTGGTGAGGTTGTAATCCTTGCGGCCTATCCAAGGAAAAATCTGCGTGTGATCCTTGAACAGATAAGGCGTCCACTGGTCGGTCTCGCCGCCCATGAACCCGTAGAAATACTCGAAGCCCATCCCCGACGGCCATTGGTTGTATGGCCCGGCGATGCTGTATTGGAAGCTCGGCGTGTTGTGGTTCTTGCCAAACCACGAGGTGGCATAGCCGTTCTGCTTGAGGATTTCCCCGATGGTGGCCTTGTCCGGCGTGATGATGGAGTCGTAGCCCGGATAGCCGGTGGACAATTCGCTGACCACTCCGAAGCCGGCGGAATGGTGGTTCCGCCCGGTGATGAGTGCGGCGCGCGTGGGCGAGCAGAGCGCGGTTGAGCAGAACTGCGTGTAGCGCAAGCCCGACTCCGCGACGCGGTCCAGCGAGGGCGTCGGGATCACGCCGCCGAACGTGCCCGAAATCCCGTAGCCCTGGTCATCCGTCATGATGAGGAGGATGTTCGGCGCGCCCTTGGGCGGCACGACGCGCGGCTGCCAATACGGCTTCGAATCCGCGACGGTCTCTTTGATGACGCCGCCGAACGGCATCGGCGGTGGCGGGAGTTGGTCTCCCTTGATCGTCATGGTGGCGTCCGGCGAACCCGGCGTGCCGTTGATTTGCTGGGCGGGCGCAGAACAGGCGAAGAAGGTCCCCGTTACCGCAACCCAGAACGAGAAGAATGCTTTTTTGTGACTCATGGCTGTGATGGGACTACCGACAGCCGGGAATTTTCCTCCGGAATTTCCAACCCGTCGAGCCAAAATAACGTTCAACGCGCTCTCTTGGAAGCACGTTCTAGGATGACTGGTATTCACCGTGTCACGGTTTCCGTGCGCTGGTTCACTTCGGGAAGAGAAGCTGGCACTGCAAGCGGATCGACCAGTCGCCGCCGTAGCGGGGCGAGGCGACGTTGTGGAACGCCTGCGGGACCGTTTCTACGGCAAGGTCTGACCCGAATAGCGCCAAGTTAAGCGGCGTGGAGCAGGCGTCCCGCCTGCTGTTCTCTCGACAAGCGAGCAGCCGGGACGGCCGCCCCACGTCCCCAAAACCGCTTAACTTTTACGCCATTCAGGTCTGACCCGATTCAAAGGCGGTGGTTCTTAATACCAGCCCATGGGCGGCCATCCACCCCATCCGCCCCAAGCACCCCAGCTGTTGTCTTCCGCAGCCGCTTGGTTCATGGCGGCGGCTTCGAGATTCTGGTTGCTCAGTTTCCGGGCTAGCCGGAGCTGCTGGTAGGCTTGGTATTGCTGGGGCCCGCCGACGTAGGCCACGTTGTTTGCGACATCCGGCAGGACGTAGTAGGTTTTGCCCTTGTGGGTGACCCGCGTGACTTTGTCTGCGGGCAGGCTCTTCAGGCGGGCGATCTGGTTCGGCTTCGTCGGGGTGATGGTTTTGAAGCCGGCGGCGACCGCCAGGTTTTCTTTGCTTTGCAGGCTGCTGGCGCAGCCCACGGCGAACGTGAGGAGCGCGAGGGCCGCGAGGCCTTTGATGAGGATGTGTTTCATGGTGTTTTTGTTGGTTTGGCATTGCTGCCGGTTTGCTCCCACTTGGGAGAAAGGTTCGCCGGGGGGTGACTCATGCATGACGATGGCCCAAATTTAGCATGAAGCTCTCAAAAAGGAAAGCCGGTTCTTGGCGGAAATTGCAGCGCCCTTCTGAGTGCCTGTCGGGAGGAGCGGGTTCAATCGCGGGCTTTTTCCGCGACAAAACGCGCGATTTCGCGGGCGGATTCCGGAGTGAGCGCCGTTTGGGCAAGCGGAGGTTTCGTGAAATCCTGCAGGCGGATCTCCCCGCCCTGCCAGATCCAGGCCTCCTTGCTGAACGGTCCGACGAGCCGCGGATCGCTCCAGGTGTGAACCCCGAGCAGGGGAACCCCGATCGCCGCGGCAAGATGCATCGGGCCGCTGTCCATGCTCACCATGAAGCGCGCCGCGTGCAGGATCCCGATCAGTTCTGGCAGCGTGGTCTTTCCCGCGAGATCGACCACCGCCCCGGGCAGCGAAAGCGGCGTCTCCCCCATCCCGACAATGACAATCCGCCTTTCGCTTGCCGCTTGGATCTCCGCAACGAACGCCCGGATCGCCCCGGCATCCATCGACTTGCCAGCCCCGCGCGCAAACGGGTGCAGGACGACGAAGCCGGGAGGAATCGCGGGCGCTTTGCCGGGCGGAATATAAAAATCGCAGCCATCGGGAACCCCCAGCAGCGGCAGGCATCGCCGGTAGCGGAGCACCGCATGTTCGCCGGGCAAAGTTCGCGCGCTGCGGCGATAAAAAAGCCGCGCGCCCTCCCGCGCGTCGCCAAGCCCGGCCACCACCTTCGCCCGGGAAAATTTCGCCATCAGCGCGCTGCGCATCAGCCCCTGCAGGTCCACGGCATAATCCGGGCGCAGGCCGCCGAGCCCGGAATACCACCGGGCCGCACGCGCCCAGCCGCGCGGCCCGCGGAATTCCTCGCGTGGGAACAGCAGGACACGCGAAACTGCCGGGTTCCCCTCCAGAAGCGGTGCCCAGCGCGGATCGACGACCCACGTGAGTTCGACCCCGGGCCATGCGCGCCGGATCGCGGAGGCCACCGGAAGCGCGTGGATGACATCACCCATCGAACCGGGCTTGATCAACAGCAGCCGTTCCGCGTCCCGCAGAGGGTGCCTGGTAAGTGAATCCATCGGCACAACCCTACCCGGGCCTCTGCGGGATTTCAACCCACGACCCGGCTGAAGTGCGTGGACAGACAATGGGAATCGAGTTTCCCGTTCAACCCCGCCCTTCCGCCGCTGTGCGCGTCGCCGAGCGCGGCCAGGTCGAAAATCGCGTCGAAGAGAAATGTCCTCTCGCCATCGGCCAGACCCGCAGTCTTGAGCGGCAGGGCCACATCCAAATCGTAATGCGTTCCCGCGACCGTCTGTCTGATCTGGACTCCGGGAACCGGACGCCTTTGCAGATCGAGAGCGACCGGCTTCTTCTTCCCCGATCCCGGCACGATGAAGATCTGCCGGATCGCCTTTCCGCGCTCGCGGGCGAAAAACAGTTCGACGCAAGAGCCCGTCCAAGGTTGATCAAGCTGCGTGGTGATCTTCGAGTCCTGGACACGCACCGCGAGGCGGATCCGGCTCCCCTCCAGCGCCAGCGATCCCTCGACTGCGGGAAACCCGTTTAGCTCGGCCTCGATGCGGGCCGGCCCGCCGGTCAGATCCAGCTTTTTCCGGACCGGCACCGGCAGCGAGCGAGTAAGAACATCTTCCTTCGCCGATCGCAGTACGAGCGTGAAGGCGCGGTCCCCGCCGCGGCGGCGCAGCACGACATCGCGCCGGACGGTTTTCCCTGCCGGCACGGCGAACTGCATCTTTGATCCGGCAACCAGCGCGCCCTCCGTGTCCGCCTCGAGGGAAAGCGGGATCGTCGCGGGTTTCGTGCCCGGGTTCGTCACTGTCACCGTCACGGCCAGAGCGCATTCGGCCTTGGCGGGTTTTTCCGAGAACTCCACCGCGGCGAGGATCCGGTCTCCCGTTCCCGCGTAGGATCGGCCGGTGCCCTTCACGACCGGCGCGTATTCGCCCAGCAGCCCGGCCTTCTGATGCGCGGAAATCATCTCGTCGCACATCGCCCAGATTTTGTCCAATGTCAGCACCGTGGCGGCGTGAGGGTCGAGCATCACCGCATGGTAGATGTGCTCGCGCTTCCCGGTCAGCGCGGCCTCGACCGCCAGCGTTTGCACGTTGATGTTTGTCTGGCAGAGAGCCGCGAGTTGGGCCGGCAGGTTGCCGATGAACGTCGGCTGGATCCCCTGCGCGTCCACCAGGCACGGCACCTCCACGCAGCAGTCGGCCGGCAGGTTGGTGATCAGGCCGGTGTTGGGCACATTTCCGTAAATCACGGTCGGGCGGTTGGTTTCCCGGGCTTTGATGATATAGGAACCGTATTCGTGCGAAGGGGCGTTGATCTGAATCTCCTCGTCCTTGCCCAAGAGCTCCGACTCGGCTTGCTTCCACGTCTTGATGATCCCCTCGCAGCGGCGGAGGTATTCGTCGATCGGCACGTCAAAACGCTCGATCACCGGCTTCCCGTGGTGGATAAAATACGGCACGTATTCGCTCTGGTGCTCGCTCGACTCGGTCACGAAATACCCGGTCCGCCTCATCATCTCGAACCGCACCTTGTCGTGCGGGAATTTGGAATCGTTCAGCAGGTTGAAAAGGAGCGGGTAGGCATCCTGTCCCCCGCACTCGAATTTCAAAAAGAACGCCATGTGGTTGATCCCCGCCACGAGGTAGGTGACGTCCGAATACGGGATCCCCGCGTAACCGGCGAGCTGCTGCGAAGTGCCCTGGACCGAATGGCAGAGCCCGACATGCGGGATCCCGACCGCCTTGGCAACGGCCATGCAGTTCATCGCCATGGGATTGGTGTAGTTCAATAGCAGGCAGTCCTTCGCCCCGACTGTCGCAATGTCCGCGGCGATCGAGTTGATCACCGGGATCGTGCGAAGCGCACGGAACACGCCCCCGACGCCCAGCGTGTCGCCGATCGTCTGCAACAGGCCGAACTTCCGCGGGATCTCGAAATCGATGACCGTGCCGGGCTTGTAGCCTCCGACCTGGATCGTGCAGATCACATAGTTCGCGTTCCGGCACGCTTCCTTCTGGCTCAGCGTCGCCTCGATCCGGACCCGTGATTTCAGTTTGGCCACCATCTTGTTCGCCATCGCTTCCGCGACTTTCAAGCGCGCGGGGTCGATGTCCATCAGGCAGATCGTCGCGTTCCCCAGCTCGGGGGACTGCAGGATATCGCCGATGAGATTCTTTGCGAAGACAACCGACCCGGCACCGATGAGCGAGATTTTGGGATTCATGAGGAGTTCAGTGTCGCTTTTTCTCATATCCAGGCGAGCGAAATATTGTGATGAAAAATGTTTGGTGCAGGGAGCACAACCGTAGAAGCGGAGAAACGATAAATATAGGGAGGGGCATCGCCCTCGGTGCCCTTGCTGTGGCAGAGCGGATGCCGGGGGCGACATCCCTCCATTGATTGCGCTTACGCGCGGATCGGGCGCACATCACCGGGGTTGTCAAACCCGTCCGCTTCGGCTAAGACTGTGCTCGTTCTCCAACAAGGATGGGTGGCAGAGTGGTCGATTGCGCACGCCTGGAAAGCGTGTTTACCGCAAGGTAACGGGGGTTCGAATCCCCCCCCATCCGGTCGTTTTTCCAGGGCTTCAATGGCGTGGGCGAATTCCTCGGTAACGCGTTCTCCGTGGGCCGGGACATTCCGGGCAGCTCATCGGCCTGCAAGCAGGACTGACAGGCGCCGTCTCCCTCTCGTTTTCAACCATTGACTGCCGCCATGGCCGGTTCTGGATAACGGGCTCCAGACGTGCTGCCGACCGGGGCCGCTTGATCGAGTTCTTCCAGATCCCCGCTGGTCAGCTCGATCTCAAGAGCCGCCACGTTTTCCTCCAAGTAGCCGCGCCTTTTGGTTCCGGGGATTGGCACGATGTCTTCACCCTGAGCCAAAACCCAGGCCAGCGCGAGTTGGGCCGGCTTGCATTTTTTCTTTTGGGCCAGAGCTTCGAGGCGATGCGCGATCCCCAGATTGCGATCGAAGTTTTCCCCCTGAAAGCGCGGCCCGCGCCGCCTCCAATCGTCGGCCGCCAGATCATCAATCTTTCGAATTTTTCCCGTGAGGAAGCCGCGCCCCAATGGGCTGTAGGGCACAAAACCGACCCCCAGTTCCCGGCAGGCGGATAAAATTTCCAGCTCCACGTCCCGGGTCCACAGCGAGTATTCGGTCTGCAGGGCGCTGATCGGATGCACTTGGACAGCGCGGCGGATCGTGGCCGGGGCCGCCTCGGAGAGCCCGAGGTGGCGGACTTTGCCGGCGCGCACGAGCTCGGCCATCGCCCCGACGGTTTCCTCGATGGGCACATTCCGATCCACGCGGTGCTGGTAGTAGAGGTCGATCTGCTCCACTCCGAGCCGCCGCAAGCTCGCCTCGCAGCAGTCGCGGACATACTCCGGGCGGCCGTTCACGCCCAGAAAATTTCCCTGCGCATCGCGGACGTTGCCGAACTTTGTGGCGAGGATCACCTGGTCGCGGCATCCCTTGAGCGCCCGGCCCACGAGTTTTTCGTTCTCGCCGCAGCCATACATGTCGGCGGTGTCGAGGAAGTTGACGCCCAGCTCGAGCGCCCGGTGAATGGTGGCTATGGATTCCTTGTCGTCATGCGTGCCATAGAATTCCGACATCCCCATGCAGCCCAGCCCCAGTGCCGACACAGTCAATCCTTGGTTTCCCAGTTTTCTTTGTTTCATCAGGGTGCGTTTTTCGAATGGTGATCCACCGCATGGGAGGATAGCCGTCATCCCGTCGCCGGGCGAGCGGATTTGCCGATATGCGGAATGCCGGATGCGAGCAGGAGGGAAACCAGACAGGCACCGGCACCGAAGAGGTAGGCGTGGCTGAACCCGGGCACCCAAGCCCCCGCGCCCGGGGCGGCAGGCACGGCATTTTTTAGGGAGGCGCCCGTCGCCGTGTAAAGTGTCTCGAAAATATTCACCCCGATCAGCAGGCCGAGATTGTAGATCGTCCCATACACGGCCGAGGCAGCCCCCTTTTGTTCCATGGGCGCGGAGCTGAGGATCAGCTTGGCGTTGGCCGCTAAGAACAGCGCGTAGCCGATGGCTAGCCCCACAAGAAAGATAACGACACTGGCAAACCCCGGCGCACCAAGTGACCGGGCGAAGACGAGGCAACAGGCCGCTGCAACGCCCATTCCAACGACGCAGAGGTTCGACGGGGCAATCCGGTCGGCCAACCGGCCCGTGAGGGGAGAGAGCGCCATAAACGTGATGGAGTAAATCATGAGCATCATGCCCGCACTCTCCGGGCTCAGGCCCTTGGCCAGTTCGAGGAGGAACGGCATGAGAAACGCGTTGCCCCCCATGAGGAGCAACCCGGATACGGCGACCGCGTTGGCCAGTAGAAAACGCCTTTCCTTGAGAAGAGCCGGCGCGACCAGGGGTTCTTTCGCCTTGAACTGCCGGACGAGAAAGAGCGCGCCGCAAAAGACGGAAACCGCGAGGAGTGCTGCGAAGTGTGGAGAGTTCCAGCCTTGTTTTTGTCCCACGTTGAGGGCGAGAACGAACGAGACGACACAGAGCATGCTGAGCAGTGCCCCCAGGAAGTCCAGTTTGCCAATCCGTTTTCCATCCCCCATCTCGCGGGGGATCGCCCACGAGGCCAGTAGAATCGCCAGGAGCCCGATAGGCACGTTGACGAAGAAGACCCACTGCCAGGAAAGCCTCTCCGTAAGAAAGCCGCCGAGCGGTGCTCCCACCGCGATCCCCAGCGCGCCGCATGTGGCCAGAATGCCCATGGCCCCTCCCACCTTGGCGGCGGGGAGAAACCGGGAGACTGAGGTGTAGGTCATGATCACCAAGATGGAGCCGCCAAGCCCCTGCACGCAGCGAAAGAAGACGAGCATGCCCAGGCTTGTCGCCAAGCCGCAGAGCAGCGAACCGGCGGTGAAGACTGCATAGCCCCAAATAAACAATGTCCTGGGGCTTACGGTGTCGGCGATGCGGCCAATAAGCATCATGGCCCCGCAGTTGAACAGGAGGTAGCTCATGGTGACCCAGGAGACGGCGCTCGTTCCGACGTGGAAATGCCTTGCGATGGTGGGAAGGGAGATGTTGACCACGTAAATGTCGAGCCGCGCCATGAAGACGGCTACGGCCACGCAGCCGATGAGCCGCCGCTGCGCGTTCCTGTCAGCCAGCGGCCCGCTGTTCATCTGGCGTCAATCACGAAGGTGGGAACGATGCTGCCCCCTTGTGCGACGTTGGTGATCTCGGCGGCGCTGATCCGGCTCAGCACGGCCGAGTAACCGCCCGGAAAGTGGAATGGATCCGTGTCCTCGTAGAACTCCTGGAGAGCGAAGCCGCTCTCCAGAAGGGGATACTCTTCCCGGGTGGCTTCGATTTTCTCCTGCACGATGCACTCGCCCTCGACCGCCTCGCGGACAGCGTCGGCCCACTGGTTCTCGTCGCACGTCCACCCGAGGCGAACGCCCGTGCCGCCCGCCGCGTGCGCGGGTTTCAGGACGAGGTTCTCTTTATGGGTCTTCACGTAATCCAAGAGATCAATCCGTCGGTCCCCGGCATCCGTGGTGAAGCCTTCGCGAAGGATACGCCCCCAAGGAACGTGTGCGCGGATGGCGGCCGACTCCTCCTCGGTGAACCCGAAATCGTGGCTCTTGTCCGTCAGGAGGGCAAAAAGAAACTTGTGGCTTAGCAGTTCGCTCCGGAACGGGTTCACCAGGCAGACGGCCCGGTGTTTCACGGCCTGCATGAGCGGGGCGATCTCTTCGGCGCGCTCCAGGCAGTCGTCGGTGTGCATGATCCGATACACGAGGTCCACGACGCGCCCCTTCGCCCGAAGTTTCCCTTTGTGGAAATCCAGATCCTCGGGGTGGGCTGCCGCGGCTTCGATTCCCAGTTTTTGCATGTCTTGCGCGTTGAGGCGGGCGAAGAGGTCTTCCAAGCCGCCGGGGAAACTGAGGATGCACATTCTGGGCGTGCCCGCGCCCCCCAAACTCTGCCAGGCGTGCATGAATGTCTGGATCATGCCGATCTGCACGAGATTCGGCCGCACGTCATATCGCCCCTCGAAAGCCTTGTAGAATTCGAGGCTTTGGAAGAGTGGGACAAGCCCGTCATTGCAAACGCCACCCATGGGGATGTCGCCGTTCAGTTCCACGAAACGGACTCCGGCCTCCGTGGTGAAGGAGTCGAAGCGCAGGACAGACCGCCCCGGCGGGGTCGGCGGCTCCATCGAGAGGATGGTTTCGATCCATTCATTGAACCCTCCGAGATAGTCCGCGTGGCGCTTATGGTCTTCGAGGGCGGCGTCGCGAACCTTGCGGATGGCCCTCGAAAGCACCGACACGGCACGATGCTCCTGCCGCATTTCATCGGTAGTCACAAACCTCGGCCGGGCCACCGTGCAGAAGGGGCGCTCTCCAATAGTCAACCCACGGTCCCTTTGAGTTTGGACGAGGTGCTCGACGACCGATTCGGGCTCGGGTAACGACGAGAGCAGCTCGTTCCAGTAATGTATGGCATCGCGGCGCAGGGCGGGGAAACGTAGGGGTTTCATGGTAGTGAGGTGGAGTGAGAGCTTTGGGACATCAGGAGATCATGGCGAAGACAGCGGGAACCAACAACGGGCTGACGACAATATGGGTGAACGTGAGGAGCGTGGTGGCCCGTGCCGCGCAATCGTAGCGTGCGGCAAATACGGGCCCGAGAATTGCGGCGGGCATGGCGCTCATCAGAACCAGAATCTGACTGTTTTCCGCGCCGACATGCAGCAGGTGCGCCATGAAGGCCGAGAACCACGGCTGGAACAGCATCTGGATGACAATGGACACGATGATCAGCTTGCCGAACCCTTTCAGCGGCTGGAACGAGAGTTGGAGGCCAAGGATCGCAGCCGAAACGACGACCAGCGAGCCCTGCACCATTTTCAGGGCGTCCCGGATGGTCGCGACAAAGGGCGTCCCGACGGGAATATCAACGCGGGACAGGGCAAGACCGAGGATGACGGCCAGGAATATCGGCGACAGAAAATAGCTCTTGGCCAGCCCTCGATGGGTGCCTGTGCCGTTGAACGTCCCGCCAAAGTACATCGCCACCGCAGGACAGAGGATAAAAATGGGCAGTCCAACGCCGAGTTCGCTGATGACAATCCCCTCGGCGAGAGCGCGGGGATTGCCCGCGAAGGCATATTGGACGATGGGGTAGCCTATGAGCGCAGACGACCCGAAGGAGGAGACAATCATCAGCGCCCCTATACTCTGGCGGTCGAATTTGAGCGCGCGCCCCGCGAGCCAGCTTACTGCGAGGGCAACAACCCCCGTAAGAAACATGATCAGGACGGGCACCACGGTCGCGCCGGAAAGGCGATGGGTCCAGAGCTGGTAGAAGATCGTGGCGGGCAGGACAGCGTGGATGAGCAGCTTGGAGAACACGGCGCCGTCCTCCTGTTTCAGAATGCCATTGCGCTTCATGAAGTAGGCGCCAATGGCCAGCAGGGCAAAGGCAACCACCGTTTCCGCAACACGTATGCCTACGTTTGACATGATTTTTTCCAGCCCGCTTTCGTTGGCAGCGGTTACATCACCGTTGACGAAGGATAACAAGCCCGATTCCACGCGTAAGCGGCTACATCAGCCGGGGCGACCAGGAGTCTTCATCTCCCAAAAAGTTGGATCAACCTCTCCAGACAGTTTGGGCGAACTGTTTGCACCCGTCTTGGAGAGACGACAGGCAGGCAGAAGCGCGAATCAACTGCGGCGGGTGCGGTGTTTGAATTTCGTCGGCTTCACATTGAACCGCTTTTCGGAATCCCCTCCGAGTAATCCTGGATCCGGTTCCTCTCCAAGAATTTTGCAGCCAGATCTTGAAAGGAAATCGGAGGGAGGGTATTCTCGCGGCGATGTTTCACAAACAGGCGGGCCGCATCGACGACCGATCCTTGGCCATCGAGGATCCTGCAAGCCTCCGCATACTCGCGGGCGGCCTGGGAGAGCGTCACGCCGACATCCTTACTTGATGAGCACCTATTCCTCCGCCAGCGAACTCTACGCCCGGTCCGGCGTCGACACCGAAGCCGCGCTCGCAAGCCTTGCCGGGATTCCGATCTCGCTCCACTGCTGGCAGGGCGATGATGTCGGGGGGTTCGAGAAAGAAGGCAGCGAGCTCAGCGGCGGGGGCATCCAGGCCACGGGAAATTATCCGGGCAAGGCCCGCACGCTGGAGGAACTCCGCAGCGACCTCGACAAAGCGTTCTCGCTAATCCCCGGTCGCCACCGGCTGAACCTTCACGCCTGCTACGCGGATCTTGGCGGGAAGATGCTCGACAGAAATGCTTACACCGCGGCCGAGTTCCAGAGCTGGATCAGATGGTGCAAGGAACGCGGCCTGGGAATGGATTTCAATCCGAGCTTCTTTTCCCATCCGCTCGCGGATGATGGCGCGACGCTCAGCAGCAAGGATGAAGGCATCCGGAAATTTTGGATCGAGCACGGTATCGCCTGCCGGGAGATCGCGGCCGAGGCCGGGCGCCGGATCGGCTCGCCGGTCATCACCAATTTTTGGATTCCGGATGGCTCGAAGGATCTGCCGGTTGACCGAAAAGGTCCGCGGCAACGCTTGGAAGAATCGCTCGACGCTATTTTTTCCAAAAAGATTGATCCCGCCCTCACGCGCGACGCGGTCGAGTGCAAGCTGTTCGGGATCGGTTCGGAATCCTACGTCGTCGGCTCGCACGAATTTTACATGGGCTACGCGGTGACGCGGCAGAAGCTCCTCTGCCTCGATGCCGGGCACTTTCATCCCACGGAGAGCGTGGCCGACAAGATTTCGTCCGTGCTGCAATTCGTGCCGGAGATCCTGCTGCACGTGAGCCGCGGAGTTCGCTGGGACAGCGACCATGTCGTTCTGCTCGACGATCCGACAAAGGCGATCGCGGAGGAAATCGTGCGTGGCGGCTTCATCGGGCGGACCCACTTCGGCTTGGATTACTTCGATGCGAGCATCAACCGTGTCGCGGCCTGGGTGATCGGGACCCGCAACGCGCTGAAAGCCTTGCTGCTGGCCCTGCTGGAGCCGACCGGAAAACTTCGCCAACTCGAGGACGCGGGCGATTTCACCTCGCGGCTCGCCCTGCTCGAGGAAATCAAAACCCTGCCGGTCGGCGCCGTGTGGGACGAGTATTGCCGAAGACAGAATGTGCCGGTGGGTGCCGCGTGGCTCGCCGAAGTGAAGGCCCACGAAAAAAGCGTCCTGTCGAAGAGGGGGTAAACTGGATCCGCCGGTGCATTACGTCATCGGAGTGCGGATGCGCCGCACAAAAGAAGTTGGGGAAGTCGTTTTGAAAAACCGCAAACCTTGGAAGACGGTAACTCCCGAGAGAGTCCGGGCGAAGGATCCGGCCCCGTTGAAGGTCAAAGAAGTCGAAGTGGAGGGACGCCGCTACGTGATCTGTCTCAATGAGGAGGAGAAGCGCAAGGATGCACACCACCGCGCAGCCATCGTGGAATCCCTGGGCAAGGCGCTCAAAAGCTGGGACAAGAGACTGGTCGCAGGCCGAAAAGTGGTCGGGGCGACAGGATTCGAACCTGCGACCTCCTGGTCCCAAACCAGGCGCTCTACCAAGCTAAGCTACACCCCGATG
>Ga0316232_1000088_pt1 | contig 157550 bp, 136 predicted proteins | sample TBHtaG_FD_206006 | JGI IMG/M metagenome (GOLD analysis project Ga0316232, IMG submission 206006) | Freshwater microbial communities from Trout Bog Lake, Wisconsin, USA - TBH18025_13 | ecosystem: Environmental > Aquatic > Freshwater > Lake > Hypolimnion/Profundal zone | place: USA: Wisconsin...
CAAAAATACCAGGAATTGGAAGCCCGTGGAGACGGTTTATCTGAACCCTGAATCAAAGGTGGAAACGAAACTTCTTGATGCTGCATAATTTCAGCAGAGGCGACAACTACCTTGACACCCGCCGACAACGTGATAAACAAGAATAATGCGCTGAGAACATCCTTACGCTCTGCCACCCATGCAACCGATTCGACATGCATGGGATGCAGGGCAAACATGGCAGCAACGAACAGGCTTTGCCAAAAAGCACCTGTCAATCGAAGAAAAAGAAGGAAGAGCAATACTGAAGAAATAGTGTGGATGACGACATTGGTGAGATGGTGGGCGCGATGCTCCGCGCCGAAAAATTGATAAACTGCCATGTGCGACAGCCACGTTATCGGATGCCAGTTATATGCTTCGACGGAAGTAAAGGCCCAAACAATATTTGTAGGCGTTATGCCACTTTCAAGATGGTGGTTTCCCGTGACACAATCGGTCTCGTCATAACTGAAAAACGGGTGATCTTCAACCTGTATATATACACTCAGTGTAACGACAGCTAAAATGAAACATGCGATTAAAATTTTGCGCACAGTGCAGAACTTTTCAACTGCGAGATGGCTGTTACTTGTCGAGTGAAGCATTAATTGCTACTCCATATAACTTCAAGACTGACCGTGTATACTCAACGCGGTTTGTTCAACAGGGTCATCCGACCACTGACGGCGGTCATCCTTCGGCAAGCGGTGTCAACTGGTCGAGGCAGGCGTCTTCGATCTCTTGTTGCGGCAGGTAAGCGCGGATCGATTCCTCATCCCCACCCACCGTTGTCACAAAAAAGCACAAAACCCGCTGGACCGACTGCAACTGTCCAAGGATGGTGTCCCTCCGGGGCGACCATCCTTGGACAGCGAATCGAGTCCAACCAACTTTTGTGCTTTTCACGAGGTTATGCTTGTGACGCAGCCGATGCAGCGGTTACGGCAGCGTTACGGGTTATTTCTTGCTGTGAATCTTGTATTTGGTCACCAGGTCGTAGTAGGCGCTCTCCATGGGAGAATTGCGGGTAATCGGCTGCCAGTAGGAAGCAAAATCCGCCCCCATATCCTTGCCGCTGCACACCAACTCATTGCCCTTACTGTAGTATTTCTTGGCGACTATCCTGGCATTTTTCCCATCTTCAATCTGGTAATCGGTCAGGAAATAGGTAGCGTTGCCTTTTTTGGCCATAGCTTGTTTACACGCCGGGTATTTGGCAAGTTTATCGGCGGTGAATTTCACACCATCGCCGGTGTAAACGTACTTTTCCGTCCAGCTCACAATCTTGCCATGCACCTTTATGCTGTCAGTGTCGTAATAGCCCGCCTCGATGCTGTTGGCTTTAAAGTTACTCCTGTCCCACTTCTCTGCATGAGAGGCGTGTACCCCGACCAGCAGAACAGACGCCATGATTCCGGAAAAAATAGCTCCCCTTTTCATCTTGCGAACACCTCCATTGATATATTGAGCGATACCGCACACCCGGCAACATACCATAGTTCCCTTCGGCAAGAAAGGGTTTTGATGACCGCTTTCTCCGGCCCACGGCGCCTGCAGGAAAGCCTAGGGCCTCGGCAAACCCGACGGGACTGAGCCGCCGGCCAGCCTGGCACGGACCAGCCCGGCAACGCGCAGCGAGCGGATCTCCCTGCCGCGCGGGCCCAGGTGATACACGGAGTCATCGAATTCCGAGGGGTCGTACACGGTTTCAGCAGGCGGGTGCAGTATGAACATCGTGGTGTCTTTGCTCAACTGCCGGTAAAGCCCGTCGATGTTACGCTGCGCCGCCCGGTATTGAACCGTCGGCAAAGCTGGAAAGGACAGCAGCGCCGTTACGCCCCGGTCCCGGCAGAAGCGGTCGAATTCGTTGAGCAGCGCGACACAGGCAGCGTATGCCTGGGGGTCCGGTGCAAAACTGAACGCCATCGCACCCACGTCATGCAGGGAACTGCGCGAAACCCGGTCCCCCTTGTCATCCAGCTGCACCGAGGCATGGGTCAGGATTCCGGTGATGCCGTCGAAGTAGGACTGGGCTTTCAACTGGAGAAAAGCCAACGACTCCCCCCGCAGCAGCTCGCGATAGCGCTCCCGCGACACGTACTGCAAGGTGAACGGCGCGACGTTGACAGCCTTCAGGATCTGCAGACCGCCCCGGTATCCACCCTCGAAGTTGTCGTACTCCGGCGACAGGACCACCAGATCGCCGCGCTGCAGCAATCCCCTGACCTCGTTCAGGTTGAATTCCAGCCCCAGTCCCGCGTTTACCCCCATGTTGACCGCCTGGTAACCGGGCAGGTTTTTCTCAATGATTCCCGCGCTCAACCCGTTGGCAACACCGGAGCCTCCCACCAGCAGGATTTTTTTGCCGATGATTTTCCGGGCGATGGCGTGCTTCCTGGGGATGTTCCGGAAGGTCTCCCGCTCAGGCCACGGGCAAAGGATCAAGGCCCCCAGGAGCAAGCTGAGGGTCAGCGCCAGGGCGGCTGCTTTTAGGACCAATTTTTTCATGCAGCCTCGCATCTCCCTGTTTAGAACTGAAAGTACAGGTAGGGTACGTATTCCATCTGCGCCAGCAGTATGACGATAAGGCTCAGGGTGACGTAGAAGCTCCAGCGCACCCACAGGGGGCTCCGGAATAATTTCTCGAAAGCGTTGCTGCGGAAATCCAGCGCAGCCACCAGCGCCGCGAATATCAGGCAAAGCAGGATGATACTCATGTCGGCCTGCGTCATGCCCAGCCCGCCTATGGTGTTTCTCAGGTAGGCGATCGTTATGGGGCTGAAGGAGAAGTGCCCCATTTTCCCAATCAGCGCCACGGCATCTGCCCAGCTGTCGGCCCGGAAAAATATCCAGGCAAAGCAGACCAGGTGGAAGGTGAGGAAGACCCTGCAGCACCGGTACGCCAGCGACTGCTCAATCCCGAGCCTGCGCCGCAGTTTCTTGCGCCAGGGCTCGCTGTACACGGAGGCCGCCAGGTACGCGCCGTGCAGCCCCCCCCAGGCCAGGTAGCCCCATTTGGCCCCGTGCCAAAGCCCGGAGATCAGGAAGGTCACCAGCAGGGCGCAGGCCGTCCCGAAGGTCCCCCCCCTGCGCCAGCGCATCTGGAGCGGCCGGAAAAGGTAATCGAGGATCCAGCGGGAGAAGGAAATGTGCCAGCGCCTCCAGAAGTCGGGCACCGAAACCGCCAGGTAGGGGTTGTTGAAGTTGGCCGTGAGCCGGATGTTGAACAGCAGCGCACTCCCGAGCGCCATGTCGGTGTAGCCGGCGAAGTCGCAATAGAGCTGGACCGCGAAGAAGTAGGTGGCGACCAGGGCCGACAGGGGGGTGCTCGCGGGCACCCCGTCGTACACCGTGTTGACCAGCACCGAGAGCCGGTCGGCGATGACGACCTTCAGGAAGAGCCCCCAAAGGAACAGGACCAGGCCGGAGCGCACCCGCTGGTAATCAAACCGGCAGGGGGCCTTGAGCTGCGGCAGCAGATCGCCCGCCCGCTCTATGGGGCCCTGCAGCAGCTTCGGGAAAAAGGCCAGGGAGAGCGCGTGGTACCCGGGGTGCCGCTCGGGCTCCAGGACCTCCAGGTAGACGTCGGCCAGGTAGGAAAGCGCCTGCAGGGTGAAATAGGAGACGCCAATGGCGCTGAAGGCGGAGGGCTGCCCGGCCTGCCCCCCCAAAAGGGGAGACCAGGCCGGCAGGTACTTGACCAGCGCGAGTATCGCGACCAAGCCAAGGCTCGCCGTCCGGAAGACCCTGCCGCGCGCCTTTTCCCCCGGCGCCCTGTCGATCAGGAGTGCGCCGGCATAGCTCAGGACCGTGACCAGCGCGAGGACCAGCAGGAGCTGCGGGGTCCTGAAGGAGGCGTAGAAAAGGTAGCTGGCCAGGAGCAGCACGAGCCAGCGGAAGCGCTCCGCCGTGCAGCGGAAAGCCAGGCAGACCAGCGGCAGGAAGATGGCGTAGGAGAGCGAATTGAAGGTCATGCGGAATCCAAACGGTAGTCTTTGCTGGGCAAGCTGCGGTAGCAGTCACCGATGGTCCAGACAACCTACCTCAGATAAAAGCTTTTGCGCAAGCTTTTCCTTGCCGGCGCCGCCCCGGCAGGCCCACAGCAGGCCCACGGCAGGCCCACGGCAGGCACCCCGGCAGGCACCTCGGCAGGCTTCTGGCGCCGGCATTTCCTGGGGCGGGACGGCGCCCGCTCGGCAACAAGAAAAATACTGCAACGAAATTGATTATTGCGTCCCGAAATGTTACATTCACAGCTGTCTTGCCCAGGGCCGCAGCCCGTTGACGGCACTCCGCAGGGCCGTTACCTGCCGGCCGATGTGTGCAGCAAGGTCAGACAGAATATGCTTGTTAGGGGTTTACCAGATGTCCCCAGTGTTACCGGCAGTGCAGCAAGAGCAGCGCAAAGCGCAGCCGCCGGAGGCTTTACCGGATGCCGACAACGAAATAACGATTTCCGACGGCGCCCTGAGATGGTGCACCGGGATACTGCTTGCCTATTTCGCGGCGCGACTGCTGTTCCTGGCCTGCGCCGTGGCTCCGTTCGCCCCTCCCGACGAAGTCACCCACGCCGGCATCTGCCGGATCTTCTCGCAGGTGCTTGGGCTGCCGGACAACTCCCCCCAGAGCTACCAGTTCGGCGCCGTCACCAACAATCCCTGGCTCTACTACTGGATCATGGGGAAACTGCGCTATCTGAACCTGTTCGGCATTCCGGACCTCACCTATCTGCGCCTTATCAACATCCCCCTCGCCTTCGGGACGCTTTACTTCACCCGGCGCACCCTGCTGCTGCTGACCCGCAACCGGCTGGCCGAGATCCTGCTGCTGGCCGCTCTGACCAACACGGCGATGTTCACCCTGCTCTCCGCGTCGGTCTCCTACGACAACCTGACCAACCTGCTGGCGGCCATGTCGGTCTATTACATGCTCGCCTTCTTCCGGCGCGGCTCGCCGGACCTGCTCGCCTGGGCGATCCTGTCCCAGATGGCGGGGACCCTGACCAAGATGACCATCCTGCCGCTCGCCCTGGTGCTGGACCTGCTGCTGCTGGCCTACGCGCTGCGGCACCTGCGCGCGCTACCCGGTAGCACCCGGGAGTATTTCCGGGCGCCGGCGCGCCGGCTCCTTTGGCCGGTGCTCCCCCTGCTGGTCGGCCTCGCCCTGAACCTGCAGCTCTACGGGGGGAACTGCCTCCACTACGGGACCCTGAACCCCTCCATGCACGAGATCCTCCCCCAGCAGATCGCCATGCAATACCGGCTCGAGGCCCGCGGCCTGATCTTCAACCAGTACAAGGAGGGGAAGCTCTCCTACATGGACGCGCTCGGGCTGACCGGTGAGATCAGCCACCCCGGGGACAAGGCCGACACCTTCTTCCTGCTGATGAACTGGGAGAACCTGAAGAGGAACCCGGCGCTTTGGATGGGGTTTCCCCAGTACGCGCCGCGCTGGCTGGAGAGCATGCTTGGCACGGTCTTCGGCATCAAGACCCACCTCCCGATGATCAAGAGCGGGGCCGAGCTGGTTCCGTACTACCTGCTGCTCGCCCTGGCCCTGCTCGGCACCCTGCTGCGCTGGCGCCCCAGGGAGCCCGGGGGGGGACTGGCCGCCTGCCTCGCCGTCAGCGCGGGATACTATGCGGGATACCTCATGTACATGGTCAACTACGACAACTACCTCAACTACGGGGCGATCGGGATCACCCTGCAGGGACGCTACATCTTTCCGGTGCTCTGCCCGATCTACGTGCTCTCCTGCCATTACCTGATCCGCCTGTTCCCCGCCCGGAGCGCGCGACTTGCGCTGGTGGCGGCGGCTGCCGTCCTGTTCATCGCCGGCGACTTCCCCTGGTTCCTGGCGCACGCGGGTCCCGGCTGGTACGCCTGGTTTCCCCGCTGACGCCGGAGGGGGCGGCGGGTGAACGGCCGGTTGCAGTGCATTTACGACGGGAGGAGCGGTGGCGATGACAGATTCAGGTAACGGTCGGTTCCCAGGGCAAGCGGTTATTCCGCGCAGGTGGCTATTGCCGCTCGCCCTGGCCCTGGTGGCGGCACTGACCGTCGCCGCCTACTGGCCGGTGCTCCGGAACGGTTTCATCAGCTACGATGACAACGACTACGTGACGGTCAACATGATGGTGCGCCAGGGTCTGACCCTCAAGGGGCTTTTCTGGTCGCTGGGCGCCTTCCATGCCGCCAACTGGCATCCGCTCACCTGGCTCTCCCACATGCTCGACATCGAGCTCTTCGACCTGAACCCGATGGGGCACCACGCCACCAGCCTGGCGCTGCACGTCGCGAATGCGCTGCTGCTCTGCGCCCTGCTGCACCGGCTTACCGGCTACCTGGGCCGCAGCCTGGTGGTGGCACTGCTCTTCGCGGTCCATCCCCTGCACGTGGAGTCGGTGGCCTGGGTTTCCGAGCGCAAGGACGTGCTCTCCACCTTCTTCTGGCTGCTGACCATGGCGGCCTATGTCCGGTACGCGCGGAGCCCCTCCCTGCGGCGCTACCTCCCCGTGGCCATCCTGCTCGCCCTGGGGCTCATGGCGAAGCAGATGCTGGTGACCCTCCCCCTGGTCCTGCTGCTGCTGGACGTCTGGCCCCTGAAGCGCTGCGCCGGGGCGCCGGCCGACGGCACGGCCCGGGTCGGGTGGAAAGGCCTCCTGCTGGAAAAGGTTCCGCTCTTCGCCCTCTGCGGCGCCGCCGCGCTGGTGGTCCTTTTCGCCCAGAAATCCGCCGGAGCGGTGCGCCAGGGCGACGCGGCCCCTTTCCTGATCAATGCCGGCAATGCGCTGATTTCCTACGCGAGATACCTCGGTGAAATGTGTTATCCGGTGCGCCTGGCCCTCTTCTACCCGTTCGACCCGGCCTACGTCAGCGCGCCCAGGGTGGCGGCCGCGGTCGCGCTCCTGGCCGCCATCAGCTACCTCGCGGTGCAACAGCGCAACAAGCGCCCCTACCTCGCATTCGGATGGCTCTGGTACCTGATCACACTGCTTCCGGTGATCGGCTTTCTGAGAATAGGGAGCCAGGCGCTGGCGGACCGCTATACCTACGTGCCGCTCATCGGAATTTTCCTGGCGCTTACCTGGGGGGTGGCGGAACTTGCGGGAAACTGGCGGCGCGGGCCTCTTGCCGCGGGGGTGCTTTGCGCTGCGCTGATTGGGGTGCTCTGCGTCATGACGGCAACCCAGGTACGCTACTGGAAGAGCAGCGCGGAACTCTACGACCATGCCCTGGAAGCCGTACCGGGGAACTGGATGGCGCACAACAACCTGGGGATTCTGCAGTTCCAGCAGAACCGCTACAGCGAGGCGCTGGCCCATTTCCAGGAATCGGTGCGGTGCAACCCGGGCGCAGCGGAGGGTTTCCGTAACCTCGGCAACGCCTACCAGGCGACCGGCAACGGCGCCGCCGCCCTCGATGCCTTCCGTGAAGCGGTCAGGTTGAACCCCCTCGACGCGGAAGCACATTTCCACCTCGGCTATGCCTACCTGATGGGTGGCAACAGCGAGCTCGCCTACCAGGAGTATCTCCAGCTGCAGCCCCTTGACACGGTGCGCGCCAACGCGCTGCTGGATTCCATCCGGATGACGACGGGCAGATAGACGAGGGAATGGGAAGCGGCGCTGGCCAGGATCGTGCTACCGCGCCTTTCTAGCCAGCGCCCACACCGTCAGGGGATAGGCCGGATCGTTTGCCAAGCTTCTATAGAAACCCTTGGGAAACCTTTTCAAATTCCCGACGACGGCCTTACGATTGCCCCAGGAGCCGGTGATTATTTCCTCGATAGGAAACCCGCACTCGGCGAGGAGATGCTTCATGCCGAGCTCCGTCCATCGGCTGCAGTCCACCGGGACATCGTGCACCTTGATGAGAAACGGCGTCGTGACCAGAAAATACCCTCCGGGATTCAGAATGGACAGAACGTTTTTGGTCGCTCTATAGGGCCAGAGCAGATGCTCCCAAACCTGGTCGGCAATGACTATATCGAACTTCCCCTCAAGGGTTTGCTCGCAGATGTCAAAATCGGGGTAGTTCGCTTCGGTAAATGTTTTAAACCCCAGATTCTTCCATTCGAAACCCGAAGAAATCTCCAGGGCATCCATCCGGCTCGGGTCCAATACCTCAAGAAGCTTGATGCACTCCTCATACATGACAACTCTGGCCCAATCCCTGGTCTTGCAACCGATCGAATTCAAAAATTTCCGTATTGAATCCTTTTGGTCCAGAGAAAGAAAGTCGAGCATGGGAAACCTCCTGGGGTAAAATCACTCGGGCATTATCTTATCCCTGAGTGAATTAGACAAGAGGAAAGGTGAAGCTTCGACGCGAGCAGGTAGAGTCAAGCCGGTATGCTTGACGCAGTGAGGTCCTCAGATAAAATCGGTCAGTTGAGTCCGGTATAGGGTTTGATGGGGAGGTTCAGCTTCGGGTCGTAGCTCGCCATGCCGACGGCGATCTTGAAGGTGAAACTGGCCTTGGGTTGCAGCAGCAGCTTGCCCCACTCCAGCGCGATGACGCGGTTGGTATGGCTGGAGAGCGGGACCTTGGCTTGCGGTTCGGCAACGCTCCCGAACTGGTTTGAGAAATAGGCCACGGAGGGGCCGTTTACCTGCTGCCACTCGATGAAGTTCGCCTGCTTGGTGTAGACGTGCTGTTCGCCCGCCAGTTCGTTGCCGTAATCGAAAATGCCCGCGTAGCTCTGCCCCTTGGTGTCGATTCGGGTTTCGGTGGTAACCATGCGATCCTTGAGCCACCCCACATCCCCTGCCGAGGTGCCGTAATTGCCGACCCAGGGTTCGTCGCCGTACATGTAGCTAAAGGAGGTGGCGGCTTGCCCGACATTGGTCAGCTTGGTGACCAGGGTAACGAAGACGTCCCCTGTTTCATAGAACAGGAAACGCTCGACGGTTACCGGCACGTTGTTAACCAAGGTACTGTGCTTGCTCGACAGGGTCAAATCCCTGGGATTGTCTTCCAGGATTTGGCTTTCCAGAAAATCCCAGCTCCCGGGCTCTGACAATTTATTCGAGTTGTCGATAATCCCTTCGTTGACGTTGCACCAGATGTGGTAGTAGCGTTTGCCGTCAAAATACGCCATGCCGGACTCGTTCCGGTTGAAGATTTCGGCGTCGGGATCGGTGGGAGGCAGATTGCCGCCCAGGAAGAGTCCCCGGGACATCTTGTTGTCGTCGTCTTTGAAGCGGCTCAAGCAGATCAGCAGCTTGCGGTTATCGGGGAATCTGGTCTTGATAAAACCGCGTCCCGAGGTCTTGTTCCACTCGAAATTGGTGCACTCGCCCGTGTCCGCGCACCAGCCGTTGGAAATGACCTGCTTGAATCGGGTCAGGGCAAAACCGCCCAGGTACCTGTCCACGTCCTCCGGGAACAGGTCGTCGGTGACCTCCAGCCAGTTCCCCTCCTCGCCCCGCAGCAGAAAAACTCCCTCGTAATCGCCGCAGAAATCGAAGTTGACCTTTACACCGAGCAAAACGACCACCGACAGGAACAGCACAGACGCAACAATAAATCTCTTACTCATCGATCCCTACCTTCACTAGACACGACCCCCGGCCCGAAACTCATGTCCCGGGTACTCGACCTGCAGAGTACGACACAATTATGCAACAAATAAGGAAAATATGCACCACTTGCGGCGCAAACCGTAAATAGTGGTTACAGCATACCAGGCCACAGTACTCGGGAGCGCAGGGCGGACAAGCAGAATCCGTGCAATGAGCAGCGTCCCTTTCCGGGCAGTTCCCCGTCGATGCCTCAGCAAGCTAAATGACGTTGAGTAACTCGCTCAAGGCGGCACTGGAACGGGGATCGACAGAGTGAGTGCAGGTAGGAGTTGAGGCCAGTGGCGCTGCTGTAGACAACCAAGTCACCTTGGAAAGCTCCGGGCCGCCAGGTTCGCCGCTGCCGCGGGCCCGGGTTGCCCCGGACCTCGCGCTATTGCTGAACCTGCCCGGCAGGTTCGGTCGCCCTCGTCTCCAGCAGGTCCAGGGCGTCATGGAACACACCGGCGTGACCGGCGGACCTGCCCTCGGCACGGCTGTAGGCGGCAGGTGAATCCGGACCGGCGCGAAAGAGCATCTCCCGTCGGGGCCAGCAGATCCTGAGTGGCAGGTAGAGCAGCGCGGCAGCGAGATAGAGCGCTAACGCTGCCCAAACACAATAGACGCCGTAATCCCGGACGAAATCGGTCACCACCAGCCGTTTCACCTCCGGCAGCTCGATCCGGTAACCATCGCGCACCAGCGCGCCACCCTCCGGCAGGGCCCCGCTGAAGAGCAGGTCCTTCCCCTTGAGGAGCTTTACCTGCAGCGTCTTGTGCTCCGACACATAGGAGCCGTAGCGGTCCTCCCCCTCGGGTGGCACTGCGACGCTGAAATCGAGCCGGTAGGGCGATCCGGGGACCGCCACGCTACCTTCCTTCCCCGGCGGATAGAGGTTCAGGGCAGCCTGGTCCTCGAACCCCTGGGGCAGGTCGGGAGCGGCGAAGCGCACCAGCAGACCGATTCCCAGGTAGCGCGGGTAGACGAAGGCGCCCCCGTACTGGGAGGGTGGGTAGAGTTGGAACGAGCGGCGGCGCCCTCCCGGCTCCTCGGGGGCGACTTCTATGGTCAGCCTCCTGGCGAGGATGGAACCGGTGGACGGGGACAGGGTGATGCGTTCCACCCGGGCCGGGGGGCCCGAGGGGCAGGGGAACGGTCCCCCCTCGATTACCATGCCGCGGGCCACGGCCTTGACGGTCGTGCTGGCCAGGATGCCGGAGAAGAGAAAGCAGGTCGCGGCCAGGAAGAGCAGACGCGCCGGGAAAAGGCCAAAGCCCCGCCAGGCGGCCAGGGAGCCCCGGACGCGGCGGGTCCGGTAACCGGCGGCGTGCAGGCGCCCCTCCAACTCGACGGGGATCTCGGCTCCCCTCAACTCGACCGACTCGTCGAAAAGTTCAGGGAGCGCCCGCACCGGGGCTCCGTTCAGTGCCTGTCGGCGCCTGAGCTGCCGCACCGTCTCGCGGGCCAGGCGGACCAGGGCGTTCAGGGGTATCAGGGCCAGCAGGGCGGCGAGGAAGATGTTGCTGCGGGTGATCCCCATCAGGGCGATCAGAGTCTCGTCGGTGAAGAAGGCGATCCCGACGTAGGCCAGGAAGAAGAAGCCCAGCACCAGGGGTGGCAGGAACCGGGAACCCAGCGCGCTCCAGAAGGTTTTCAGTAGGTATCTCACTTGCCACCCTCCTTGGTGCGACCGGTGGCCTGGACCGTCTGGCTCCAGCCGTTGAGCAGCGGGGTGGCATCCAGGTGCACCCCGTCTTCCTTGACGGTAAAGGGGACCGGCACGGGGTTGCAGCCCCCCGGCATGCCGACGGTCTCCAGGGGGATCAGGGTCTTGCAGTAGTAGCAGATCACGGTCCCCTCGGCCTGGCCGTAGCCGTCCGGCTTGCAGATGGCGCAGGCGTCCAGGTCCACCGTCAGCTTGCCGGCCGGCGTCATCAGCACGAAGAAGCGCGCTTCGCGGTCACCCTGCTTGAACAGGTACTTGTGCAGCTTGCCGTCCTCCAGGTCGACCTCGCCCTTTTTCGGGATGAAGATCTCGCCCGCCGCGTTGGCCGAGACCGGCAGCGGTTTGGGGTCCCAGTACTCCACGGTCGGGAACTGGCTCTGGTAGGCGGCGGCCGCGAAGACCGCCAGGGTGAGCGCGGGCAGCACCAGGCGCAGGTTGCGCGCCTGCATCGCCGCGGCGAGCAGCTTGCGGCGCTGGGCGCCCTGACGGATGTGGGAGACCTTCGGGAGCTGTTCGAAGCGGTTGGCCAGCAACAGGAGCAGCACCGGCGTGAACCAGATCACCATGCCGCCCCAGAAACCGACCTCCTTGTTGAACAGCAGCCCGATGTAGCCCCAAATCGTGGGGCGCATGAAGAGGTGGTCGGGGATCAGGATCGACTCCATGAATTGGTGCACGAAGTCATGGGTCCCCTTCATCACCTTCATGCTGAGCGGCGAGAACAGGTCGAGGCGGATCATGAAGGAGGAACTGAAGAGCAGCAGCGCCACCAAAGCGGCCCAAAGGGCGGGGAAACCGACGCGGAGGGAGGCCGGCACCAGGCGATCGCAGGCGAGGGCGGCCGCGCCCAGGGCAAGACCGGCCAGCACCAGCAGCAGGGGTGCGGCAACCGGCAGGGCGTCTGCTCCGGCCGCCGGCAGCCGGCAGGCGCAGACCGCACCCGCCGTCAGGGCGAACAGGAAGCTGACAGCGAGCGCGCTCCAGGGGCGGGCCGCGGGGACCCCGGCCGGCAGGGCCGGGCGGCTGCTGCCGGTACTGCGGTACAGGACCGCGACGGCGATGCCCCAAAGGAGCAGGAAGCTCCCCCCCAAAAGCGACCGGACGGCACCGTAGGGGAGCGCGGGGTTACTGCGGGAGAGCACCAGGACCCCGGCGACTCCGGCGGCGAAGCCGGCCCCGGCGGCGCCGGCGGTGAGGTAGCGGCGGCCGGGAAAGCCCCTCAGGAGCACGACGGCCAGCGCCGTCCAGGCCAGGAGTTGGGGGATCAGTTTCAGCGCCGGCATCAGGACCTCAAGCGCTCTTCGCGCACCAGGACCCCGTCGTCCAGGTAGATGGTGCGGTCGCCCCAGGCGGCGACCTCCTGGTTGTGCGTCACCATGACCACGGTGAAGCGCTCCTCGGCGCGCAGCTCCTTGAGGAGCTCCATCACCATGAGAGTGCTCTTGTGGTCCAGGTTGCCGGTGGGCTCGTCACCCAGCAGCAGCTTGGGGCTGTTGATGATGGCGCGTGCGATGCAGACCCGCTGCTGCTCCCCGCCCGACAGCTCGCCGGGCCGGTTTTTCAGGCGATGGCCGAGCCCCACGCGCTCCAGGGCGTTGCGTGCCTCGGCCTCGTCCGGGGTCGAGTGGAAGTACTGGGCCAGCATGACGTTTTCCAGTGCCGAGAGATAGGGGACCAGGTGATGCTGCTGGAAGATGATGCCGACGAACTCGCGTCGGAAGCGGGCCAGGCCGTCCTCGGAAAGCGCCAGCAGGTCCTCGCCGCCAACCGACAGGGAGCCGCCCGAAGGGCGGTCCAGGCCGCCGACCAGGTTCATCAGCGTACTCTTGCCCGAGCCCGAGTGGCCCATGACCGAAAGCCACTCCCCTTCCGGGACCGTCAGGTCGATGGGCTTAAGGGCGCAGATGTCGCCGTAGCTTCGGGTGAGAGCGCGCGTTTCTATAGTTGCAGCCATATAATAACCTTTCAGTACTTAAAAACGATTAACCGCGAAGACGCGGAGGACGCCGAGAACGGCTTTAAACCTTCTAAAAGTTAAAATCAGAAGCTAACCCAAAAATTTACAGGGCGTTCACCACCCTGGTTACAGTCTTGAAAAGGTTAAAAGCTTTCTCAGCGCCCTCCGCGTCTCTGCGGTTCAATGGTTTATCATTATTCCCCGCGCAGGCTCCTTACAGGATCCAGCTTGAAAACCGATATCATCGGTCCGATGCTCCCCAGAAGTGCCAGGAAGAGGCTCACCGCCAGCGAGATGGCGCCGATCCAGGGGATGAATTCCGCGGAGGCCGCAAAGACGGTCCTGGTAATAAACTGGGCGATGCCGCTTCCCAGCAGATACCCGACCACCCCCCCGAAGACACCCAGCATTGCGGCCTCGCCGCAAAAGATCAGCAGCACCTCCCAGCGGGTAGCCCCCATCGCCTTCATGAGACCGATCTCCCTGCCGCGCTCCAGCACGGTCGTGCTCATGGTGCCGGTGACGGAACTCCCGGCGGAAACCAGCACGACCGCGGTCACCAGGATCATCAGCAGCTTCACCTTGGCGAGCAGCCCCTCGGAGGTGCGGGCCGTCTGGCGCACCTCGTTAACCTTCGCCCCGGGAAGCAGGCGCTGCAAAGCCGCGGCGCTCTGTTTCAGGCTGTCGCCCCCCGCGGTCACCATCAGCCTGACCAGGGTGAGCTGCCCCTCCAGGCCGAGCAGCTGCTGGAGTTCCGGCAGCGCCATGAACAGCAGGCCGTCCTCTTCGCCGCCCGAGGAGACCAGTCCGGAGACCCGCAGCGAAACGGTCCGGCTGGCGCCCTCCACCTCTATGCTGTCCCCCTGCTTGACCCCGAGCCGCGCCGCCAGGTCGCTTCCCAGCACGGCCTCACCGGGAGCGGGCCAGCCGCCCTTGAGCTGCCACCAGGGGAACAGGCGCCGGATGTCCGCGAAGTTGACCCCCTCGACCATCAGGTCGGAGTTCTTCCAGTGCAGGGCGCCGCGCAGGTGGAAGGACCGCTCGGCCTTGATGCCGCTCCTGGTCAGGGCGTCCTCCACCACCTGCTGCCTGAGGTAGGCCGGCTCGGCGATGGAGCCGAAATTGAGGCCGCCGCTCCCCACGTCGATGCGGGCAGCCTCCGGCGTCACGATCAGGTTCGCGCCGTACTTGCGCACCTCCTCGGCCACGCGCTTTCCCATGGAAACCGACACGATGCCCAGTGCCGTGGCCAGGCTCGACGCCATGGCCAGCACTGCCAAAAGCAGCAGCGTGCGGCCGGTCCGGTGGGCCAGCGCCTTGAGCAGCATGTTGAACAACCAGCGACGCCTGTGCATATTATCCTTTCAATACCCGGACCGGCTCAACCAAAAGCGCCCGGCGCAGCGGTGCTATGCTCCCCGCGAGGGCCACCAGGAAGGCGGAGACCAGGGCGGTGGGGAAGAGCCAGAGGGGGGAAGCGATGGAGGAGTTGAACACGGAGCGGCTGATGAGCCCCGCGAGCTCGCCGCCAGCCAGGTAGCCGACGACTCCGCCGCACAGCGAGATGATCAGCACCTCGCCCAGGAAGATGGCGGAAATCTGGAAGCGGTCGGCTCCCATCGCCTTCATGAGGGCTATTTCCTTGCTGCGCTCCGCCATGGAGGCCATCAGGCTGGTGGAGACCGCGGTGGCGGAGGCCCCGAGGGCGAGTACCGTCAGCAGGAGCATGACGGCGTTGAGTTTCTTGAGTAGCGCCCCTTCCGCGCTGGCGATCTGCCAGATCGGCTTGGCGCGGCTGCCGGCCATGACCTCCTCCACGTTCTTGGCAACGGAGGTGACATAGGCGGTGCAGTACCACTTCTCGTAATCTTCCTTGCTCATCTTGGCGGGGTCCTGGCGGCCGAAGTCGTCCATCGGGACCGTCAGGGCGCTCACCAGCACCCGGGACACCATGCCCGGCTGCTGCAGCAGTTCCTGGGCCGTCACCAGGGGAGCGAAGAGCTGCTCCTCCTCGAACCCGCCGGTGGTGACGACGCCGACGACCTGGAAGCGCCGGGTGCGGCCGTGCGCGGTCGCGTCCAGCTCCCGCCCGGGTGCGACCCCGAGCCGCTTGGCGAGGGCAGCCCCCACGATGACCTGGTCGGCCGCTTCCGGCCACCCCCCCTGCACGTCCCACCAGGGGGCGATTCCCTTGATCCCCTGGGTGGAGGTTTCCTCGCCTGGCACCTGGAGTTCCTTGGAGAACCAGGTGCCGGCGACGACGCCCCGTTCGTGCCTGGTTCCGGCCGAGAGCTCGGCGACCCCGAACAGGTAGGGGGTGAAACCGGTGATGTTGTATTTCCAAAAGACCGTCTTGATTTTGGGAAGGTCGCTCTCGCGCAGCAGTCCGCCGCCCTCCAGGGCGGCAGGTTCCAGCAGGATGTTGGCACCGTAGCTTCTGAGCTCCAGCGCCATTTTGTGGGAGACCTCCCCCGCGATCCCGAGGAAGGCCGTGGCGACAGCCGCCCCCATGGCGATGGAGATGAACACCAGCAGCACCGGTTTGGGACGCTTGAGAAATGAGTTTTTCAGGATCCGGGAGAGCATTGCGATCTCACTTTTCTCAAAGGCTTGTGGAGGAGCGCGGGGAGCGGCACCGCCCGGCCATTTTACAGATTTCTGTTAACAAAACAAGGGAATGTTGCCCGCTACGGGATGCATTAAACGGGCATAACCAAAAGCTGCAGCCGGCGGCACAGGACTAGGGACGCCACGAGACAGTTCATTTGCCGACAGGGCCGTTCTTTTGTTGCAAAGCAATCGCCAGGTTGCCTTTAGCCTTGGGATCGTCGGCATCAAGCCGCAGGGCCGCGGAGAACTGGTCAATCGCTGCGTCGATGAGCCCCTGCTTGGCTAGTTCCACACCCAGGTTATTGTGGAACTTTACATTGTCCGGCTCCAGTCGGACCGCCTCGCTTAACTCGCTCAAAGATTCCTGTATCCTGCCGATTCTGGCCAAGACGAGGCCCACGCTGAAATGAGCCTGAGCGAAGCCCGGTTCCAAGGTCAGGGCTTCGGCATACTCCTGAATAGATTCCTCAGTTTTGCCAACGGCATCCAGCTGGTAGGCCAAATCGAAGTGCACCATGGGGTCGCGCGGCTCGATCCGCAGGGATTCCCGGTATTCGGCGATGGCGGCTTCGGGGTTCTTCTCACCTTCATGGACCAGCCCCAGGCAGTAGTGGGCAAAGTGGTTGTCGCTGGTAACCGCAAGGGTGTGACCGATGAGCCGGGCATTGTCACGCCAGTAGCCCAGCTGAATCCAGCTTCCCGCGCCGAGCAAGAGCAGGATTGCGCCGGCAGCCGGGCGGAGCAGCGCTCCCAATCTGGGCCTGGTTTGGCAGAGTTCCGCCGCCCCCCAGGCCGCCAGTATGAAGAGGCCGATGAACGGCAGGTAGGTATAGCGGTCGGCCATGGACTGCCGGCCCACCTGGATCAGCCCGAGAACCGGCAGCAGGGTGACCAGGAACCAGAACCACCCGAGCGTCACATAAGGGTGGCGTTTCCGGCAGCTGACCGCCCAAAAGCTGAGGCCTCCCAGGACACCTGCGGCGCAGGCCGCCCGCCACGAAGCGACAGGCACCAAGGGATAGACGACCGCCAGGTCGACCGGCAGCACCAGTTTCTCCAGATAGCGCAGTAGCGCCCAAAGCGCGTTGCAGAGGCGGTCCTGGATAGGCACCATGTCCAGGGTCGAGATGCTCGGCTTCTGGGCGCTCAGGGTCAGGATGCAGGTACCGAGGGCAAGCAGCGCGAAGGGACCTTTTTCGAGCAGCAGTGCCGGCCAACCCGGTCCCGACGGCATCCCGGAGCTCCCCGTACCGGCCTGCGCCAACCGTCCCAGGCGTCCCAGGGGCCAGAAATCCAGCAGCAGCAGGATGACCGGCAGCGTCACCAGCATCGGCTTGGCCATCAGCCCGAGGGCATAGCAGGCCAGGGCGAGCAGGTACCAGCCGCGCCCGGTAAGCTGCAGATACTTGGCGTAGCAGATGAGTGTCAGCATCCAGAAGAGGGCGCTCAGGACGTCCTTGCGCTCGGCGACCCAGGCAACCGATTCCACGTGTGTGGGGTGCAGCGCGAAGCAGGCCGCCACGAAGGCGCTCCTCCAAAGTGAGCCGGTCAGCGATCTGAGCAGGTAGAGAAGCAGGGAAGCGTTGAGCGCGTGCAGCAGGACATTGACCAAGTGGAAGGCGGCGGGATTGAGGCCGAAGAGCTGGCTGTCCAGCATGAGGGAAAACCAGGTCACCGGGTGCCAGTTGCCCGCATGGAAGGCGGTGAACGCCCAGGTGACCGCATCGGCCGTCAATCCGGAGGTGATGTGGGGGTTTTTGGTAAGGTAATCGCCGTCATCGATAACGCAGAAGGGGAAAAACGCCGCCCTGCTATAAAGCGCAACCGTGAGGACGAACAGTCCCCAGAATATCGCCAAGGAGGCGCGCGATGTAACGGGCGGTGCGTCGGTCACTCAAACCTGGCCCGGATCTCGGCGGGAAGTCCGTCCTTCAGGGCGTTCACCGTCTTTTGCATGCGGCGCCAGGCGATGACACCCCAGACCACCACCGCGAACATCATGACGTGCTTCACCCCCAGGGCCGCGATCTGGTGGTTGCCGGCGGCGTTGGCCCATTCGAAGCTGGTGTAGAAGATGGTGCGGGGCACCCCTCCGAGGACCACCCACCAGAGGGCGAACTTGAAAAGCTTCACCATCTGGCGGTTGGTCTTCAGGAAAAAGAGGGTCGCCTCGGGGCTGTTCATGGAGGCCTGGATGCGGATGATGGCATGCAGGGCGAAACCGCTTCCCACCAGCAAACCGGTTGCCATGTCGTGGAAATAGTTGTTCATCATGATGGCAACGCCAAGGCCCGGGCTGATCTGCATGCTAGTTATCCTTTTTCGCTGCTGCGGGTACGAAGTGCGTGTTGTAGTGGGTATACTGGTCGATCAGGCGCTGGTCCCACTCGAAGCGGGCCTCGCCCATGATTTTCCCGTTATGGTCGATCAGCCCGCATTTCCCGGCAAGCTTTACCGGAGCCAGCCCGCCGCTGAAGATGGAGCCTGCCTCGAACTGGGGTTTGATGACCATCTTCCCGGTCTTGTCCATGTACCCGACCTTGCCATCGACCATCTGGGGGGCGAGACCCTCTGCGAAGAGGGTCGGGGAGGGGAATTCCTTTTCCATGATCGGTTTGCCGGTGGTGTCGATGAGCTGCCAGGTGTCCTTCAACCTTACCGCGGCGACGCCGTCGTTGAAGTTGGTGGCCTCGCTGTACTTCGCGGGGATGACCATCTTGCCGGAGTGGTCCACATACCCGAGGACCCCGAACTTGCCGTTGATCTTCACCATGGCGAGGCCGTTTCGGAACATGGCGGCCTCGAAAAACTGGGGCGGGATGACCATGGCGCCGGCCTTGTTGATGTAGCCGTGCAGTTTACCGAGTTTGACCGCGGCAAGCCCTTCCGAGAAGTGCGAGGCGTCGTCGAACTGCGGCTTGATGGCGAATTTGCCGTTTACGTCTATGTAGCCGGCCTGGGCGCCGTCGCCCTTGGCCACCACGACCGGGGCCAGACCTTCCGTGAACCCGAAGGTCGAGATGAAATCGTAGTCGGTGATCTCCTTCCCGGACTGGGCGATATAGGCGTAATTTTTCCCCTTGCGCACCGCCGCCCGGCCGTTGAGAAAGGGAGAAGCCACATCGAAGGTCGGCTCTATCACGACCTTGCCGTTGATGTCGATGTAGCCGTTCTTGCCGTTGATGCGCACCGCGGCCAGTCCGTCGGAGAAGATGGAAGCCGACTCGAACTGGGGCGGGATGACCGTGATACCGGTCTGGTCGCAATAGCCGTATTTGCCGTTCAGGTTCACCAGGAACCGGTAGGAGTTATCCAGTTTGACGATTTTTTCTTCCCGGTGGCACCCGGCACAGATGGCCAGTAAAGCCAAGGCCAGAATCAGGATACGCTTCATGTGTGTCTCCATGGTCCAATAGATAAGGTTTAAGAAACGACTCTCGGACGGCTCCGAAGCCAGTTGCCGTTAACGCTGCGGCGTTTGTCCGACCAGTTTGCCGAACAGCAGGGCAAATTCGTCCTCTGCCAGTTTTTTGTAGTACTCGGAACGACCTGCCACCAGAAGGCACGGCACACCGTCCTTTTCGCGCACCGCACCGAGGATTTCGCGGCGGAAAAAGATCAGTCGCCAGATCACGGCGATGGAGGCGATGGCAAAGCCGGAGTAGACGATCGCCAGTCCGCGCTGCTTGATGACATAGAAGCGGACCCAGTACGGCATTTCCCGCATCTGGAGCCGGTAGCCCAGGAAATCCAGGCTCCCGAGTTTGGGGACGATGCCTTCGGCGACCTTTTGACCGGCCCGCTCCGCGATCAGGTAGAAGGTCGGGTTGTTGAACTCCATGGTCTTGGTCCGCTTGATGCCGTCCTTTTGTTCGAAGTCCGGGAAAAAATATGCCTTGAAGGTGAAGTCCCCCAGCCTGAAACCGTCTTCCTTGCCGTTCACGACATCGAGCTTGAAATAGGAGCCGCCGACCTCCCTCCCCGAGGGATCGGTGAGCGTGAAAAGCGGCGCCACGCCGAGGTGCTTGAAGACAAACGAGGAGTGCTCGGTGGTATAGGGCGAGTTGATGCCGACCTCGTGGACCGCGCCCTGGGGGTCGACCAGTTTAACGCTGATCCCGACCGGCGTATTGCGGACGACCTGGGGGACCACGCTTTGGATGGTGAACGCCGCATGGGGCGGGGAACCGATCTTCGGCATTTTGGGTGGCGGTTTCTGGTTGTAGCGGGAAAGCTCCCCCGCGAACGGCTCGCCCTGCGCCAGGTCGATGTACCCGATGAACTCGGAATAGACACTGACCAGGCCTCCCACCAGAATCAGGAAAAAGCTGAGATGGAACAGGCCGGAGGCCAGCGGGGACAGCCGGTTTTTGACCCCGTAGAAGGCCAAGTCATTGCTGATGACGGCGTAGCCGCTACCGGCCAGCCCCTTGATGACGGCGGCACGGTCCATGGAAGCGGGGAGCGGGTAGTTCCCCCGGAACGGGTAGCCGGGCGCCGCCTCAGGGTCGGCGATGCGCGCCAGCGGCATCTCGATCCGCTTCATCATGACCGGTATCCGCAGCCACATGACCAGGCTCAGGTTGATGAAGAAAAACGCCCACAGGGTAAGCGTCACCCATGAGGTATAGATGCTGGTCAGCTGGAAAAAATCCAGGAAGGCCACCAGCTTGGGCGAACTGGCCTGCCACTGGAAATAGATGTCCCGCAGCAGATCCTTTTGGGGCACCCAGAGGCCGATGATGAACATGCACCCCAAAAGGGAGATCAGCACGATGGTGAAGCGCAAGGACCTGAGAGATTTCAGCATTTTCTTGAGCATGGATGCCGATCACCGAACCTGGAACATATGCAGGCTGGTGTTGACCACCAGATTGACGCCGAAGAAGCAGATGATGACCGTGCTCAGGGCGCAGATCGCCAGCCAGGCAAGACGCTTCTCCTTCCAGCCGAAGGTGACCCGCAGGTGGATCAGGATGCCGTAGGTAAGCCAGGAGATCAGCGACCAGGTCTCGACCGGGTCCCAGTTCCAGTAGCCGCCCCAGAGGTCCTTGGCCCAAAGCGCGCCGGCGGCCATCATGATGGTGTCGGTGATGAAGCCGAACACCACGTAGCGGAAGATCAGTTCATCGAGGTGCTCCAGGGAGGGGAAGCGCGCGTAGGTCTCGTTGGGGACCGGGTTGAGCGAATCCTTCTGTTTTTTCAGGAACAACACGCCGGCGGCCATCGCCAGGGAGTAGGCGCCGAAGGCGAGCCAGGCGAAGTAGACATGGATGTAGAGCCAGATGGTTTTCAGGCTGGCAGCCTTGGGGGTGAGGCCCGGGTGCTGCATGTAGCCGTAGCCCATCATGATGATGACCAGCGGGAGCGTGGCGACGGCCAAACCCTGCAGCTGCTTGTTGCGCCAGCCGACCCAGAGGGTGGCGCCCAGGATGAACCAGCCTCCCATCAGGGCGTACTCGTAGTGCCCCGACCAGGGGAGGTGCCCGGTGGCGTTGAAGCGCGCGATGATGGCGACCGTGTGCGCCAGGAACCCCACCATGAAGAGCGCAGTCAGTTTCGGCATGACGCGCGGGTTCTTGAATATGAACGAGTAGAGAAAGCCGCCACACGACAGGGAGTAGACAATCAGAGCTACCCAGTAAAAGATCATTTCCCAGTACGCCATTGAAACTCCTTGTTAAAGAAACGTCCGTTGCGTCACTCAGCGTGATTGTTGCAAAACCTGCAGGGCTTCCTTGCCGACCGCTTCCACGCGGCAATTGCCGTAGACGTCCTCCAGCCAGACCCGCTGGGGCTTGAAGGCAAGCCTCAGCACCAGCCCGAGCAGGGCGATGAAGCCGCCGATGAAAAGGATCGGGAAATGGCGCCGGCGCACCACGTGAAGTTCCGACCAGACCCCCAGCCTCTCGCAGCTGAAGGAGATGTTACCGGAGGTCTGCAGACGGTCCACCTGGAAAACCAGCTCCTTGTCCAGCAGGGTCAAAGGCCCCTGGCGCAGAACCATCCGGAGGCGGTTGGTCTCCGGTTGGTACCAGACCTCGCCGTCCAGGTTGTCTTTGACGAAGGCTCCGTAAAAACCGTAGCCGTTTTCCTTTTTTACCAGCGGGTCGAGCAGGACCGCCCCGGAGAATACCGGCGCAGCGTTGTCGATGGTGACCGAGAGCTTGGGCTCATAGACCATCTTGGACATGTAGACGTCGAAAGCGCCGGCCCGAAACGGCTCGGGGCACTTGAGGATGGTCTGCTGCTCCCGGTCGTCGGGAAAGCGGAAGGCGACCTCGGTGGCCCCCCTGGGGTAGCGTGCGTCCGGCATGTACTGGTGCACGATTTTCATTTTAGGCAGGGACGTCGGGGCACTGGCAAACGGACCGGCAACCACCTCGCGATACTTGTCGATCTGGTTCAGGTCGGTAGCGACCCCAATGCCGTCCAGCAGCGTGCCGGAGAACTGCCGTACATTGTCGTACGTGCCGGCGCAAAGGACGACGAGCAGCCCGGCGTAAAGAACGGTGGTTCCCAGATACCCGAGGTCGTGCTTTTCTCCGTAACGGCCGGCGTCGAAGTGAAAGCCGGCTGCCGCCAGGGTCTCGCGTACCGCCCCACAGGACTGCGACACGTCCTGGAAATCCCCGGAAGCCGTGTGGGTGGCGCCGTAACGGACCCCCCTGGTCAAGCCCAACAGGTAGTACAGCAACCGGAAGGCGACGAACAGGGCAAAACAGGAATTATTGACCAGCAGCGCGTACTTGGCGCCGTTATGCGGCAAGGGAAGCGGAAACCAGAAGGTAAGGATAACCAGCAGCGGGATACAGAAAAAAATCAAAAAGGGCCAGGGAGAGACACAGGCTAGCCTGAGGAGCTTTGAATCGGTTTTCATGGGAGGGGTTGTATCCTTTTCTGGGCTTTTTAACGTCGTCAAGTTACCACATTTACGGCGGCCGGAAAAGAAAAAACTGGCTAGCGCCCCCCGCTCCGCAAACGAGGCAAAGGGAGCCGGACACCCCGGCCGGGGCGTCCCATGGGTCGCAGACGACTTACCCCGTGACCCGGGCGGACCAGGTCCGCCCGGGTCACGGGGCACTATTCTTGATGATCACGGGCATACTGCTCAGGGTCATAGTTGGCAATTTTCTTGGCAATCTTTTCGGCATGCTTCGCCTCGGCCTGTGCCTCCTTCTCCTTAGTGGCATCATCCTTTTCTCTGGCGGCGCTGGCAGCCTTGGCTTCATTCTCGTCGGCATAGTATTCGACATAGATCTGGTCGGCAGTTTCACGGATGACTGTCTGTCCGGCATGGCATACGGAAGGCAGCATGACCAGCAACAGGTACCACAGGCTCTTTCTTAACATGATCGTATCCTCGATAAGACCGTTGAATTACCTAACTGTTTTTCTTGACATCCGTCTGGTTGATGCCGGTAAGCTCAACTTTGCCCTGTTTGGATCTCCCGAAGGTGAGGCGCAGCTGTTTAGGTTTCTTTTCGTACTGTACCGTGTAGATGTAGACCTGAAACTTGTCCGTCGGCCTGATTCCGTGAGTGACTTCCTTGGCATCCTTGAACGCGCCGGTCTCTTGCAACTGCCTGTTCCAGAGTTCCAAGAACTGCTGTTCGGTGCCGACCTGACGGAAGCCGGCGGAAGCCTCCCGATAGATGCTAGCGAATTCGGCGCCCTTGATATGAGCCAGCACCCGGGTCTTGGCGGCCGCAGATTCGGGTTCCTCTGGAGCCGGCGTCAGGGTGACAACTGCACCTTGCTGCGGCTTGGGTTGGGTCGGAACACTCTGGGCAGGCGCCTGAGCGGCATTGTCCTGTTTTTTACCGCACCCCGGAAGAGCCGGCAGCAGGAGCAAAAGGGAAATAGTGGCAATAGTACGGGTACGGTTCATTGATCTCTCCAAAAACGTTTAATATTGCCATTCGTTCAGGCTGGCACGGGTGCGAAAGGCACAGAATTTCATCATACAAACTACCAGAAATAAGCTCGCTCAGTCAACAGCTATGTCAGGACCATCCGTGGGACCCGGCCCCTCTCACTAAAAAAGGCCGGTGCTTTTGAGGGCACCGGCCAAATGGCAGTTGATTCAGTGGAGAGGGGCAGCACCCCTCTCCACATAGAAGTGAAGCTTAGTAGGTTACCGGACGCAGTACCTTTCTGAACGGAGCGGTACCTCCACCCTGGACGTTGTTGTGGTCATCGCAACCACCCCAGTTGTCCTGCATCTTGGTCGTCCCGTCGGGGCCTGCGGCAGCAGCCTGGATGCCAGCTGCAGCAGCACCTTTGTTCGCGTCGCCGTTGTAGCCAGTGACGACTTTGGGGGTAGCTGCGTTGTCGAGCGTGTAGCAGCCCATTGCCTTGGCCTGGAAGTCGTACTCGCCGGCGATCGGCTGAGCGGAAACCTGCTCCCAGTTAAGGTCGTGGCTGACGCCGCCGGTTACATACTGGTACGAACCGGTGATGACGTTGCCATTGCCCTTAGCAGGCAAGGTGTTGAGGTACGGCGGGATCTGCGCAGGCACGACTACACCATTGATCAAGGTAGTGGTGGCAGGTGATACGCCGGTCACGATGGTGCGCTTCGGCAGGGTGGTGAAGGTCTGACCAACAGTCAAGCCCGAGCCAGTGCCGTTCCTGTTGCCGGAGTAGGAGTTGTAGGAAGCCAGCGAGCCACCATCGAAACCGCCCTTGGTTCCCGGTACGTACAGCACGTTGCCGAGGCCCGGCATGAAGCGGACGTGCTTGGTGGTGTTGCCCATGCCGTCAACGTAGGTCTGATCCTTGGAACCGTGGATACCGCCGAAGATGTTGCCTGCGGAGTAGCCGGAGTTGTGGCAGTTAGCGCACTGGATGCGGAACACGTTGCTGTACTCGGTCGTGGTGCGCACCAGGTAGGTGGTAGCAGTCACTGCGGGCGTTGCGGGAGGACCAACCTGAGCGGACTGGACCTGCCTCATGTCGACAGAAAGGATGCGTGCTTCGCCGGTCATGTTGCCGAAACCGGTGTTGTAGGAGCCGTTGCAACGGGTGGTGTTAGCGTACTCACCGGCGTGGTTCAGGCCGTTGAGGCTGGTGCCGCTGCCGACAGAACCGTAGGTCTGGAAGGCGTGGCAGTTGTAGCATACCAGGTAGGGCTTGGAGCCGTAGCCCTGCGAGGTGTATGAGCCAGTTGCAGAGTTGGTGGTTTCAACGCCCTGGTGACGCTCGTTGGAACCGATGTTGTTGCGCAGCAGGTACTCGTTGGCGGAGCCGTGTGCGCCGATTGCGCCCTTGTTGTAACGGGAGATGCCGGTTTTGCCGCCGTTGACTGCAACTGCGTTTGCCCAGAAAGTTGCGGACATGTTGTTGAATGCTACGGAGCCGCGTGCTGCGAACTGGCCGACGGTGTGGCAGTCAGCGCAATGCAGGGTGGAGTCGTCGCCCAGAGTGGAACCGCCGTTACGGAGGCCGGTTTCAGCGGTGTTGGCGTTGGCAAGAGTTACGTATGCTGCTTCGAATTTACCTGCGTCGTAGATGGTGGAGCGAACGCCCGGCAGTTTAACGCCGCGGTCCGAACCGGTGCCTGCGCCGGAGTTGTTGGCGAAGGTTGCCGCTACAGCGCGGACACTGCCAACCCTGGTGCGGCCGGAGTACTTCTTGCCGGAAACAGCGTGGTGCGAGTTGTTGCCCATTGCGAACTGGCCAGTTGCGTCAACAACAGCCGGACGCTCAAGCTTGTCGTACTGGTTGGAGATGGTGTCGCCGAACGGGTTGCTGTGTGATGCAGTTTTGCCAGCGTAGTTGAGGTTATTGGTGTTGATGTAAGTCTGAATTGCTACGCTTCCTGCGGAGGTTGCACCAGCAGCACTGTGGCAGCTCATGCAGAAGTTGTCCAGTGTCGAGAAGTCCGGAGCTTCCGGATTCCAGACATGGTCGCTGTCGTCCTGTGCGTCGCGCAGGTGGATGGCGTTGTCGGACATATGCTTGGTGCCGTCGATGACGATTGCGCCATTGCTCACTTTGCCTTCGAGGTGGCAGGCAGCGCAATGTGCGTTGTTAAGGTTGGAACCGGTTACGTGGTGCGACCACCGACTGAATTCAGATACGATTTCACGGACGCCATTGTTGTCGTTAACGAAACCTTTGCCCGTGTGGCTGATGCCGCCTGATATGCCGTGGCAATCGATGCAGTTATCCAGCTTGGCGACGTTGGTCGGCTGAAGGGTTCCGACGGTGGAGCCGGTGTGGCACACTGCGCAAGAAGCGTCGGCGGTAATTCCGCTCGGCTGGATCTGGTGAGCATCACCCGTGCCGGTTGCAGAGTGGCAAGTGGTGCACGTAGGGGTGTCGGCAGTAATGACGTGCGGGATCGGATGTGCGCCATTGTGGCAGTAGGTGCAGAAGGTCGCGCCTTTGGGGAGCGTGCCGTTCACGTTGGCAATCTGCGTTACGAAGGTCTTCGGTTCAACATTAGTAGCGTTGACCGTGCCCGGGTGCGCGCCGTCAGCGGTGCCGGCATGGCAAGCCTGGCAGGCGGCGTGGGTGGAGCGGCTGTGGATCGAGGAGCTCCAGTTGCTGTAGATAGCGGTGCTCAGGCCGGACGTTTTGTGGCAGTTGGCGCACATGTTAGCCGCCACATCAGTAGCGGATGCACCAACGAAAATCCTCGCAGCAACCGGAGTGATGGTGCCATCTACGGTCAGGTTGAAGTAATAGATGCCTGCGACTGCCGGAGCATTGAAGTAAGGAGCACTGGTAGTCGCACCAGTCAGTACCACTGCTGCCAGATTGGTTGCATCAGGAATCCAGCTGTAGGTAGCAGCGAGGTCAGAGGACGAACCCGCGAGGGTTACCTTCTGGCCGAAAACTGCAGACTGGGTGGGGCCAGCGCTGGCGCTAACGGCAGAGAAGGTACCGACCATCGGGTTGTTGCCGGTGAGGGCAGCAAGCGTGGCTGCGGGAATGGTAACCGCGACGGCACCGTTCACCACGTTGTAGGAGCCGGTAACAGTCGAACCAGTCGGAATGCCGGAGATGCTGAGCACCTTACCACCAGCAACAGGGGTGAAGGTGTAGGTGAGGGAGCCCGTGGGAGCGCCGCAGGTGAAGGTAGCTGCCGCAGTCGGGCTGACGGAACCGCCGCCGTTAGCTGCAACCGAAGCCGACACGGTCAGGGGCTTGGCATAGAAGTATGCGACAGCCGACTGGGAAGCGCCGCCAGCGGAGGAAAAGAGCGTAGACGCGTTTGTCGTAGCCGTTCCGTTGATTGCCACCTTCTGGATGGCGTAGCAGCTGCTGGTCGGTGCGACCGCTACCGCGATTTTGGTCGCTGCAGAAGTGGTGTAGTTGTAGTAAACGGTTCCGCTTGCGAAATTGAGCGGGGTTCCGCCGCGAACGGTCATCTGGCCGCCCGTGGTGGCAACCTTGACGCCCAGTTTCCAAGTGGCTGCCTGTGACATCGCCGGAAGCGATACACATAGGATTGTTGCCAGTGCGAGTATTTTATTGCGCATCTATTGGTTCCTCCAAGAAAGTTATGTGTTGATCCGAACTGCAATCTTTGTGCGCCCCTCCGTGAAGGGGCGCCTCAACCATTATTTCACGTGGCAAGAGATGCAGAGTGCGGAGTCTTTCTCAGGTGCCCAGGTGAAGTAGTTCGGTGCAGTTGCGCCGTTAGTGGTGAAGGTGTTGACTGCGTTGTTGGTGTTGTGAACGTCGTGGCAGGAAGCGCAGGTCACGTAGCCACCGTACAGGGTGTCGGAGATTTTCTTGGTGGTGTACTTTACGCTGCCAGCAGGACGGAGGACGGTGTCGAACGTGGTCGGATCGGTAACGGTCTTGATGAAGAGGAAGTTCGGATCAGCCGGGTCAACGAGTTCTTTGGTCTGCCCAACGGTGTTACGTGCGTTGAAAGCATCGGCGTATTTGAAGCCGATCGGGTGCGTGCCGCCCAGGTCGGCCCAAGCGCGGCCGGAGGACTGCTGAACTACGTGGTTGCCGTTGCCGCCCGTTGCGGTACCGGTGGTGGAGTGGCCGTCAGCAGCGGTCAGGCCGTCGTGGCAGGAGAGGCAGAGACGGCTCGGTCCGACGGTCGGATCGGAAGCCAGCGACATGTTGGCCGGTGCGCTCCAGACGTAGGCGGTCAGGCTGCCGGCTGCTGAGTCGGGACGGTTCCACAGGGGTGCGTTGTCCAGCGGGTTAACCTGCGCGTTGTGCGGGGTATGGCAGTAGATGCACACACGGCCGAAGTCGTCGACTCTGTAGTAGCCGGGCTGTGCCCTGGTGATGTCATGCTTGGAGCCGAGAACACCCTGCTGGGGTGCGTTGCCGGCGTAAGCGGAGGTTGCACCAATGGCCAGAACTGCGAAAAGTACTGCGGCGGTCGTCTTCTTCATCTTGCTTTCTCCTTTTTTGTCCTGCTGTTTAGTTTGGTACTGCACTCAATTTGGTCCTGCACCCAACTACATTCCATAACATTTCGTCCTGCTGTACATATCCCATATAGCAATTCAGGTGCCAAAACCTAATTTGACTTGTTGAATTTAAAAAAGCTTTTACTTACAGTAACTTAGCAGTTAGCGAGGAAACCGGCACGCCGCTTCGCTCCGGATCCGTCCAGCCATACCGCGGAAAACCTTAGGTGATAACGCTAAGTGGCCGGGAAGCCCGCTCTGCGCTGCCGGGGCGCGCCTGGCTGCGGGGAAGCAGTCCTCCCGAGGTGGGGATTGCGCTGGGCGCCGGTTGGAAAGACGCGGCCCCAGCCCTGCCCGCCCGCCTTGCGGCGGTGCCCTGGCATTGGCTTAAGTGCTATAGCGTGTCGTACCGAAAGGGATCAGCCAGAAGGCAGGGGCTCCGCCGGAAGGCTGGGGGTCGGTCAGAAGGCTGGGGGTCGGTCAGAAGGCTGGGGGTCGGTCAGAAGGCTGGGGGTCGGTCAGAAGGCTGGGGGTCGGTCGGAAGGCTGGGGGTCGGTCGGAAGGCTGGGGGCGGTCGTGAAACCGCCCCCCCTTACGTTAACCATCCGACCTCGGCTCCCCCTCCCCTGGCGGGAGGGGGAGCCTTGACTTAACGGCAGTGCCCCCTGGGGGTCATTTCAGGGGTGGACGGCCCAGCATCCGCTTGGGAAACACGGATAGGGAAACCGGCTTGGCGGCACAGCCGTTATCCACAGGATATGAATGGGTATTGCAGGCGTTCGCCGTGTGACAGGAAACCATGCAGCTTCCCGACCCGCCCGCCGCCGGGGTGGAGGTCTGGTACACCGGATTGGGGACCTTGCCGCTCGGGCCATCGGAGGCGTAGTCCATGCTGAAATTGATCAGGTGCGCGTTGTTGGCCACCGTGCCTTTGGGCGCGCTCAGGTCCGATGGATTGAAGGGGACGCCATGCGGGTCGTGGCAGGCAAAGCAGGGTATGCCCCGCTGCTGCACGTGGCGCGCGTGCTCGTTGTCGCCGGTGCCCAGGGTGAACCCCGAACTTCCCCCCATGATGTAATTCAGGGAATGGCAGCGGTAGCAGAGATCGTACATGACGTCCGAATAGCCCTGGGGCGTCACCGGAAGGTCGTAGCGCGCGATCAGGATGTGCTCGTAGATGGAGGCGTGCGGTCCGTTGGGGCCGGTTCCACCCGCCTTGGTCCCCTGGTCGTTGCCGTGGCAGTCGCTGCAGTAGATCCGGTTCGTCGTCGACATCAGGGTGTTGACACCGGTGAAAAGCGAGGCGGCCCCCTTGGTGGTGGTGCGCTGGTTCACCACCGGATGCATGGACGGGTTGTTGCTGTCGAAGCAGCGCTGCAGGTCCGGCTCCGTGATGGCGCGCTTGATCCTTTGGTTGCTGACGCCCGCGAACCTCCAGGCGTTGCCGCCGGAGTGGCACTTGAAACAGATGTCGTATTCGTTGGTTGCGCTGACCCACTGGTTATCCTTGCGCACCCCCAGCAGCGGACCGTTCACGCTGGGCGGAGCGGCAAGCGGGCTGCCGGAGCCGTTGGAGCGGTGCGGGTTGTGGCAGTCCACGCACTCCACGTGATAGGCAATGGCGGGGAGCGACTCGTTCTCGTCATGGACCATATTGGTCGCTTCCACCGGATGCCGGTACACCTTGGTGAAGAGGGTGGCGATGTCCTTGGGGACCTTGTTGTGGCAGCTTTTGATGCAGTTGTCCTCTTCATTCACATAATCCAGCAGGCGCTGCGGCTTGGCGGCGTTGTGCGGGCTGTGGCAGTTGATGCAACCGGTGACCGTAACCGGGTTGCCGACGGACATCGGGCGCGAGGCCAGGAAGTGAGGCTGGCTGGCCGCCGACCATCCCGGATAGCTGTGGCAGGAGATGCAAAGGGGAGACCCTGGGCCGATGTTGCTCAGCACCAGAAAGTTGCCGTACTCATTGTCGTGGGGATCATGACAGGCCGTGCATTCCAGACTCCCGTTGCGGTCGAGCTTGACCGAGGGGGAAAGGGATTGGGGCGGCACCAGCGTGTTTTGTTTCTTGGTGGCCAGGGTTGTGTCGTAGACAAAGGATACCGGATGGTCGGCAGACAGATTCCTGGTGAGGTTGGCCGCACTGCCGCCTGCCAGCGCCGGAAGGTCGGTCACCAGGCTGCCGTTGAAACTGGACAGGGCAATGGTGCCGTCATGGCAGCTGAGGCAGACCCGGGACGAGCCGGTCGGGACCGGGGAGACGGAAGCCTGCAGCGTCGTGGAACCGTACGGGGTGTACCCGGCATTGCTGGGGAGTTCGTGGTTCCAAAGCGCGGTTCCCGGCTGGGCACCGTGGGGCGCGTGGCAGAAAATGCAGACGCGCTCTTCCTGCTGGGAGTGCAGACCGGTGGCGGGTCCCCGCGCGGAAAGGTTGTGGGGCGAACCGAGCACGCTCCCCTTGCCGAAAACGGACGCGCAGTTCCCCACCAGCAGGAGTCCCGCCAGAAATAGGGGTACCATGACCCGGCTGGTGCATCGTAGTGACCCGTTGATAACGGACATTTCTTACCTCGTCGAAGGCGCAGGCGCCGATCCGGTCCCGCCGCCCCCCTTTTCAGCACGTGTGGCCGACTGGTAGCGGAAGACCTGGATCCGCCGGTTGTAAGTATCTGCGACAAATATGAAATCGTTTTGATCGATGAACAGCCCCGACGGCATCCAGAATTTGCCGTCGGCCGTGCCGTTGCCACCGAAGTACAGCAGCAGGTTGCCGGAGTCGTCGAAAATCTGCACCAGGTCCATGAGCGCGTCGGCCACGTAGATGTGCCCCTCGCTGTCCAGCGCGAGCCCTTTGGGTTTTTCCAGGCTCCCCGGCTGATCTCCGGCGCTCCCGAACTGCCGGAGCAGTTCCCCTTTGGAGGAAAGTACCTTGATGCGGTAATTAAGCGGATCGGTGATGTAGATCCTTCCCAGGCGGTCGATGGCGATGTCGGTGGGCCGGTTGAACTGGTCCTGCGCATCCCCGAAGGCGCCGAAACGTTTTTTTTCGCGACCCTGGCGGTCTACGGCAACCACCTGGTTGCCCAGGGCGTCGACGATGTAAATGAGCCCGTCGAACTTGCTGTAGGCGATCCCGGTCGGCCTCAGAAAGGAGCCGCGCAGGAAGGGTTTCAAGGTTTTCTGTTCCAGGTCGTAGACGTAGACGGTGGCCGCGCCCGAGTCGGTGATATAGAGCAGACCCTCCTCGTCTTCGGTGACTCCGATGGGGGTGACAAAGCGCTTGCCGGGCTCCCTGCCGATGGCGTGATAGCGGCCGGCCTTGACATCCATGCAGTGCACCACCCCGGCACCGGGGTCCGCGACGATCAGGCGTTCCCCCGCATCGAACAGCACGCCGTGGGGCCGTACGATCTGCTCTTTGCCGGTCCCCGTCAGCAGTTCGAGCACCCGCTTCCAGCCGCCCGTGGCGATACCGAGGTCACGGTAATCGGCGATGGACTTGACCCAGACGATCCTCTCGACCACCGGGTGCGGGGGCCATTGCAGTTCGAGGGCCGGTTTGGTGGCGTACAGGGAGGCCGGAGCCGAGCAGGCGGACAGCAGCGAGCACACCCCGAACAGCACCCAGAGCCTCCAGGGCCGCCGCGTCGTTTCCGGTCGGGACGCTCCCACTAGAAGTACCTCACCAGGCTCACATGAGCGGAATTATCCATGGTAGTATCGTTCCCCCTGATACGGTAGGTCGTCTGCCCGGTGAGCCGCAGGGCCAGGTTGTTGATTTGGGCGGTGAAGGTCCCATTGAGGTAAAAGTAGTCGCTGGGCTGGGTACCGCCCCGCGACCCGGAGTAGTTTGTCGCAATCACCCCGCGCCCCAGGGCGAAAAGACGGGTGTAGGTGGCTGCGACGCTGAAGGTTTTCTGCGCATACGCGCCCAGGGACCCCGAGGCCCCGTTCTGAGTATAGCGCGCCTTGGCCACAAAGTTGAGCAGGGCATCGGACAGGGCCAATTTGTAGAGACCTGAGAGGTCCGCGTAATCGTACACGGTGGGCCCCGCGGCGAAATCACCGACCTCCAGGCCGTAGCTGTAGGCATCCATGGTGGCCTGAAAGCGGCCCATGGCGTTGCGGGTCGAGTACAGGCCCGTCTGGCTTTCTCCGGAGAGCTGGGTGACGGTGCTCTGGGAAAAGAGCCCGCTGATGCCGTATTTACCGTCCAGCAGGGTGAGCGTCGAGTTGAGAGCCGTCGTCCGGGTGGAATAGCTGATACTGGGGTCCAGGGTCAGGGTGTAGGTAATGTACAGCGTGATGCCGGGAGCGATGGTTCCGGTGCTGACAATGGTTATGGTCCGGGCCTGCGGCTCCACCGTATAGTCGCGTCCCTCCAGGTAGGTTATGTCCGGATTCTTGCTGACGACGCTAACCACGTGGCTCAGCACCCCCGAAGAGCCGAAGGAGAGCGGGTTTCTGTCGGCGTCTACCGTCTTTTGCTGGTCGCGGACATCCAGGGACGAGGAGGCGAGGTTGCGGCTGATCTGCTCGTAGTTCTGCACGGCGCCGGCGTACAGGCTGTTGCCGGGGGTGAGCTTCTTGCGGTATTGCAGCGAGACCCCTCCGGCATAACGGTCCTCTTTCCCGCTCAGGTAATTGTTAACGCTGGCACCCCCGGTGAGCGAGGTCGTGAGGCTTTCGAAGAGCTGGTGCTGCAGCGACGTGTTGATTGAGGTGGTGGTGCTGGTTTGCTTGTCCCCGGAAAAATCGGTGGTCTCCAGATCGTGGAACTGCAGTTCGGTATCGGAAGACAGGGCTTTGCCCAAGGCGGCGTGATATCTCTCCGCCAGGTCGACGCTCGACTGCGGCACGCCGCTTGCCGACTGGCTTTGCCACTGCAGCGACGAGGTGAGCATCTTGATGCGGACCTCGTCGAAGGTGGCGGTGTTGATCAAGCCCGCCTGGTACAAAGCGGTAGTTTCCCCGGACCCGCTCAGCAGGGAGTAGGAAGCATTGACGGAGGTCGCCAGGAAGCCGCGGTACGCGTGGGTTCCGGCAAAGCTGAGCGTTTCGGTTTTGCTGCTGCCGGACACGCTGGTTCCGGAAGCATCCAGCACCGTGTTCTGGTAGCCGAAGATCATTTGCACCGGTTTCCCCTGGAAGGAGAACTGCCCGCCGTTGGAGACGGTGGTCGCGGTATAGGTCGGCGTGAAGGGACTCGATACCGTACTGGTCGTGTAGGAACTGTTGAACGATACCGGGTGCCAGCTCCCGGTCAGCGCTGTGCCGGTGAGGGAATACTGGTAGTTGAGTTTTTTCACGTCGGTCGACTGGGTGTTGATGCTTCCCAGGGTCTGTTCGAGCCCCAGGCTGCCGGCAAGATTGAACTGGAGCAGCAGGGGCTCTATCAGGGCGCAGGTGGTGCTGATGTTGTAGGCTTCGTGGAAATCATGAGTGGTGGTTTTGTTGCCGATTGATTGTGAATGCGTGAAGTCATAGTCCAGGGACGCCCAGTGTGAGAAGTCCTGAATCAGGAGAAGACCCCTTTTTTCCTCCAGTTCGTACTTATCGGCCCACCCGGTTTGTGCCGAGAGGGCGAGGCAGAGCAGGCATATGATAATCGTCCTGTAGGCCATAGGGCGGCTAATCAAGGAAATACGGCGAACTGCCGCCGTGGGGGTTGTGGCAGTTCACGCAGACCATCCCCTTTTCCTTCACCTTGGCGTGGAGCGCGCCTGCCATGCGCGGCTCCCGATGGCAGCGGTCGCAAATCTCCCCGGCCGGCAGCTTGAGCAGCTTGGGGTTGGGAGAGTTGTGGGGCAAGTGGCATTCCAGGCAGGCGCCGACCGCCGCCGGCCCGTGGTGGTACTTTCCTTTCATGAAGTCCTTGTGGCAAACGGCGCACAGGTCCTTGAGAGGCACCACGAAACCGGAGTCGGTGTCCTTGTTGTGGCAGTTGTTGCATTTTTTCTGGCCGTAGGGCGGATGCACCGATTCGCCGACCTGCTGCGCGACCTGCTTGGTCTTCTGGGCCGCCATGCGCTCCTCCGCGACAGCCTGCTCATGGTACTCCTTGCAGTACTGGTCCGCAGGGGGCATGCTTGGCACTCCATCGAATATGGTTGTAGTAACCTTGTGCACGGTCAGGGGGTCACACCCTGCCGACAGGACAATTACCACAGCAAGCATGCAAAAAACTGCGCATCTTTTGAGCATCTGCAACCGGTTCCTTATGGTGAAGGCGAAAGCTTACTTGGGAGCTGCCGTCGATTTGGCAGCTGCCTTCTCCGCCGCCTTTTTACGCCTCGCCGCCTCGGCGGGATCGGGTTTCCACCCCTCCATCCGTCCCAGCCCGTAGACGGAAATTCTCGGGGTATTGAACTCCTGCCCCAATTGGTTTACCACGTAGATCAGGGTCTCCACCTTGAATCCCGGCGCGGCGAACTGCTGGTAGATGTCCAGGTTTTCGTTGCTTACCGCAATCCCCGCGGGGAGGTTGAGCGAGCCTGCCTCCAGACCGGGCTGCCCGAAAAAGGTGAGCAGCCGCATGCTGCTGTCGAACATCTGGACCATGCTGAAGGCCGCGTCTACCACGTAGATCTGCCCGTCTTTGTCGACGGCGAGCCCTTTGGGGCGGGAGAAATTGCCGACCCGGTCCCCGAGCCCTCCCAGGCTCCCCAGGAAGTTGCCGTCCCGGTCGTACTTCATGACCTTGTTGTTGCCGGTGTTGGTGGCGTAAAGATAGCCCTTGTCGTCAACGGTCAGGTTGGTGGGAAGCACCAGGCTCTGTCCCTGTTTGTCGATCTTGCCGAGGCTCCCAACTTGCTCACCCGTCTTGATGTCCAGCACCCTGATCACGCCGGTACCGGAATCGAGCAGGTACAGGGTGTCGTCGCTGACGGCAACGGCGACGATCTTGGTGGGAGGGGGAAACTCCTGCCCGATGGTCTTCAGGAAACGGCCGTCGGGACCGAAGACCACGACCTCGTTGCGCCCGGTGTCCACCACGTAGATGTTGCCTTCCTTGTCGACGTCCACGTTGACGGGGGCCTTCAGTTTGCCGCGGGCATCCTGCATCCCCTTGGGGGATTCGAAGACCCCCTTCACCGGGTCGATGACGACCACCTCTGCGTTGCCGATTTCGGCGAGGTAGAGTTTCTTGTTTTTGGCGGCGATCCCGTAGGATTTGCCCAGTTTTCTGATACGGGTGGAAGCGTCGCTGCCGGTTAAGATCAGGGAAAAGCTGTCCTGAGACTTCTTGTCGCCCAGGTCCTTTGAGGTGTTGATGCCGGTCAGATACTGGATGCGCGGCTCGTCGGGGGGTGTCGGCCAGAATACCGGCCCTGTTTTTACGGCTTTTGCGGCGCAGCCGGAACCGAACAGGGCGCAGCAAAGGATGAGGGTCAGCGTCTTCAGTAGCTTTGTTGTCATCGGGATGTCTCGTTTTTCCATGTGTGAAAGCTCCTTCTGGTTCACTGGTACAAACTGCGGTTACCTGGCGAAAGCTCCATCTAGGTTCACTGGTACAAACTGCGGCCATCTTGCTAAGTACTGCCCGCGATGCGAGAAACGGTCTCCTGTCCGACCCTACCGGTAGACCTGAGGGGTAACCCGGTCATACTTGAAGGCCTTGTGACACCCGGGGGCGCATCCTCCCCCGTTATCGCTCACCTTGAAATTGAGCGGAATCTTCCATTCCCCGAACGGGGCGCCTTCCTTGCGCAGCAGACGCACCTCGTCGCTGGCGTGCGGTTCGTGGCAGATCCGGCAGCTGCGGCTCTTGCGGTTCACGACGTGCACGTAGTGTAGGTTGCGCTTGCCGTTTCGGAACTTGGTGTAGAGCGAGGTTTCCTCGAAACGCAGCATGTTCTTGTCGTGACAGGTGAGGCAGGCGTTGTACATCCCTTCCACGTAAGGCCCGTACAATTGGGCGGGATAGTTGCCCGGCAGCATCCGGAAAAAGTCGGAGCCGTGCGGGTCGTGACACGCCTTGCAGCTCCCCTTCTGGATCGGGCCGTGCAGGTACTTCTTCCCCTCGATCTGCGTCTTGATGTTTTTCAAAGTGCCGAGGTTGTCCTTGCCGTGGCAGTTGAGGCAAATGGTCATCTCGTCGGCGGAGAGCAGCGCCTTGGCCTTGGAGTAGTGCCCGGAGTGGCAGTTGGTGCACCCCCCCTCCTGGGTCAGCGGCTTGTGCGGGAACTTCACCCCGGTCAGCTTCTTGCCGATGTCCTTGTGGCACTCGACGCAGAGGTCCGGCATCTTCTTCCTGAGGAACATGAGGGCGGACGAGCCGTGCGGGTTGTGGCAGACGGTGCAGGGCTCGTTCTTCACCGGCGGGTGTACGAAGGCGGCCGCCTGCAGGGTGGCGGCGAAGTCCGCGTGGCACCCGAGGCAGAGGTTCTTGATGGGCCCCTTGAGCAGAAGCTTGTCGTTGGACTCGTGCGGGTCGTGGCAGGCGTTGCAGGAGCCGACCGCCGCGGGTCCGTGCATGTATTTCTGCTTGAACGGCTCGCCGTCATGGCAGCCGAGGCAGAGCGGGGTCCGATCCTCCCCGGCTTCCAGCAGGAAGCGCTCGTTGCTGCCGTGCGGCTTATGGCAGGAGACGCAGTCGCCATCCTTGACCGGCTGGTGCTGGAAGGGCTTGGCCCCCATCCCATCGTGGCATTTGGTGCAAAGCGCCCCCCCCTTTTCCGCCAGGGCGAATCCCTTCACCCCCTTGACCGGGTGCTCCTTGGAGAGCGGGGTGTGGCAGGAAGAGCAATCGCCCTCCTTCACCGGGGCATGCGGGTACGTGGTTGCCGCAATGCCGGAGTGGCACGCCGTGGTGACGCACGTAGCCCCCAGGACCGGGCTGCAGCAAAGAAGGGTCAACCCTGCAAGCGCTGATGACACAAGAGACCGCATTTTCATGGATGACGTCCTATCCGGATAACAATGGGATGCTGGGTATTTAGACTGCCGCGGAGTCGGCTCTGCAGGATGGCCGGCGGTGCGAAAAAGGGTCGCGCCGATCCGGTTAGAGCTGCAAAATTCGGGCGCCTGGCGCGGCCCACGGCCGTTGGTTTTTCCGCCGCGCCAGGCTTATGTGGAAAAATGGGGCCGCGATTCCGCCATTGCACTGACCCGACGCGGCTGCAGCGACGGACCAGGGTGGCGCACGCTCCCCTGAAGCACGAGTTTGCCGTCAACAATGAGAAGACAAGCCAAATGCTCATAACGTTTAGCAGATTCGGGAAAACTTTTCAATATGAAATGAGCAGCCTCAGACCGTGTGCCGGGCCACAGCAGCGGAACAGTGTCAACAGGTTACGAGGACTTTATGTGCGGGAACCAATCTCTAATGACAGACTCGGCGTTTTCGCTCTGTCAATGGGTGGTGCCACGGGATACAGTCCGGGTGCGGAAGTGTTCCTGCAGAGCGCAGGCCTGGAACTATGGACGGGAGTGACTGATCAGGCGAGCTAGTGGAGCGTCCCGGCATCGGGGAACCAGCTAAACACGCCTCAATTACTTTTTGTTGAGACCGAAAAAATTGGAAATGCACCGCGGCGCGCCCCGGCGGCACCCATTCCGGGCAGGGAACCCTGCCCCGGGGGCTATGCCTCGGGATAATCGGAAAGTGCCAGGAAGGTCTCCTTCAGCTCGAAACCGAAGATGGCGAACATCCTTTCGGCGAGCCGCGAGGTCAGCACGGGCGGGAAAAGCGGCACGGCGAGCCGGTAGATCAGGTCCAGCAGGCCGTCGTGAGGGTTCTCCTCCAGGAAGAGCGCGCCGTACTGCAGCACCGGCGCGAAGAGCAGGGCCTCCTCCATGACGGCGTCGTCCTCGCTGAAATAGGGGAGGATCATCTCCAGCGAGAAGCAGAGGCCGGAGCCGCCCGCGTCCTCGGCGATGCAAAGCAGCACCTCGTCCTGGGGTGAGCCGAACTCCAGGGCCTCGGGGGAAAGGTCGCCGGCGGGGAGCACCATGACCTTGCCGTGCACCGGATCTATGCCGTAGGGGGCACCCCTCCCCTGCAGGAAGCGCTCCAGACCCTGGTACCCCTTGGTCTGCAGCCTCCCCATGCCGCGGTAGAAGGCAGGCCGGAAGTCGTCCCGGTTGGCGATCAGCTCCTCCAGCGGGATGAATTCCTGCTCGCCGCCCGCAGGGCGTGCGCTCCTGATTTCGGTATTGTTTACCACCAGTTTGAGGTGCGACATCTTGCGCTCGTCCTTGTCCTTTTTCATCGCCCCTGCCACCCCCCGTGCGCGTACTGATTTAATTAATACACCTCAGGGGAGACGGGTGTCAAGAAATCCCTCGGCCCGGCGTCACTCCGTGCCGACCACCAGGCCGTCCTTGAGATGGATGGTGCGATCCGAGTAGTCGCAGTTTTCCGGGTTGTGGGTCACCATGACGACGGTCTGGCCGGCGTCGTTCAGGGCGCGGAACAGGTTCATCATTTCCAGGCTGGTCTTGGAGTCGAGGTTGCCGGTCGGCTCGTCGGCGAAGAGGATGTCCGGGCGGTTCACGATGGCGCGTGCGATGGCGACCCGTTCCTGTTCGCCGCCGGAGAGCGCGTTGGGGAGCCGGTCCGCCTTGCCGGCGAGGCCTACCCGGGAAAGGGCGTCCCCCGCGGCGGCGCGCTGGTCTTTCCCCTTCATGGGGGAGATGGCGAGCGGCAGCATGACGTTTTCCAGGGCGGTCAGGTAGGGGATCAGGTTGAAGGACTGGAACACGAAACCGAGCTTAGCGCTGCGGAAGTCCGCGAGTTTTTCCCCCGCCAGGGCATAGAGGTCGATCCCCGCCATCTGCACCAAACCCCGCGTGGGGTGGTTCAGGCCGCCCAGTACCGAAAGGAGCGTGCTCTTGCCCGACCCCGACTGTCCCATGATGGTGATGAACTCGCCCGCCTCGATGCTGATATCGACCCCGCGCAGCGCCTCGACCGTTTCGTCGCCGCACTGGTAGTTCTTGGCGAGATCCCGCACTTCAATTAGCGACATAGTTTTTCCCTTTCGTTAATCAGACCGATCAGACCGATCCGGCCGATCTCCCGCATTGCTTGGTGCTAGAGCGCCCGGAGCGCCTCGGTGGGGTCCATCTTGCTGGCGTGCAGGGCCGGGTAGAGGCTCGCTGCCAGGGCGAGCCCGAGCGAGAGCCCGAACGAGCCGAAGGCGACCAGGCCGTCCCAGACCAGGGCCACCTGCTTCCCCTCGGCCATGAACGGCAGCGCGAGCCGGGCGCCCCCCATCCCGGCGCCGTAGCCGAGCAGCCCGGCCAAAAGGCCCACCACGGCCGCCTCCAAAAGGATGATGCGCATGATGTGGCTCCTTCTGAAGCCGATGGCCCGGAACACCCCGATCTCCGTGGTCCGCTCGTTGACGCTCCCCATCATGGTGACGAAGACGATCAGCGAGCCGATGAAGACCACGACGCCGGCCATGGCGTAGGAGAAGCGGCGGAACTGGTCCAGCGCCTTCAGCCTCCCCTCCACGACCTGCTGGATGGCGCTCACCTTGGCGTCGGGGAGCTTTTCGGCGATCTGCAGCACCATGTCGCCGATCGGGCAGCCGGAGCAAAGCGCGGCCACCTCCACCAGGTTGATGCGCCCCTCCTTGTGGAGGATTCTCTGGGCCACTTTCAGCTGGGCGAAGACCAGGGAGTCGTCCTGGGAGCCGGTCTGCTCCAGGACCCCGGTGACCTTGAAGCGCTCCCCCTTGATCTCCAGGGGGTCGCCGGTCATGACGTTCAGCACCCGGGCCGCCTCGCTTCCCAGCAGCAGTTCGTTGGCCGCCTTGGGGGCTTCGCCGAAAAGCTTCCACCACTGTTTGAGCTTAAGCTCCTTGTCGAACTGCACCCCGATCAGCAGGACCTGGTGGCCCGCCACCGTCACCCCGCCCAGCACCTTGGGGGCGACGGCCGAGATGTTCTTGTTGTTCTTGATGCTGGAGATGCGCGAGAGGTCCGACTCCAGAATCTCCTTCTGGTCGAAGGTGACCCCACCCAGGCTGATGCCGCCGTAGTTCATGGCGAGGCCGTTTTGCTGCGGGGTGATCAGGATGTTGGCCCCGAACTCGTCCATCTTGCGCTCTATGTCGCCGGACATGGACTTGGTCAGCGTGACCAGCGTCACGATGGTGGCGATACCCACGGTGAGCCCGACCGTCAGAAAGGCCATCTTGGCCTTGCGGCGCCGCAGGTTGTTGAAGGAGATGTTGTGCAGTTTCATGGGTGGCCTTTTCGGGGTTGTTGCCTCATGGGTCATCGGTCCGATCCGTCCGATCAGGCGGCCGATCGGCCAGTGCCGCGCCAACCGGCTCCCAGCTTAGAAGAACCGGGCGCCGCTCTTGAGGTCGGCCACGCTGATGCTGACGCTTTTACCATCGACCTTCGCCGGCAGATGCGAGGGGTTGCAACCGCCACCCGAGGCCGCGCCGATCCGCGAGATGGCGAACTTCTGGTTGCAGTTCTTGCACTGCATCTGGTCGCCCGCCTGCACGTACCCCTTTTTCTCCTTGAAGCAGACGTCGCAGGCGTCAAAGGCAGTGTGGATCACGCCGTCATGCCCCTTCACGATGAAAAAGTTGAGATCCTTAGCGCCGTCCGCCAGCTGGAAGTAATGGGCCGACCCGTCGCTTACCTTGGCCACCGGGATGGAAACGACCCCGTTCACCGGACTCACCTTCTCGTACTTCCCCAAGCCGGGGATGTTGAAGGCGAGTGCCGCAGTCACTCCGGCAAGTAGCGCCAGACAGATGATCACCCCATACTTCACGCCATTTTTACGGTCTTTTCCCATTTCCAAGCTCCTCTTACCCTGTTATTTGCCGCCGCAATCCTTGCTGCCGCAGCAGCCTGAACCGGCCGACTCTTTGCCGATATCCCTGCCTGCCATCTTCTTGAACTGCTCCGGCGTAAGCACCGTCTGCACCCGGCTCGCGAAACCGGTCGCCGCGACCCTCTGGGCCAGCCGCTCGGGCGCCACCAGCTTGGAGTCATACCCTGCGACCACCAAGCCCCCCTCCAGGTCCACCTCGGTGGCGGCCACTCCGCGCTCGTTCTGCAGGGCCTTGGTGACCTTGGCGGCGCAGGCGCCGCAGGTCATCCCCGAGGTCTTCAAAACAACCACGGCGTCCGCGGTAGCGCCGACCCGGACGTAAAAGGCGCACACGCCCAAGATGACCACAACGGCCAGCACCAGGCAGATATTGAACGCTTTGTTTTTCATGACCACACCTCGGGTTGCCCAGCGCTACTCAGCACCGGTCCTCATGACAGTCTACAAGGAGCATGCCAGGGACTCAAATGGCGGCTAAGCGCATGATATTACTTTCCGGCCGATATAGGCCAGCAGAAAACGTGGCACCGCAAGTGAAGAATATCCTCCAGCGCTGCGTGGAATTTTCCACTATGTACACTGCCAGGAGGAGCCAGCGAAGACTGGAGGAGGGGCGTGGGAGTGCATCCATGCATGAGAGCGTCGCATGATGTGGTACAAGAGGGCATCTTTAGGTGAGGTCGCCTTATGATCTGGCAAAAGTTGGTATCTTTAGGTTTGGTCGTCGTATTATCTGGCAAAAGAGGACATCTTTAGATTTGGTCGTCGTATAATCTGGCAAAAGAGGACATCTTTAGGTTTGGTCGTCGTATAATCTGACAAAAGAGGGCATCTTTAGGTTTTGTCGTCGTATAATCTGACAAAAGAGGGCATCTTTACGTTTGGTCGTCGTATAATCTGGCAAAAGAGGGCATCTTTACGTTTGGTCGTCGTATGATCTGATAAAGAGGTCATCTCGGCGTGAGGTCGTCGTATGTTGTCGTTTTACCGCCTCCCCCCGGCCCTCCCACCGAGGGCAAAGGGGAGGCAGTAAAAGTGGCGATCTACTTGACCGTGTACCAGAACTTGGCGGTGTGCGGCTTGCCGTCCTTCAGCAGGAACTTCGACATGACGCCGTATTTCCCTTTCTTGGACAGGTCGAAGAAGGCGCCGAACTCGCCGTGCATCGCCATCAGCTCCTTGGTCTGCTCGGTTTTATCGGGTGCCATGACCTTCACTTTCGCCTCTCCTTCGGTGAGCGCCTTGCCGCTCTTGGCGTCCTTGAAGGTCACCGCGATGTAGTAGGTCTCGCCCTTTTCCATGGGCATTTCCATCTTCATCGCCTTCATGGCTTCCTTGGCACCCTGGATCTTGAAGCTGACCTTGATCCCCTCAGTCACCTCTTCGTGGGCGACGCCGGCCGCGTGAGCGCCGTGTTCCATTCCCATGTCCATGCCGCTGTGATCCATCGCGGCCGACGCCAGCATGGGTACCGCAAATGCAAAGGTTGCCGCCGCCAGAATCATTGCCAATCTTTTCATGTCCGTCTCCTTTTTAAAAATCGGTTGAGTCGTTGAGTAGGTACGTCGTTGAGTTGCCAATTGCCCATCGTCCCCTGCCCCGTCAGTGCTTCATCCCCGAGTATTTCAGTTTGCCTTTTTTCAGGTCGCGTACCTTCATCAGGACGAAGATCACCGGCGTCATGATCAGCACGTGCACCGCTGAGGAGATCATGCCGCCGATCATCGGTGCGGCGATCGGTTTCATGACGTCCGCTCCGGTCCCGGTGGACCACATGATCGGCACCAGGCCGAGGAGCGCCACGGCGACGGTCATGAGCTTGGGACGCAGCCTCAGCACGGCCCCCTCATAGGTGGCGTCGTAGATGTCCTGCTCGGTGCAGGGGCCGTTTATCAGCTTCTTGTCCAGCGCCTCGTGCAGGTAGATGACCATGACCACGCCGGTCTCCACCGCGATCCCGTACAGGGCGATGAAGCCGACCCAGACCGCGACCGACATGTTGTAGCCCAGGGCCTTCACCAGGTAGACCCCGCCCACCAGCGCGAAGGGGACCGAGAGCATCACCATGCTCGCCTCCAGGGCCGAGTGGAAGGTGAAGTAGAGCAGGATGAAGATGATCAGGATGCCGGCCGGCACCAGGAGCTGCAGCCGTGCCTTGGCGCGCACCTGGTTCTCCCACTGTCCGCTCCAGGCGACGTAGTAGCCCGGCGGAAGCTTCAGCTGCTTCTCCAGCACCTGTCGCGCGTCCTCCACGAAGCCGCCCATGTCGCGGCCGCGCACGTTCAGAAAGACGATGGAGCGCAAGAGCCCCCCCTCGGAGTTGATCTCCGGGGCACCCGTGGAGACCTTGAGCTTCGCCACCAGGGAGAGCGGCACCTGGGCGCCGTTGGTCCCGGCGATCAGAATGCGCTCGATGGCAGGGATGTTGTCGCGGTATTCCCTCATGTAGCGCAGCCGGATCGGGAAGCGGTTCCTGCCGTCCACGGAGGTGGAGAGCGAGGAGCCCCCGAGCGCGGTCTCGATGACGTCCTGGATGTCGGCGACCCGCACGCCGTAGCGCGCAGCGGCCTCCCGGTTTATGTCGATGTCCAGGTAGTTGCCGCCGGTGACCCGCTCGGCGACCACGTCGGCGGAGCCTTTGACCCCTTTCAGGATCCCCTCGGCCTGCACGGCGAGGTCCTTCAGCACGTTCAGGTCGCTTCCGAAGATCTTCACGCCGAGGTCGGTGCGCACCCCGGTGGAAAGCATGTTGATCCGGTTGATGATGGGCTGGGTCCAGCCGTTACGCACCCCGATCTGCTGCAGCTTCGCGTCCAGTTCGGAGACGATGTCCTCCTTGGTGACCCCCGCGCGCCACTTGTCCTTGGGCTTCAGGATGATGATCGACTCGAACATGGAGACCGGCGCCGGGTCCGTGGAGGTCTCGGCGCGCCCCACCTTGCCGAGCACCTGCTCCACCTCCGGCTGGCTCTTGATGATGGCGTCCTGCACCGTGATGAGCCTTTTGGCCTCGTTGATGGAGACGTTGGGGAGCGTCACCGGCATGTAGAGCAGGCTCCCCTCGTCCAAGGGGGGCATGAACTCGCTGCCGATGCTCATGAACATGGGAATGGCGATCCCCAGGGCGATCAGGTTCAGCAGGATGGTGACCTTCTTCCACTTGAGCACCCATTTGATGATCGGCGAGTAGATCGCGATGAAGAAGCGCGACACCGGGTTGGAACTCTCCGGCGGCATCTTCCCCTTCATGAGGTAGAACATGAGCACCGGCACCAGGGTGATGGCGATGAAGGCGCTTCCCATCATGGAGAAGGTCTTGGTGAAGGCGAGCGGGTGGAACAGCTTCCCCTCCTGCCCTTCCAGCATGAACACCGGCACGAAGGAGAGGATGATGATGGCGAGCGAGAAGAAGATGGCGCGCCCCACCTGCTTCGCGCTCATGATGATGACGTCGAGCCGCCTCTCCTGGCGATCCTCGGGGGTCATTTCGGAGAGGTGCCGGTAGCAGTTCTCCACCATGATGACGCCGGCGTCCACCAGCACGCCGATGGCGATGGCGATCCCCCCGAGGCTCATGATGTTGGAGGAGACCCCCATGAGCTTCATGGCGATGAAGGAGCAGAGCACCGCGATCGGCAGAGTGAGCACGATGACCAGGGCGCTTTGGAAGTGGAGCAGGAAGATCAGTATCACCAGCGACACCACGATCGATTCCTCGGTGAGCGAGTGCTTCAGGGTTTCGATGGCGCGCTCGATCAGGTCGCTTCGGTCATAGGAGACCTTGATGCTGACGCCGGGGGGGAGTCCTTTTTCCAGCGAGACGATCTTCTCCTTGACCCGGTCGATGACGTCCTTGGCGTTCTCGCCGTAGCGCATGACCACGATGCCGCCGACCGCCTCCCCCTCGCCGTTCTTGTCCAGCAGCCCGCGCCGGATGGCGCCGCCCATCTGCACCGTCCCCAGGTTCTTCACGTAGACCGGGGTGCCGCGCAGGTCCGCGCCCACCACGATGTCCTCCAGGTCCTTCTGGGACTTGATGTACCCCTTGCCGCGGATCAGGAACTCGGCGTCCGCCTGCTCCAGGAGCCTCCCTCCCACGTCGTTGTTGGAGCGCTTCACCGCGTCCATGACGTCGCCGACCTTCATGTTGTAGGCGAAAAGCCGGTTCGGGTCGAGGTCGATCTGGTATTCCCGGACGAAGCCGCCGACCGAGGCGACCTCGGCGACGCCGGGGACCGTGTTCAGCTGGTAGCGCACGAACCAGTCCTGCAGCGTCCGCAGTTGCTCCAGGTCGTACCCTTTCCCTTCGATGGTGTACCAGAAGACGTGGCCGACGCCCGTGCCGTCCGGTCCCAGGGTCGGCACCACGCCCGGCGGCAGCAGGCTTGCCGCGTAGTTGAGGCGTTCCAGCACGCGGGTGCGGGCCCAGTAGATGTCCGCCTTGTCCTCGAATATCACGTAGATCATGGAGAAGCCGAAGGCCGAGGAGGCGCGCACCGCGCGCACCATCGGCAGCCCCTGCAGGTTCACCGCCAGCGGGTAGGTCACCTGGTCTTCCACCACCTGCGGCGAGCGGCCGGGGTAGTCCGTGAAGACGATGACCTGGTTGTCCGACAGGTCGGGGATGGCGTCGACCGGAGTATGGTAGACCGCCCACACCCCCCAGGTGATCAGCAGGGCGAAGGACATCAGGACGATGACCCGGTTCCTGGCGGAGTATTCGATGATTTTCTCGATCATGTATAAAATCCTTGGGGGCTAGGGACTAGGGGCTGGGGGCTAGCAACAGCCCTTCCCCGGCCACATACCCTCTACCTTTTGCCCGCGATGCTTTCTCATTTTGGGGGGCTAGGGACTAGGGGCTGGAGGCTGGCAACAGCCCTTCCCCGGCCACATACCTTCTACCTTTTGCCCGCGTCTGGGGGGGCTTGGGACTAGGGGCTGGGGGCTAGCAACAGCTACACGCGGGGCTAACTAGTCCCTAGTCCCTAGCCCCTAGTCCCTAACCCCCATCCCCTAGTCCCTAGCCCCTAGTCCCTAACCCCCAGCCCCTAGCCCCTAGCCCCTAGCCCCCAGCCCCTGCTTTCCCTACATCTTCATGTCGCCCATATCCAGCGGGCCGCCCTTCTTGGCCGGTGCCGCCGGTGCCGCCGGGGCCGCGCCCTTCTTGTCATCCATCTTCATCCCCGGCATCCCCTCGTGGGCGCCGCCGCCCCCCTTCAGCTGAGACTCCGAGTCGATCAGGTAACCGCCGGTCGCGGCGACCTTCTCACCGGAGGAAAGACCCGAGATGATCTGCACGTTGTCCCCCACCCGGGCGCCAACCTGCACGTCGCGCGGCTCGAACATGCCGGCCTCAACCTCCACCCAGACGATCTGGCGCTTGCCGGTGTCCATGACCGCGGAGGCGGGCACCGCAAGGGTAGGCCCCAGCGGAGACTTGATCAGGGCGTTAACGAACATGTCCGGCTTCAGCTTGAGCCCCGGGTTCGCCAACTGGACGCGCACCTTGACGGTCCGGGTCTTCGGGTCGAGGAAGGGGTAGATGAAGGAGACCCGCCCGTTGAAGGGTTTCCCCGGATAGGACTGGGAGGTGATGGAGACCGCCTGCCCGAGCTTTACGAAGGGGAACTCGTTTTCGTAGACCTCCACCTCGACCCAGACGCTGGAAAGGTCGGCGATGGCGAAGAGCGGGTCGCCCAGGTTCACGTACTGCCCCTCCTGGACGAGCTTCTCTATGACGACCCCGGAGAGCGGCGTGTAGATGGGAATCCGGATGTTCGGCTCGCCACCCTTTTCCAGGGCCGCTATCTGCGCGTCCTTCACGCCCATGAGCTTCAGGCGCTGCCGGGCCGAGCCCACCAGCCCCTCGCCGCCCTGGGCGATGGACTGGATGGTGGAATTTTTAAACTGCTCGCGGCTCTTCAGGGCCAGCAGGAACTCCTGCTGCGCCGAGACCAGGTCCGGGGAATAGACCTCCGCCACCGGTTTTCCCTTGGAAACATAGGACCCGACCGTGTTGACATTGAGCTTGTCGATGCGCCCGGCGACCCAGGCGGTCACCTTGGCCTGGCGGGCCTGGTCGAACTGGACGATCCCCGTGGCGGCGATCTCCTTGGAGAACGGCTGCTTGGCGACCGTCACCGTGGCGACGTTCGCCATGACCCGCTGGGTCGGCGAGAGCGAGACATGGCCGAGCATGTCGGCCTGTTTTTTCTGCTCCGGGGTCTGGGCGGTCGCCGTCTCGACCTGGGTGATCTTCTTGATGAGTTGCATGCCGCAGATCGGGCAGGAGCCCGGGGTGTCCTTGATGATGAAGGGGTGCATGGCGCAGGTGTAGAGAGGCTTGGAGGTGGCCTCCTGCTTGGCGGTGCCGTCGCCCTTGGACCAGCCCGCCATTTTCTGCAGCTTTCCGCTCTTGTAAAGCCAGCTCCCGACGACGACAGCCAGCACAACCACAGTCAAAGGGATGGCGATTTTCTTGTTTAAACCCATGGGTGGAACCTCGTTTAGCGAAAAATGTAACGACTGTTTCGTTCGAGACCTCCCTCCCGTCAAGGGAAGGAGTCACGGCATTACGTGAACGATGATGCAGACCTGTCCCCCCTGCGCAGTAGGGGGGAAGTCTCGCGTAGCGAGACAGGGGGGTCCTCCTCACGGCAACATACCCCCCTGCTTCACTTCGTTCAGCTTCCCCCCTATTTGCATAGGGGGGACAGAACCTCAGTGTGCCCCGTGTTCGTGTCCCATCGCCTTAGGTTCGCCGGCCGGCGTTTTCCCGATTTCACTCAGGGACTTGCCGATCAGTGCTTCGAGCTGGGCCTTCTTCACCTGGTAATCCGCCAGCGAGTCGTAATACTCGTGCTCGTAATTGAACAGGGTGGTCCGATTGTCCAGCAGGGTGAGGAAATCCACCTTGTTCACCCGGTAGCCGATGGTGGCGGACTCGAGCGACTGCGCGGCCTGCGGGATGATCCCGTTTTTGTAGAGCTCCGCGAGCTTGCTGCGCCGCTCCAGCTGGGCCAGCAGGTCGGCTATCCCGGAGGCGATGGAGTTGGTGGTGGCGTTCAGCTCCTCGGCAGCCATGGTCATCTCCGAGGTGGACTCGGCACGCATGGCCTGGCGGCGCTCCTTGCGCACCGGGAGGTTGAAGGTGACGCCGAGTGAATACATGTCGGCGCCGTCGCTCCCCGGAGCGGACTGACGCTGCATGTACTCGAAGGCGACGTTGAAGTCCGGGTAGGATTCCTTCTGGGCCAGCGCATAGGAACTCGCCCCCTTCAAGAGCTGAGCCCGGAGCCCCTTCAGGGCCGGACGGTTGGCCTCGGCTACCGCCAGGAGCGCTTCCGCGGACGGCAGCGGCTCGCCGATCCCGAAATCGGGGACGTGGCCCACCGGGGTGTTCGCAGGACGGTAAAGGATGGCGTTCAGGGCGATGGCCAGGCTCTTCCTCTTCTGCTCCAAGGAGATCTGCATGTCGAGCAGCTTGGAGCGCTCGATCTGGGCCTTGAAGATATCCTGCTGCGTCCCCTGCCCTATCGAGTACTTGGTCTGGGCCAGGGTGATGAAGCTGTCGATGACGTCGACGTTGGTGTGCAGGATGTGGAGCTCGTGGTCCGTGGAGGAGATCATGTAGTACGCCTCCTTCACCATCCTGACCAGCTCCAGGCTGCGCTCCTCGTGGGCGAAACGCTGGGCGTCCGCCTGGCGCGCCGCCACCTCCTCGCGCAGCGCCCGCTTCCCGAAGTAGGGGAGCTGCTGGGAGATTCCGATCACCTTCTGGGTCATGGGATCCCGGTTGAAGTTGACCGGGTCGGTCACCAGGGCGTTCTGGATCTTCAGGGTGAGCATCGGGTCGTCGAGGGCGCCCGCCTGCGCCACGCGGCTCTTGAACATGTCCCAGCGCGCGGCGGAGGCCTTCAGTTCCGGATTGCCGGAGAGCGCGGCCTGGATGAGATTATCGAGATTTTCTGTCGGGACGTTCTCGGCCCCCCGCGCGGGCAGGACTGCGAATAACGAAAGGGTGAAGAGCAGGGCTGCGGTGAATCTGGCGAACATGGCAACTCCAGAAGCGTTCGATTAATTACGGGTGTGGACAGCAATCGTCATGCCAAGCGCCTATCATATCGTATTCACTGGATGTTGCAACCACCGCCGGGCAAAAGAAAGCGGAATATCCATCAGTGTCTGTGGGATATTCCACACCCCGGAATATGCCCCCCCTCTACCCCCCCGCCACTTCCTGGGAGACGGGAAGGCTCACCAGGAAGGTGGCGCCGTGGCCCGGCTCGCTCTCCACGACGATGGTGCCCCCATGACCCTCGATGATTTTTTTGGTGATGGGGAGCCCGAGCCCGGTGCCGGAGCCCTTGGTCGTGAAGAACGGCTCGAAGATTTCCCGGCTCGCCTCCGCGGAGATGCCCGGGCCGTTATCCGAAAAGCGGATTTCTATGCGGCCGCCTTCCCGGTCCTCGCTGGTGGCAACGACAACCAGACCGCCGGCGGGCGAGGCCTGGATGGCGTTCAGAATGATGTTCATGAAGGCCTGACGCAACTTCTCGCCGTCGCCTGAGAAGGACGGCAGCGCTGCGGGCTGGAACTGCAGGGAGACCTTGCTGAGCCTCGCCTGGGTGGAGAGCAGGGTGACCATGTTGCGCAGCTCCTCATTGAGGTCGCAGGGTTTCCTGTCGGTCGGCTCGGGGCGCGCCATCTTGAGGAAATCCTCCACGACGCGGTTCAGGCGATCCGACTCCTTCACCAGGATGTCGAGGAATTCCCCCCGGCTCGCGGCGGAAGTCTGCTCCTCCATCAGGATTTCGGCGGTGCCGCGGATGGAGGCGAGCGGGTTGCGGATCTCGTGGGCCAGGATCGCCGAGAGCTCCCCCAGGGCGGACAGGCGCTCGGCGCGCCGCAGCTGCTCCTCGATCCTGATGATCAGTTCCGACTGGCTCTGCAGTTGCAGGTAGGATTCCTCCAGCCCCTTGGCGGTCTCCTCGAGCTGGGCTCGGCGCGCCGCCTCCTGTTGCGACAGGAACCCGGTGATGCCGCCCACCACGTTGTAGAGCAGCACCTCCAGGTATTTCTCCATCTCCATGGCGAGGTGGCCGCCCCACTGGAAGAGGATATGGGGAGCGTAGCAGAGAGTCACCAGGATGGCGCAGCCGACCCCGCCCCGAAACCCGAACCAGAAGGCGGCCAGGATGATCGGCAGGTAGTAGAGGCGCTGGAAGATGTCGTGCAGCATGGCAAGCCGCAGCGGCGTGGTGTAGTGCAGCAGGCTGATGCCGATTACGCAGGCGACGATCGCGCAGGCCTTGATTGTGTCGGTTCTTTTCATGTGGTTCTCGAACTCCGGGGCCGCTAGGAGGCACGCAGGGGGGACGCCGCGTCCCCAGACAACGAAAAAACGGGGGAACAATAGATCGCTGAGCGCGCCCTGAAATTCCCCCGTCGTTTAACCAAACCAGTATGCAAATGAGCCTCTGTCCCTCGGAGCAACCCGAAGGCGCGTCGGCCCCTGACGCGAGTTCACGCCAGCAACTCTCGCGAGGGGACCACCGGCTGACCAACTTACCCCTTCAGTGCCTGGCGCAGCATGTAGGGGAGGATCCCGCCGTTTTGAAAGTATTCCAGCTCGTTCGGGGTGTCGATCCGGATCCGGGCGCTGAAGCTCCGGCTGGCGCCATCCGTCCCGCGCGCCTGCACCTGGAGCGTCCCGCCGACCTCGAGCTGCGCGAACCCGCCGATGTCGAAACTCTCGGTCCCGGTTAGGCCGAGCGATTCGCTCCCCTCGCCGGGAAGGAACTGCAGCGGCAGGATCCCCATGCCGACCAGGTTGGAGCGGTGGATCCGCTCGAAGCTCTCCGCCAGCACCGCCCTCACCCCCAGGAGCCGGGTCCCCTTGGCGGCCCAGTCCCGGGAGGAACCGGTGCCGTATTCCTTGCCGGCGAGGACGATGAGCGGCACCCCTTCGTCGCGGTAGCGCATCGCCGCGTCGTAGATGGGGAGCTGCTCCCCAGCCCCGCCCGCAGCCGGGAAGTGCACCGTGACGCCCCCCTCGACCCCCGGCACCAGCTTGTTCCTGATACGGATGTTGGCGAAGGTGCCGCGCATCATGACCTCGTGGTTGCCGCGCCTGGCCCCGTAGGAGTTGAACTCAGCAGGAGGAACGCCCAGCGAAATCAGGTACTTTCCGGCGGGGCTCCCCTTGCCGATGGAGCCGGCCGGCGAGATGTGGTCGGTGGTGACCGAATCCCCCAGCAGGGCGAGCGCGCGGGCGCCGCGGACGTCGGTCAGGGGCTCTGGCACCGCGGTGACCTCGGCCAGGAAGGGGGGCTCCTTCAGGTAGCTGGAGTCCTCCTGCCACTGGTAGAGCTCGCCGGTCGGGGTCTCCAGGGCGCTCCAGAGCGGGTCGCCCGCGAAGACCTCGGCGTAGTTTTTCTTGAACTGGGCGGGGGTCACGTAGCGCTCGACCAGCTCGGCCACCTCCTGGTCGCTCGGGAGGATATCCCGCAGGTAGACCGGCAGGCCGCCGGTATCGAGCCCGAGCGGGTCGCGGGTCAGGTCCATGCCGATGTTCCCCGCCAGGGCGTAGGCGACCACCAGGGGCGGCGAGGCGAGGTAGTTGGCCTTGACGAGGCTGTTGATCCTCCCCTCGAAGTTGCGGTTTCCGGAGAGCACGGAGGCGACGCAGAGGTCCCCCGCGCCCACCGCCTGGGCGATATGCTCGGGGAGCGGTCCGGAGTTGCCGATGCAGGTGGTGCAGCCGTAGCCGACCAGGTGGAAGCGCAGCGCCTCCAGGTACGGCATGAGCCCCGAGGCGACCAGGTAGTCGGTCACGACCTTGGAGCCGGGGGCCAGGCTCGTCTTCACCCAGGGCTTCACCTGCAGGCCGCGCTGCACCGCGTTACGCGCCAGGAGCGCCGCCGCGAAGAGGACCGAGGGGTTCGAGGTGTTGGTGCAGCTGGTGATCGCCGCGATGACGACGGAGCCGTGGCAAAGATGGTAGCTCGCCCCGTCGGGCTGGTGCACCGGCACCCGTCCCGGAGCGGCTTTGGCGGGTGCCAGTTCCGGCGCGATCAGCGCGGCCGCGGCCGGCTGCGGGGCGCCCACGCCCGCCAGGCGTGCCAGCGCCTTCTCGAAGGAGGCACTCACCTCGGAAAGCGGTATCCGGTCCTGGGGGCGCGCCGGCCCCGCGAGGCTCGGCTCGACGTTCCCGAGGTCGAGCTCCATCTGGAAGGAATAGCTCGCCTCCGGCTGGTCCGCATCGTGCCAGAGCCCCTGGTCCCGGTAATACGACTCGACCGCCGCCACCAGACCCTCACGGCCGGTGAGCCGGAGGTACTCGGTGGTCTGGCTGTCGACCGGGAAGACCCCGATGGTGGCGCCGTACTCGGGCGCCATGTTGCCGATGGTGGCGCGGTCCGCCACGGAGAGCTGCGCCACGCCGGGGCCGAAGAACTCCACGAAGCTCCCCACCACCCCGCGCTTTCTGAGCATCTGGGTGACGGTAAGGACCAGGTCCGTGGCACTCACCCCCTGGTTGAGCCGGCCTGAGAGCCGGAAACCCACGACCTGCGGGATCAGCATGGAGCAGGGCTGCCCCAGGAGCGCCGCCTCGGCCTCTATGCCGCCCACCCCCCAGCCGACCACTCCGAGACCGTTGATCATCGTGGTGTGGGAGTCGGTCCCGATCAGGGTGTCCGGGTAGATCCAGAGCTCGCCCCCGGACTCCGCGATCATGGCGACGCGGGAGAGATATTCGAGGTTCACCTGGTGACAGATGCCGGTGGCCGGCGGCACCACGCTGAAATTCCTGAAGGCGCCCTGTCCCCAGCGCAGGAACTGGTAGCGCTCGTGGTTACGCTGGTAGTCGAGCTCCGCATTCTCCGCCAGCGCGAGGGTCGTGCCAAAGCGGTCCACCTGTACGGAATGGTCGATGACCAGGTCCGCCGGCTGCAGCGGGTTGATCCGGGCGGGGTCCCCCCCGAGGCGCTGCAGCGCGGAGCGCATGGCGGCGAGGTCGGCTATGGCGGGGACGCCGGTGAAGTCCTGCAAAAGCACCCGCGCCGGCATGAACTGGATTTCCCGGTCGGGCGTGGCCATCGGGTCCCAGTCGGCCAGCGCCTCTATATCCTCCCGCTTCACGGTGACGCCGTCCTCGCGGCGCAGCAGGTTCTCCAGCAGGATCTTGAGCGAAAACGGCAGCCTCGAGATGTCCTTCCCGGATGCCTTGGCGAAGACATTCAAGGAGTAGTAGTGGTAGGTCTTTCCTGCTACAAAGAGACTCTGCTCGCTGCCAAAACTGTTCAGGTTGGTTCCCTTCATAAAAAACACCTCTCCCGGGTTTTAGTCAATGCTCCCATCACACCACTGTCCATCGTTCCACCCGAAAAGGGGCGTACGCGAGGTCCGCCCCTTTTCGGGAGTCGTTCATGCCTGCAGGAGCCTGGCACGCGCCCCGGTTTCCCTAACGAATACCGGCCGGGCCGCCGATGTTTGGGCGGTCCGGCCGGAGGGCTCCAGAGCCTTGCGCCGGGCTCACTCCTCCCAGCTAATGCACGACACGGGGCAGAGGTCGATGGCCTGGCTCTGTATCACCTCTGCCGGTGCCCCGTTCGGGTCGTAACATTCGGCCTTGCCGTGGGCGTCGAAACGAAACACCTGCGGGCAGTTACTTTTACAGATGCCGCAACTGATACATTCATCCTTGTTTACCACTGGTTTCTTTGCCACAGATTTTCCCCTTTCTTCTTGCCCTGACGCCCCGATGACCCGGAAGGACCCTCCCGATTCACCGTCGCAGAAGCCGTAGGACTCCTCTCGGTCTGCCGTAGATCCGCTCGATGGCTGGCTTTCATTGCCGTACAAACGCCACCAGACACTATACCCCAGATATGGGCTATGGTGATAACGAAAATAACTGCAGCACGAGCAGCCCGAGAAGGATGCCGCCCGCTGCAAAGCCCCGGATCCGAACTCTCGGCACTTGACCCTTGGGCGGCTCTACGGTATCTTGCTGCGATTGGGCTCGCGCCCGACGTCCCTCAAGCGCGAGGGAACAAGCTGGCGGCGCCAAAGCTGCTGCTGCAGCGCGAGGGAGCGGCATGGGCTGCCCGAGTGCGCCTCCCTGGGATGAGGCTGCTACGCCTTGCGGGAGATCAACACAGAAAAAAAAGGACGCGGACTGGCAAAGAGTCGGTAACAGGAGTGATCCTCTCCCGTTTTCAGAGCTACAAGCTCCCCGACGACTTCCAGCATATAGGCAAAAAGCGTGTCGTCAACCTTGAGCGCCCTATTTTATCTCAAATTAGAAGGTTTATATCAACGAGTGACACTGTTTCAGTGGCTTTGAGCGGGCTGCGCGGATTTGAGGTAGCTCAGCTCCATGGTTCCCGGAAGAAGCCGAGACCGAAGGGTTACCTGTCCGAACCTGCCCAGTGCCTTACCTGGAGCCGGCAAGAGCCCGCTTTTGAGAGTCGCCAGGCAAAAAAGGTAATTTAAATGACCAGAACACCCCTACCCGCCTATTACAGCACCGGAAAAGGCAGTGCCGTAGTTCTGCTGCACTGCACCCTGAGTTCCAAGAACCAGTGGAGGGCCTTGAGCGACCTGCTGGAAGGCGAGCACCGGGTGATTGCCGTCGATCTTTACGGCTACGGCGAAACCCCCATGCCCGAAAAGCGCGTGGGCTTCTCCCTTTTGGACGAGGTAGAACTGGTGCAGTCGCTGCTGGACGCCATCCTGCTTCCCGGCGAGCGCTTTCACCTGGTCGGGCACTCCTACGGCGGCGCCGTCGCGCTCCGTTACTGTCATCGTTTTCCGCAGCGGATCCGGTCCCTCGCGGTCTTTGAGCCGGTCGCCTTCCACCTGCTGGGCCGCGACGACCCGGGGCTTGAGCCGGTCCACGCCATGATGCGCGAGTTGGCCGGGCTCCTTGCGGCGGGCCGGCCCGCCGAGGCGGCCGCCACCTTCCTCGACTACTGGAGCGGCGCGGGGAGCTTCGCCAAATATCCGCCCCGGGTGCAAAAAGATTTCGCCCGGAGGACGCCAAAACTAGCTCTCGACTTCCAGGCCCTGACCGGCGAGCCGCTCAACCTGGACGACTACCGTGAACTCACCCTGCCGGTCACCCTGATCGCGGGGAGTTCGAGCCGGCTCCCGGCGCTGCGGGTAGCTCAGGAGTTGGACCGGGTCCTGCCCAACTGCGCTTTGCACCTGGTGGACACCGGGCATATGGGGCCCGTGACCCATCCGGAGCTGATCAACCCGATCATCAAAAAACAGGTAGAGGTTGAGGTTGAGGTTTAGAGGAGTCATCATTATCAAAAAACAGGTTGAGGTTGAGATTGAGGTTTAGAAGCGTCGTCATCTTGGCCTGTTCCTGCTCAAGTCTGTCCATGCCTCAGCCTTAGCCTTAGCCTTAGCCTTAGCCTCAGCCTCAGCCTCAGCCTCAGCCTCAGCCTCAACCTCAACCTCAACCTCAACCTCAACCTCAACCTAACCCTGTCCCCGGTTCCTCCGCTCCCCGCTTGACTTTTCGCCAAAATCCCACAAAATCGTTAATATAGACTCATCATATTTTCCCCTGAGGTATGAGCGATGAAGACGTCGAAACTGTATGGAGTTTGCCCACCGGCTGCTTTGTTCACAGGCGATGCCAAAGCATCCGGCAGGGTCCTTGAAGTGGACCGGTGGCTGCTGCGCACCTTTTTGAAGGGGGTCGGCTCCCCCGCGATCGGAGCGGTGCTCTGGGACGGCAGGGAAGCGGCCGGCGGGAGGGGCGCGCCGTTTCGGATGGCGATCCGCTCCAGGGCCGCGCTGCTCCGGCTGATCGCCAATCCGCTGCTTTGTTTTGGCGACGACTACAGCGCCGGCAACATAGAGGTCGAGGGGGACCTGGTGGCGTTCCTGGAAGAGGTGTACCGCGCCATGGCACGCCCCGGCGAGGTGCGGCGCCGCTCCGGGCGGATGTCCCGCTGGAGCCGGGCCTGGAGCAACTCGCTCACCGGGTCGCGCCAGAACATCCAGCATCACTACGACATCGGCAACGACTTCTACCGACTCTGGCTGGACGACGAGATGCTTTACACCTGCGCCTATTTCCCCCAGCCGGAGCTCTCCATCGAGGCGGCGCAGATCGCCAAGATGGACCTGGTCTGCCGCAAGCTGCGGCTCAAGGGGGGGGAAAGGGTCGTGGAGGCCGGCTGCGGCTGGGGCGCCCTGGCCCGGTACATGGCGAAGCAGTACGGGGCCCAGGTCAGGGCCTACAACATCTCGCACGAGCAGATAGCCTACGCGCGGCAAAGGGCGCAGAGCGAGGGGATCAAGGGGGTCGAGTTCATCGAGGACGATTACCGCAACATAAAAGGCGAGTGCGACGTCTTCGTCTCGGTCGGCATGCTGGAACACGTGGGCCCCAACAACTACCGAAGGCTCGGGGAGGTCATCGACCGCACCCTCACGGCAAACGGCCTGGGGCTCATCCACAGCATCGGCCAGGACGTGGCCGAGCCGATGAGCGAGTGGCTGGAGAAGCGGATCTTCCCCGGCAGCTACACGCCGACGGTGCGGGAGATGATGGAAATCTTCGAGCCGTTCGCCTTCAGCGTCCTCGACCTGGAGAACCTGCGCCTGCACTACGCCAGGACGCTGGAGCACTGGCTGGCGCGCTTCGAGGCGCATGAGGCGGAGGTGACCCAGATGTTCGACGCGAGCTTCGTCAGGGCCTGGCGGCTCTACCTGTGCGGCTCGATTGCCAACTTCACCACCGGTTCCCTGGAGCTCTACCAGGTGCTCTTCTCGCGCCGGGGCAACAACCAGGTCCCCTTGACCCGCAGCCACCTGACGGACCCGGGGCATAGCGATGCAAAGCTGTGAGGTGCTGATCATCGGCGCCGGGCCGGCCGGGTCGACCTGCGCCTGGATTCTGGCCAAGTGGGGCATATCGGTACTGCTGTTGGACCGGGACTGGTTCCCCCGGGACAAGCCGTGCGGAGGGTGGATCACTCCCGCGGTTTTGGACGCGCTGCGCATTGACCCGGAAGAGTACCGCCAGGGTCGCCTGCTCCAGGAGATCCGGGAATTCAGGACGAGCGTCAGGTACGGCAAGGAGCAGATCACCGATTACGGGAGGACGGTAAGCTACGGCATCAGGCGGAGCGAATTCGACCATTTCCTGCTGCAGCGCAACACCGGCCCGACCGCGCTGGGCGAGCCGGTGCAGAGCCTGGAGCGGATCGCGGAGGGGTGGCTGGTGAACGGGAGCATCCGGGCGAGGCTCCTGGTCGGCGCGGGCGGGCACAACTGCCCCGTGGCGCGCGCCCTGGGTGCCAAGCCGGACCGGGAGCCGGCGATAGCGGCCCTGGTGGCGGAGTTCGAGATGGCTGAGGAGCAGCTGGCAGCCTGCCGGCTGAGCGCCGGCCACACAGCGCTCTGCTTCAACCCCGACGCCGGGGGGTATGGCTGGCTGCTGCGCAAGGGGAACTTTTTGAACCTCGGGCTGGGGAGCCTGGAAGGGCGCGACCTGCAGCGGCGCATGTCCGAATTCCTCACGCTTCTCAAGCGCCGGGGCGATCTCCCCGGCGATCTCCCCGAGGCGATCAGGAGGCATCTCTACCTCCCCTACCGAAAGCGGGGCGGGCGAAGGCTGGTGGGGGACCGTGCGCTCCTCATCGGAGACGCCGCCGGCCTGGCCTCTCCGGAGAGCGGCAAGGGGATACTGCCGGCAGTCGAGTCCGCCATCATGGCGGCCCAGACCATCCTGTGCGCCTGCGGGGATTACCGGCCTGCCTGGCTGCAGCCCTATGCCAACGCCGTCGCGGCGCGTTATAGCGCTGGCGCAGCAGGTAGGGGGAGCCTCGGACTGCAGGCGGGCGCCAGGCGAGCGGGAGCCAGGGCCTTACTCACCAGCGGCTGGGCCACCCGTCGCCTGGTACTGGACCGCTGGTTTTTGCGCAGCTGGGAGCGCCCCCTGGTCCCCAGGGCAGAGGAAAGCTAAAGCGCCGTCCGAATAGGTCCGACAATCGGTCCGATCGGTCTGACTGATCGGTCGGAGGAAAGGCAAAAGGCCGCAAAAGGTGGGCAAGGTCAATGCACGAAAGCGCCGCCAACATGACCGACAAGATCTGCCTGATAACCGGGGCGACCTCGGGAATCGGCGCGGCCACCGCGCATGCCCTGGCCCAGTTGGGCGCCACAGTCGTCGTGGTCGGCCGCAATCCGGGGAAATGCAGCGACCGCGTTCAGGCGATCAGACAGAGCACCGGAAATCCCCGCGTGGAACATCTGCTGGCCGACCTGTCGGTGCAGCAGGAGATACACGGCTTGGCCGGACGGTTCAAGGGAAAGTATCGGCGCCTCGATGTGCTCATCAACAACGCCGGCGCCAGGTTCCTGTCGCGCAAACTGACCGCCGAGGGTTACGAGATGACCTTTGCTCTCAATCACCTGGGATACTTCACCCTGACCAATCTGCTGCTGAAGGAGCTTTTGACCAGCGGCCACGGCCGCATCGTCAACGTGGCGTCCGAGGCACACAGGCAGTGCACGGCCATAAACTTCGCCGACCTGCACGGCGCGGCCGGCTACCAGGGGAAGGCCGCCTATGCCCAGTCCAAGCTAGCCAACCTGCTCTTCAGCTATGAACTGGCCCGGCAACTGGATGGCACCGGTTTGACGGTCAACGCGCTGGACCCGGGCAACGTGTGGACCAATTTTTCCAGAAATAACGGCTGGCTCAGCTGGGCTCGCCACCTCGTCGGTTCCTTGCGCTCCGGAAGCCTGGTCGGTCCCCAGCAAGGGGCCAGAACGAGCGTTTACCTGGCCGCCTCGCCCGAGGTCGAGGGGATCAGCGGCAAATATTTTTCCGACGGGAAAATGGTTGCCTCATCGGAGCTCTCCTACGATGTCGCCGCGGCGCAGCGCCTCTGGGACATCAGTCTCGAGCTGGCCAGGTTCAAAACCGCATGAAGCTGGCACGGGGGTCATTATGAAAAAATCCGCGATTTTATCCCTAACCGCTCTGGCGCTCCTTTCAGGGGTCGCCTGGCCCGGGCACGCCGCCAACGTTCCCTACTTTCCCTACGACACCATCGACAACTACTACAAGACCCAGCCAGAGCAGCCCGCCGTCAGCGAGCCGCCGGCGGGCCAGCCGGCCCAGCCGGACGCCAGGGAGTCCGGGCGGGCCGGGCAGCCGGTCGCAGTCACGGTCGCACCTGAATTTCTCTTTCCGGCGAAGCTTGGTTTCGGCGTGGCGGTGGGGGTGCCCTACGACATGATGTATCTCTCGAAGACCTACTATTGCTGGCAGGGCGGCGTCTGGTACCGCGCCAATTCCTACCGCGGGCCCTGGACCGAGCTCGGCGCGAGCCAGCTGCCGCCCGAACTGCACAAGAACACACTGGCAAAAATCCGTGAGCTGAGAAACAGGGAGTTCAAGGATTACTGGAAGGACAAGGAGCACTACCAGGGCAAGCGCTTCCGCCCCGGGGAGTTTAAAGAGAAGTGACCTAACTAGGCCACAATGCTCCCGCCTCAGGTGAAACCGGAGCCGACGGTGCAGGCGTAACAGTGCTCGCCAACGGCTATGGGAGAGCCGGGCGCCGGCAGTTCGCTGAGCTGCGAGACGTGCATCGGCTCCCCTCCCAGCGGCAGCCCCGCGGCAAGGTTGAAGTCGCAGTCATAAAGGCGCCCCAGCCAGTCGACCGAGAGCTGGCTGCGGCACATCAGGCCGGCCACGCTGCAGGGGTTGAAGCCCGCGGCGAGGGTCGCCAGATACCCCTCCAGGTTGCCGGAGCGCTCCAGAAAACTGCGAAACCGGCCCAGCGGCACGTTGGCGAAGGTGAAGAGCGAGTTGAAGGAAATGCCGTATTTGCGCATCAGGTCGGAGCGGAATTTCTTTTCTGCCCCCTTTTGTCCGGCGGGAAGAAAGGCACCGGCCGGATTTGACACCAGGTCCAGCTCCAGCGGGCTTCCCTCCACGCCATATCCCAGTCGGTTTAGATACTTGAGAGCCGCGATGCTGCGTTCCCAGACGCCCGTGCCGCGCTGGGCCTCGGTCTGCTGGGCGTTGGTCGCCGGCAGCGAGGCGACCAGCGCCAGCTTCAGGTCACGGTAGAGCTCGCAAAGAGCCGCCCCCCTCTCCCCGTTCAGGGCGACCAGGTTGCTGCGCACCAGCAGTCTCGGGGTGAGCCCGGCCAGGGACCTCACCAGGTAATCGATGCCCGGCACCAGTTCCGGTGCCCCTCCCGTGATGTCGATGCTGCAGAAGCTGAAGCGTCGGGCGCAATCGATGACGGCATCCATGGTTTCGCGCCCCATCATCTCGACCCGGTCCGGGCCCGCCTCCAGGTGGCAGTGCCGGCAGCTGAGATCGCAGACCAGGCCGACGTTCACCTGCAAAGCGACGGTCCGGTCCCGCTGCAGCTGCAGCCCGTGCCGCTGCAGTACCTCCCGGAAGGGTTCCATCCCCTGCTCGGTTTTTCCCGTTGATTCTGTCATACAGGTCTAGTCCTCGATCATGGGCGCCTTGCAGTGCCTTTAAAACCTCCCTCCCCCCTGGCGGGGGAGGGTCGGGGTGGGGGGGAAGCTGCCACGGAGTGCCCGCATCAGCAAAGGCAAGAGAAGAGCACTGCCATTAAATTAACCAATCCCCACTCGGCTAAACTCTCCCCCTCCCCTGGCGGGAGGGGGTCGGGGGGCGGGGGAAAGTGCCACGTTTACCAGAGTTGGCAACTTCACCCTCCCCCCAGCCCCCTCCCGTCAAGGGAGGGGGAGACTTAACTTAACGGCAGAGGATACCATGTCGGCGGTGGGCAGGGGGCTGCCCACCCTACAATCCCCGGTATCGAGTGGAGCGACCGGGCCCCTCCTACAAGGAGAGCTGCTCCGCTATCTTGCGCATCTGCAGGCCGTGCACCAGGGACGCTCCGCCACGGATGGCAGTCACCACATGGACCGCCTCGGTCATCTCCCCGAGATTGGAGCCCTTCTCCAGACAGGCCCTGGTATAGGCGTCGATGCAGTAGGGGCACTGCACGGTGTGCGCGACGGCGAGCGCTATGAGCGCCTTCTCCCGCTCGCTCAGCTCCCCCTCCGCGAAGACCGCACCATAGTAATCGAAGAACTTGGCCGCCAGATCAGGGGCGTCCTTGCCGATTTCGGAGAATTTGCCCAGATCGTTCGGGTCGTAATAGGTTTGCATCGCAGCTCCTTTTAGTAGAATGCTTTCAGGATACCCAATTTCGGCCTCCCCGTAAAGTCCCGCCCAGCCGACGCCGGCTGACTGTCGATGGGCTTTCCTGCAGAGTCGAAGCAGGGCAACAAGCAAACGCCGACCATTCCACGACACGCTTCGAGTGGGTTTTGCCAGTTGCGCTATGGTACATATGAGGTAAGTACAGTACATGAGGGGAGAGATTATAGCATTATTTGCCGACAGCCACTTAGACACCCTCCCTCTCATTCAATGCGAATGCTTCCTGATTACCTGCTGTAAAACAGGGTCATAGAGCGCACCGGCCGGCGACAGACTATAGCAACTGCTCTGCCATGCCCATTCCCTGCGAAAATTGTCACTTGAAATGACCAAGAGTGCCATTATACTTGAGCCGAATCTGGATTACTACCTGGAGGACGCATGGAAAACGATGGCAGGAGAAAATTCCTGGGGGTCTGCCTGGCAGGCGCCACGGTTGCCGCAGCGGCTGCCGCAGCCTACCCGGTATTTCGCTACCTGGCCCCCCGCTCCGACGCGCTGGGCGCCAAGAAGATCGAGTTTGCGGCCAGCGACCTGCCCGAAGGGGAGGCGAAGTTCTTCGAGTACGCCGGCGCTTCCGCTGTCCTGGTGAAAACCAGCGCCGGGGCGGTGATCGCCCTTTCCGCGGTCTGCACCCACCTGGGCTGCATCGTGCAGTGGGAAAAGGCCACGCAGGACTTCCTCTGCCCCTGCCACGCCGGCCGCTACGCCCCCGACGGCACCGTGCTGTCCGGTCCGCCACCCAAGCCGCTCGCCAAGATCCCCTTCACCGTCGCAGACGGGAAGATACTCGTCGGCTAACCCCCTGACACGCATATGGAGGTCCCATGGGCCTGTTCAAACGGCTGTACGATTGGATCGATCTGCGCATCGGCGCCAGGGAGATCGTAAAAAAGGAACTCACCGGCTACCTGCTGCCGCGTAACATCAACGAATGGTATTCGCTGGGGAGCGTCCTGCTGGTCATCTTCGCCCTGCAGGTGGCCACCGGCATGCTGCTCATGGTCTATTACGTGCCGGACGCGGACAAGGCGTTCAAGAGCGTCACCTTCATCATGAACGAGCTCCCCTACGGCTGGCTGATCCGGCTTTGCCACGCGGTGGGCTCGAACATGATGGTCGCGGTGCTGCTTTTGCACATGATCTCCACCATGATGATGAAGAGCTACAAGAGCCCTCGCGAGCTCAACTGGGTCACCGGCTTCATCCTCTTCACCCTGGTCCAGGGGATCTCCCTGACCGGCTACCTGCTCCCCTGGAGCCAGCTCTCCTTCTGGGCCACGACGGTCGCCACCAACTCGGCCGCCGCCATCCCGGTCGCGGGACCCTACCTGGTGGAGTTCCTCAGGGGGAGCAAGCTGGTCGGGCCGCCCACCCTGGGTCGCTTCTTCGCCATGCACGTGGGGGTCATCCCGGTGGTCATCGCCGCAACCATCGGCGCCCACCTTTTCCTGCTGAAGCGCACCGGGATCTCCACCCCGCCCTTCGGCGCCAAGGACGCAGCGGAAACCGGCGCCCCCTGGCAGCCGGAAAACTACCACTACCAGGGCCACCCCGGCGGCATCCCGTTTTTCCCCAACTACGCCCTGCAGGACCTGACGTCCATCAGCGTCTATTTCGCCATATTCCTGGCGGTCGTCTTCTACGCCCCGAACCTGCTCTTCACCCCGGACGCCTTCGTGCCGGCCAACCCGTTCCAGACGCCGGCCCACATCAAGCCGGAATGGTACTTCCTCGCCAACTACCAGACGCTCAAGATCTTCCCGAGCGAGCTGCTCGGACTCTCCGTGCAGGCGGCCGCCATGACCTTCCTGGCCCTCTTGCCGTTCATCGACCGCTCGCCCGAGAGAAACCCCCTGAAGCGGCCGCTGTTCCTGGTCTGCTTCGTCGGCGGCTTCCTGCTCTGGATTGGACTAACGATTTGGGGGCACTACTCATGACAGACCATCGGCGGACCAGGCGGCCCTTTCTCCGGGCGGCAGTGGGCGCTCTCGCCCTCGCCTCCCTCGCGCTTGGCGCGGCCCCGCAGCCGGCCCGGGCGGCGGCGCCGGAGCAGCCCGAGACCGTGTGCATCCAGTGCCACGGCACGCTCCCCGACCGGCTCGGCGCGCCGGTCAACCTCTGGCGCACCAGCATCCACGCGGAGAACGGCATCTCCTGCAACGCGTGCCACGGCGGCGACCCGAAAGACGCGGCCGACGCCATGAACCGGGCCCGGGGCTTTCTCGGCGCGCCCAAGGAGACGGAGATCCCCGCCTTCTGCGGCCGCTGCCATCCGGGGGTCATGAAGGACTACCTGGCGAGCGCCCACGGCAAGAAGCTCGGCGCGGGCGGCCCGCACTGCGTCACCTGCCACGGCAACCACCACGTGGTCAAGGCGTCGCTCGACCTGATCAGCGAGAAGGGCTGCACCCGCTGCCACAGCTTCGAGCGGGCCCGCGCCATCAGGGACGCCATGCAGCAGACCGAGGGGTACATCGTCGGCATCGACGGCAGGATCAGGGGCTTCCAGGCGCAGGGTGTCGACACCGACCGGCTCGGCAAGGGGCTCTTCGCGGTCAGAAACCGCTTCCACACCCTGTTCCACGATGTGGACGTGGCGCGGGTGAAGGCCGAGTCGGCGCAGATCAACCTCGAACTGGGCAAGCTGGACCGGGACCTGGCCGTGATCGAGCAGGCGCGCGCCCAGCGCAAGCTGGCGGGAGGTTGCGCCATAGCCGGGGCGCTGCTTTTGGCCGTGCTGTTCCATCTGATGAAGAAGACCTTCGACTAGCCGGTAGCCGGGGACCGGTATGCGGGGGAGCCTGCGGCGCGGATTTTACGGGGAGTCAAACGAGCCGGCCTAGGGGACCAGTGGTTCCAGCAGGCCGGCTTTCTTGTCGGTAGCGATCAGTTCTATGTTGAGGCCCTGGTTGTCGAAGATGAAGGCGATATCCTCATTGTCGAAGGCTTCCCCCGGTTGCGGTTGCACCAGCACTCTCAGCCCCTTGGCGCTGAGCTTCGTCATCTCCTCATCGAGCCGTGCGCACCTGAAGCAGAGGTGATGCAGTCCACCCCCGCGCTGCGCGAACTTGTACACGGGCGCAGCGCAGTCAGTCCCCTCTATCAGCTTGACGGTGAGCGAATGCTCCTTGGCAAGGAAGACGACCCTGACTTTCTGGCGGGTATTGGTGACGATGCCGGTTAACTGCCGGTAGCCAAAGGCACTCTCCCAGTGCTCAATGGCCCGCTCCAGCGACTTCACCGCTATGCCTATGTGATCTATGACCACCTCGTTCTCCTTCGCAGCCTCAAAGAGCCCGCCACACCCTGCCGAGGATCTTGTATTCGGGGATGATCTTGGTGATCTTGAAGCCCATGCCGACCAGATCGGTCAGTGCGGCCACCCTCTCCTTCCTGACATAGCAAAGCGCCGACCGGCACCCCCTGGCCCGCGCCAGCTCCAGCAACTGGAGCGTCCCCGACTGGAAACAGCCGAGGCCGCGATAGGCCGGGAAGGTGAAGACGTTCTCGATCATGACCTGGGTCTCTTTGAGCTGATAAAACTTGCTGCTGTATTTTTCCGAGATGAGACCGTTCTGGTCCGCAAAGATCAAGGTCTGCATGTAGGCGACCTGCCCCTCGCGCCTCATGACATAACAGTTCTGGAACCCGCTTTGATAGAAAAGCAGGTAGGCCAGCACGTCCTTTTTTTCCGCGTCGCCGCAGGCATCCAGGCCGCTGAGGATCTGACGGATGTCGGCTTCGCCGATGGGTGCGACCTCCATCGTATGCTTGACGGAAACCGTGCCGGCCGGTGTATCCAGAAGGTTTTTTCTCAGTACGTAGTAATGACTGTACGAAAGTAGCCGTGATGCCAGCAGTTTCAAGGACGCCTTCGGGCCCAGCTCCTTTAAAACCTGCCAGTGGTCTATGTAGCGTTTCGCTGAGTCCATGCGCTTTTCCCCGGGTTCTGGCAAAGCTGCGAGCCGCCCTTCCCGAGAGCTCAGGCGAGCCCGAGTGCCGGCTTGACGCACTGCCTCTTGGTCTCCACGAAACGCGCCACCTTCCTGATGGAGTCCAGGTTGTCCGGTATCAGCTCCTCATCCTCGATGGTGATCAGGTACTGCTCCTGTAGGAACGAGACCAGCTGCATGATGCCGGTCGAATCGACGACCCCCTCCTCGAGGAAGGAACTGTCGTCCCTGAGGCCGCCGTCTTCCCCGAACAGAAAGCTGTCCACGATAAACGCCCTGATATCGTCCTGTAGGCTCATTGTATGGGTACCTCCATGGTGCTTGATGTGCTCTCAGTTACCAGCCGATTTCCTCCACCAATAAGGGGGGCAGGTGCAGGTAGCGGGTGGTGGCCCTCTTGGTGTCGATATCCTTGAAAACCACCTCCACCTGCTCCGGCCTGAAGCCCAGGGCGGACGCCACCTGCGCCGCCGGCACGCCGTTATTCTTGCCGTACAGGCAGAGGTCCATCTTTTCGTAGGGGAGCGAGAAGTAGAATTCGTCCTGCCCCTGGGTCAGGGAATAGGTGTCGGTGGTCGGTCGCCGCTTGCGGATCGCCTCGGGGATCCCGAGAAACTCGGCGAGCTGGTACACCTGCGACTTGTAGAGGTGGGCGATCGGCTTGATGTCGGCGGCGCCGTCGCCCAGCTTGACGAAGAACCCCTGGTCGTACTCGAGCCGGTTCGGCGTCCCCGCCACGCCGTAGTGCAGACGGTCCGCGTGGTAGTACTCCAGCATCTTGCGGACGCGCTGCTTGAAATTGGTCGCCGCCACGATCTCCAGGTACGGGGTCAGGGGGAGCCGCTTTTTGACCAGGCCCCCCTCGGGCGCCTGCGCCACCAGGTAGAAGACGGTGAACCCCGGGTGATCGATGACGTCGCTGGTGACGATCTTGGATTTCCAGTCGTCGCCGTACTCAGGGACGACGCGCCGCGCCGCCTCCGCGTACCTGCGGTAGAAGCCGACCGATTCGAGAATCCCGGAGATGTCCTCCTTGATTGTGGCGACCCCGAGGGAGGCGGCCAGCACCCCGCTGAAACGTTCGCTCTCCTCGGCCGAGTGCCGCTCCGGCATCTCCAGGCCGAGCACCCGCTCCCCGCCGAGCGCGGCCACGGCGAGGGCCGCCGTCACGCTGGAGTCGATGCCGCCGGACAGCCCGATGACGACCCCGCGCCGCTTCACCCGGTTCAGCATCAGCTCGCGCATCCTGCGGCAGATCCTGGCGACCTCCTGCTCGGGGTCCAGCCGCAGCAGCTGCGCGGAAAAAGCTCCTGTCGAGTTCATCTCGTCCCCTCCTTGGCCGGGCCGGCGGCCGCGGCTGTTCGGCCGCCGGCCCGGCCGGCGCGGCCCGCACCTCACGTCCCGCTTTGCCTGAAAAGCGCCAGGCACCCCACCCGGTCGATCTTGCTGCTGGCGTACTTGGGGAGCGCAGCCACGAAGCGGACCTCGGCGGGAAGCTTGTGGCGCGGCAGCTGGGACAGGCAGAGCGCGAGGAGCCTCCCCGCGCTGGTTTCCCCGCTCAGCGGCACCGCGAGCGCCACCAGCCGCGTGCCGAGCAGTTCGTCCTGTACCCCGAGCACCGCGGTCTCCAGCAGCAGGCCGGTCGCCATCAGGGCGTCCTCGACCTCCTGCGGATCGATCCGGTGCCCCCCGACCTTCAGCAGGTCGTCCTTGCGCCCGGTGACGTACAGGTAGCCGTCCCCGTCCTGGTAGCCCAGGTCTCCCGTGTGATAGCCGCTCCGGTCCAGGACCGCGGCGGTCGCCTGCGGGTCCCCCCAGTACCCCTGCATGATGTTGGCGCCGCTCGCCACCAGCTCGCCGGACTCCCCGGCGGGGAGCTCGCGCCCCAGCTCGTCCAGCACCCGGACGCTCACCCCCGGGATCGCCCTGCCGATGGAGTCCATCTTGCGCGGCAAGAGCTCCGGCTCCACGTAGGTGAGCCGGGCGGCGGCCTCGGTCGCCCCGTACATGATGTAGAGCCTGGTGTGGGCGGGGAGCGTCTGCAGCAGCTTTTCCTTCACCTGGCGCGACATGTGCCCGCCCGCCTGGGTGCAGTAGCGCAGCGCCTCCAGCCGGTCGCGAAAGGCCGCCAGGGGCGAGCGGTGCAGCAGGTAGGCGTAGGTCGCGGGGACCCCGGAAAAACCGGTGACGCGCTCCGCCGCCATCTGCCCGATCACCGAGGCGGGGTAGGCGAAGCCGTTGTTGACGACCACGGTGCCGCCGACGGCCACATGGGTGTTGAGCAGCGATTTCCCCATGACGTAAAAAAAGGGGAGCACCACCATCTGGATGTCCTCTGCCCCGAGCTCCAGGTACTGCACGATGGACCGGGTGTTGGCGACGATGTTGCCGTGGGACAGCATCACCCCCTTGGGCTTCCCGGTCGACCCCGAGGTGTAGATGATGCTGGCCAGGTCGCCCGCGGCAAGCGGGAGCTCCGGATTGGCCGCGGCGCCCTCCCGCACCAGGTCGTCCCAGGCCTCCACGCGGCAGCGCCCGGAACCCCAGGAGGCCCCGGGGTTCGCGAGCAGCAGCAGGGGGATCTGCAGCCGGTCGGGACCGGCCTCCCGCAGGAGCGCCTCCGACTTGGAGCAGGAGATCAGCACCCGGGGGCGCAGCGCAGCCAGGACCCCCGCCAGGCTCTCGGCCCTGGTCTCGCAGTTGAGCGGCACCGCCACACCCCCCGCCTTCAGGACGCCGTAGTAGCTGACGACGTACTGCAGGCTGTTCTCCAAAAGGAGCACGACCCGGTCGCCGCGCCCCACCCCCTGCCCCAGCAGAAATGCGGCGAGGCGGTTCGCCATGGCGTTGAGCTTCCGGTAGCTCACCCGCTGCTCATCCTGGATGAAGGCGGTCTTGTCCGGGAGCAGCCGGGCGCTGGTTTCCAGCAGGGCGTGCACCCTCTCGACGTGCGTCAACAACGGACACCTCCCCCGCTCCGGCGGCTGCACCGGACCGCCGCCTACCCCTTTTCCCGCCCGGTTCCCGCCGCTCTCATGGCCCGCCTCCGGCGCCGCCGCGCACCACGCGGTCCGGCTCCACCCCCCTGACGGCGCGCAGGCCGTCGCCCTGGATGAACTGCTGGTGCAGGATCTGGGTGGAGAGCGCTCCGATCAGGGCCATGTTCTGGAATTCGCTGGCGAAGGGGTGATCCGAGCCGCGGAACTTGGCGTAGAGCCGGCTCACCTTCTGCGGGTTGAAATAGCCGTGGTCCCTCAGGCGCGCCTCGCTCAGCAGGTCGTCGACGTAGTCGGCGGGGGCCTGCGGGAAGAAGAGCTCGCGGATGGGCGCCCGGTAGGGCTGCTTGGCCCGGGCCGTTATGCTCTCCGGTATCTGCCCCCGGAAGGCCCGCTTCAGCAGGTACTTCTCGTTGAGCCCCCGGATCTTCCAGCGCGCGGGAAGCCGGAAGGCGAAGTCGACGACCCGGAAATCCAGGAAGGGGTGGCGCATCTCGACCGAGTGGGCCATGCCGACCCGGTCCCCCTGGGAGGAGAGCAGGAAATTGGCCAGGAAGATCTCCATCTCCAGAAGCTGGGCCCGGGAGAGCAGGTCGCGCCCGGAGAACCCTTCCGGCAGCCGGCGCGAGAGCTCCTGCACCGGGTCGTAGGCGCCCAGTTCGGCGCGGCAGTCGTCGGAGAAGAAGGCCAGGTTGCGGCTGCTGGCGTCCCAGCGCACCCGGTGCGAGAAGTAGGGGTCCCGCGCACCGGGGGGCTGCACGGCGAAGAAGTCCCGCAGGTAGGCGCGCTCGCGGGCGGGGTTACTGAACACGTAGGGGTAGAGCCTCTCCAGGAGGAGCGGGCGCCGGGTCGATTCGGGCTGCCGCGCCCAGTAGTCGCGGATCTTCGCCTCCTTGAACGAAGAGACGCGGCTCGCCCAGTCGCTGAGGAAAATCAGGGACTACCAGGCGGCCACCGGCACCCCCGGCGAGATCATCGTCGTCGACGACGGCAGCACGGACAACACGGCCTTGACGGTCGTGGTGCTCTGCCTGGAAGTGGCGGGACTCAGGCTGATCAGGTACCCCCGGAACCGGGGCAAAGGCTACGCCCTGCGGGCCGGCGTGCTGGCGTCCCGGGGGAGCCTGGTGCTCCTCTCCGACGCGGACTTTTCCACTCCCATCGAGGAACTGGCAGCCCTGATGCCTCACCTCTCCTCGCAAGCGCACCAGATAGCGATCGGCTCCCGCGCGCTCGCCCTGAGCGAGATAGTGCGGTCCCAGTCCCTGTGGCGCCGGGGGATGGGCCGCGTTTTCAACCGCATGGTCCGGATGCTGGTCATCGACGGTTTTCTGGACACCCAGTGCGGCTTCAAGCTTTTCACCGGCGAGGCCGCCAGGCAGCTGTTCGCAGCGGCACGCATCGACCGCTTCGCCTGGGACGTGGAGATACTCGCGCTCGCCAGGAAAAACGGCTTCCGCGTCGCCGAGGTCCCGATCAAATGGGCCGACTGCACCGGCTCCACGGTCCGGCCGGTGCTGGACTCGCTGCAGATGCTGGTGGACCTGGTGAGAATCCGCCTGGGCTCCGCCTCCACCAGGAACTGACCGGCAGCAGCTCCCTCCCCCGGAGGCTCGCGGGAAAATGCACCCCATCATCGCCTCCGCCCGCCGCCCAATCAACCTTTTCCCCCAGAAGCCAGAGGCAAGCAATTCATTAAAGTTCCGGCTACATCTGACGATGAGGCCTAGTAATCCACTTCTGTCGGCACCCGGTTTCCGCCCATGCGCCACCGGCTCCTCCCGCTCCTGGAGGCACCTGCCGTGCGCCGCAGGCTTGAGCAACGGCGATCACCCGGCGGCCATCCTGATGTCCAGCCTGCTCGCCAAAAGCGAGCCACCCCCAGCCGAACCCCAAAGGGACGGCACGATGACTGTCCCGAAGGAGCACCGAATGCCGGCAGGTATCTCCGCCAAAACCAGGAACTGCGCGCTGCAGGGAGATTGGGCCATCGGCACCATAGCCGAACAGCTGAACCTCCTCACCGGCGAGCTTGACCTGCTGCTGGAGGCCGACCCGAGGCCGTCCCGCGTCGAGATCGACCTGGCTGGAATCACCGGCATCGACGCCTGCGGCTGCCAGTTGCTGACCCTGTTCCGGGAGAACCTGAAAGCGTGCGGCATCGCCCCGGAACTCTGCCGTGTCCCGCCGGAGGTCGCGGACCTGCTCGAGGCGCTCGGCTTTGCCGACCCCCTTGAGCACCAAGGCGCACCCGGAAAGGAACCCGTATGACAGCTGGCAAGGCCAAACAAGAGACCATCGACCTCAAGCGCTTCAACCAGGTCTTTTTCGAGGAGTGCGCCGAGCACCTCGCGGAGATGGAGCAGATCCTCATTTCGCTCGGCGACCTGCAGCCGGACCAGGAGCAGCTGAACGCGATCTTCCGGGCAGCCCATTCTATCAAGGGAGGCGCGGGAATCTTCGGCTTCGACGACATGACCGTCGTCACCCATGTCATGGAGTCGCTGCTGGACCGGATCAGGAATAACGAGATCCCCTTCGACTCCGCCATGGTCGACCTGTTTCTCGAGGCCGGCGACGCCATTTCCATGCAGCTTGCCGGGCACCGCGAGGGGACCGGGGTCAGCGAGGAGGCGGTCGAGCAGGTGAGCCGCAAGCTGCAGCAGCTCGTCGACGCGGGGTCTGCGGGAGAGCAACCCCGCGCGCCTGATCCCCTCGGCCTCCCCCCGGCCGGACCGGATCCCGGCAGCGAGCCAGGCGACCCCAGGCGCTACCGGCTCGTCTTCACCCCGGACCCGGACCTCTTCAGGAGGGGGTTCCGGATGGAAAGCATCATCAGCGAACTGAGCGGCCTCGCCCAGCCGGGGGAGTTCGCCTGCCGCGCCGTGCTCAGGAAGCTTCCGGAACTGCAGGGGTTCGACCCGGAGAGCTGCATCACCCAGTGGCATTTCACCCTCGCCACCCGGGCCGATCCGGACCAGATCATGGAGGCGTTCCTGTTCGTGGCCGAGGAGCAACAGCTCGAGATCCTCGAGCTGCCGCCCCAGCCCGAACCGGCAGCGAGCGCCGAGACGCCGCAGCCCGCAGCGTCCCCTGCCGGGTTGCCGGCCGCCCCGCCTGAAGCGTGGCGGCCGGAGCCTCCGGCGGACCCGAGCACCCTCCCCCCCGGGGCGACCGGCCCGGGAAGGCGCGGCGACGACCGGGACGAGCCGATCGCGGGACAATTCGGCCGGCGCGCGAGCGATAACGACAGCTCCATCCGGGTCAACGTCACCAAGGTCGACCAGCTGATCAACCAGGTGGGGGAGCTGCTGATCACCCAGGCGATGCTGGCCCAGGTCGCCGGCAGCCTCGACCCGGTGCTCCACGAAACGCTGCACCAATGCGTGGCGCAGCTGGAGAGAAACAGCCGCGACCTGCAGGGGAGCGTCATGTCGATCCGCCTGGTGCCGGTGAGCCTCGTCTTCAACCGCTTTCCTCGCATGGTCAGGGAAATCGCCGCCAAGCTCGGGAAGCTGGTCGAACTGAAAACCTGCGGCGAGACGACCGAACTCGACAAGGGGCTCGTCGAGAAGATCGCCGATCCGCTCTCGCACCTGGTGCGCAACTCCCTGGACCACGGCCTGGAGACCACGAAGGAGCGGATCGCCCGGGGCAAGGACCCCGCCGGCACCATCGAGCTCAAGGCCTCCCAGCAGGGGGGGAGGATCGTCATCGAGGTGAGCGACGACGGCGCCGGGCTGAACCGGGCCAGGATCCTCGCCAAGGCGGCCGAGCGGGGAATCGCCTGCTCGGAATCGATGAGCGACGAGGAGGCCTGGCAGCTCATCTTCGCGCCGGGCTTCTCCACCGCGGAAACCATCACCGACATCTCGGGGCGCGGCGTCGGCATGGACGTGGTGCTGAAGAACGTGCAGTCCATCGGAGGCCGGGTGCACATCGAGTCGCAGGCGGGGCGCGGCTCCTGCGTGAGCATCAGCCTGCCGCTCACCCTCGCCATACTGAACGGCCTCTCGGTGGCCGTCGGGCCGGAAAAGTTCATCATTCCGCTCAACGCCATCATCGAATCGCTCCAGCCGCAGGCGGAGCAGCTACGGAGCGTGAACGGCCGGCAGCTGGTCGCGGTGCGCGGGGACTACCTCCCGATCATCAGGCTGCACGAGCTGTTCGACATCGACACGGGGGTCCGCGAGCCGACCGGCGGCATCCTGGTGCTGGTCGACCTGGACGGCGAGAAGGCGGCCCTGCTGGTGGACGCCCTGCTGGACGAGCAGCAGGTCGTGGTGAAGAGCATCGAGACCAACTACCGCAAGGTCGAGGGGAGCGCGGGCGCGACCATCCTCGGCGACGGCCGGGTCGCCCTGATCCTCGACGTGACGGAACTTTTCACGATGCAGAAAAGGCGGCAGGGCTAGCCCGGAAACACAAGGAGGCGGAGAAAACATGCCGACAGGTCAGCAGACAATCGACGGCAGAGGAGGGGTGGTCCGGTCCGAATACCTCACCTTTACCCTGGCAAGCGAGAGCTACGGGATCGACATCCTGAAGGTGCAGGAGATCAGGGGGTACGACGCGGTCACCCGGATCGCCAACACGCCGGAGTTCGTCAAGGGGGTCATCAACCTGCGCGGAGTCATCGTGCCGATCGTCGACCTGCGCCTCAAGTTCCGGCTGGGGAAGGCGACCTATCACCAGTTCACCGTCGTCATCATCGTCAACGTGCTCGGCAAGGTGGTCGGCATCGTGGTGGACGGGGTCTCGGACGTGGTGGCGCTCGCGAGCGATCAGATCAAGCCGGCCCCGGAGTTCGGGGGAGCGCTGGACACCCGCTACCTGACCGGCCTGGGCACCCTGAACGACGAGATGCTGATCCTCGTCGACATAGAGAAACTGCTCGCGAGCGACGAGCTGCAGATCATGGACGTTGCGCACGATGAGCTCCACATTCAAAGGAAGGAGGTGACTGTATGAGTGTAAAAGGATTCAAAGACTGGAAGATTCTCACCAAGATACTGAGCATATCGATAGCGACCGTGACTCTGATGGTCCTCGGGGTCCTGTTCTACATTCTCCCCTACCTGGAAAATCACCTCATGGACGAGAAGATGAACGCGACCAAGGGAGTCGTCGATGTCGCCTACTCACTGCTGGAAAGCAACCTGGCGGAGGTCACGGCGGGAAGGAAGAGCGCGGACCAGGCAGAGGCGGACGCCCGGCGCGAGATCAGCGAACTGCACTACCACGGCAGCGAGTACTTCTGGATCAGCGACCTGGAGACCAGGATCCTGGTGCACCCGAAGGCGGAGCTGGTCGGCAAGACCCAGACCGAGACCAAGGACCCCAACGGCAAAAGACTCTTCGTCGAATGCGTGAACGTCGCCAAGGACCGGGGCGAAGGAGTGGTGGAGTACATGTGGGCCAAGCCGGGCTCCAACGTTCCGGTGCCCAAGATCACCTACGTGAAACTGATGAAAGAGTGGGGCTGGGTCGTCGGCAGCGGCATCTACGTGGACGACGTGAAGACCGAGATGAACAAGATGAAGTGGCAGATCATCGGCGGCACGCTGGTGCTGTCGCTCGCCGTCTTCGGCTTCGCCTGGGTCGTCGCCCGCAGGATCAAGCGGGCCCTGGACCAGGCGATCGCCGCGTCCCAGCGCATCGCCTCCGGCGACCTGACCGCACACCTCACGGTGGAGAGCTCCGACGAAACCGGCGAGCTGCTCGGCTCCCTCAAGGAGATGAACGAGGGGCTCGCACGCATCGTGGGCGAGGTGAGAAGCGGTGCCGACTCCATCGCGACCGCTACCGAGGAGATCGCGACGGGCAACGCTGACCTCTCCCAGCGCACCGAGGAGCAGGCGAGCGCCCTGGAGGAAACCGCGTCCAGCATGGAGGAGCTCACCGCCACCGTCAGACAGAACGCGGACAACGCGCAAGCCGCGAACCAGCTCGCCATCAACGCGAGCGGCGTCGCCGTCAGGGGGGGCGAGGTCATCAACCGCGTGGTGCTCACCATGGAGTCGATCACCGGCAGCTCCAAGAAGATCTCCGACATCATCGGGGTCATCGACGGCATCGCCTTCCAGACCAACATCCTGGCGCTGAACGCCGCGGTGGAGGCGGCCCGCGCCGGCGAGCAGGGGCGAGGGTTCGCGGTGGTGGCGACGGAGGTGAGGAGCCTCGCCCAGAGAAGCGCGGCGGCGGCCAAGGAGATCAAGGCGCTCATCGAGGACTCGGTCGGCAAGGTGCAGGACGGCAGCCGCCTGGTGGAGGAGGCGGGCCGCACCACCCAGGAGATCGTCACCAGCATCAAGAGGGTGACCGACATCATGGCCGAGATCTCCGCCGCCTCCAAGGAGCAGTCCAGCGGCATCGAGCAGGTGAACATCGCCATCACCCAGATGGACGACGTCACCCAGCAAAACGCGGCCCTGGTTGAGGAGGCAGCGGCGGCAGCCGAGTCGCTCGAGGACCAGGCCCGGCAGATGGTCGGCGTCGTGGCCCGCTTCAAGCTGGAGCAGAGCCCCAAGGCGCAGGCGGCAGCGGCGGCGCCGCGCAGGGTGACCCGAAGTGCTGCGCCGCAGTCGCCCAGGGGAGCCGGGCAGAAGCCTCCCCAGGCCGGCAGCGCCTTCGGCCAGAGGAGCTTCGAGCCGCGCCAGAGCCAGGCCGCCGCGGCCCTCGCCCCCGAGATCGACGACGACTGGAAGGAATTCTGATTGCCACGGGGGTGGAACGAGAGCGGAGGCCCCGTCCTGCCCGGCGGGGGGGCGGGGAGGGGTGCCATCAGGGAGGCCGCCCTGGCCGAGCTGAATCCGGAGCACTACCGGTACACCCAGGAGGACTTCAGCCGGATCAGGGAGCTCATCTACGCCAGCGCCGGCATCTCGCTGGCGCCCACCAAGAGGGACATGGTGTACAGCCGCCTGGCCAGGCGGCTGCGCGCCAGGGAGCTGGAGAGTTTCGCGGACTACCTGAGGCTGCTGGAAGGCGGAGACCGGCAGGAGCTGGAGGCGTTCATCAACGCCCTCACCACCAACCTGACCTCCTTCTTCCGGGAGCCGCACCATTTCCGGATCCTCGCCGAGCAGCTGGCGGGGGTGCCGGGGAGCCGGCCGGTCTCCATCTGGACCTGCGCCTCCTCGACCGGCGAGGAGCCCTACTCCATCGCCATGACGGCCGCCGACGCGCTCAAGAGCCGCGCCCCGGTCCGGGTCCTGGCGACGGACATCGACACCAACGTGCTGGCCACCGCCCGCCGCGGGGTCTACCAGCTCGAGCAGCTGCAAAAGATCCCGCCCGAGCTGGTGCAGCGCCACTTCCTCAGGGGCGAAGGGAGGCACCAGGGGCTCGCCAGGGTGAAGGACGAGCTGCGGCGCCTGGTCAGCTTCCGGCAGCTGAACCTGCTCGAGGAGAGCTGGCCCATGCGCGGCAGGTTCGATTTCATCTTCTGCCGCAACGTCATGATCTATTTCGACAAGGCGACCCAGCACGCCGTCCTCAGGAAGCTGGCCGCCTTCCTGCGGCCCGACGGGCTTCTTTTCGTCGGGCATTCCGAGAGCTTCCACAGCGCCTCGGACCTCTTCAGGATCTGCGGCAACACGGTGTACCGGCTGCGCTAGGGAAGCGGTGAACCGGCAGGAGAAGGAGGACGGACCCCTCTGTCTCGCTGCGCGAGCCTTTCCCCGGCTTCGCAGGGGGGATTTTGAAGCGGAAGTCATAGCACGGTAAAGGACAGATGCCAGACGAGACACTCTGCAGCAGGTCGAGCTATTTCGACCGCCAGTTCGCCGCGCAGGCGGTGAAGATCCTCCCGGGCGAGTACTACGCCACCGCCGACGGGACGCTCATCACCACCCTGCTCGGCTCCTGCGTCTCGGTCTGCCTCTTCGACCCGGGGAGCGGGGCGGGCGGGATGAACCATTTCATGCTGCCCCAGATCATGCAGGGCTCCAACGCGACCCACTGCTCCGACCCGGCAGCGGTCGCCTGCGCCCTCGTCTGCTCCGCCCGCTACGGCGCCTGCGCCATGCGGCACCTGCTGCTGCGGCTGGAACGCCTGGGGGCCGACCGCTGCCGCCTGGAGGCCAAGCTCTTCGGCGCGGGGCGGGTGATGGCGGGCGTGACCGACATCGGCGAGAAAAACGCCCAGTTCGCCCTCGGGTATCTTCGGGAGCGGGGCATCCCGGTCGTCGCGTCGGACCTGGGGGGCTCCTGCCCGCGCAAGGTCACCTTCTTCCCCGCCACCGGGCGGGTGCTGGTCAAAAGACTCCGGGAGCTCCCGGAAGGGACACCGTAATGGCCATCAAGGTCCTCATTGTCGACGATTCGGCCCTGATACGGGCGCTATTGAGCGAGATCATCAACGCCCAGCCGGACCTGGAGGTGGTGGGGACCGCACCCGACCCCCTGGTCGCGCGGGAGCGCATCAAGGCGCTCAACCCGGACGTGCTGACCCTCGACGTGGAGATGCCCAAGATGGACGGGCTGGTCTTCCTGGAGAAGCTGATGCGGCTGCGCCCCATGCCGGTCGTCATGGTCTCCTCCCTCACCGAGAAGAGCTGCGACATCACGCTGCACGCCCTGGAACTGGGCGCCTTCGACTACGTCACCAAGCCCAAGATCGACCTCCGCAGCGGGCTTTTGGAGTACGCCGAGGAGCTCACGGACAAGATCCGAGCGGCCTACCGGAGCCGGCGCAGCGGGGAGCGGCCCGCGGCGCGCCCGGCGCTGCAGAAATTCACCGCCGACGCGGTGCTCCCGAACCAGCACCTGCACTTCTCCACGACGGAGAAGGTGATCGTGGTCGGCGCCTCGACGGGGGGGACCGAGGCGCTCAAGGTGTTCCTGGCCGCCCTTCCTCCCGACTGCCCGGCGATCCTGGTCACCCAGCACATGCCGGAGGCCTTCACCCGCGCCTTCGCCGCGCGCCTGGACGGCCTGTGCGCCCTGGCGGTGCAGGAGGCTCAGCACGGGGAGCGCCTGATGCCGGGGCACGCCTACATCGCGCCGGGCAACCGGCACCTGCTGCTGTCCCGAAGCGGCGCCAACTACACGGCGGCCCTCTCCGACGGTCCGCCGGTCAGCCGGCACCGCCCGTCGGTCGACGTCATGTTCCGTTCCGCGGCGAACTGCGCCGGCGGCAACTGCCTGGGGATCATCATGACCGGCATGGGGGACGACGGGGCCGCCGGGATGCTGGAACTGCACCAGGTGGGTGCCCGGACCCTGGCCCAGGACGAGGAGAGCTGCGTGGTCTTCGGCATGCCGAAGGAGGCGATCGCCCGGGGGGCGGTGGACGAGGTGGCGCCGCTTGGCGAGCTCGCCGGCCGCCTGCACGCCTGGCTCTCGGCCCAGGGCAAGCGCAGCTTCAGGGTGTGAGGGTGACGCGGCCGTCTGACGCAGGGTGGCAAATGGTGAGGCCTAAAGGAGGTCCCGTCGTGAAAAACGTGGTAATGATCGTCGATGACGATCAGTATGTCAGGGCAACCGTCGACTTCATCTGCCAGTCGGAGCAGCTCGGCTTGCTGTGCGCCGCAAGCGGAGCGGAGTGTCTGGGCCATCTGGAATCGGGCTTTCGCGGCGTCATCCTGATGGATGTCATGATGCCGGAGCTGGACGGCTGGGAGACCATACGGGAGATCGCGGGCAGAGGATGGTACGCCGGCAACCTCATCGTCATGCTAACCGGCATGGGGGAGCCCGATTGCGGGCTGGACGGCCTGCAGGAGTACGTGACCGACTACCTGACCAAGCCGTTCGGCCCGGATCAGCTGACCGGCGCGCTGCACTACTACCTCTCGTTGCTCGGCGCCGGGACGGCCCGGCATGAGTAACAGGAACCTGGTCATCATCGGAGTGTCGACCGGCGGTCCGCTCACCCTGAAGCAGCTGTTCAGCGAGCTCCCCCCGCTGAGCGCCGCCATCATCGTCGTGCTCCACCTCACGCCGGAGATGGATTTCCGGATCGCCCAGGGGCTGGACGCCTGTGCCTCCATGCCGGCCGCGCTGGCCAGGAACGGCGAGTTCCTGAGGGGAGGCCAGATCTACCTCGCCCCCGGCGGGGTGCACCTCAAACTGGAAGGAAACCACAGGATAGCTCTCAGCGAGGGGGCGCGGGTCAACTACGTGCAGCCCTCCGTCGACGTCGCCATGCTGTCGGTCACCCGGCCCAATTCGGGCGCGCTGATCGGGGTCATCATGACCGGCATGGGGAAGGACGGCGCGGAGGGGTTACTGCACATCAAGAACATCGGGGGGACCACCATAGCCCAGGACCAGAAATCCTCCGTCATCTACGGCATGCCGAAGGCCGCGCTGGAGACCGGAGCGGTCGACTTCGTGCTGCCGCCCAAGGGCATCGCCGCCAAGCTGGTGGAGCTATTGAAGAACCGGTGAGGCAGAGTCCCCCCTGTGGAACAGGGGGGAAGGCTCGCGCGGCGAGACAGGGGGGTCCTTCCGCCGGCGCAGGCACCCCCCTGCTTCACTGCGTTCCGCTTCCCCCCCCTCCCTAATGGGGACAAACCCTGCTGCACCTATTTACCGCCCCCCGATCTGCTGCAGCAGGAAGTCGACGAAGGCCCGGTTGGCGCGCGACAGATAGACCTGCCTTTTCCAGGCGATCATCAGGTCGAAGGGCATCGCCGCCAAGCTGGTGGAGCTATTGAAGAACCGGTGAGGCCGTATCCCCCCTGTGGAACAGGGGGGAAGGCTCGCGCAGCGAGACAGGGGGGTCCTTCCGCCGGCGCAGGCACCCCTCCTGCTTCACTTTGTTCCGCTTCCCCCCCTCCCTAATGGGGACAAACCCTGCTGCACCTTTTTACCGCCCCCCGATCTGCTGCAGCAGGAAGTCGACGAAGGCCCGGTTGGCGCGCGACAGGTAGACCTGCCTTTTCCAGGCGATCAGCAGGTCGAGGTGCAGCGGCGGGTCGAAGGATACCGCGGCAAGATCCGCATCGGCAGTGACGACCATCCTCAGGAAGATGGAAATCCCCGTGCCGTTGCGCACCAGGGACTTCACCAGGGAAAAGAGATTGGTCTCGAAGACGATATCCGGCGCGGCCCCGGTCTCCCTCAAAGCCTCCAGGAAAAACTCCCTGATGTAGTACCCCTCCTTGTAGAACACCAGCGGCTCCCCGATGAACTCGGCGAGGCTCACGGAGGGACGGCCCGCGAAGGGATGGTCCAGCGGGACGCAGGCCACGACCTCTTCGCGCAGGAAATGGCGCACCTCGAGGGTGTCCGGAAAACTCCCGCCGGCGACCACCCCCATGTCGAGCTCACCAAGCCCGATCATCTTCTGTATCCTGCCGGCCCCCTCGCCGTAGACGGAGAGGTGCAGCTCCGGGTAGTTGCGCTTGAAATCCCTGATGATGTCCGGAAAGAAGTAGGCGCTGATCATGGGGGGAATCCCGATCCTCACCTCCCCCCTGGTCAGCCCCCGCAGCTCCCCCATCTCCTGCTCGGCCGCCTTCAGGTCGTCCAGGACGCGCCGCGCGTGCGGCAGGAAGATCTCCCCTTCCGCGGTGAGCGACACCTTCTTGTCCTGGCGGTTGAAAAGGACCAGCTCCAGTTCCTCCTCCAGCTTCCTGATGGCCATGCTGACCGCGGGCTGGGCGATGCGCAGCCCCTCCGCCGCCTTGGTGAAGTTGCTCACCCGGGCTACCTCCAGGAAATATCTCAGCTGCCGCAGATCCATGACCGCCCCCGGACTATCAATTTTACATATCAAAACAATAATTATTATATATTTTTCTTATCCACAGACAAGCGCTATATTTCTTCCAGATACGAGCGAGGTAGAGCAGTCATGGGATCAGTCACCAGCGGGACCAAACGATATCGGCAGATCAACCTGGCGTTTTTCGCGGCAGGCTTCGTCACCTTCATCACCCTGTACGACGTGCAGCCGCTGCTGCCGGTCTTCTCCAAGGAGTTCGGGCTCCCGGCCGCGCTGGGGAGCCTGCCGCTCTCCGTGGCCACCTGCGCCCTGGCGATCACCATGCTCTTTGCCGGCACCGTCTCGGAAACCCTCGGGCGCAAGAGGGTCATGGTCGCCTCCCTGGTCCTCACCTCGCTCCTCGCCCTGCTCACCTCGCTCAGCCACAGCTTCCCCGCGCTGCTCGCGCTCCGGCTGCTGCAGGGGATCGCCCTGGCGGGGCTGCCGGCGGTCGCCATGGCCTACCTGAGCGAGGAGATCGCCCCGGCGTCCCTGGGCTCCGCCATCGGTCTCTACATCGCCGGCAACGCCATCGGCGGCATGACCGGGCGGATCTTCACGGCGACCATGACCGAGTGGGTCTCCTGGCGCGCGGCGCTCGCGGTCATCGGCGCGGTCTGCCTGCTGCTCAGCCTGTTCTTCGCCCGCTCGCTCCCCGCCTCCTCCAACTTCACCCGGCGCCCCTTCGCGGCGCGCTACCTGTTCAGCTCGCTCTTCAAGCAGCTGAAGGACCCGGGGCTTATCTACCTCTACGGCATCTCGTTCCTCATCATGGGCGCCTTCGTGACGCTCTACAACTACATCACCTTCCGGCTGCTCGCCCCGCCCCACTCCCTGAGCCACTCCGTGGTGAGCTGGATCTTCCTGGTCTACCTGCTCGGCTCGTTCAGCTCGTCCATGGTGGGGCGGCAGGTGGAGCTCTTCGGCAGAAGCCGCATGCTCTACCTCGCCATCGGCACCATGATCCTGGGCGCCCTGGTGACCCTGTCGCAGGAGATCGCCACCATGGTCGCGGGGATCGCGTTCTTCACCTGCGGATTTTTCGGCGCCCACGCCATCGCCTCCAGCTGGGTCGGCAGCAGGGCGCGCACCGCGCGGGCCCAGGCGGCCTCGCTCTACCTGTTCAGCTACTACCTGGGCTCCAGCGTATCCGGCACCGCCGGCGGGCTGTTCTGGGCTGGCTACGGTTGGGAAGGGGTCGTCTGCCTGATACTGGGATTGCTCGGGATGGGAATGTGCCTGGTAAAGCGGCTTTGCAAGGTCTGCGAACTGGACCGCGTCGCCAGCGACACGGTGGCCGGGCTGGAAGCGCTGCGCAGCTGACGGTGCCTCCCCCTCTCTTTTCGAGAAGATACACCCCCTGACCGCCTCCCTACCGGCCCGCCCCCAGGCGCCGCCCGGCAACGCTCCCTAAGGTACTGCGAAATTCAAGTTTTTCGCAGCAGCGCCGATACAGCTTTATAGGCGTCCGAACAATAAGGAGCGAACCATGCCGGATCTTGTACGTATAGCAGATGGAGTCGCCATACCCGTAGAAATGCTGTCAGTTTGGGACCGCTTGGCGGAATTCGCCTCGGTCTACGGACCGGTATTCGAGGCGGACGTGAGCCGTCTCGGCATCAACCTGCGCCCGATCTTCAACCTCAACACCTCGATCGGCGGAGAGCAGGCGATCGCCTTTGGCTCGGCCACCTCCTCGAGCCTGCAATTCGTCCTGCGGCCGGACATCTACCGGGCGATGGTCGGCGGCATCGTGAACTGAAGCGGCGGCCTGCACCGTGAATCACCTCGTGGCGAACCGCCAGCACCCACTCAAGCAGTAAATCCTGCCAATACCAGCCGCCCGAACCCCGACTCCCCCAGGAAACAGGAGCACCTGCCCAACGAGAAGCATCCGCATCCCGGAGCATCCGCAGCCCCGTAGCCTCGGCCCATCCTTCACACAGCGGGCTGAGCTCCTCCCTCCCGGCGGTACCTGTCACTGACGAATTTGATGTGATCTCTCAACACGTAGACCTGCTCCGCATAGGACAGCGGCATCTTCATCTTGTTGACTTCGGCCTCGATGTCGTCGAGCCGCTTGATCAGCGCGGCCCGGTCCTCCGGCGAGGGATTGGCGAGGATGCTCCGCTCCAGCGAAATCAGGGTGCCGTACCAGCGGTAGATGCGCGACTTGACGCGCCAGTTGTAGAGCGCCGGCACCAGCTTCAGCCCGGGGATCAGCAAGACGATGATCGGCACCACCACCACGAGCAACCGGTCCACCAGGCTTGCCAGCCAAAACGGCAGGTTGCTGTAGAGAAAGCTCTTGCTCTTGCCCGATGTGTAGAACCGTCTCGCATCGGAGCTTATGGTGACCCCCTCGTGCTCCAGCGGCGCGGGGAATTCCCCGGCGCGCTGCATGAGGGTGGCCTTGCCGTGCACGTTGCGCGCCGCCTCTATCAGCATGTCGGAGAGCGCGGGATGCAGGTCGGGGCGCGCGATCAGCTCCGCGGTCGGCCCGATCAGGTGCAGGTCCTGGTTCGGCACGTTCTTGCCGAAATCGAGCACCCCCATCGGGAGGGTGAGCTTTTCCAGATAGGAGAACTTGCGCACGTAGCCATCCGCCTGCGAGAAGTCGAAGAGCCGGATTCCCGGGGTCCAGAGCAGCTTGCGCATGACGGCCGGCGTGGCGGAGTCCCCCATGAGGAATGCGGCATCGGCGGTGCCGTCGAGCAGCGCCTGGGAGGCGGCGTCCCCCCCGGTCTCGATCAACTGCGTGGGACCTCCCGGCTCGATGCCGTTCGCCTTCAGCAGGGTGAGGGCGAGGACGTGGGTGCCGCTCCCCTGCGGCCCGATGACGAGCCGTTTCCCGCTCAACTGGGTGATGAAGTTCACCGGGGCGTCCGAGCGGCAGAACAGCAGAAGCGGCACGTGGAACATGCTCCCCAGCGAGACCAGCGGGTCCAGACTCTTCCCGTCGGAGACCCCTCCCTGGACGAAACCGACATCCACCTGGAACTTCGGATCGTTCAGCCTCTTGAGGTTGTCGAGCGACCCCTCCGAGGGGAGCACCTTGAGCTTGATCCCTTTGCGCGCCAGGTACTTCTGGTATTTCTGGGCGGTGAGCAGGAAGTTGCTCCCGGCAGGCCCGCTCGTGATGGTGATGGTGTTGGGAGGAGCCGGGCGGACGTACCAGTAGGCCGCGAAGATCGCCGCCAGGGTGATCAGCACAATGGGAGCCGAGGTCACCACGAGGTCGCGCAGGGAGATCCCGACGAAACGCGCCATGGGGCGGATGGAAGCAAGGTTGCGCACTTTATCCTGGGGCATAGGTGATTCCTTTTCTCTCTGCAGGTTTGGAAGCAAGTCTATCTCTCTCGGCGTCATCTGTCACCATTCAATTCAAGTCACGTCGGCAAACCAGGCCTTTTTGCCAGCTACAGCCTCCCTCACTGCCCTGCCGTTCAAGTTAAGGAAGAGCTGCAGTGTCGTGTCCCCCCATGGAATAGGGGGGAAGCCGAACGCCGGTGAGGCAGGGGGGTGTTGTGCCTGGGGCCCTGCCTCGCGGTGACGGCTGCGCGCGCCTCCTTTCGGGGGCGCTCCCGCATACACGATAAAAAAGAGCCGAATGCACAGATACTGCATTTTTATGACCTAGGTCAAGGCCGCGCGGGGCGGTTGCCGGTAAGGTGTCTTCAACGAGCGGCCCGGGAAGCTTCCGGGCCACGGGTGAACCGGAAGCGCGGCCCCCTCACGCAATTTACCCTACCTCCCGGGCACGGCCAGGGGGGTACAGGAGAGCTGATGAAAAACAAGATCAAGAGCTGGCTCGGATTTTCCACTTCAACAACTAACGCGGCACCCAAGGAGGAAAAAATGGACATGTTTTGCTTTCAGTGTGAACAGGCAGCTAACGGTGGTTGCTCCAAAGTAGGCGTCTGCGGCAAGCAGCCGGACGTCGCGGCCCTGCAGGACCAGTTGGTCTACACCATGAAAGGGATCGCCTTCTGGGCCGACAAGGCCCGCGAGAAAGGCGCCAAGGATTCCGCCATCGACCACTTCATGATCGACGGGCTGTTCACCACCGTCACCAACGTCGACTTCGACGCCGAAGAGATCGCCAAGCTGGTGCGCGTCGGCGCCAAGAACCGCGACCGGGCTCAGGCGCTCTTCGAAAAGGCCAACGGCGGCCCCTTCACCGGCAGCGTCCCCGAAGCGGCTCAGCCCTTCAGCGCCGGCACGACCGCCGAGCTGGTGGCGCTGGGCGCCCGTCACGGCGTGAAAGACGACAGCATCGACCCGGACGTGAAGTCGGTCCAGGAGATCATCATCTACGGCATCAAGGGATACGCGGCCTACGCCCACCACGCCCTGGTGATCGGCCTGGAGAACGACGAGATCTACGCCTTCACCCACAAGGCCCTGGCGGCGACCCTCGACAAGAGCCTGGGGCTCATGGACTTCGTCGGCCTCTCCATGGAGTGCGGCCGCATCAACCTGGTCACCATGGAGCTTCTGGACAAGGCCAACACGGACAGCTTCGGCCACCCGGTCCCGACCCCGGTCGCGCTGGGCACCAAGGCCGGCAAGGCGATCCTGGTCTCCGGCCACGACCTGCGCATGCTCGAAGAACTCCTGAAGCAGACCGAGGGCAAAGGGATCAACGTCTACACCCACGGCGAGATGCTTCCCGCCCACGGCTACCCCGGCCTCAAGAAGTACGCGCACCTCGCCGGCAACTTCGGCGGCGCCTGGCAGGACCAGGGCAAGGAATTCACAGGGTTCCCCGGCGCCATCATCTTCAACACCAACTGCATCCAGCGCCCCGCGGAAAGCTACAAGGACCGCCTCTTCACCTGGGGCCTGGTTCAGTGGCCGGACGTCAAGAACATCACCGGGATGGACTTCTCCGCGGTCATCGAGAAGGCCCTGGCGCTGCCGGGCTTCGACGAGAACCCCGGCAAGGAGATCCTCACCGGCTTCGGGCACAACGCGGTCCTCGGCGTGGCCCCCCAGGTCATCGACGCGGTCAAGGCCGGCCAGATCCGTCACTTCTTCCTGATCGGCGGCTGCGACGGCGCGAAGAGCGGCCGTAACTACTACACCGAGTTCGCCGAAGCGGTACCCAAGGACTGCGTCATCCTGACCCTGGCCTGCGGCAAGTTCCGCTTCAACAAGCTCGACTTCGGCGACATCGGCGGCATCCCGCGCCTTTTGGACATCGGCCAGTGCAACGACGCCTACTCCGCGATCCAGATCGCCGTGGCGCTCGCCGGCGCCTTCGGGTGCGGCGTGAACGAACTGCCGCTCTCCTTCATCCTCTCCTGGTACGAGCAGAAGGCGGTGGCGATCCTGCTGACCCTGCTGCACCTCGGCATCAAGGGGATCAAGCTCGGACCGAGCCTGCCGGCCTTCATCACCCCGAACGTGCTCAACTTCCTGGTTGAGAACTTCAACATCGCGCCGATCGGCACCGCGGAAGGCGATCTCAAGCAGATCCTCGGCTAAGCGGATCCGTCTGAAAACTAAAGCAACAACAGCAAACGCGGCCCCGGGAAGCATCCCGGGGCCGCGTTCGTTCGTCCGCCCTTGTACAACCCTCAGAGCTCCTTCCCCCTCTCAATCCTCCAGCTTGGCCACCAGGGAGATGTTCGCCCTGAGCACCTGGGAAACCGGGCAGTTGGCCTTGGCATCCTGGGCGATGGTCTCGAACTGGCTCGGGGTGATCTTCGGGATGCGCGCCACCGTCTCCAGGCGTATCGTGGTGATCTTCCAGCTCCCCTCGACGTTTTCCAGGTCGAGCAGAGCCTGGGTCTTGATCCGGACCGGCTCGAAGCCGGCCTTGCCAAGCCCCGCGGAAAGCGCCATGGAGAAGCAGCCGGCGTGCGCCGCCGCGATCAGCTCCTCGGGGTTGGTGCCGCGCTCCTCGGCAAAGCGCGTCCCGAACGAAAAGGGGGTATCGGTGAGCACGCCGCTTTGGCTGGAGATGACACCTTTTCCTTCCTTCAGTGTGCCGTTCCATACTGCTGAGGCTGTCCTTTTCATGCTGAATCTCCTTTTGGGGCGGCCGGTCCCCGCGCCCAACGTCCCTCCCCCAAGGGTGCAGAGGGGGTGCGGCTGCGCGGATGTCCCGGCGTCGCCCAAGCTCTATTGTAATGCTGCCAGAAAGATAATGGCAGGCATTGAGGTATTTTCCAGGGGGTTCGGCAACTTTTTCTTTTGAATTTTTCAGCATCGGAGGTTGTATCGGGCAGGGATGCGCCGCAGGCTCCCCATCCCGCAAGGGGCGGGGAGATTTGGAGCCGGGTGGAATCGTCGGCTTAACGGCAACGGTGCCCAACCTTCCTGGTCGCCGGCGAGGGCCGGGGCTCAGGGCTCCGCCGCCAGCGCCTCGGCCACCGACGTGCTCAGCAACTGCAGCCGGTAGGGCTTGTGGATGAACCCCCTGGCGCCGATCTCCAGGAGCTCGTTGACGGTCCCCTCGCGGTGGAAGCCCGAAGAGAAGAGCACGCGGACCCCGGGGTCGAGCTCTCTTAGGCGCAGAAAGGTCTCCTTGCCGCTGAGCTTCGGCATGACCATGTCCAGGATCACCAGCCCGATCCGCTCGCGATCGCGGGCGTAAAGCTCCAGAGCCTGCTCGCCGTCCTCGGCGAGGTACACCTGGTAACCGAGCTCCTCCAGCAGGCAGTGGCCGGAGAGCCGGATGATCGCCTCGTCGTCCACCAGCATGATGCCGCCTCTCCCCTGGACGGTCTCCTCCCGGGGTACCTCCTGTGGCGCCCTGGTGCTGCCGGACGGCAGCAGGACCCGGAAGACGGTCCCCTGCCCCGGCTCGCTGCAGACGCTGATGGCTCCGTTGTGCTCCTTGACGGTCCCGTAGACCGCGGCCAGCCCCAGCCCGGTCCCCTTGCCGGTCTCCTTGGTGGTGAAGAACGGCTCGTAGATGTGTTCCAGGACCTCCGGGGTCATCCCGGCGCCGGTGTCGGACACCGAGATCTCCAGGTAGGGGCCGGGAGCCGACAGCCCCGGGTGCGAGGTGCCGGCGTGCGCCCCCAGTTCCAGGTTCGCCGTGGCGAAGCGGAGGGTCCCTCCCTCGTCCATGGCGTCGCGGGCGTTGACCGCGAGGTTCAGCAGCGCGTTTTGCAGCAGCCCCGGATCGCCGATCACGATCGGGTTCCGGGCGTCCAGGCGCACCTCCAGGGTGATCCGCTTGTCGATGGTGCGCTCCAGAATCGCCACCACCGCGTTGATGCAGTCGTCTATGGAAATCGGGGTGGAGGTGATCTTCCCCTTGCGTGAGAACGCCAGCAGCTGCCTGGTCAGGTCCGCGGAGCGGGCGGCGGCGTCGAGAATGACGGCGGTCAGCTTGGCGTTCTGGGGGTCGTCACCCAGCCGCCAGTTGAGCAATTCGGCGGCCCCGATGATGCCGGTCAGCATGTTGTTGAAGTCGTGAGCGATGCCGCCCGCCAGCTGCCCGACCACATCCATCTTGTGTGCCTGGCGCAGCTGCTCCTCCACGCTCTTTTGCTCCGTGATGTCCACGGAGATGCCGAGCAGGTAGCACGGCTCCCCCCGGGCGTCGAAGAGCGGCACCTTCCTGGTGTGCAGAATCCGCTCCCGCCCCTGCCGGTCGTGAACCCTCTCCTCCGGTATCTCGTTGATGGTCCCCCGCTGCAGGGTGTAGCGGTCCATACCTATGAAGAAGTCCGCCTCCGTCTCGGGGAAAAGGTCGTAGTCGTTCTTGCCGAGCAGCTCCGCCCGGGAAAACCCGAGCAGCTCCTCCCCCGTCCTGTTCATGCTGATGAAGCGCAGTTGCTGCGCGTCCTTGACGAAGACCATCGCCGGCATGTTCTCCACGATCGCTGAGAGGAACTGTTCGTTTTTCACTAGCGCGGCCTGGGCGATGAAGGTCTCGTCGAGCTGGTGGCGCAGCTCCTCCTCGATGGCGGCGAGCTCCTCGTTTTTTTCCTGGAGCGAGCGTTCCGACCGCTGCAGTTCCCCGGTCCGGGAGCTGACCTGGCGGCGCAGCAGCACGATAAAACCGATGCCGAGGCAGCCGCTGGCGGCCAGCCCCAGCAGCAGGTCGATGAGCCAGGCTGGGGTGACGCTGACCACGTTCGCGCTGCGATGCAGCCAGCGTTTCATGGAGCGGTGATAGAGGGAACCGTCGTCCGCCCGCCACGTCGAGAGGTAGCGGTCCATGACGCCGAGTATCTCGCGGTTGTTCCCCTTGGTGGTGGCGAAATAGATGTCGAAGGGGTTGAAGATCACCCCTGACGATTTGACGCGGAAATCCCGGCCGCGGGCGACGCCGAAGATGTTGCTGACGACGCCGGCGTCGACGTTCCCCGACCCGATCCGGCGCAGGACCTCCCCGAAGTCGGAGACCTCGACGACCGTACAGGGGATGCCGAATTTCTCGGAGAGGTTGCGGAACTGTCTCCCGTTGGCCTCCCCCGCGACCACCGCGACCCTTTTGCCGCTCACCTCCCGGATGCTGTTGAGGACGGATTTCTGAGGGATGAAGAGTTCGCTCCAGACGGTCATGATGGGGGACTTGCCGTAGTCCAGGTAGGCGGCGCGCTCCTCGAGCCAGGCCACGCTGGTGACCAGGTCGACCTCGCCCCGTTTGGCCCGCTCCAGCCCCTCCCCCCAGGTACCGTAGACGTACTCGATGTGCCAGCGCTCCCTGCGGGCGATCTCCTCGAACATGTCGACGTAGAAGCCGCGGATGGCGCCCGTTTCGCTGCGGTAGATGGCGGGATAGAAGTTGAAGGCAGCGATGCGCACCGTCCGCTCGCCCCCGGGCTGGGCCAGGGAGGGTGCCGGCGCCAGGAGTGCGGCGAGGACCAGCGCGAGGCAGGCGAGGCGCAGCACGAGACCGGCGCTCCTGGATCGGCGTAGGTGGTGGGCCTGCAGCGGCTGGAAGCTTTTCATCAAGTGGAATCTCCCGCAGGAAGTCCGGTGCCGCGTGGCCTCGCAGACAGGCCGCGAGGCGTCCGTTCCTGGACGCCATGAGCCGGCGCTTGAATCTGCTTGTTAACCTTTGGCTCTCTTCGGTCCGAGCCGGAACAAACTTTAATTATAACCTTCGTGCGATGGGACAAATTAGCAGCCACAGCCAACGGCGATCCCGGCCGGAGAACCAAGGTACATATGAACCTGAGCATGCGAGGCACCCAGGAGAATATGTTCTACCTTGTCAAATCGATGATTCGTGCCACTACGACAATCTCGCTCTTTGCTGTGGCAGGGGGCTGAGCTAAGGCTGGCAGCGGCAGGGCAACCGCGGTCACGATTCCGGTCTCGGTTGCCGTTTGGCAGTCCGATTCAGGCTTGATGAGGCTGCATCCGCCTGGTAAGACCTTAGTTCCGGTCGGGAAGGCCATAGTTCCACTTTTGATGGGCTTCACAAGTTCAAAGGCACGCATCGGTCAACTGAAGAAGGTCTTGCCAAGTTGACGGAAAACTCCTCACTATATTCGGACGCAGGCCGTTTGTTCTCGGCATCGGTTTCGCGAACGAATCCATGCCCACTTTTCAACCGTTGATCCCCTGAAATGCTTCAGGTACGTGTACGGTTCTCCTCGGAATGCCCACCACCGACTGGGATGCCCGCTTACCAGCCGGATTCTCCGGCTGATCGTCAACTTTTGATGCCCTCCACTGGTTGATATAAGGGCATCACAACGGGAACTAAGGACGTCCCTACAGGGAACTAAGGACATCCCTACAGGGAACTAAGGACATCCCTACAGGGAACTAAGGACGTCCCTACGGGAACTAAGGACGTCCCTACGGGAACTAAGGACGTCCCTACGGGAACTAAGGACGTCCCTACGGGAACTAAGGACGTCGCTGCGGGAACTAAGGACGTCACAAGGGTATTTATAGGTTTCTCTCCGTTGATCCGCCTTACCGCTGCTACCGGAGCAGGCCCTCCCGAGGGAAACCATGTCCATGATGAGCGTCGGAATGCCCTTGGCATAGCGAACTACGGCCTGGGAGCCCGTTCTTGCTTGGCCACGACGCAAAACGGGCCGCACCCCGTCGGGGATGCGGCCCTTGATGGTTCCGCCTGCCGGTACGCGCCTTAGCGCCGGGAGGCTAGAACATGACCCTGGAGATCGTGTAGGCGACGACGGTGGAGACTCCGACCCCGATGAAACCGGGGATCATGAAGCTGTGGTTCAAAAGGTACTTGCCGATCCGCGTGGTCCCTGAGCGGTCCATGTTGATGGCGGCGAGGTCGCTCGGGTAGAAGGCGAAGAAGAAGTAGGCGTAGCTCGCCGGCATCAGGCCGAGCATCAGGGGGATGGGAAGGCCGAGGGCGAGGCCGAAGGGGAGCATGATGATGAGCGTCGCGGCCTGGCTCTTGACGAAGGCCGAGACGCAGAACATCGCTATGCCGAAGGTCCAGGGGGCGATCTTCACCATCATCCCGATCTTGTCGACCAGGAACCCCTTGTTGGCCGTCACGAAGGTGTCGCTCATCCAGGCGATGCCGAAGATGGATACCACCGCGATCATCCCGGCGATGAAGACGCTGGAGTGCGCGATCTCCTTCGCCTTGACGCCGGTGGCGAACATGATGAAGGCGCCGAAGCCGAGCATGATGAACTGCACGACGGTCGTCATCGGTATCGGCTTGCCGGCGACCTCCGGGAGCAGGGAGGGCCAGACGGCCAGGACGACGATGGTCAAGACGCCGGAGAAGAAGAGCACCACGGAGAGCTTGGCGGAAGAGCTGATCTTCTGGTTCAGGGTCGTGACGGAGGATTCCAGCGATCTGGCGAACTCGGGGTCCTTGAGGCGCTCCTGGTATTCCGGGTCCTTGTCGAGGTCCTTGCCGCGGTTGAAGCTCCAGGCGGCGGCAGCCAGCACCCCGACGACCCCGGCGGGCATGGTCACCATGAGGATGTCGAAGAGGCTCACCGGGTGCCCGCACTTGATGGAGAAGGCGAGGAAGGTGGTCACCGCGGCGGCCACCGGGCTCGCGGTGATCCCCATCTGCGAGGCGACCGAGGAGATCGCCATGGGGCGCTCGGGGCGGATCTTGGTCTTGAGCGCCACGTCGGCGATGACCGGCAGCAGCGCGTACACCGCGTGCCCGGTGCCGACGCAGACCGTCAGGAAGAAGGTGGAAAGCGGCGCCAGGATGGTCACGTACTTCGGGTGGGCGCGCAGCATCCGCTCGGTCAGCTGCACCAGGTAATCGAGCCCCCCCGCGACCTGCAGGGTCGCCGAGGCGGTCACCACCGCCAGGATGATCAGCATGACGGCGATGGGGGGCTCGGAGGGCTGCACCCGGAACAGCAGCACCAGGACGGAGACGCCCAGGCCGCCGATGAGGCCGAGGGCAACGCCGCCCCTGCGGACGCCGAGGAGGATCGCTCCCAGGACAAGTACGAACTGGATCCAGAACATTAGCATGATGATTCACCTCTTCGCTTGGATTGCGGCGCTGCAATCGCTGCACGAACGCACAGCGGCCGTTGGCCTGTCGCCAATGACCTTACTAGAGCATGGATGATGCCAGAATCCGCCGTAAAGGTAACTCACTGCAACTAAAGGACAAATCAGGGCAAACAGGGAAGACTGCGGAGCGAACCGGCATAACGAAAGGTTATGGCCGCCCGCGTCGGGAGGGGTGAAAGCGCCCCAACGGCTGCTTTCCGGGGATTATAACCTGCGGCTATCGTTATAACCGCAGGTTATGCCTGTTGGCCGCGCATCATCTTGAGGCGCTTGTTGAGGGCCGGCTGGGAGATGCCGAGTAGCCTGCCGGCGAGGGTCTGATTGCCGCCGGCCCGCTCCAGGGCCTCCATGACCAGGAAGGAGGCGGCTTCGGAGAAGGTGGGGAGCTCGGCGAATCCGGCGAAGGGATTCAGCTTGCCGGGTGCTGCCGGCGGCACAGCCCCGTCCTCCAGGGAGCGCTCGACGGCCTTCACGAAGCTCTCCATGGAGAGCATCCGGTCGCGGTGCACGCTGACGGCGTCGTAGGCCATCGCCCTCAGCTCGCGGACGTTGCCGGGGAAGCTGTAGGTGGCCAGGAACTGCGCCAGCCCCTTGGGGGGGGTCGGCTTCTTCTTGCCCAGGGCTCCCGCCGCCTCGGCCAGGAAGTGCTCCAGCAGGAGCGCGATATCGCCCTTGCGCTCGCGCAGCGGAGGGACCTGCACCTGGTGGGTGCGCAGGCGGAAGAAGAGGTCGCGCCGGAAGGAGCCCGCCGACTCCTTGGCGCTCAGGTTCTGGTGGGTGGCGACGACGATGCGCGCCTTGAGGCGCTTGGGGAGGTCGCTGCCAAGCGGAAAGTACTCCCCTTCCTGGAGCAGGCGCAGCAGCTTGACCTGGGAGGCGATGCTCAGGTCGCCGATCTCGTCCAGGAACAGCGTGCCGTCGGCGGCCTCCTCCACCATTCCCTTGCGGGCCCCCTCGGCGCCGGTGAAGGCGCCGCGCAGGTGGCCGAAGAGGGTGTCGGCGAAGACCGAGTCGTCCAGGCCGGCCACGTTGACGGTCACCAGCTTGCCGCGGCAGCCGCTCAGGGAGTGGGCGGCGCGCGCCAGGAGCTCCTTGCCGACGCCGCTCTCCCCGGTGATCAGCAGCGGCTGGGGGCTCCTGGCGACCGCCTCCAGGTAGGAGAAGATGGCGAGCATGCCGCGGTCGCCGGTGACGATCTCCGCGAACGCCTCGGGATGGCGCAGCTCCCCGGAGACCAGGCGGCTGGACATCTCGCGGTAGTCGCGCTGCATCTCCAGCATGCGGACCGCCCGCAGCACGCCCCCCACGATGCGGTCCTCCTCGTCGGTCTTGATGAAGTAGTCGAAGGCACCGAGCTTCATGCAGCGCACCGCGGTTTCCAGCTGGTTCAGGCCGCTCACCACGATGGCGCTGATCTCCGGGTGGCGCTCGCCGATCTCCTGCAGCAGATCCTCTCCGGAGAGGTGCGGCATGGTGAGGTCGAGCAGCACCAGGCCGATCCCCCCCGCGTCCAGGAGTCCCATGACCTCCCGGCTATCCTCGCAAGTGACGATGTTGCTCAGCCCGCCCACGCTTTTGAGGGTGAGCGAAAGGGACCTGAGCCAGGCCGGCTCGTCGTCCACCAGGAGGATCTGGAAGCTTGGGTAGGCGCTTGGGGGCATGCGTGAACCTCGTTGAGTCGTTGAGTCGTTGAGTCGTTGGGTCGTTGGGTCGTTGAGTCGTTGAGTGGCATATCCCCCCTGCGCAGTAGGGGGGAAGGCTCGCGCAGCGAGACAGGGGGGTCTGCCTTCGGGGCAAATACCCCCCTGCTTCACGTTGTTCAGCTTCCCCCCTATTTCATAGGGGGGACAAATCACGGCAGCATCCCGACTCCCTAAAGGGTCGCCGCCTCCTCCTTGGCCACTGGGAAGCTCAGGGTGACCGTGGTACCGCGGCCCGGGACGGAGTCGAAGGCGATGGAGCCTCCATGCTCCTTCACGATGCCGGCGGAGACGGAAAGACCCAGGCCGGTCCCGCCGCTCTCCCGCTTGGTGGTGAAAAACGGATCGGTCAGCCGGGACAGATGCTCCGGCGCGATGCCGCTCCCCTCGTCCTGAACCGACAACTCCAGCCGCGCCGGATCGGCTGCCAGCCGGGTGGCGACCCTGATGCCGTGCTCCCGGTCGGGAAGGGCCTGGCAGGCGTTCAGCACGAGGTTCACCACGACCTGCTCGATACGCTGGGTGTTGCCTAGGAACCTGGGGAGCCCTCCCGCCAGGTCGGTCGCGAGGCTGGCGGTCGCCTTGCGTATGGTCGGGTCGACCAGGCGCAGGGCCGTCTGCACGACCTGGTTCAGGTCGATGAGCCCCTGGTCGCCGGCGTCGTCGCGCCGGGCGAAATCCTTCAGGTCGTGCACGATCCGCTTGATCCGCTTCGCCCCGTCCTGCATCCCGCTCAGGATGCGCGGGATCTCCCCGCGCATCTCGGAATAGGGGATGCCGCCCAGGGAGAAGTCGCCGTGCTCCTCGAAGTACTCCTGGAGGATGGGGGCCGTGTCCTGGTGCGCCCGCATCAGGACCGGGATGTCGAGCAGGATCAGCCCGGTCGGGTTGTTGATCTCGTGGGCGACCCCCGAGACCAGGACCCCGAGCGCCGCCATCTTGTCGGCCTGCAGCAGCTGCCGCTGGTTCAGGAGCAACTCCTCCTCGGCATGCCGGCGCTCGGCGATCTCCCGGGTCAGGTCGGCGGTGCGCAGCGCCACCTCCCGCTGCAGGGTCCGGGACCAGAGGGCGATGCCGCCCAGCAGCAGCACCAGGGGGATCACCACGATCGCCGCGTACTTCACGACCGTCCACCAGGCGACCGGCGCCGGGTCCAGCACGCCGAGCCACTTCTCGTAGATCGCCTGCTGCTGTCCGGTCTTCTTCAGGATGGCGAGCCCCTCGTTGAAGCGGGAGACCAGCTCGTCGTTACCCTTGTCGACCGCGTAGCAGTAGCGCTGGGTCGCGACGTTGTGCACCACCGGGATCAGGTTGGAGAGCTTCAGCTCGCGGATGATGTACATCCCCGGCACGATGGCGACGATGGCGTAGTCGGTGGCCCCGGCGGCGGTCTGGCGCAGGGCGTCCGCCGGGGTGTCGGTCAGCACCAGTTTCCCGGTGAACCCCTTCTTGACCAGGAAGTCGTGCATGATCCCGCCCCGGTGCACCGCAACCGTTTTCCCCTCCAGATCCTCCAGCGAATTGACGTTGCGGGAATCCTTGCGGGCGAAGACGGCGTGGTTCACGATGGTGTGCGGCAGGGAGAAGTCGACCTCGGAGAGCCGGTCCTCCGAGTAGGACATCCCCTGGAGTACGTCGACCGTGCCGTTTTGCAGGGCGGCGCGCATCTCGCTCCAGGTGCCGAGCCGGAACTCGACCTTCATCCCCATGACGTCGGCGATCGCCCTGGTCAGCTCCACGTTGTAGCCGGAGGGGTGACCGTCCTTGTCGAGGAACTCGTAGGGGGGATAGTCGCGGTCTCCCCCGACCGTGACGGTGGCGGGAGCCTGGCTGGGAGGAGTCGCGGCGTGGGCCGGGAGGGAGGACGCCCCGGAGAGCGCTGCCAGCAGGAGGCAGACGCAGCCCAGCCAGAGGAGGCAAGGGGCCCGGCGCGTGGCGGCCCGGAGCAGGCGGGTGTCGGTCGACATGTCGGGTGAGACTGAAGGCAAGGGCATCCGGAAGGCGTCTCCTGAGACAGATCCAGGCATGCAGAGCTAATTTACGGCCAGCGTGTCACCATTATTAGCACGTTTTCCGGTTCAGGTCAGCGGGAAAACGGGGAAGGTAGCGCGTCACTCCGGTTAGTTCCTCGCGTTGAGCTCCCCCTCCCTTTGCGGGAGGGGGTTGGGGGGAGGGTGAAGCCGGCAACGGAGTCCTTTAGGACACCTCCCCCCCCCACGCCGGCCCTCCCCCGCAGGCGGGGGGGGATGATTGGCGCCTCATGCCGGCAGCGTCCTGATGGATCTCCTCCGCTGGCGGGGAGGGGGTGCTCCGCTTGGCAAAGGGGGGGCAAAGACACAGCATGCCGATACAGGTGGTAATTTATCTGGTGGGCAGCTGGCGCCGGCGAATTCTGTCAGCGCGGCGGGAGCGGCAGGATGAGCTCCTGGCAGCGGTCGGGGATGACGCCAAGCTCGGTGATCCGCTCCAGGAGGGAGCTCCCCGGGACCAGTCCGAGCTCCTTCCCCGGCTCCAGCGTCGTGATCGCCGAAGCGCCGATGACCTGCGTCCGCGCGCCGGTACCCAGAGCCGTGCATTCGGCACGGTCTTTCTCGGCGCCGCTTTTAACGCTCTGTTCAGCGGATCCGGCAGGGGCTGCGGCCCTGGGCTCCTTGAGCCTGATGGACCAGGCGTCGTGAAACACGAGCGGCCGGCCGGAACCGTCCACTCCGACGTAGAGCATGATGTGGCCAGGCTTGTAGAGAAGGGTCAGAAATGGCACCCCCGCGCTGCGGATGGCCGATTGCTTCTCCGCCGGGGTCATCCGGGCCAGTTCCAGCCGGTGCGGCACGGAGGCGATCTGGTCCGCCGAGGTGCGCGGCAGCCAGATCCCGAAGGGGAGGAAAAAATCCCGCAGCATCGCGGAGCAGTCCCGCAGGTCGTAGACCTCACCCCAGCCGTAGGGATCTCCCAGCAGCTGGTCCCCGATCAGGGCGACGTTTTCCCTGCTGAACTCCATCGGGAATTTCGCGGCGGCGCCGCGGGGTATGCGGACCCTCCGGTTCTGGACTGCGCCCCCCTCCCCAGCCGAAGCGATGGCGACCTCCCAACTCCCCTCCGCCTCCCCCGCCAGCGGCAGTATCGTGCCGACCTTGGACCGGGAGACGCCGACTCCCCTGCCATCGGGTATCGAGGCGTAGTCCTCGACCACCACCAGGTGCGGCGCCTGCCTCCAGGCGTCGATGAAGCCGCGATCCACCAGCGCCACGTCGCGCCGCTCCAGCCAGCCGTTGGTGTACCCGGTCTCGACAAAGAGCCACACCCCGTCGCGTGATTCGTGCAACACCCGCAGCGGCTCGTTGAGCTTTACCTGCGGGTAGCTCAGCATGTCGAAGGGGTAGTCCTCGGCGCTTTGGTAGAGGGGGAGATAGGTCGGCAGCCCGCGCAGATGCCCCGGGGCCACGGAGATGGCCGTGTCGTTTCGCGAGGGGAAGCTCTCCAGGGCGCAGTTCTCCATGAACTCCTGCATCAGCTTGGGCGCCAGCTTCCGCTTGTTGGGGCCGTACCAGACGATCCTCCCCTCCTGTTTCATGAAGTCTCGCGTCTCGGCCAGATCGAAGTGAGGAGGTGCGGTGCTCCAGGGGGCGTAAAACCGGTCCTGAAAATCGTCCTGCAGTTTCGTGCGGCAGGTTTCCGCCAGGGGGAGCCGGTCTCCCGCCGCAGCGGCAAGCGGGCCGAGGTCCTGGGGAATCCGGCCCAGGTCTGCGATCTCGAGGTCTCCGGCAACGGGAGGCGGAGCTTTCTTGGGCTGGCCGGTCGCCGTTTCGGGAGCGCCGACGCTGCTCCCTGCGGAGCTCCCTTTCCCGGCGTTGAGGCAGGCAGCCAGCAGCAAGGCGGCGCAGAGGAGCGCGACCCTGCCCAAGGCGCGCTGCTGTTTCCTGAAACGTGTCATGTCTCTACTCCCGAAAGTTTTCGCTCTGGCAACGACACAGAAGTATAATGTTTTTTAACCGGATTTGGGGATTCCCCGGATAATTTTCCGCACTTCCTGCCGGCAGACAATAAGGTTGGCAACTGTCGCAGGGGGCGTGCCAGGTGATCGGGAAATGCAGCTCCGGCCCGTCACTTTCCCAGGGAAGGTTCCGTCGGGTGACCTGCGTGGGAAATGACAAAAGGACCGGCTCCCAATTGGGGGCCGGTCCTTTGTTGTTTGATCTGTCACTGCCTGAGAAGCCCGGTTGACTGGTCTTGACTCCCTAAATCGGAATCCGCATCAATCCTTCTTGCCGGTGCCGGAACCGCCCCTCTCGCAGATTATTTTTTTGTTGTTCATCATGTCCGAGTACTTGAATCCGCCTCCGAGGGTGGTGGGCGAACAAACGTTATCCGGTGAATTGGCGTTGACCAAACAGATTGAACAGGTGACGGTCGGGCTGTCCGTCAAATGTATAACTTCATCTATCAGACCTTTGCTGTGCAAGGCGCAGATATGTTCCTCATGCTTTTTTCCACAGCTGCAATTCTTATTGGCCTCCATGGGAATATCCCTCTCTTTCTGATTAAAGCCACGGGGATGCTCATCGCATGACGTACCTCCACCTGAAAGCATGCTATATCTTTTCCCCGAAGCTGTCATCTATTAAATCGGATCTTTCCAGACAAGCACAAAGTTCGAAACTGCAGCAAACCTCGCCGGCTACTCCTGTTCGGCGGCCGCGACGAACTGCTCTATTTTTTCCCGCAACTCCGAAGCGAGGCCGATGAACTGGACCCCGTAGCCGTACTTCTCGTCCGGAAGGACCGCGTACCAGACGACCTTGCCGTCGGTGTCGATCCGGCCTGCGTCGATAATGAACGACAGGTTCCTGAGCAGGTCGCCCTTGTTGAGCGGCAGGTCTGACTCGCACAGCATGCCGGAAGCGCTGATGTTGCGGGTCACGCCGGAGAACTCCAGGCTCCCCCTCGTCCCTTCGACCCTGGCGTGGAGGGCCGCACGGTACTCCCGCCGCGCGCGGATCCCCAGGAATTTTTCCACCAGCTTCAGGAGCTGTTCCGGGCGGACCGGCTTGGTGACCACGGCATTCGCTCCGCAGTTTGAAGCCTGCTCCTCCTCGGATTGATAACAGACCAGGATGATGGAGACGTTCCTGAGCTCGCTGTCCTGCCGGATCAGCGAGCAGAGCAGGTCTCCCCCGGTCCCCGGCATGTCCAGCTGCGCGATGATCAGGTCCACCCTCTGTTCGCGGCTGATCTGGAGGGCTTCACTGGCGGTGCTGGCGGTGAGGATCAGAAAACCGGCCCGGTTCAAAAGACTCTTGTTGCGGTCCAGGAAGGCTTCCTGGTTATTGACGAGCAGTATCTTTTTCATGCGCAAAAGACCCGGGAAAGCAGATGCGGTTTCCGGCGGCAGGCAGGGTAATCAGCACGTTGCATCTGCCACCGATGGGAAAAAACAGCGGGCCGCGGTGCAAGAGCATGGCGACCAAGATGGTCCCTTAAGCCTTTATTGCATAGGGTGATTCAATAATCAACCACTAAATCGGCCCTGCGGGCCTGCAGCCCCGGCCGCCGCTGCCGGCCCGCCCGGCGGGGAGCCGGAAGCCGGCCGCCGGCCCGGACAGATTTGACAGCACGCCGAAGCTGGCTAGAATTTTCAGACAGTTGCACCGTGGAGGCGACGGTATGGGATGGGAATGGCTCAGGCTCCAGGCAGTCCTCGTGTTCCTGCTGCTCGGCGCTCCTGCCGCTCTTTGGGCCGAGCGGCCGCAGATTTCGGTCGTAGAGCTTGCCGGCACGGTCAATCCGGTGAGCGCCGACTTCCTGCTGCGCAACCTGGAGGCTGCCTCCCGGCGCGGCGACCGGCTGGTACTGGTGGAAATCGACACCCCCGGCGGGCTGGACTCCGCCATGCGCGAGGCGGTGAAGGGGATTTTCAGCTCGACCGCCCCGGTTGCCGTCTTCGTCACCCCGTCCGGGGCGCGCGCCGCGTCGGCCGGAGCGGTCATCGCCCTGTCGGCGGACATCTGCGCCATGTCGCCGGGCACCAACCTCGGCGCGGCACACCCGGTCTCCATCGGCGAGAAGCCCGACACGGTCATGGGGGAAAAGATCTTGAACGACGCCGAGGCGTACCTGCAGGGGATCGCCCGCAAGCGCGGCCGCAACGCCCAGGCTGCCGGCCAGATGGTGCGCAGCAGCCTGTCGCTCACCGCGGAACGGGCGCTGGAGGAAAACGTCATCGACCTGATCGCCCGGGACCGCCAGGACCTGCTCGCCAAGCTGGAGGGGCGGCGCCTGCTGCGCGACGGCGGCGAGACCGTGCTGCGGCTGGCCGGCGCGCAGGTCACCCTGCACCAGATGGGTACCCGGGACCGGATACTGAACGCCATCAGCAACCCGGATCTCGCCTACCTGCTGATGCTGGCGGGGATCATCGGCATCTTCTTCGAGCTCTCCACGCCGGGCGCCATCCTGCCGGGGGTGGTCGGCGGCATCTCGCTGATACTCGCCTTCTTCGCCTTCCAGACCCTGCCGGTGAACTACGCCGGCGTGCTCCTGATCCTGCTCGCCGTCATCCTTTTCATCGCCGAGATCAAGATCGTCTCCCACGGCATACTGGCGGTCGGGGCCGTGATCGCCCTGGTCCTCGGTTCGCTGCTGTTGTTCCCCTCCTCGGAACCCGGCCTGCGCCTTTCCTGGGGGGTGATCCTGGTGACCGTGCTGGTCACCACCAGCTTCTTCGGCGTCGTGGTCGCCAAGGGGATTGCGGCCTACCGGCAAAAGCCGATCACCGGCAGGGAAGGGATGCTGGGCGAGCGGGGGGTCGCGCTAACGGACCTGAAGCCCGAGGGGAAGGTCCTGGTGCGGGGCGAATACTGGAATGCGCAGGGTCTCGAGCCGATCCTGAAGGGGGAAAAGGTGGAGGTGACCGCCGTGCAAGGGCTGCGGGTCACGGTCAAGAAGGTCACTCTCCAACCCCGGTCCGCCGGTGAAGAGAAAAATGCTCCTGCGGCCCCGGGCATAATTCCCGGAACCTGCCGCGCTAAGCGGCGAGGAGAGCCGGGAATCACGCCGCCGGCCGGGAGCGGCTATTTTCTGGCCATCTTGGCAAAGGCCTCCTGGGCCCCCTGCTGCATCTCCTGCGGCGTCAGGTCCTTGATATGGGTCGCCAAGGTCCAGTGGTGGCCGAAGCTGTCCTCCACGTTGCCGGTTCGGTCGCCCCAGAACATGTCCTCGACTGCCATCAGCGACTTGGCGCCCGCCTCGAGGGCCCTCCTGAAAGCCTGGTCCACGTTGTCGACATACAGGTAGAAGGTGACGGGCGAGCCGCCCAGGGTTTCGGCACTCCTGCACGACATATCCGGCTGTTCGTCCCCAAGCATGATGATCGAGTTGCCGATTTTAAGCTCGGCGTGCATGATCCCCTTCCCTTCGGGCCCCGGCATGGCGAACAGCTCTTGAGCGCCAAAGGCCTGTTTGTAGAACTCTATCGCCTTGCGGCAGTCCTTGAACACGAGGTACGGTGTGACAGTGGTAAATCCTTCCGGAATCGGTTTTGTCATGGGAATTCCTCCTTGCACTCGGGAAGCGCCCTGCTTCCCCTTCTTCGGCAAACGGGTTCCTTTGCGCTTAAGTGGCAGTTTTCTACGCAAGCGGCAGCTGCGCTACTTCAGTGACACCCGCCTCCACTCTTTCATTTTAGTCTCCCCGCAGCGGGAAGACAACGGCTCACCTCCAGGCCGCAAAGAGCGCCCCGCAGCGCTTGCCTTGTTCCGGGGCCGGGAGCGACCCAACGCTAAGCCATTGATGGCCGCGGCTATTCCTGTATACTGGCAGGCAGGGTAGGCACCCACCTGGCCCCTTCCCCCTCACCCCGCCCCTCCCCCGCAAGGGGGGAGGGAGGCCTTGGGTCCCGTGCGGATCTAAACCAGGAACACTGAACCCGAGATCTGCCGCATGGCGGCACGACTGGAAGAGGAGAGTTACCGCATGAAAGTTCTGATCGATCTCTGCATCGTCCCCATTGGCGTCGGGGTATCGCTCTCCCCGTACATCGCGGCGTGCCAGAAGGTGCTCACCGAGGCCGGCCTGGAGATCGCGCTGCACTCCTACGGCACCAACGTCGAGGGGGAATGGGACGAGGTTTTTGCGGCGGTGAAGCGCTGCCACGAAGTCGTGCACGGCTTGGGCGCGCCGCGCATCACCACGACCATCAAGCTGGGGACCCGCACCGACCGGGTCCAGACCATGGAAGACAAGCTGAGGAGCGTGCAGGGTAAGCTCCTGTAAAGGGGACGCCGCGGGGACGGGTCGCGTTTCAGCGGCGCGGCGTCTGCCCCGCGGGCCTCTCCCGCATCATGCGCAGGAAAAGCAGCAGCGCCGCCAGCGCCGTGGAGCCGGCGAGGGCGAACCCGAGCGGGTAGCCGACACGCTTCAGGGCTAGCCCCAGGACGGTTGAGCCGAACATCATCCCCAGGTAGATGCAGCTGTTGTACATCCCCATGGCCAGACCCCGCTTCAGGGCCGGAACCAGTTCCGCGATCAGTGCGCCGATCGAGGTGAAGGTGAGGGCCATCCCCACCCCCATGACCACCGCGCAGAGCAAAAGCGGCCCAAGCTGCACGGTCTGCCCGAGCGCCGCCAGGGCGGCGGCCAGGCAGACCAGCCCGGCAGCGACCAGGTAGCGGCGGTCACAGCGGTCGGCGAGGCTTCCAATCGGTATCCTTCCCACCACGTTGGTCAGGGCCTGGGCCGCGAAGATCAGGCCGACCTGGGCCGGGTCGTAGCCGTGCAGGGTGGCATACAGGGGGAGGAAGGTCAGGAACACCCCGAAGCCGACACAGCTGCCGGCGGTCGCCAGCAGGCAGGCCACCAGGCGGCGGTCCCGCAGCAGAGCGAGGCTCCCCGCCAGTGCGGCGTGCAGCTCCGTCTGGTGCCGGGGAGGCCCCTTGGGCAGCACGAACAGGGCGAGCAGGGCGATCGCCACCAGCAGCCCCCCGGACAGGAAGAACACCTGGCGCAGCCCCCAGCTCTTGGCAAGGTAGCCTCCCGACGCGGGCCCCAGGGTCATGGCGATGTAGATCGCGGTGGTGTACCAGCCGTAGGCCTGCCCCAGCCGATGGGCCGGCATGACGTCGGCCACCAGGGAAAGCATCCCCGGGGCGAAGGCCGCCAGGCCTGCGCCGAAGAGGACGTAGGCCGCGGCCATCTCGCCGGGCTGCCGGCACTGGGTCACCAGCAGCGAGGAGACCGCGGCGGCCGCCAGCCCCGCGATGATCGGCAGCTTGCGCCCGGTGCGGTCGGCCAGAAGGCCGGCGGGAATGGACAGTAGCCCCGTGGCCAGCATGAAGGCGCCGTTGATGACCCCGACCTGGGCCGGCCCCGCCCCCAGCGCGGCGGCAAAGAGCGGCAGTACCGGGATGCGCAGATAGGAGCAGAAAAAGGCCGCGAAACCTATCAAACAGAGCAGCAGAAACGGGGTGAGATTCTGGGAGCTTTTAACGTGGTCCATGGGTGCGGGTCACCAGGCTTTCAGGGGGACGACATGGGCGGATCGGTGTTGTGCAACCTGGGGATGGCATCGAGACGGCGGGAAACAGCCCTTAGATTTAGCCGGCGCAGTGAAATTGTCAAGCGGTAAATGCCGGAGCAGGGCGCAGCCGCCCGGAGGGGGGGCGAGCAAGGGTGGTGGAAGTGGCACTGCTGCAAACAGAGCGAACGGGCCGACCGGAGGGCGGCAGCCCTTTTCGTTCCTACATCTCTCCGCCGGGACCATCGAAGAGTTCACCGGGCAACCAAACCCGGCACCGATCAGAAATGACTCCAGCCGTTATCGAAGAGGCAGGCGACTCCTCTTTGGCTGTCGTTGTCATCCCCGGCCCGGGTTTCCACCTGGGTCCCCTCCCCCAACAACTCGGCCAGGTGCAGCTCCAGCGTTTGGGAAAGGTCAATCCGGCGCTCCCTCGCCTCGCGCAGCAGGTCGCTGTCGATGCGCAGGCGGGTGGAAACCTTTGGAGCGATTGGATCCAATGCACGCAGTTGCATACTGTCTCCTTATGCTCATCCATTGTGTCCCCCCGACCGAAAAACATCAGCGCGGAAGGAGCAGACCCCGTAATTCTGTGTTCATATCACTTATCGGATGAATAAATCAAGACTTTAATAAAAACAAGAGAAACAATATATAAAATTTTCATCTTGGGAGTCATTGGATCACAAAGCTGGCCACCTGAGTTTTGTGATCGCATTGTATAAGCGCTTACGGGCATGCCGGCTCTGGCATAGCCCTTCGGCAAATGGACGGGCTAGTGCTGCTGTTGTCCGTTCTTTCTCTTTCCCTGCTCGCTGCGTCCTCTCCTCTATGCTGTTATTTTGCTTGTGTTGACTACACGTCGTGTTGACAGGTGAGTGTATATTATTTCCATACACAGCCCGGATGCAACGAATTGGAAAAAAATGCAGTTATTTCAGTCATCACGAAGGAATGAAGAGATGAACGGTCGCTTTTAGCCGTATACCATTCGTATACAATGCCCCTCTTGCATCGTCAGATACTGCCGCCCATTCCCCCCAAATACTGCCTGTAAATTAGCACGTTATAAAAATTCCTGACCGCCGGTGCAATTGTGGCACGGTCAATGCTCTGTTTTTGGCAACGGGTCCCCGGAGCGCGAATGCCGGTGGGAGAAGATCCGGAAAAGCCCTATCGGCGGCGTTGGCCGCCCTTTCGACACCGGTTTCCAGAGCGCAGACAGCGGAGATTTCTTTCAATGAACTTGAGTTTAATGGCATAGCGATTACAACCCAAAAAAGGAGGGCGATGATGAGCGAATTAATAATTGCAGGGTTCAAGGGAGAGTTTGCCGCGGACGAGGTGCTGCTTGATTTGGAAAAGCTGCAGCAGGTTCACAAGATAGACCTGGATGACGCCGTCGTTGTCGTGCGCAAGGGGAGCGGCCCCATAAAGATCAAGCACTCCAACCTGCTGGTGATGACCGACGCGGCGATGGGAAGCCTGTTCGGCATGGTGCTGGGCGGCCCGGTCGGCCTGCTGGTGGGTGCCGTCATCGGTGCGGCGGTGGGAGAGACGGTCAAGATATTAACCCACATCGGCATAAGCGATGACTTCATCAAGGAGGTTGCCGCGATTTTGGAGCCCTCCAGTTCGGCGATCTTCATCCGGGTCCACAAGCATATCTCGCAAAGCGTCGTCGAAGAGCTGCAAAAGTACAACGCGAAGCTGCTGCGCTCCACATTGTCCATAAAGGACGAGCAGGAGTTGCTGAAGGCGTTAAGCGAGACCGTGCTGCTCAAAAAAGAATCCTGACAAACGCCGGGCACAGCGGCCGGGTCCATGACCCGGCCGCAGATTTATTCCCCTACCTGCACTGTCATAGAGGCCTTCAGATAAGTATTCCGCTACAGGTCAATCCCTCAAATGCATAAATTACCGGCAGAGACCCGCGCTACGCCATATTTTTTCACCGCAGAAAAGTGCCAGGCATATTTGCGTCCAGTCCAGGATGACGTCACCTGTTTGGCCCCTCACTGGTCCGACCCAATTTCAGGCGCCGCTAGCCTGTCGCGGCGCACTGCTTGGCAAGCCCCGCCTGAGCGCGGAAATCGACGACGGCCGACAGGAGACGATCGAAGAGCACCGCGGCCCCGCCCAGCCCCCCTTCCCTGGCGAGCATTTCCAACTGGCGCGCGGCCTCGCTTACCCGCAGGGCGCCGATATTGACGGCAGCACCCTTGACGAGGTGGGCCTTGATGCGCACCTGCGTGACATCGAAGCTGTAAAGGGCCGCCGACAGCAGATCGAGGTAGCCGTCCACGCAGGCCAGGTAATGCTCGAGAATCTGCCCCATCAGTTCGAGGTCGCCATCCAGAAGCTCCAACAGGGCGTCGCGGTCGAAAACCGGCAGCTGCTCCAGCGCCGGAGTCTCTCCCGGTTCGATCGTGACAGCAGCCCGGTGCCGCGCCGGATCACTGTCATGCTTGTCCCTCAACTGGCTTTCACCGTGCATCACAACCCTCCATTTCATCCCCCTTGCGGGCGCCTGATGCTTCCCGCTTAAAGTCGCCGCGCCGACGCCCATCGGAGGGGCGGCGGCCATTCTCACTGCCCCGGGTGCGCCTGCGTCGAAGGGGCCGGCGCGCCGGCAATCCTCCGTGGCCGGGGATTTCCCGCCCAAGGAGAGCCGCATCCCATCCGGTGTCCCCGACTGGCACGGTCTGCACCGGGATTACCGTTTCCGGCCCAGAGAATACACGAACGGTGCCAGGAGAGTTTTCCACGCAATATAAGCAGGTTGCAGGGTCGAGCCCAAAAGCGGACTGTCCCGGCGGGGTACAGAGTGTGACGCCAGGGGACAGTGGCACGACAGCGCCCGGGAAAGGCGGATTTCAGGGCCGCTCACGGCTGCGACTGCCGCGCCCGGCGGCAGGCACGATTAAACATGGTGAATTATAATTTTTTACTTTTACGTCTTGAGTTAAGGCCCGCACCCGCTATAGTTTCCAGATTGCGATCCAGCCCTGCCCCAAAAGGAGACTCTCATGGCCGACCTGCTGCAACGGAAGAAGACCCATTTCGTCCTATGGCGACCCCAGTCAGACAACCCGGCTCCGGCCCTGGTGATAGGTGAATTCGACCCCGCCGTCTCCGACGGCATGATGAACCGGCGGGAGATTCCCCTGACCCGGTCCGGGCAGCACCCGGATCTCTGGGAGATTCCCGCCTCGGCGTGCCAGCTGCAGGACGGCAAGGTCTATCATTACTGGTTCCGCCTGACCGACAGCAACCCCTACAAGAGATGGCATCCCAAGGATATCTGCTGCGCCGACCCCGCGGCCTACACGGTCGATTACCGGCTGAAATCCACCTGTTTCCCGACGGAGTTCTGCAGCGACGACAAGGACCCGGCCTCGGTCATCAAATACCAGGGGGGTGAGCTGGTCGCGGCGGACCCGGACGGCACCGTCTTCAAGGTCGCCACCGACCCCGAGACCATGCGCCGCCTGGCTCCCAACAACCGGGCCGTCATCTACGAGCTGCCGGTCGCCTGGGCCCGCCTCGGCACAAGCGGGGGGGTGGAGACGGACATAGGGTCCTTCGTGGACGTGCTCGCCCTGATCCGCAAGAGCATCGCTCCCGTCAACTTCTCCGGTGTCGCCGCCCTGGAAGTCGGGCAGTCGCACCTGGAGCAGCTGGGAGCGAACGTCCTGGAGCTGCTCCCACCCAGCGACAGCTGCTACCAGCGGGAGTGGGGTTACGGCACCAGCAACTTCTTCGCGCCCGACTTCGACCTCGGCATGCCGCAGGGAGCGGCGGTCCCCGCCGCCGGCAAGGGGCTGGCCGACGTGGTCAGCGCGCTGCACACCAAGGGGATCTGCTTCTTTCCGGACATGGTGATGGCCTTTGCCAAGAACTACCCCTACCAGAACATCAACTACCTCGACTTCAACGTCCAGTGCGGCACCAACGACCCGGGCCAGTACCTGCCCGACGGCAGGAGCCGCGACGGCTTCGGCGCCGACCTCAACTACCAGACCACCTCCTACGACCCGGTCCATGGCAGCAGGAGCCAGCTTTACCCGGCGCGCTCGCTCATGATGGCGCAGCTCAGCCACTGGATGAGCACCTTCCAGATCGACGGGGTCCGGATCGACAGCGTCGAGAACATCTCCAGCTGGGATTTCATGAAGGACTTCAGGGACTTCGCACGTGAGGAGTGGCGGGCCAAGGCGATCGGCCTCGGCCTGAGCGCGAGCGAGTACGAGCCCCGCTTCCAGGTGATCGGCGAGGAGCTCTCGGTGCCCAAGGGGCTCCTGGACCAGGACAACCGCAGGCTCGACGCGCTCTGGAACGAGGACTTCAAGCGCCTGATCCGCCAGGCGGTGCTCGGGAAATCCGGCGGCGGGCTCAGCTTCGAGGAGACCGTGCGGCGCATCGTCGACTGCCGGCAGCTCAAGTTCAGCGACGGCGCCGAGGCCATCAACTACATCTGCTCCCACGACGTCGGAGGCTTCGGCAACGAGAGGATGTTCAACTACCTGGTCAACAACGGGATCACCGAAACGGACCGGCGCATCAAGCTCGCCTTTGCCTGCCTGCTGACCGCGGTCGGCACGCCGATGATCTTCGCCGGCGAGGAGTTCGCGGACCAGCACGACCTGGACGTCATCCAGAAAAAGCAGGCGGACCCGGTCAACTGGAGCCGCAAGGAGGACCCCTGGCGGCGGGAGGTCTTCGACTACGTGGCGCGGCTGGTCCGGCTGCGCACCAGCCACGACGCGCTGGCGGTCAACGACGTCAAGTTCATCCACGCCGATTTCGACGGCAAGCGGGTGATGGCGTGGCAGCGGGGCTCCGACAAGAACCCGGTGCTCGTGGTGGCGAACTTCTCCGATTACGCGACCCCCGCGGGAGCGGCCGCCGAGTACCAGGTGCAGAACTGGCCGAAGCTCCCCTCCGGGAAGAAGTGGTGCGAGGTGACCCAGAACCGGCAGGTGCCGGCGAACTGGGCCGGGCGCGAGCCGGTGTACCCGTGGGAGGCGAAGGTGTACGTGGCGGCCTAGCCGCGGGGTTCGAGCAGCTGCTAAACAAGAAAGGTCGCTTCTCCTGGAGGGGGAGCGACCTTTTCCTTTGGCAAGGAGGTCACCGGGGCCGGGGAGAATGGGGGGGCGCACGATAACGGCGACCTTTTGTCTAAAGAATATTTCCCCCGGCCCGATGAGCACCAAAGCCGGTGCCGCGTGCCATCCAACGTTGGATGTAGGTACCTCCTTGGGCCATTACCATTATTACGGGAGCCGTTCGCATGAGTATTGCCAAAAAGATGATGACCGCCCTGGGGATGACAACTGTTGTCGTGCTGATCTGCATCCTGATGCCGCTGCTGACTTCGCACGGTTTGCACAAGATCCATGCTCGGCTTTCCGGCTATGAGGAGGCTCAGCACGAGGTCGTCCTTGCCCAGGAGCTGCAGCTGCAGGTGGCAAACGTCTGGCAGTTCATGACCGATGCCAGCCTGACAAGGGACAAGAGCTCCATCGAAAAGGACGCCAAGCTCGCCTACGACACATCACTGAAGATCATCTCGCAACTGCTGGAGCTCAACAAGGATGATGCGGTTCACGCCGCGAAACTCAGGAAACTCCAGCAGGAGCTGCCCGCCATGTGGCAAACCGGTGTGGGGATGTTCGACGCCTACGGGAAAGGCTTTGCGGAAGGCAACAAGGCGATGGAGCAGTACGACAAAGCCTGTGACAGCGCCATCAAGGATGGCGAAGAGCTGACCGCAAAGAGCCGGGAGGATGGGCGCTCGCAGATGCAGCAGGTTAACGGTGACCTGGCCCTGCTGACGGCGCAGGTCTACGGCAGCGGCGGCAGCGCCACGGCGCTCGGCATTTCCGTCATCATCCTGATGATCTTCCTGCGGCGCTCCATCGTCAAATCCCTCAGGCTGATCGTCGACGAGGTTCGCGGCCTTACCGCCGGCGACCTCAGCAGGGAGTTTGCCACGACGGGCAGGGACGAGATCGCCCAGGTGAGCGGCATGCTGAACCAGTTCATGACGCTGCTGCGCGGCGCGGTCAGCGACATATCCGGCACCTCGAGCCAGGTGTCCGCCGCCTCGACCCGGCTTCATTCGACCGCCGACCAGATCGCCAACGGCGCGCAGGAGGTGGCCGCGCAGGCCGGGACCGTCGCCACCGCCAGCGAGGAGATGTCGGCCACCTCGGGCGACATCGCCCAGAACTGCCAGTTGGCCGCCGAGGGGGCGCAGCGCGCCTCGCAGGCCGCACGTGACGGCGTGGAGGTGGTGGAAAAGACGGTGGCGGTGATGGGCCAGATCGCGGAGAAGGTGCAGGAGTCGGCAAAAACAGTCGGGAGCCTGGGGGCGCGCTCCGACCAGATCGGTGCCATCATAGGCACCATCGAGGACATCGCCGACCAGACCAACCTGCTGGCGCTCAATGCCGCCATCGAGGCCGCCCGCGCGGGCGAGCAGGGGAGAGGTTTCGCGGTTGTCGCCGACGAGGTCAGGGCGCTGGCAGAGCGCACCACCCGGGCCACCAAAGAGATCAGCGAGATGATCAAATCGATCCAGACCGAGACGAAAAGCGCCGTAACGGTCATGGAGCAGGGGGTGCGCCAGGTGGAAAGCGGCACCTCGGAGGCGGCGCGCTCCGGCGGGGCGCTGCGCGAGATACTGGAGCACATCAACGCGGTAGCCATGCAGGTGAACCAGATAGCGACCGCGGCGGAAGAGCAGACGGCGACCACGAGCGAGATTTCCGGCAACATGCATCAGATCACCGACCTGGTGCAGCAGACCTCCCAAGGGGCTCAGGAGTCGGCCGCGGCAGCGGCGCGGCTAAACGGCAATGCGAACGACCTGCAGAGGCTGGTCAGCCAGTTCAGGATGTAACCGGGAGTCCCCCGGCCAGGCGGACCGGGACGGCGCAGCTCCGCCGTCGGGCCGCGGCTTCATCCCCTCTTGAAGAAGAGATACATTTCGCTCCCATTGGGCTCGTTTCTTCTGGAACGCCACTCTTCGGCGCTCTTTCTTTTCAGGTAGACATCGACCGATATCTTGTGGAAGAACAAGGGCAAGGTCAGGGACATGAGAACATAGTGTTTCAGCTGTTTGTCGCTTTTCGCCAGCATTCCGGAATAGAGTTCGAAAAACCTGCGCACGGTCCTGACAGACATCAGGCGCAACCTTCTCTCCAGAAGGGCCATCCTGGACGCCCCGTCCTTGGCCTGGGAGCTGTCGGTGAGTAGCCGTATGAAACCCAGATCGCAGCGCGTTATCCAGTCGATCGCCCCGTGGTACTGGTTGGCGTAGTATTCCGAGGCGAGCTCGAAGCCGCAGGACTGCGCCAGCCGGGTGAACTCGAGGGTGGTCAGCCTCCTGACGTGCCCTTCGTCCTCGAAAAAGAACCGGTTCCCGAGCGCCGGATCAAAGCCGTCCCGGCGCAAGCTGCAGAGGTCGTGCTCATAGCTTCCCGCATTCCCGCAGGGGAGGATATGCAGCATGCACGATTTCGGCTTGAGGCGCCCGTCCATCTGTCTGAACACGTCGTCCAGGTTGAAAACGTGCTCGAAGACGTGGTTCGAAAAGACCAGGTCGAACTTCCTGGGAGCGTACCGCGTGTCATCCGCCTGGAAGAAGGTGCACTCCGGATAGCGTTTCCTTGCATTGGCAACAGCATGGTGACTCACGTCGGTGCCGTACACCCGCCAGGAAGGAAGCGACTGCCTGATCACCTCGGTGAGCACCCCGTTTCCGCATCCGAAATCCAGCGCCTCACCTTCAGCAGGCAGGTCCAGTTCCCGCAGCAGCTCCGCTATCCTGGCCTTGGTTTCGGCGGGCCACTCATCCATGTAGCCCTGCTGGTACCTCTGCTCGTAAAAATCCGTCGATTTTTTTTCATCGTAGAGCTGGGACGTTCGTGGAATCTTCATCTGTTCTCCCGGCGGATCGACCGCTAAAACCGCTGCTGCGCCCTCCCCTACCGCCTTCCCTTCACCTGGAATGTCGTCAGGTACACATTGCCGAAATGCCCCTGCTGGTAGACCTTGAAAAGCTCCCGGGGCAAAACCGCCCCCTGGTTCTCGGCCAGCCAGATGCAGGGCCGGTCCGAGCAGCTCGCCGCGACCGAGGGGTCGACCGGGGAGCTGGCGAATTCCAGCGGGCGATCGAAGTACCAGCGCGCCACGTAGCCGTGCCCCCAGAAGGCGTGCCGGGTGTCGGTGAAGACCGGAAGCGGCTGCGGGTTCAGCAGGACCGGAGCCCTTTGCTCGGCGGAGGAGCCGTAGGCCGGGATGAGGAGGTGCTTCAGGTAGAGGTCGCCTGAATACAGCAGGCTCGCGCCCAGGCAGAGGGCGAGCGGCAGCCTGGCGGATCGTCTCCGGGCCAGGTCGGCGTAGGCGATGGCGACGGCGGGGAGCAGGTAGTAGGACCAGAAGGTGTGCTGGGTGGCCCAGCTGTGAAACAGCACGATGTTGAGGAGGGTCACCGCGACACAGCTGATTCCGACCAGCTGAGCCCGGTTGAGCGACCTGAAATTTTTCAGCCAGCCGATACACCCCACCAGGACGACGAGACAGTTCAAGGGGCCGAAATTGGTGCAGAGCATCGTCCTGACGACGACGGTCGCCTGTTGCAGCAGGCTGGATTGCCGGCTGCGATACAGGCCGGACTCTGACGAGGCGACGCCATGGATCAGACCGCGCGCGAAATCAGCCTGGCCCGAAAGGTAGCCGTACAGGAACAGGATCGCGACTCCCGTGAACAACCCGACCCCCAGTGTCAGGCACGCCCTGCGCCGGAGCCCCCCCTTCAGTTCGAAGAGCGCAAGCACCGGCAAGGCGAAGAAGGCGGGCCAGTCCGCCAGCAGGGCAGGCAAGAACAGCAACCGGCTTTCCCCCAGACAACCCGCCAGTATCAGGCAGCAGCAGAGCGGCTCGAAATTGACGACGAGCCCGTGCGACAGGAAGACGGGGCAGGACAGGATCGCCAGCCCTGCCATGAGGGCCGGGGCGGTCCCCAGCCCCCTTTGACAGAGCTGCAGCGTCATGAGCAGTATGCCGATGCTGGCCATGATGCTGACCATCCGCCCGGCCAGTACATCCGGAACCCGCGGGGCGAGGAAACCCTTGAGGTTCAGGACCGCGGCGACCGTCCAGGTCAAGAGCGGCGGATGGTCCAGGTAAAAGCCGACCGGCTGGTCCTTGAAAATGGCTTTCCCTTGAGGCCCGACCAAGTCTACATTCAACAGTTTGGTGAGCGATGCGGGGTAACGGTTGATGTTCCGGGCGTAGCAGAGATAGTAGGCGGAGGTGGAGTCGTTTGCCCGGTCGTCCTGGTAGGTGGTCCTTGCCGCGAGCAAAAAAAGCGGCACGGCGACCAGGAAGAATACGACGAGCAGCGGGATATTTTTGTGGTGAACCATGTGGTTTTCATTCCCGGGAGAAGCGGCCCCGCGTCAGGGCGCGGTAAGGGGCGCATGCTGCCGTCGGCGCGCCCTCAAAACCTCGCCCGCACCCGGGGACGGGGGTCACTGGGGGCTTTTCGGGGCGCCGCACAACTCGCCTAAGTGCAAAAACGCCCGGTATAGAATCTGCGCGTTTTCATCGTCTGAGACATTGACAACTACCGTACGAATTGTCAAGTCCCTGTCTCTATCCTTGGCGTGGAGGGTCGATCCGAAATTCAAAATGATGAACGCCGTGTAGTCGTGACCCGCTTTGGATACCCCGTAATTGAGGGTGGAAAAATCGAGACCGCTGTATTTTATGTCGTAAAGCCCGCCTGCCGGGAAGGTGCCGAGTACGTTATATTCCAGTCTGCATTGGTCAAACCGCACATAGTTGTAGCTTTCCTTGCGTGCCTCCGAGGTTTTCCCCGCCATGAGGTTCTTTATCAGGGAGACGGTGTCGCCGTACGAGGGTCCGCCGTCGCAGTAGACAGGGGCGCTGTTCAACAGGATGATGACGGCTGCCATGATCGTCATGATGTTCATACGGCGGCTCCGGTTTTATGGATGGTTTCCCCGATGAGGCGTATGCACGCCTGAAAATCGATCGGCTTCGACACGTAGGCGTTCATGCCGGCGTCGAGACACCTCTGTTCATCCTCCTTCAGTGCATGGGCCGTCATGGCGATGATCGGTATCTGGCCGCCGCGGACCCGTTCCTTCTCCCGTATGGCTGCGGTGGCCTCGAAGCCGTTCATGTGCGGCATCTGCACGTCCATCAGGATCAGGTCGTAGTCCCCCTGTTCCCAGATCTCGACCGCCTTCTTGCCGTTCTCGGCGATGTCTATCTCGAAATTGGAGCGCTCCAGCATCATCCGGAGCACCTCCCTGATGGTCGGGTCGTCCTCGGCAAAGAGCAGCCGCGGCTTCGGGCCGTTTCCCGGTGGCGCGGCGACCGTGTCCGCGCCGGCCGCAGGCTCCGGCACCCGCACCTCCTCCCACCCGGGCTCAACGGCCGCCAGCGGGACCGCGAAGGAAAAGACGCTCCCCGCCCCCTCCTGGCTCTCGCAGCCGATGCTCCCTCCCATGCGCTCCACGATTTCCTTGCTGATGGCGAGGCCGAGGCCGGTGCCGCCGTGACGCCGGGAATGGGAATCGTCCACCTGGCTGAACTCGCGGAACAGGAGGTCCCGCTTGTCCGGGGGGATGCCGATGCCGGTGTCGCTTACCGTGAAGACGATCTCCTGCCGGCCGCCGGGCGCCTGGCCTCCCGCCGCCACGCTGATGGCCACGCTCCCCTTTTCGGTGAACTTGACCGCGTTGCCGGCCAGGTTGGTCAGCACCTGGCTCAGACGGAGATGGTCGCCGACCAGCTGCACCGGGACGTCGTCGGCGACGCAGTAGTTGAAATCGAGCCCCTTGTTCCGGGCGACCGCGACCAGGATGCCGAAGCTGTTTTCCACGCACTGCCGGACCGAGAAGGGCTTCCCCTCCAGGGCAAACTTGCCCGCCTCTATCTTGGTCAGATCGAGGATGTCGTTGAGGATGCGCAAAAGGGAGCGGGCCGAGGTGTAGGTCGTGCAGAGGAACTCCCGCTGCTGCGGCTCCAGGTTGCCGAGCAGCACCAGGTCGAGCATCCCGAGCACGCCGGTCATGGGGGTGCGCAGCTCGTGGCTCATGTTGGCGAGGAACTGGCTCTTGGCCCGGGTGGCCGCCTCCGCCGCCTCCTTCGCCTGGCGCAGCGCCACTTCTGCCCGCTTGGACTCGGTGATGTCGCGCCCGGCCACCACCGACCCGACGATGGCGCCGTCCCGGCCGCGGATCGGGGCGAAGCTGTAGCTCCCCACCCAGCTCTCCCCGGTGTCCTTGCGGCGCAGGGAGTACTCCGCGTTGCAGACCGTCTCCCCGCGCAGCGCCCGGGGGACCGCCCACTGCTCCACGGGCGCCGGCTCTCCGCTCGGCAGGAACACATCCAGGATCTCGGGATACTCGGCAAAGGCCTTGGCGCACTCCTCCTTGCTGCGGAACCGGTGGAAGGTGGCAAAGGCGTCGTTGAAATCCAGAAAGCGCCCCTCGAGGTCGGAGATGAACACGGCGTCGGTCATGCTGGCCAGGGCCGCCTCCAGCTTGGCCTTGCCCGCCGCCACCTCGGCGTCGGCCCGCTTGCGCTCGGTGATGTCGATGAGGGTGACGACGATGCCGTCGATCTCCCCCTCCCGGGTCCGGTAGGGGAAGATCCGCTTCAGGAAGCAGTGCCCGCTGTCCAGGGTCGTCACCTCCCGCTCCGCGAAGGGGCGCCCCGCCAGCACGGTTTCCGCGTCGTGGATCAGGGTGGGCCAGTCGATCCTCCCCGCGAAATGCCGGAAGGGTCGGCCGGTGTCGGCGGGGATCAGGTTGAAGATCGCCGCCGCGGCCGGGGTGAACCCCTTGAGGTCCAGCCGCCGGTCCAGGAAGAGCGCGGCGATTTCCGAGCTGGCGAGCAGGTTCTCCATGTTGGCGGTGGCCAGGTTGAGCTCCTCCACCTTCACCAGCAGCTCGGCGTTCACCAGCACCAGCTCCTCGTTCAGCGCCTGCAGCTCCTCCTTGGAGGTTTCCAGCTCCTCGTTGGTGGACTGCAGCTCCTCGTTGGCGGACTGGAACTCCTCGTTGATGGACATCAGTTCTTCGCTGGTCGAGAGGAACCCCTCGTTGGAGGCCTCCAGCTGGTCGTTGCTGGCCTGGAGCTGTTCGTGGGTGACCCGCAGCTGCTCCTCCAGCTGGCGGATCAGCTGCAGCCGCGGGGACTCGCCGCCGCCGGGCGCCCGGGCGCCGTCCGCCTGGTCCGGTGAGCAGGCGGGCGGGTCGGCCGGCTCGAAGACCACCAGCAGCAGTTTCCCGGCCGCGGGGCTGTCCGGCAGCGGCTGGGCCAGGATGTTGACGCTGGCGGCATCCCCGCCGTCGCCGACCCTCACCCCCCTGAAGGCGACCTCCTGCTGCTCGGCGAACCCCTTGTAGATCGCCGCCCGCAGGGCGGGCCGGAGCTCTTCCCGGGCCATCCTCAGGATGTCGCGGGTCGGCTCGCCCTCCGGCATTTCCAGGTAGCGGCTGGTCCGGGAGAACAGGTGCACCACCTCGTACCGTTCGTTGACCACGACCCCGGGCGGGGCGTAGCGCTCCAGGAGCGCCTTCTCCGCGAGCGCCGCCGGGGTCGGCTCCTCGGGTCCGGCCTGGCGGCAGGGGAGCTGCCGGCCCGGAAGCCGGGTCGAGGGGGGGAGCGGGAAGGGGTCGTCGCTGCGCCGCCCCCCTTCCCGGCGCGCGTAGATCTTCCACTTCTTGCTGCAGGCGCTGAACAGCTCGTGGCCGTTGCCGACCGATTCCGCGGAGCCCAGGAAGAGAACACCCCCCGGCCTCAGCACCTGGTGGAACAGGGAGATCAGGCGCTGCTGGGTGTCGGGCTTCAGGTAGATGAGGAGGTTGCGGCAGACCAGCAGATCGAGCCGCGAGAAGGGGGGGTCCTTGATCAGGCTGTGGTGGGCGAAGACGATCATCTCGCGCAGCTGGGCCGTCACCCGCCAGCGCCCGCCGCTCCTGGTGAAGAAGTTGCGCAGCCTCGCCTCTCCCAGGCAGGCGACGCTCTCCTCCTCGAAGAGCCCGGTCCGGGCCTGGGCGACGGCCGCCTCGTCGAGGTCGCTGGCAAAGATCTGCACCTTGGCGCTCAGCCTGCGCTCGTCCAGGAACTCCCTGACCAGCATGGCCATCGAGTAGGCTTCCTCGCCGGTGGCGCAGCAGGCGTGCCAGATCCGCACCGTATCCTCGGGGTCGCGCTCCGCGAAGAGCCGCGGCAGGATCTCCTTGCGCAGCTCCTCGAACGCCTCCGGGTCGCGGAAGAAGCTCGTCACCCCGATCAGGATGTCCTTGCCGAGGGCGTGGGACTCCTGCGGGTTTTCCCGCAGCACGGAAAGGTAGCCGCCGAGGTCCCCCAGGTCGTGTACCAGCATGCGCCGCTCGATGCGCCGCAGGACCGTGTTCGCCTTGTAGCAGCTGAAGTCGTGGCCGGTCTGGGCTTTCACCATGGAGCAGATGGCGGACAGCTCCTCTTCGGGAAGGGGCGGGCGGCGGGCGCCGGCGCGCTCGGTCTCCGGGTTCCGGGGGGTGGAAGGCTGCGTTGGATCATGGGACATGTAGGCAAACCTCGGCTGGTCACTCAAGCAGTCGCGAGTCGAGATCAAGCAAGCAGGACCGCTGTCGGCATTGCAGCAGACGTCTCGCGGGCGAGGATACGACTCGCTGGAATGTTTAACACACAATGTTCAAAAAAACAAACCGCCAAGGAGGCAGGCTAATGAAAAAATCTGGTCGGGACCTGGCAGTGGTGCAGGGATCCACGCCGGGACAAAGCCGCCCCCGGGGAGGGCCCCTCTCAAAAACTTCCAGTAACGGCCGACTTTCTGCTACAATCGCCCCATATGCGCTTCGTCTCCCTGATCCTCGCACTGCTGCTGTTTTCAGCGACCCTGGTGGAAAGCCTCCATCACCACGACGACGCGGCCGATCATCCCGACTGCTCCGTCTGCGTGGCGGCCCTGCACCACTGCGCCGACAGCGCGCTGCCATCCCCCCTGCTGCTGCCGCTGCCGCAGCTCTCCCCCACCCTGTTCCCCGATTTCGTCCTGCCAACCGCCGCCGCGCGCCCCCGCTACGCGCCGGGAAACCGCGCCCCTCCCTGCTGCTGAGCCCCTCCGTGCCGACCACGACCCGATTGGTGCCGCCCCGGAGTCCCCTTTTGCCAAGGCTCCGGCAGGGCGGGATGTAGTTTTAGCCTTATCTGACTATCCGGCCCCCTGATGCGACCCCCCCTCCCCTTCAAGGGCCGGGGTGGGGATGGGGCGGGCACGCACCGATTGACGGGCCTGCGCGCCGCGGCGCTGCGGTGCGCAGGGAGGCTTTGCAACGCCTGCCGCCCGCCGCCGGGCGACGGCAACCGACCCACACTTAGAGGTTCCCATGCTGGAGATCCAAGGGCTTAAAGCAGGATATGACGACAAGGTTATCGTGGAGCTGCCGCAGCTCGCCCTACCTTCCGGGGAGCACTGCCTGATCCTGGGCGACTCCGGCTCGGGGAAGACCACGCTGCTCTGCACGCTGGCCGGGCTGCTGACTCCCGTCGCGGGGGAGATCACGGTCGACGGCCAGGACCTCGGGGCCTTGCGGGGCTCCGCGCTGGACGCGTTTCGCGGCAGGAACATCGGCGTGATCTACCAGACCCTGCACATGGTGAGCGCCCTGAGCGTCCTGGAGAACGTGCTCCTGGCCCAGTACGCGGCGGGGGTTCCGCAGGACCGGGGCAAGGCGGTTCGCCTCCTGGAGCGGCTCGGCATCGCCGACAAGAGGGACGACAAGCCGGAGACCCTGAGCCAGGGGCAGCAGCAGCGGGTGGCGATCGCGCGCGCCGCCATCAACTCCCCCCGGATCATCGTCGGCGACGAGCCGACCTCGGCGCTGGACGACCGGGCGTGCGAGACGGTGCTGGGGCTATTGCTGCAGCTCGCTGCGGCCTCCGGCGCCAGCCTGGTGATCGCGACCCACGACCAGCGCATCAAGGGGCATTTCCACCAGCAGATCAGGGTCGGAGGCGCGCCATGAACAGCCTGAGACTGAGCTTCGCCTATCTGCGCCACAAGACGCTCAGCACGGCGCTGACCGTCACGACCTTCGCAGCCGGGGTCGCCATGATCGTCGTGCTGCTGTTGGTGAACGCCCAACTGCAAACCGAGTTCGCCAACAACCTGAAGGGGATCGACCTGGTGGTCGGGGCCAAGGGGAGCCCGATGCAGCTCATCCTCTCCAGCGTGTTCCACCTGGACCTGCCGACCGGCAACATCCCGCTGGAGGCGGCGCTGACGTTGGGCAGGCACCCGATGGTGCAGCAGGCCATTCCGCTCTCCCTGGGCGACAATTTCCGGGGCTACCGTATCGTCGGCACCACGGCGGCCTATCCCGAGCATTACCGGGCCAGGCTCAGGGCGGGTGGGCGCTACTGGAAGAAGGAGATGGAGGCGGTGCTGGGCGCGGAAGTCGCAGCAAGGTGCGGGCTTACCACCGGAGACAGCTTCGCGGGGTCCCACGGCCTGACCGCCGGAGGCGAGCTGCATGCGCAGTTTCCCTACACGGTCGTCGGGGTCCTGGAGCCGACCGACAGCGTGCTGGACCGGCTGGTGCTGACCGGCATGGAGAGCGTCTGGTACATCCACGAACACGACTCCGACCACGACGAGGCCGAAGCGGCAGGCGAGCAGCAGGGTCAGCCCGGAATGCCGCAGGGTGACGACCGGCACGACGGTCACCTGGCGCCCCCCGCCTCCCCCGCGGGCCCAGCCGGCGGCTCCGCAGCCCGGCGCGAAGTCACCTCCCTGCTGATCAGCTACAAATCGCCGCTCGCGGCGGTCGGACTGCCGCGCCTGATCAACAAGACGACCTCCATGCAGGCGGCCAGCCCGGCCTTCGAGATGGCGCGGCTCAACGCCTTCATGGGGAGGGGGACCGAAACGCTTCGCTACTTCGCCTGGTTCCTGATCGCCCTGGCCGGCTTCGGGATTTTCGCCGGGCTCTACAACGCCATGAACGAGCGCCGCTATGACCTGGCCCTGATGCGCAGCTTCGGCGCCCGGCCGGGCAAGCTTTTCGCCCTGATGATGACCGAGAGCCTGGTGGTCGCGCTGGTCGGCGTGCTCCTCGGGATCCTGGCCGGCCACCTGCTGGTGCAGGGGATCGCGACCTGGCTCTCCAGCTCCAAGCACATCCAGATGACGGGAATGCTGTTCCTGGTCGAGGAGGCCTGGCTCTTTCCGGTGAGTCTGGCGGTGGGGGCACTGGCCGCGCTACTGCCGGCGATTCGGGTCTACCGCATAGATATCTTCAAGACGCTGGTACACCACTGAAGCGGAGGATGCATGAGAAGGGTAGTTTTGATGCTTGTCACGGTGACCTTTGCCTGCGGCTTCAACGTGCGCGACCAGCCGGACACCGGTTTTTCCCGGTCGGGCAGCCTGTCGGGTTCCTCGGCGCCCAGGTCCATGCAGTCGGAGGATGGGCTCTGGAAGACCTTTGCCAGGTGCAGGCTCACCCCGAACAAGGACTTCAGCTATGACATAAGCTATCTGGCAAGTGTCAAGGCGATGAACGGCAAGGAGATCACCATCAGCGGCTTCGTGCTGCCGCTGGAGGTCAAGCAGAAATCCGGCCATTTCCTCCTGGAGAGGCGGGCGCCCACCTGCGCCTTCTGCCCCCCGGGGGAACCCAACGAGATCGTGGAAGTCTTTGCCAGCAAGCCGATGGCCTGGGAGGAGAACCTGGTCACCATGTCCGGCACGCTGGTGCTCCCCAACGACGGCAAGCGAGGGATCTTCTTCCAGCTCAAAGACGCGGTGGCGAGGTAAGCCATGGCCCGCATCCTGCTGTTACTGGGTCTGGTGGCCGTCGCCTTCGTTTGTGCGGGTAAATTCAGCTCCCAGCCGCCGGCGCACCACCTGCTGCAGTCGGACGACTATCTCTGGAAGCTCTTCGCCCGCTGCGAGATCAGGACCGACCGGAGACTGGCGTCCAGCATCGGCTATATCCGCGAGGTGAAAGCCCTGAACGGCACGCGGATTGTCATCAGCGGGTTCATGGTGCCCCTGGAGTCCAAGGAGAAGTCCGGCCATTTCCTTTTGAGCAGGCGCGCCCCCACCTGCGCCTTCTGCCCCCCGGCGGAGCCCAACGAGATGATCGAGGTCTTCAGTGCGAAACCGGTGCGCTGGGAGGAAAACCTGGTCACCGTCTCGGGCACCCTGCTGCTGCCAGACGACACCGGCAAGGGGGTCTATTTCCAGCTCAAGGACGCGCGCTGAGCCCCCCCTACCCCTCCCGCACCGAGAACCTGGCGTAGGCGTCGACCCTGGTGATGTCCACCCCCCTGGTGTTGCCGCCCGGGTAGATCTCACGGGCCAGGTACCCCATCTCGTCCTTTTCCTGCTCCTGCGGGACATCGACCCACCACCCCTTGCTGCCGTTGTCCGCGCCGTCGTTCCAGCGGTAGCCGCGCTGCTTCAGGACATCCTTCTTGGCGAAGGGCGCGCCGACGGCGTAAATCTTCGAGGTCACCTCCCCGGACTTCTCCAGCAGCTTCTTGAAGATCTGCGTCCCGGTGACCGGGAATCTCCCCAGCAGCAGACCGAGCACCCCCTCCGCGTCATCCAGTGCCCGATGGGCGTTGATACAGTAGCCGCCGCATTTGAACAGCAGGTATTCCAGGATGCGCGTGGCTATCCTCTCCTTGCCCCAGTCGATCTGGGACACCGTGCAGGCCCAGGGGAGCTTGGTGAAAAGCGGATACCTCGCCTCGACGAACTTCCGGTCAAAAGCGGCGTTGTGGGCGATCACCAGGGTCGCCGAGTCGGCGAGCGCCCTGATCCGCCCGTCGTCGAAGGCCTGCCCGGCCAGCATCTCGTTGGTGATGCCGGTGATCTCCGTGATGATCTCGGGAAGCGGCCCCCCCGGATCTTCGAAACCGTTGTAGCGGTCCACGATCCGCAGGATCTCGGCAGTCGCCGGGTCATACTCGAAGGCGACGATGCCCAGTTCGATGATCTTGTCTTCGGCGTGGTTCAAGCCGGTCGTCTCCGTGTCGAGACAGAGGCCGATCAAAGATCCCGCAACCTGGCGCCGGCTGAACCGGGTATCGCGATCCAGGTTCAACCGGCGCAGCACCAGATAGTCCCCGGTCGCCTGCAGTTCAGTGACAGCGATTTCAGCCTCCAGGGCGTTCATCGGGTATTTCGGAAGTTTGTCGGTCTTTGATTTCTTCATCTGACTTTCGCTACCTTCTGTTTGTTGTGCATCGGCCGCGCCAGGTTCAGCCGGGACTCCGGTCTGAGAGAAGACGGCACCAATTTACCGTAGGATGCCCGCACTAGGCAAGCACTACCTTGACGAGACTCATTTACCGCTAAAGTTTCCGCCGGCAAATCCGATAGTTGCAGGTACCATCAGCCGCGCGGCAGAGCTACCTCTTGGCAAAGAGCAAACCTGGAGTAATCCAGGGACGCAAAACCACGGGTCCTCAAGGAAAGAGGATAGCCGGGCTGCCGAAAAGAGGGCGTACCGTTGAGACACGACGCCCTTTCCGGTTCATAGAAATGGGCGTTTTTTATTGCGCCCCCGCAGCAGTCCAACTTCAACCGGAGGTGCTTTCATGCGCAATTCCCATCCCCCAAGGACGCTCACAGGCTTCCTCGGCGAGCTCAGATCGCGGCAGCTCATCAAGATCGAGGCCGCCGCAATTCTCTTGGCGCTTTCAGGCATTGCGCTGCTGAGCGCCTGCAGCGGAGGCGGCGGAGGCGCTAACGCCACCAGCGGCAATCAGACAGGCGCTCCCGTCACCAGCAGGCTGTCCGGATCGGTCCTCGACAAAAGCGGGGTTCCCCTGGCGGGAGTCACGGTGACGGTCTACTCCAATAACGACAACACGGCGGTGACGACGACAACGGACGCCAGCGGGGGCTATGCGGTAGCCGGCCTGAGAACCGGGACCTATTCGGACTACTCGATCTATGCGGAGAAGGCCGGTTTCGGATTTTACCCGTCGCTGGGCGACGCCGCCGCGACGGTCGGGCGGGACGACTTCAACGGCAACTACCGCACGGTGATACGGTTTCTCACCATGCCGGCCCGCGACGTGGCGAGCGCCAACTTCACCGCCTCGCGCCCGGGGGACAAGGTGGCCAGCCTGCCGCGCACCGGCCAGACGGTCAGCTACGCCCCCGGTGACGACTCCTCGGCGCAAAAGGGGGTGGCCTGGCCCGGCACGCGCTTCACCGACAACGGCGACGGCACCGTCACCGATCGCCTGAGCGGCCTCGTCTGGCTGAAGAACGCCGGATGCTTCGCCCCGAGCGACTGGTCCACGGCCCTGTCGGCCGCCAACCGCCTGGCGAGCGGCGCCTGCGGCCTGTCCGACGGCTCGAGCGCCGGGAGCTGGAGAATGCCCAACGCCAACGAACTGGAGAGCCTGGTGGACGTGGCGCACGCCAACCCGGCCGTCTCGGCCGGAAGCAACTTCAGCAACATCAATCTCGCCAACGCCTACTGGTCGTCGACGACCTACACGGCGGGGCCTGGCGAGGCGATGGCGATTCGCTTCAGCGACGGCCGCTGGATCAACGGGGCCGAAGGAGGAGGCGGCGTTTTCAACAATGACAAGGCCAGCTCCAGCAACTCCCTGTGGGCCGTGAAGTCGGGAGGCGCCGGGGCGGTGGCCCTGCTGGCGACCGGCGCGTTTTCCGGCCAGGGCGGAGGCGCCGGGCAGTCGTTCGGCATCGGGGACGACGCCAGCCTGCAGCTCGGCGCGCACTTCCCCTCGCCGCGCTTCGTCGACCAGGGGGACGGGACCGTCGCCGACACGGCGACCGGACTGACCTGGCTGAAAAAGGCCGACTGCATCCACCAGCCCTGGTCCGGCGCCCTCGCGGCCGTCAACGCCCTGGCGAGCGGCCAGTGCGGCCTGGCGGACGGCTCGAGCGCGGGTCAGTGGAGGATGCCCAACCGCTCCGAGATGCTGAGCCTGTCCGACCGTGCCCCGACCTTCCCGCAGGCCAATTATTTCAACGGCATACCCGGACCCGACGGGGTCACCGTCACCGGCCCGGTCAGCTTCAACCATTTCGTCGTCTCGGACTACTATTGGACCTCGACCACCAGCGCCGCCGACCCCACCCAGGCCTGGACCATCTACAGCTGCGACTTCGGGGTGTACAACATCGCGAAAACCGACACCAGGTACGCCCTGGCGGTGCGCTGACGGGAGCCGCGCGTCGGGAGCGGCGTATCGGGACCGGCGTATCGGGGTCGGGGGTCGGGGCTCGGGGGTCGGGAGCCGGGGGTCAGTCCCGGTCCCGGGCCGGCGCGGGCGCATGCTTCAGGAACAGGAACGCGAGCAGCGGGAGGGTGACCAGGAAGGCATAAAAGAGCAGCCGGAAGGTCTCCCGGACGCCGACCGCGTCGGCGAGCTTCCCCACCAGGGGGCCGGTGCAGACGAAGAGCAGCCGGAACGACACCGACTGCAGCGACAGGGTCGCGGCGCGGTTCGCCGAGGCGGACTCGCGTTGGGTATGCGCGAGCATCATCGGCCCCCGCAATCCGCGCATGCAGGTGAGCAGGTAGTAAAACAGGAATCCCCCCACCCCGGCGCTCGCCCCGAGCCCGAAATAGCCGGCGCCCACCAGGCCGACGAAGAGGAGCACCATGCTCCGGTCGCCCAGGCGCAGCTGCACGCGGTGGCTCGCCAGGGAGCAGAGGGCCACCGTCAGGTTGGCGCCGGCCCAGACCGGCCCGAACCAGGCGAGCGGGACCCCGGAGACCTGCATGTAGGGCTGGATCAGCCAGACCGGGAAAAACGAGGAGATGCCGAGCACCGTGTTGAGCAGGATGGTGTAGCGCAGGTGCCGGTTGTCCCGGAAGGCGTAGCGGGCCGTGGCCAAGGCCTCCGCCAGGTGGGAGCGCGCCCGGACCGCGCGCTCCCGGGGGGTGTCCGCGAGCGCCCTGGTGACGCCGAGCGCCGCGATCCAGACCCCGACCTGCAGGACGAAGGGGAGCACCGGGGCCCGGGCATAGATGACCCCGGCGAGCAGCGCTCCGGCGGCCTCGCCGAACTGGCCGAAACCGTTCATCCTCCCCTCGTGGCGTGCGTAGCAGCGCTCCCGCCCTTCCGCCCTCAGCGTCTCGTAGAGCAGGGCGCTGTCCGAACCGCTGATGAAGGAAAGCGACATCCCCAGCAGGATCTCGGCCAGGAGCACCGTGGCGAAGGACCCGGCGACCGTGTAGACCCCCCAGCCGGCGATCCCCAAAAGCGCCGCGATGTTGAGGGCGCAGCGGTAGCCGAGCCGGTCGCTGAGGTACCCGGCGGGGTAATCCAGCACGAGGGTCGCCGCGGAAAAGATCCCCTGCAGCAGCAGGATCTGCGTCAGGGTCAACCCGATGTGGTCTTTCCAGAAAAGGGTGATGATCGCCATCGGAAAGAGCGTCATCTGCAGGAAGGAGAAGGCGTACAGCTTGCGGATATTGCCGTGCAGGTTTTTCATAGTTCCTCAGCCGCATCCCGGCCGGTCCTGCCGTTTTCCGGCAAGGACCCGGTCCGGGGCGGCGCGTAGCCGCAAGGGGGGGGGGCGCCCGCTAGCCGGCCGGCGGCGGTTCCTCCAGGAGCTGCCACTGGGCAAAGCCGTGCTTGCGCCCTTCGACCAGCCGCCCCTCCAGGGCGACGCGCTCCCGCAGCGGGTCCGTCTTCACGGCGACGTAGGCGCGCACGATGGCCGCAATGGTCGCCTCCTGGAAGGTGACGCGCGAGCCGTAGGCGAAGGTCAGCGTCGTGCGCAGGTGGTGATGTCCCGGCGGGATCTCGGCCACGACCCGCGTCACATCCTCGTTGCGCAGTATGGTTGCCTGGTCATTTTGCACGGTCAGCTGTCCCCCCGAAGAGCGTAGCGCCGCCGAGGCGGCACGAGCGATTTATGACAGCGAACGGTCCTCTGCCGGATCGGCCGCAGGATCGAGGATCCGGATCGGGCGAAACCTTTCGTGGTACTCGAATTTGCGGCGCACTGGGCGGCGGTACCTGAGGAAACCGAGTACCAGGGCAAGAAACCCGACTATGAAAATGGTGTACTTCATAGGGCGGGCACCGACAAAGAGACAATGGTAGCGTGCAAACGAGGACTCCTAGGTGCTGACGGCTCCCCGGTTCCGGGCGAGTTGGTGAGAGGTGTCGAGCGGCAGGCGCCCGACACGCCGGACCGGCGAGGTTCGGGCGCGGACCGCGCAAGGTGAACAGTGTACCATCATCGGGCAGATTTTGACAGCAGTCGCAACTGATCGTCGTTCTTCCCCTTGGCGCCAACCCGGCGGCATCGGGCGGTAGGTCATGGCCTGGGTCAAATATAGCCAGGTATCGGCCCCACGTCTACCGGCAGAAAGCATCCATGAGGCTAATTGAAAGGCAAAAAAGGCGCTGCGTCGCAAGGTACAACCAGACGCGGGAGAAATCGGACCAAAGCTCAGCAATGCCAGCAGTACATTGGAATACGCCCATCTAAAAAACAGCAGATAGATTTCAAGTTCTTTTCTCTGCAGCCGATAGGTGATCATGACCCTGACAGTAACCTTCTGCCTTTGCCCGGGATGATAGGAGTTACACATGAAAAACATCAAAATTGGAACGAGGTTGCTCATCGGATTTGGGATTGGATCGCTTCTCTTGGTCCTTTGCTCACTAACCGGGATGCTCTCCCTGACGGACAGCGTGGGACATTTGTCGGACGTTCAGGCGGTAAACAGCGTGCGTAACGACGTCGCCAGTATCCTGAGCTACGCGGCAAGCATCTCGGACGCGATAAAGACGCTTGCCATCACAGAAGATGCCGCAGAACGACAGAAGGTGCTGGACGGCATCGGTGACCTGAGGAAGGCTTACAAGGAAAAACTCGAGTCCATTACCAAGAACTGCAGGACCGACGAGGGAAAGAGACTGCTGGCAAGGCTTAAGGAGCAACAGGTCAGCGGGAAGGAAACCAATCAGAAGCTGATCGGATCGGCCATGAAGGGTGATCACGCCGCGTTCGTCGAGACCTACAAGAACGAGGGGCAGGCTACCTTTGCGCGCGTCCGCGAAGCGGGCAAAGAGCTGGATGCCTATTACAATACCCTGGCGGCATCCCGTTCCGAAGAGGCCTTCAGCAGCGCCGCGGGGGCCAAGAGCATCCTGCTCCTGCTCTGTGGGGCCGCGCTGTTGGTGAACATAGGCATCTCGCTTGCCTCCACCTTGGCCATCACCCGTCCCATCCGCTCCTGCGTCGAGGTTGCCGACAGGATCTCCGAAGGCGACCTGACGGTAACCATAGACTGCAGCGGCAAGGACGAAACGGCACTGCTCAAGCGTGCCATGAGTGACATGGCGTCCAGCATGAAGGAAACCATCGGAGCACTGGCCAGGGCGTCCATGGAGGTTTCCTCCGCGGCGGCGGAACTCCATGCGACGTCGAACCAGATGGTGAGCAGTGCCGACGAGATCGTGGCACAATCGAACTCCGTGGCGGCCGCCGGCGAGGAGATGGCCGCCACCTCCAGCGACATCGCGCACAGTTGCCACATGACGGCGCAAAATGCCGATCAGGCCAATGCCGCCGCGCTTGAAGGCGCCGAGGTCGTCAAGGGAAGCATCACGGTCATGGGAACCATCGCCGAAAGGGTGAAGTCGGCTGCCGATACCGTTGGCAGCCTCGGGGGGCGCTCCGAGCAGATCGGCGAGATCATAGGCACCATCGAGGAGATCGCGGACCAGACCAACCTGCTCGCACTCAACGCAGCGATCGAAGCTGCCCGGGCGGGGGAGCAGGGGCGCGGTTTCGCCGTGGTGGCGGACGAGGTGCGGGCACTGGCCGAAAGGACGACCAAGGCGACCAGGGAAATAGGCCAGATGATCAAGACCATCCAGAGCGAGACGAGGGCCGCTGTCGGCGCCATGGATCAGGGGGTGAGCGAGGTGGAGCGGGGAACCGGCGAAGCCGCCAAGTCCAATGAGGCGCTCGAGGCAATCCTGACGCGGATCGGCGCGGTTACCGAGCAGGCCAATCAGATCGCCACCGCCGCGGAAGAGCAGACCGCCACGACCAGCGAGATCAGCAACAACATGCAGCGCATCACCGAGATCGTGAAGCACTCGGCCCGCGGCGCCCAGGAGACCGATCTTGCCGCAAGCCAACTGACCAAGCTTGCAGAGGAACTGCACAGGATCGTGGGCCGCTTCAAACTGGCCGCGTGACACCCGGTCCCCAGCGCCCCTGCAGCCTGCCCGCCGCCGGTTTGCTGCCTGCGGCCCCGGTGCCGCAGGGTCCCGGGGCCTCCCGCCCCGCCGCCTGCCCAATCCCGGTCGCACTGGCGCTCCCGGGGGAGTGGCGGGGCCCGGGATCAGCCCGGTTCCTCCCCCGGGCCTGAAGGTCCAGGGCGTCGAAACGGTATAACCTGCGCCGTTTTCCCGTGCTTCGCTTTGAGCTGCCGGTCCTGCGTCGTGTAAAACCGGGCGGCGCCTGCCCGTTCCAGGGAGGTCAGCTCGTCGGACCAGTCCCGGCAAAGGTCGACCAGCATGAGGTCGCTGACATCCGTCAGCCACGGCTGGAACGGCAGGGCACCGGTTCCGGAATCGATGTCTCCCCTCAGCAGCAGGTACTTTCTATCATCCTCGACCGTCTCGCTGAAATAACCGTCGTCCGACTCGGAACCCTCCTCGATGGAGTGCACATCGTAAAAGTAGCTGTCGGGGTCGAACTCCCCGCTCCAGGCGCTCTCGGGGACGGTGTCCGCCCGGATGACCGCCTCGAGGACCGCATCGTCCTCGCTGGTCGCGTCCACTGCCACGACAACCATCTGAAAGACCGGCCGCACCAGCCGCACGCGATACGATTTAATCTCCATGATCCTCTCCCCGACAGTCATTGCGTGCGCGCATAAGGACGACCCGGCCCTGCCAGCCGGTCTCCAGCCCCCGGGGGTGCGCCCTCCCCCGCCCGAAGCCGATGGGAAAAAATATCACAAAAAAACCTGTTGACAAGAAGCGCATCCGGATATAGTTTAATATCAAATCATTTCATGTTAATCGAAGGTCGTATGAGCCGGTCAGCAACAGGGTACAGCGAACGCGAAAGAAAGGCATTAAACATCTACACCAAGCTGATGCGGGCCGCGGAGTCGGTGACCGGCCGCACCAGCCGTGCCATGGCGGCCTCGGACCTCAGCCTCAGCCAGTTCGGCGTGCTGGAGGCCCTGTTCCACAAGGGGCCGCTTTGCCAGCGCGACATCGCGGCGAAGATACTCAAGAGCACCGGCAACATCACCATGGTCATCGACAACCTGGAGAAGCGCGGCCTGGTGCGGCGCGAGCGGAGCCTGGAGGACCGGCGCTTCATCACCATCCACCTGACCGAGGCGGGCCGGAGCCTGATAGCGGAGGTCTTCCCGCGGGTCCTGGCCTCGATCGTCGCGGAAATGGGGATCCTGGCAGAAACCGAGCAGAACGAGTTAGGGCGCCTTTGCCTGATGGTGGGCACCAAGGAGAGGAGGGGGAAGGGAGAGTAAAAAAAAATTTGCCACAACAGTTTAACATTAAGCCATATCACTTCAAACCAATCACCAAGGAGAATTAAGCCATGAAAAATTCCGTCAGAGTACTCGCAGCAGTTCTCACGCTCGCCGCCCCGGCCTTCGCCTGCGCCGCCCCCTGGAACATCGACGCCGACCACTCGAACGTGGGGTTCAAGGTGCGCCACATGATGGTGTCGAACGTCAAGGGTGATTTCGGCAAGGTGGCCGGCGTCGTCGACATAGACGACCAGGACCTCACCAAGTCGAAGGTTGACGTTTCCATCGAGACCGCATCGATCAGCACGGGGGTCGCCAAGCGCGACGAGCACCTGAAGAGCGCCGACTTCTTCGACGTGGCCAAATACCCGACCATGACCTTCGTCTCGCAGAAGGTGAAGAAAGCGGGAAACGGCAAGCTGAAGGTAACCGGTTTCCTGACCCTGCACGGCGTCACCAAGGAGGTCGTGCTCGACGTGGAAGGCCCTACCAAGGCGGCCAAGGACCCGTGGGGCAACATCAAGAGGGGCGCCACGGCCACGACCAAGATCAACCGTAAGGATTTCGGCCTGACCTACAACGCGGCCCTTGAGACCGGCGGGGTTCTGGTCGGAGACGAGATAGCCATCGCGCTGGAGATCGAACTGCTCAAGAAGTAGCGCGGCGCAGCATCAGCCGGCACCCGGAAGAGCGCGGCGCACCGCACCTTCCGGGTGCCGCCGCACCTGCAGTCGGCATCGGGCCGGAACCGCAGGGCGCTTTGGGATCGGTCCCTTTGGGCAGCGGTTCTACCTGCCGGCCAGGGGGAGGAGACAGGTCAACACGGGGGTCGCCAGCACGTTGAACAGCCCGACCAGCACCATCACCAATCCGGCGATGGCGCCGACCTCCTGGTCGATCTGCTGCGCCCTGGCGGTGCCCGCCCCGTGAGCCCCCATGCCGAGGAGCGCACCCCTGGCGAGAGCCGAGCGCCTGAGCTTCGAGGCGCTGCAGCATCAGCCGTTCGTCCTCTACGGGCCCGGCTTCGCTCTCAACCCGCTCATCACGGGGGCCTGCCGGGAAGCCGGGTTCACCCCCCACGTGGCGGCCCATTCCAGCCAGGTCGATTTCATCATCGAGCTGGTGGCCGCGCAGCTCGGCGTAGCCCTGATGCCGCGCATGATCGCCCAGCAGCGGCCGCAGCCGTTGACGAGACGAGTCCCGGTGGATGGCCCCGAGATTTTTTGGCACATGGCGCTGATCTGGCGGCGGGGCGCCTACCTGTCACACGCGGCCCAAGCGTGGCTCGCCTTGGCGGGCGATCCCGAGGTGCGGGCTACCTCCGAGCGCCGCTGAGTCGCGGGAAACCGGGTCGGCACCCCCGCGGGAGGTTGCCGGCGCGGCGGCCTCGGCTCCTCCCCTCGGAATACCCTTGCCCCTTTAATTATAAAGAGGTATAAGGTTTCCTGGAAGAATAACTAAGAAGGAGGTTACGTATGGAATGGACCAAGGAGAAGCCTACGGTAGGCGGGGTGTATTGGTATGCAGGCGAGGCATCCGGGTGCGGTTGCGGTTGCAAGGCGTCGGGACCCAAGATTGCCAAGGTAAAGGCCGATGACAATGGCAACCTGGTAGTGCTTTTTGCAGGGGTTGCCGGCCACGAGCCGATAGAAACCGCCAACGGCGCCTGGTGCGGCCCGGTTGCTCCTCCCGCGCAGTAACGCACGCCCCTCGAACGTCACTCCCCCTGCAACGAGGCCGGGGGAAATTCCCTCCCAGCTTTCCTCAGCAACCTGTCCCGCTTTTCTCCTTTCTGAACGTCACACCGAGGCGAAGGCGCGCCCCCAGCCCCGGGTGTCCGGTCCGCAATTTCGCTACGCCCGGCGTTTTCCTCGCGGAAATCGGAGAGCCCGGCACCACGCAGATGGTCGGACCGCCGCTTCTTTCCGGCTCAGGGGCGCGGGGGCTTACTGCAGGAGTGCGTGCCTTCCCCCGGCCGAGCCCATTGCGAACCCGATCGCGGCAATTTTTTGGACCGCGACAAACAGCAGCCCCGGCCGAAGGGCGCTCTGCCCGCCGACCACCCAGTGCTGAACCTGCCAGCTGGTTGCGTAAACCACGATAAAAAGGGACTTGGCAGCATAACGATAGCAGGGTTTGACAAACGATTTGACAACGGCGGGGGCGCCAGCATCGGCTCGCTCGGGAGGCGTTGTAATTATGGTCAAGAACAGGAACGTGTGGATGGTAAACAGGTATATGCAGCGCCCCCAATCAGCGGCAAAGGCGAATGAGCATGACATGACCACCAGAGCCCAGACTATCCCCAATTTTGAGTTTTTGCATATCTCGTTGAATTTACTGGTTCGCAGCAGGTAGAGCGTCGGGATACTCGCGAGTAAAAAGGAGTAGAAATAACCTTCCAGAGTGGTCCTGAAGCAGAGGCTGTAAAAAGTGATCAGCAAACCGTCATTGAGGTGCAGTCCCAACAAATTCACGGCACCGGCTCCATTCCACCCCCATTGAGTGGAAGGGTACAGCAGACGCCAGGAGTCGACGATGGCAACTTTGGAAACTTTCGAGGAATTCGCCAGCGAGATGAAAACGAAACAACCGACAAGAAAAAAGAACGAAGCTGACCAAGCTTTAGTTTGTTGTTCGGCGCTCCATTCATTCCTGTTCAATATGATGACCGCTGCCGCCATGGGCAGATAAAACCATGCAGTCTCGACAACCAATCCGGTTACGCCATAAACAGCCATGGCAAGTAACAGCGCTATTGATTTGCTAGTACCCCTTTCTGAAATGTACAGGCAAAAAACAAATGCGGCAATTATGTACACGTCTTTTCTTGCAAATGCATCAATATCGTATATTGGAAATAGAGTAACTGCAGGAGAAAATAAAAAAAGCAGTCTATTGTAACTTATTTTTTTACTATAAACAAAAAACGCTAATATCAACAAATACATTACGACTGACACAACACATAAAAAATATCTGGCTTGAATCAAACCATTCAACTGATATGATATTTCACCCAGTAAACCGCGCCTGACAAACCCTCCTTGATAGTTAATTACAAGTTCGCTCCAGGTGTAGGAACTCGGAAATTTCGCGAATAATACCAGCCCTCCATAGATAAACGGAGTCCCAAGCAACAGCAGTATTACCGTCCGTTTAAAATTAATCAGACCCAACATCTCTTCGTCGACTCCTGCTGCGAACACGATAATAAGGGTTTTTAAATCAGCGCGCACTATATTATATCTTCTAACCTAAGTCAAAGGAGAAACAGCATTACTCTGATTGCAGGCGCGGTGTCTCATAGGCACGCGTCAATCTCGTTATAGGCAATGCACTGTCTCAGACCGCCGTTACGATCAGACAGTGTTCGCCGCTTACGGGACTCAAGTGCCCGCATGAGGGTGTGAACCAGGAGGAACTGGAAGTTGCCAGACACTGCGTATTGCGCCGGCGTCCTGTCGGGGCTGAGGGAAAGGGAAGCTCCATGGCAGGCATTGCGGAGGCCGACGGGGGTCCGATTGGCCGAGGGTAGCCAAAGAGAGGCCCGGAGCGAGGCCGACGGGGCCGGAACGGTACCTGGCCCGGGTCTAAGGTCCAAGAGGCGGCAGAGTAGCGCCCGAGAAAGCCGATCAAAACGGGATGTCGGGGAATCTGCTCTTCAGGGTGAGGGTGGGATGGCGGACGGGCGGGGTCGGCACGGATACAAGTTGCGGCGGCGCAGCGAGGGCGCTCGCCCGCCTGAGCAATCGGGAGGAAGGCGGGTCAGTCCCGAGGGGGAGCGTCAGTCGCCGCGCACGACGACTTCCAGGTGGCCGTCGTTGGGACAGAAGATAAGGCCGTGGATGGGAACGTCCGTGGGGATCAGCGGGCTGGAACGGATGACGGAGACCACCTGCGCCACGTTTTCCTCGGGGCAGGAGAAGGCTCCGAGCCACTTTCCCAGGTCCGGAACCAGCGCCTCGATGCTGTCCGGATCGATTCCCCTGGCGGCCATCTTCTTCTTGAGATCGGCCGGATTGACGGAGGCCATGCCGCAGTCCCGGTGGCCGATGACGAAGACTTCTTCCACTCCGAGCAGGAATATGGCGACGACCAGACTGCGGATCACCCCCCCGTTGGGGTCGACCAGGGTGTTGCCCGCGTTCTTGATGATCTTGGCGTCGCCGCGCCTGATTCCCATGGCGGGCTCGAGAAAATCCACCAAGCGGGTATCCATGCAGGTGAAGATGGCAAACTGCTTCTTGGGGTTTTTGGGTAACGGAGCGAATGCGCCAGGCCGGACAAACTTTTGGTTCGCGGCCAGGATCGAGTCGAGAAGTTTCATGGTGCCTCTCCGAAAGGACTGAGGGTGGATTCGTCGCGAGTCATGGTGCCGGCAGGGTGCCGGCCAGGGGGGCGACAGCCGGACGACATCACTTCCAAAGATGCAGCCCGAAGTCGCCCTTGACGGGATCGGTACCAGGCTCGAGGACCTCGATGGAGCGAAACCGTTCATGATACTGGAATTTGCGACGGACCGGGCGGCGATACCTGAAAAAGCCAAGCGTCGCAGCGAGAAAACCAACGAGGTAGATAACGTAGTGCATTTCGAATCCTGCTTTGAGTGTGCAAGGTGGCGGCGCCGCAAACTGTCCCCACGCCGGGGGAAAAGGCCAGCCGCCCCAAAAAGATTGACCGCTAGCCCGGCAAATGCGTCTGCCGGGCTAGCGGAGTGGGGGATGGCAGGGTTATCCTACATGGGCTGACAACTGAAATTGACCGGCTGCAGCCTTCAAATATTTTTTCCGACCGTGACCATGGTGTGGCACGTCAAAGACCTGAATAAGCCCGGCTCCAACGAGAACATCCACATCACGCTTCACTGCACTCCTATCGCGATGTAGTCGGCGTGCAATATCAGTGATGGATCCGGGTTCCTGTTTTACGGCCCTGAATAACGATACTCTGGCATTGGTAATAATCTCTAGAATATCTTCCGGATCTTCAAACATAATGAAAGTGCTGGGGGGTATGGCCTCGCCTTCGTCAACTTTTTTTGCGAGGGTTTTACCCCGTGCAAAGAATTCCTCGGCACTTCCAGTTGTTATCGTCAATTCCAACATGTCAGATCCTCTTCGGGCCATTCTTCGCCGGCACCAACCCTTTCCACTCTTCACAGAAACGCTCTTCCAACTCCTCCATGGACGTGAAACAGATCGCAGACATCTGCCCCATGAGGTGCCTGTGGTGGGATCCGTGATTGTTGTCATACCCGAGAACGCGGCCGTTATCGCAGGGGTAAACAGTAGGGTTGATGTACGCCACGTCATAGCGCACAACCTTCCCGTCCTCGTCGGTCCACACCTCACGGCGAATCTGACCGTTCCCCTTTTTTCGAGAGAGCACGCATCTTTCGTCTACGGTCTTCCGCTCAGCCATGATTCATAATATCATGGCTGCAAAAAAACTCAAGCAGTTATGGACCTGTCGACAGACATGGTGAGCGGGCGGGACCTGCGCGCCACGGCACGCTGCCGTTTCAGCGCAGGTCCGGGGCCGGCTCCCGCCCGATCAGTTCACGGCGCCGTGCGTCACTTCTTTTCGTCCTTTTTGAGCTTTTTGTCGGCCTTCTTTTCCTTTGGTGTTTTCGCCGGTTCCTTTTTGGTAGCCTTCTTGCTGTCTTGGCCTTTGCTCATGATGTAGCTCCTTAGGGTTGAGGTGCAACTTCTGAAGTAACCGTCGGTTCATTATACCACCCAACGCAGTCTTAGGGTTCGTCATTACTCAACCAGGGGACCCCGGTTGCTTGTCGAGCGAAGGACGCCCCTAGGGTCGCGTCCGTTTGCTCGGCGTCTCCTGCCTTCCGTCAGATATGGCGGTTACGTCATTGATGACGGTTTCCACTGACGGCCTGCCTCCGCGCGCAGAGCCCCCTGCACAATAGCATGCAGAACCGGTCAGTTACGGCAGCGGCGCCGGCAGGTTCCACTGGCACGCTAGTTGTAAAGTATCGTACCAACAGACAATCAAAAGGAGACCGTCATGAAACTCAGAAACTTCTCGCTGGCCTGTGGCACCCTGATCCTGCTCGGCACCGCCGCCTTCCTGGGGGGGTGTGCCACCACCGGCATGGACCGCTCCGCAAAAGCTTCCAACTCGATACAGAACGAGAACCAGGAAATCAGGAAGCTGATCGTGCAGATCGACCTGACGGGCAGCGCGCTGGACTCACTCATGGTGGCAGGGGCCCCCGATCTGGAAAAACCGTTCGACGCCTACACGAAGAACCTGGAAAAGCTCGATGGCGCAGGGAAACGCACCATCAAACGCATGGAGGAAATGAAGGAGCGCAACAAGGACTATTTCGCCGAGTGGGAAAAACAGGGGGACAATTACACAGATCCTGAAATCCGCGCGCTGAGCGACGAGCGTCGCGGCAACCTGGCCGCCATCTATGCACGGATACCCGAGGCGGGCATGGGAATCAAGGGTGCCTACCACGCCTACCTGACCGACCTGAAGGAGATCCAGCGCTTCCTCTCCACCGACCTGACCCCCAAAGGGCTGGAGGCCATAACGTCCGTCGCCAACAAGACCATTCAGGACCGCGAGGCCCTGAAGGTTTCCTTCGGGCCGCTTTTAGCCGCCCTGGACGCCGCTCAGTCCGAGATGTACGGCGGGAAAAAATAGCAGGCAAACCGTAACCGCCCCCGCCCGTTCCGGGAGGGGGCGCCCTTCCAAGGAGGAAACACCATGGTAAGCATGCAGCGAATTTTGAGATCAGCGGTTTGCGTGGCGCTCTTGGCCGGCGCGTCAGGCTGCGCCTCCACCCCGAAACACGAGAGTACCGGCCAGTACGTCGATGACACCGTCATCACGACCAAGGTTAAAGCCGCCATCTTCCAGACAGAGGCCCTGAAAACCCTGCAGATCAACGTCAAGACCTACAACGCGACCGTGCAGTTGAGCGGTTTCGTCGATTCGGCGAGGAGCGCCGCGCAGGCAGGCGAGGTCGCCGGGACCGTTCCCAACGTCGCATCGGTGCAAAACGACCTGATCGTTAAATAGTTTCCCGGTTCGCCGTGTGAGATTAAACCCGCTTTCGGCGGGTTTAATCTCTATTTTCGTTCCTTTCCTTAGGTCTGCCGCAACCGTGGCCGACGCGGCTTGAGCGTCGGCCACCCCATAGCAAGGTCAGCGTGCTTTGGACAATCCGTGTCATCATGATTATTCTCCGGCTCTTAGGCATGGTCGCCTACGCCTTGCCGGGGGAAGTCGTCAGCAGGCAGGCGCCCCCCTGCAAGAGCCTGAACTGACGCTTTTGGGGGAAGACCTCCTTCAACTCCACCAAGGCATCGTGGTGTTCCCGTTCGGCTTCAGCCAGTACGCCAAACAGATTATTCAACTGCCTTTTTCCTGCAGCCGCCGCCAGTTTTTCGGGCAACGGCGCGGCGTCCTCTTTGGTCTTCAGGTCACAATCGTCAAGGTTCATTTGGACTCCCTTTGTCCCTGGAAGAGATAGCTGCATCCAGGCGGGTCAACGGGGGGCGGTATACTTAGGTGAGGAACCCGGCGCCCCCCCGGGTCGGCATACGCGAATCTCCGTTGCAGCGTTCCGGCCGGCAGCCGCTGGCTCACCAGACGATTCGGACCGGGCGCGACCGGTTCACCAGGGCCCGCTCCACACCCTGCCTGATCCACCAGGTGGCGACGGTGGAGAAGCGGAACCCCCGGGAGACCTCGAAACGCGCAACCGCCTTGATGAGCCCCAGGTTCCCCTCCTCTATCAGGTCCGGAAAGGGGAGACCCCGGTTCCGGTAGCGCTTGGCTATGTTGACCACGAGGCGCAGATTGCAGGTGATCAACCGGTCGCGCGCCGCCCCGTCCCCCCCCTCGACCTTCAGGGCCAGCGCCCTTTCCTCCAGGGCGCTCAGGAGTTTGGTCCGGTGCACCTCGCGCAGGTACAGCCTGAAGGCGTCGTTGCCCTCCCCCTCGGCCAAAGCCGCCACCTCCTGATCCGAGGCGGCGTCGGCCTCCCCGTCGGGCTCGAATTCCATGGCATACGGTTCCTCCCCGGCCTCGGGCACCGGCGGGGCTTCGTCGTCCCCCATCAGGCTACGGCATTGCATGATCTGCTCCCTGGATTTGAAACCAGTAAGGGCGTGCCGAGGCACGCCCTTACTGACTGTTGCCGATCGCAAGGCGCCCGGTTACTTCCTGACGACGCAGTCGATGATGGCGTTGATCCTTCTGTTCTGCCGGCGACCCTCCGGGGTGCTGTCATAGGCGATGCGCCGGGTGGCGCCGTACCCCTTGGCGGAGAGCCGGCTCCCCTCGATCCCGAATTTGTCCATCAGGTAGCCCACCACGCTGTCGGCGCGCTGCTGGGAGAGCAGCTGGTTTTGCGGCGCGCTGCCGACGCTGTCCGTGTGTCCCTCGATGACGGCGGTCGTGGTCGGGTACTTCTTCAGGTATGCGCCGACGTTGTCGACCTGGTCGTAATAGCGCTGATCGATCCTGGCGCTGTCCGAGTCGAACTCCACCTTCAGGCTGATGCAGAGCCTCTCGGGAGGGGCGGCGAGCTGTTTCATGTCGAGTGCGCAGTCGATGACGGCGTTGATGTGCCGGTTTTTCTGTTTCCCCGCGTCGGTCGCGTTGTCGGCGACCGGCCTCGCCTCGCCGTATCCCTTGGCGGAGAGCCGGGCGGGGGCGATGCCGAAGCCCGCCTCCAGGTAGTGCACCACACCCTCGGCGCGCTGCTGGGAGAGCTTCAGGTTGTCCTCGGCGTTGCCGACCCGGTCGGAATACCCTTCGATGACGGCGGTCGTGGTCGGATACTTCTTCATGAAGTCGCCCACCTTGGCCACCTCGTCATGGTACTGGGGGCGTATGTCGGACTTGTTGATGTCGTACTCGATCCCCAGGGAGACGCAGTATTTCATCGTGTCGGGTGTCGGCTCCGCGGCGGGGATGGCCGCCAGCGGGGCCTCGGCCGCCTCGGGCTTCAGCTGGGCCGTTTCGGGCTTCAGCTGGGCCGGCTCGCCCAGGGGTTTCGGCTCCTCCATCCGGGCGGCCTTGGGCGGGCAGAGGGCGTTGGCTTTTGCCGTCGCCAGTTTCGCCTGCGCCACCCCCTCCTCCGTGTGGCAGGCCCGGAACACGTCGTAGGCGTTGTTCTTGGCGTCCTGGGCGTCCTTGAACTCGGCGGGGCAGCTGCGGTCCTTGCCCGCCGTGCGTGCGGATTCCACGGCCCGATCCGACTCCTGCATCTCCGAGCGGATGTAATACCCGGGGATGTTGCCGCGACCGCTGTTCTGCTCGTAGTGGGCACATCCTGCCAATGCCCCCAGGGAGACCAGCGCCATCGGGAATGAGGATACTCTCCAACCTTTGGTCAGGTTCATTTTCTTCTCCTTGTCCACTGCTTAGTTTATGAAACAGTACCTTCTCACTGCCGACCGACGTTTGCGGCCGAATTGGACGCTTTGTCATACTACTTAGCAACTAGCAAGCCAGAGTGGGGCTGCCGCTATTGAGAGTGCAAGTAGCTGATTGTGAGGCAGGAATGGATGCGTTGCAGTGCGGGAGGATGGGAATCAGTCTTCCTGGGGCCGTCACATGTGGCACTACTGCCATATATGACGGAACGACTTGAGGGGAAGGGGGGTCGACACGCGGCCCGAGGGAATATCAGGTAATGAGCGTGCAAGGCTTCAACTGACAGAGGTAGCTTATTGAATGATCAGGCAGTTGAGACCGGTAATCTTGGAGAAAGCTTTGTCACCTGTGACGAAAATTCGAGGGGCGGATAGAGTCAGGGCCGAAGCGGCCTGGATCGCATCAGGTGTTCTCAGACCGCCCTCGGCGCGCAGCATAAGAGCGCGGTCGATCACCTCGGGACCAATCTCCACTATGGCCAAGTCGCTTGCGCAGAAGAAGGAACGGTAGCGCTCAACAAGAGGAGCGTTGCGCTCCCGCACCGGTTTGACCAGGCATTCCAGCAGGCTGAGCCGTGAAACTGAAAACTGACTCCCGGGATGCTCGGCAAGGATGTCGTTTATCGCGGACCGCACCTTGTCACGGAATGCTGGGAACGCTTCCACCTGGTAAATGACAATGTTGGCGTCGAGGAAGATGATCACCCTTTTTCCCATCCGTCACGTTCGCGGGATAAGCGTTCATCCAGCTCCGCCTTCCCTACAGCTCCGAGCGGCGGAAGAGAGAACCACTCCAGCACCGAAAGCCGCTCAGCCGACTCTCCCCTCCTGGCAGCCTGCATCAACCGCTCATAGTCAGCCTCATCCAGCACTACGCACACCGGCTGGTTGCGCTTGATGACGTGCACCGGCCCCTTGCTGAGGAGCTTTTCGATTGCTGTGATGCCGTGGCGTTTCAATTCATTGGCGGCAATAGTGTTCATATCGGTACCTATTCAGGTGCTTTTAAGTAAAAAATAGCATCAAAGTGGTTTCTTTGCAAGTTGTGACAAGAAGGCCCCGCCCGTCGATTCCCTAGGCGCGCACGATGCCGTACTTGCGCATCCGGGCGCGCAGGGTGCTGGCGTTGAGCCCCAGGATCCCCGCGGCGCCGCTCTTTCCCTCTATGCGCCAGCCGGTCTTCTGCAGCACATGGAGGATGTGGTCGTGCTCCAGCTCGACCAGGGGCTTCACCTCACCCCCGGCGTCCTCCCCCGGGGGACCCGCCGGCTCCCCTTTTTTCCTGAAGCTGTCGAAGCGGTCCAGCACCTGCAGCGCCGCTCCCTGGCTGGTGATGACCGCCCGCTCGACGACGCTTTCCAACTCCCGCACGTTCCCCGGCCAGTGGTACTCCCTGAGGACGTTCAGGGTCTCCTTGGAAATCGACTCGATCTTCTTCCCCATCTTCTTGTTGAACTTGGCCACGAAATGATTGACCAGCAGCGGGATGTCCTCGGGGCGCTTCCTAAGCGGCGGCATGACGATGGGGAAGACGTTGAGCCGGTAATAGAGGTCCTCGCGGAACCTCCCTTCCCGGACCTCCGTCTCGAGGTTGCGGTTGGTGGCCGCGATGATCCGTACGTCGGCCCTGATGGTGCGGGGGTTGCCCAGTCGCTCGAACTCGCCGTCCTGCAGCACCCGCAACAGCTTGCACTGCAGCTCCATCGGCATCTCGCCGATCTCGTCCAGGAAGATGGTGCCGCCGTCCGCCAGCTCGAAGCGCCCGATCATCCGGGCGTCGGACCCGGTGAAGGCCCCCTTTTCCCGGCCGAAGAGCTCGCTCTCCACCAGGGTTGCCGGCAGCGTCGTGCAGTTGACCGTGATCAGGGGGCGCTCCTTGCGGGAGCTGGAGCTGTGGATGGCGCGCGCCACCACCCCCTTGCCGGTGCCGGTCTCGCCCAGCAGGAGCACCGTGGCGTTCATGGGCGCCACCTGGGCCACCCGCAGGAACACCTGCGCCAGGAGGTCGCTTTTGCCGACGATCTCCCCGAAGTTGTACTGGCGCCCCACCTCCTGGCGCAGGTAGACGTTCTCCGCCTGGAGCCGGTCCTTGAGCCCCTTGATCTCCGCGTAGGCCCCCTGGAGCGACTCCTCCGCCTTCTTGCGCTCCTCGACCTCCCCGGTGAGTTGCAGGTTGGCCCCGGTCAGCTCGGCGGTCCGCTCGGCCACGGTGCGCTCCAGGCCGTCGTGCGCCCGCTGCAGGTCCGCCTCCAGCTCCAGCCGCCGGTCGTTGAGGTCCTTCACCTCCAGCAGCATCTTGATCCGGGCCAGCACCTCGGCGGAGTCGAACGGCTTGGAGATGAAGTCCTCCGCGCCGGCCTCGATCCCCCGGATGCGGTTCTCCCGGTCCGAGTAGGAGGTGATCAGCACGACGGGGATGCCGCGGCTCCGCTCGTCGGACTTGATCCGGCGGCAGACCTCGAAGCCGTCCATGCCGGGCATGGAGACGTCCAGAAGGCAGATGTCGATCGCTTCCGAGCCGATCTTCTCCAGCGCCTGCGGGCCGCTGGTCGCAGCCACCACCCGGTAGCCCCGGGGGGAGAGCATCGCCTCCAGCAGGCTCAGGTTGAGGGGGCCGTCGTCCACGCAGAGGATGCACGCCTTGGTCTGCTTCATGATTTTTTCTCCTCCAGCCACCCTTGTACCAGGACCGGGAGCTCGCGGGTGCTGATCGGCTTGGAGAGGTAGCCGTCGAACCCCGCCGCCAGGAACTTCTGCTCGTCCCCCTGCATGGCGAACGAGGTGAGGGCGACGATCTTCAGGGGGCGGGTCGCCGGGTCCCCCTTCAGGATGCAGCCGGCGGTCAGGCCGTCCATCCCGGGCATCTGGATGTCCATGAGCACCAGGTCAGGCATCAGTTGCCGCGCCAGGGCCACGCCTTCCTGCCCGTCCCTTGCCACCGACACCTGGTGGCCGTGAAAGGTCAGGATGTCCCGGAACAGGCTGCGGTTGTTCTCGTTGTCTTCGACGATCAGTATCTTGTGCGGCATGGTTGCCTACTCCCGTTCAGGTTAGGGCCTGCGGCCCGACGACGCTTTCCACCAGGCTCAGGAACTCGTGGGTCGACAGGTTCCCCTTCCCCTCGATGCGCCAGACCTTCCCCGCCAGGCGTTTCCGGTCGGCTGCCGAGAGGTCCATGGAGGTCAGCACCAGGATGGGGATATCGGCGGCGGGGTCGTCCCGGCGCAGCCGGTCGGCGACGTCGAAGCCGTTCAGGCCGGGCATGACCAGGTCGAGGACGATCAGGTCGGGCGCGTTGAGCTGGGCCATCTCGACCCCCTCCAGGCCGTTGCTCGCCCGCAGCGCCCGGTACCCCTTGCGCTGCAGGGCGACCTCCAGCGCGGCCAGGGTCAGCGGATCGTCCTCGATCACCAGGACCGTGTTGCCGGCTCCGGGGGCCGGCTCCGGCCGGGCTGCCGCGGGCTCCCTGCCGCCCGCCTGGCTGATGGGGAGCGTGAAGCTGAACCGGCTCCCCGCGCCGAACTCGCTTTTCACCCAGATCCTGCCGCCGTGCATCTCCACCAGCTGCCGGGTAAGCGCCAGGCCGAGGCCGGTCCCCTCGAACCCCTTGGTGTACGCCGACTCCAGCTGGGTGAAGGCCTGGAACAGCTTGGAGATGTCCTCCTCCCGGATCCCGATGCCGGAATCCGCCACGGTTATCTCGACGCAATCCCCGTCCCGCAGCGCGCTCAGCACGACGGTGCCGCCCGTCGGGGTGAACTTCACCGCGTTGGACAGCAGGTTGAAGAGGATCTGCTTCAGCTTCCTCTGGTCCGCCATGATCGGCAGCTCGGCCCCCGGGTCGACCTGCAGCCGCAGGTCCAGGCCGCCCTTCAGCGCCCTCTCCCGGAGGATCCCCACCGAGGCTTCCAGGGTCTCCCGCAGCGGGAAGCTGTTCAGGTCGAGCCCCATCTTCCCCGACTCCACCTTGGAGAGGTCGAGGATGTCGTTGATGAGCGACAGGAGGTGCCGGCCGCTCGTGATGATGTTCCCCACGTACTCCTGCTGCTTGGGGTTGATCGGGCCGAACAGCTGGTCCTGCAGCACCTCGGAGAAGCCGATGACCGAGTTGAGCGGGGTGCGCAGCTCGTGGCTCATGTTAGCCAGGAAGTCGCTCTTGGTGAGGCTCGTCTTCTCCGCCACGGACCGCGCCCCCTCCAGCTCGACGTTCTTCTCCTGGAGCACCTGGTCGAGCCTTTTTCTTTCGGTGACGTCGCGCGCGGCGGCGAACACCCCCTGGAGCTTGCGGTCCCGGTCGTAGAAGGTCGTCGCGTTGCAGGAGACCACCGTCTCCACCCCGTCCCGCGCCCGCGCGGTGAGCTCGTAGTCGTTGAGCTTCTTCTCGCCCAGCACCAGCTTGATGGCCGCCTCGGCGCGCTGCGGGTCCGTGAAGTAGTTCTTGAAGGGGGCGCCGATCAGTTCGTCGCGGGTGCAGCCGGTGAGCACCTCCATCTGCTTGTTGACGTCCGTGATGATGCCGCTGGGGTCCGAGGTCATGCTGGCGTCGATGTTGGCCTCGAACAGGGAGCGGGTGTAGAACTGGTGGTCGCGCAGCCGCTGGCTCAGCTGGGTCTGCGCCTCTTCTGCCTGTTTACGTTCGGTGATGTCTTCCATGGCCAGCAGGATGATGTGGGAGCCGACATCCTTCCTGAAAATTTCCCTCGCATTGAGCAGGATGACCTTGCGCCCGATATCGAGGAAGACGTGGTCGACCTCGTAGCCGTTGAACACGCTTTCGTTGGGGAGGATGTCCTCGAAGAGCACCCGCAGCTTGGGGATGTCCCACTGGCGGTTGCCGAGGTCGTAGATGAAGTTCCCGATGGTCTCCTCGGGGGTCACCTGGAAGGTCTCGTAGAAGCTGTGGTTGGCCGTGAGGATCTTCAGTTCGGGGCTGAGCACCACCAGCGGCTTGCGCACCGTCTCAACGATGCTCTCGGAATATTCCCGCGCCTCCTGGATTTCGCTGCCGAGCTTTTTGGCCACCGTGCCGTCGACGATGGAGCAAAGGACGCAGCAGCCCGCCTCCGCGCCGGCCGCCACCCGGACGCTCTGCAGCTGGCCATAGATGGGAAAGCCATCCCTTCCTGCCAGACTGACTTCACATTGCTGCACCCCCCCGCCCATGAGCACGCCTGCCAAATGCTCGGCAAAGAGCGCCCTGTCCCCGGGGTCGGTGATGAAACTGTCGAAGCGCTTTTCGGTCAGCTCGCGCCGATCCCTGCCCAGCAGCTGCGCGCCGGTGAGGTTCACCTCCCGTATCAGGCCGCTCGGGTCGAAGGTGAAGTAGCCGACGGGCGCGAAGTCGTAGAGCTCGGCGAACCTGTTGCGGGAAAGCTCCAGTTCCCCCTGGGTGCGCAGCAGTTCCTCGTTTTGCAGTTCCAGCTCGATCTGCTGCCCTTCGAGCTGCTGTTGGGCGCGCTGCAGCTCCTCGTTTTGCAGCTCAAGCTCGATCTGCTGCCCTTCGAGCTGCCCCTGGGCGCGCTGCAGCTCGTCGTTTTGCCGCTCCAACTCCAGCTGCTGGGATTCCAGCAGGTCCTGGGTGCGCCTGAGCTCCGAGTTCTGCATCTCCAGCTCGATCTGGTGCAGCTCCACCTCGTGGACCGGCCTCCGGGAGGTTGCCCCGTCCCGGGGGGACGGCAGGGCCGCCGTCCGGGCGGCCGGCCGTTCGTCCTCGGGGAGGCGCCGCGCGCAGGCTGCCTGCTTCCTCGTGTTTTTATCTGTTCCCATTTTCGACCCTCTCTGCCATTAACCGCAACTTCGTTCCAACCTGCTTAGCGTTCCAACCGGCTCGAAGTATCGTCCATTCCCTTCAGGCTATACCCCATCCCCTGCAAAGTATACCTCAATATGTTGTGGTTCCGTCAAATGCTGAGGGTTCGTACATCATTCAATAGCCTTTGCTGTATCTTCCTGCCAGTTCCAATACCTTGGTATTAAAGGGTGAAACGGACATTACCTACCTGCCTGTCGCTTTTGGCTGGCTATTTGCTCAGATGCTTTCCATCACCGTTGCAACTTCATTACCAATTGAAGCGAAATATTCAGGAAAGCACGGCTCATCCCAAAAGGCCTCAAACCCCAGGCACGACAAAGGTTACCGGGAGGGGATGCTACTCGAATACAGGAGCAGGGCACACGCGGTTGAAGCGACAACCGGGTGCATGTGCCAGGAAGGGGAATTTACGGAAGGAAGTGAAGCATCGGGCCAAGAATCGTCTTGCCCGCACGAGCCAAACCAGCACGAGGAACTACACCATGAAAAAACTCATCGTCATAACCTGCCTGGCTTCGGCCGTCGCACTGAGCGCCGGGACCGCAATGGCCGACAGCATCCAGGGAAGGGTCGGCGTCACCGGCAAGATCGGTTTCCAGATTCCGGCCGACAACAACTCCGATTTCTTCCACAACAGGACCGACGCCGGCGTCATCGGCGGCGCCAGCGTCATCTACGGCATCGACAACCATTTCGCGGCGGAGCTCGAGCTGTCCCGGACCGCCTTCGGCTCCGAGACCGGAGACTTCGGCGTCACCAACGTCTCGCTGGGGGCGCAGTACCGGTTCGCGCTCGGCAACCGTCAGCTGGTCCCCTTCGTCGGCGCCGGCCTGGACATCCTGATCAGCGACTACGACCCCAACGACGGCTCGACCCGCAACGTGGACACGACGGTCGGGGCGCACCTGAGCGGCGGCGTCGATTACTTCATTGCCAGGCAGTTCGCCCTGACCGCCGAGGCCAAACTGGTCGCCGCGCCCGATGCCCGCATAACCGACGGTTTTGGCGAGCACCGGGGCAACTTCGACCCTTCCAGCTGCTCCGCAACGGTCGGGGTCAGGTATTTCTTCAACTAACTGCAAGGCATTCCCCAGCTCCTTCAGGACATCTGCATCTTGTTTCCACGCCGTGGCGTGGGAACAAGACGCATCGGCACCGAACCGGAAAAATCTTAACAACACTGACAACCAATCAAAACCTGAAATGTAAGACGACGTGCCGCCAAAACGTAGTAATTAAATCCATATCTGTAATTACCTATTAGTGTGGAGTTAACTGTGTCGGCATCCAAAAGTCACCGGCATTTCGACTCGATGTGAAAGAGGAGCTCAATGGCTAAGATAAAGGTTGGCCCGATTAACGACGCCGAACCGCACTTCGTAGTTAAGAACAGGCACAAAGAGAAGGGAATTCTTGGGGTGGCCGGAGCCCAGAGACTTATCCATGAGCTCGAGGTCCACAAGATCGAACTGGAGGTGCAGAATGCGGCACTTGCTAATTCAAGGGACGACCTGGAACGCCTGTTGGAAAAGTACACCGAACTTTATGATTTCGCGCCGGTGGGCTACTTCAGCATCGACCAGGCGGGCCGCCTCAGCAACATCAACCTCGTCGGCTCCGGCCTGCTCGGGGTCAATCGTTCCCAGTTAAACGGCCGAAGCTTCTCGGATTTCATTGCCGGTCCGGACCGTCCGGCCTTCTCCGCCTTTCTCGAGGACATCTTCAGGAGCGATGGCAAAGAAAAGTGCGAGGTGGTCCTGCTCGGCGCGGGGGGGAGCCAGGTATACGTCAAGATCGCCGCTGTCGCCGCGGTGTCGGGATGCGAATGCCGAATGGCCTTGATGGACATCAGCGAGCGCAAGCGGGCAGAAGAAGCGCTGCACCTGGTGCAGGAGGCCGCCGGCGTGGCATCAAACAAGCTGGAGGCGGTAGCCGGCGTGGCGCGCAGGAAGGTGCAGGTCGTGGCCGGCGTGGCTCGGCGCAAGGTGGTCGAGGCGATCGAGCTCGCGCTGCACCAGGAGGACGAGACTGCCGAAGTGGCGTCCCAAAGGCTGGAGGCGGCAGCCGTGGCGGCCTTCCGGAAGCTGGAGGAGGCCGCGGAACTGGCGCATTTCAAGGTGGAGGAGGCCGCGGAGTTGGCGCATCTCAAGGTGGAAGAGGCTGCGGCACAGGTGCTCCCCAAGGAAAGCCAGGCGACCGAGGTGGTGAGAAGGGCGGCCGACGCGGCGCGCGAGATAGTGGGGAACGCCGCTGACATGGCTCGCCAGAAGGTGAAGGAGACGGCGGAGTCGATGTTCCACGCCCTCAGGCGAGCCGCCGAGGCGGAGGCCCAGATCAAGTTCGCCGAGGAGCGCCTGAGGCACGAGGAGCTGGTCTTCCACTCCCAGAAGCTGGAGAGCCTGGGGGTGCTCGCCGGCGGCATCGCTCACGACTTCAACAACATCCTGACCAGCATCCTGGGCAACATCGCCCTGGCGCAGCTCTCCCTGGAGGAGACGCACGCCTCGTTCAAGCCGCTCCTTTTCGCCCAGACCGCGGGGCGGCGGGCGGCGGAGTTGGCGACCCGGCTCCTGACCTTCGCCAAGGGGGGGGCACCGGTCAAGAGCCCCCTGTCACTCGCCCCGGTTCTCGAGGAGTCCGTCGCGCTGTCGCGCGGCTGGGCCGGCCTGGCCTGCGTGGTCCACATCAGCGAGGATCTCCGCAGCGTCGAGGCGGATGAGGCCCAGCTGAGCCAAGTGTTCCACAACATCATCATCAACGCCGCCCAGGCGATGCCCGGCGGCGGCACGCTGACGGTCATCGCCGACAACGTCTCCCTGGAAGGAGGGAACAAGCTGGCGCTCCCCCCGGGAAGCTACGTGCGGATCACCTTTGCCGACGAGGGGTGCGGCATGACGGACCAGGTCCAGCGCAGGATCTTCGACCCCTACTACACCACCAAGTCCGGCGGGACCGGCCTGGGACTCACCTCGGCCTACTCGATAATGACCAAGCATGGCGGGCAGGTCATGGTCGGCTCGGTGCTGGGCTCCGGTACCGTCATCACCTGCTACCTCCCGGCGCTCAGCCAGGCAGGCGCCACGGCGGCCGACGCCGGGCCCTGCCGGGCTGGCGGCTCGGACGTCAAAGGGACCGTGCTGGTCATGGACGACGACGCCCTGATCCGCAACTTCGCCACGCAATTGCTGCAGCATCTGGGCTATGGCGTGACGAGCTGCGCCAACGGTGAGGATTCCATCGCGCTCTACGGCGCGGCCATGCGGTCCGGCGCACCCTTCCTGGCCGTTCTCATGGACCTCACCGTGCCCGAAGGGATGGGAGGGAGGGAGGCCGCCCAGCGGATCCTGGCACTCGACCCGGCTGCCTGCCTGGTCGTCTCCAGCGGATATTCGAGCGATCCGGTGATGGCCGATTTCGAGCAGCACGGTTTCTGCGCCGCGCTCCCCAAGCCGTACCGTGTTTCGGATCTGGCACAGTCCCTGATCAGGGCACGCTCCAGCCGGGGTGCGGGTTTGGGGGACCCCCCCCTGCGCGCCCCCCGCCCGGGACCGCTCGGCGCCTCGCCGTCCCGGGGGCTTCCCTCTCGAAACCGGGAATAACCGCCTTGAAGAAGGCGTTCCCGAGCAGCGCGCCGACCATCTGCCAGCAGCTGGCGCGCGGATCATGGAGCGCCCCCTCGACCTCCACCCTGGTGGCGACCTCCTGGCGCGACCGGTTCTGCAGCAGCACCGCCGCGGCTCCGACCAGCAGCTCGTACGCCTTGTGGGCCACGGCTTTCCCCCGGTCCTTGCGCTTGTCGTAGACCTGCATCCCCCTGAAGAACGGCGTGAGGTCGCCCGAAAGCATGCCGTTTCTGACCTGCAGCTCGGAGACCAGGGAAAACTCTCCTGCTGAAAGGTCGAAATCACCGTAGGTGCGCAGCAGGTCGTTGAGCGCCGTCATCCGGGTGTCCTGGACTTTGAGGTGCAGGTCGAAATCGGACCCGCCCCGCTGGGGCCGGAAATCCGCCGTTGCCGCCGTGGTGCCGCTTCCCATGAATTTCCCCGTCAGCCGGGCCTGGGCCGGCCCTTGGTAAAACCTGTCGGAAAAGTTTTTCAGCTCGAAACCGGCGCCGGAGATGAACAGGCGGTACGGCCTGGCCGCCGCCTCGTTGACGACCCCGAAGTCGCATCCGGTCAGGCTCACCCGGTCGGCGCGGATCAGGGGGCCGGGCTCGCCGGCGATTTTCCTGGCGGCTTTCCCGGCGACAGCCACCCGTCCTGCCCCGCCCCAAAGAACCAGGCGGGCGACCAGGAACCGTACCACACGGGCGGCAATTGACCTGCCAACCGCCCAAAAGCCCTGGCCGACAGGTTAGTCATGTAATAACGGCGCCTTAGCCTCCAAGCGGCGCCCGCCCACCTCCACCTGCCGGGCAGCGGCCCGCCACATATGACGGCGGCGCCATATGCGACGGCCCCCTTCGGCGGGCTGACCGTCCCCGTGCGGACCGAATCCCCTTCTTAGCTATAAGTATCAGCACGTTATCGTTGCGCCCCCGGCATAAACTCCTTGGCACGTTAGTTGTAATGCTTGCTAGTGACAACTGTCGCGTGCAACTTGCGTACAACGGCACAACGACTTGCAAAAAAAGGAGCCTCGATGCGTACCAAAACCATTCTTTCCCTGTTGATGATGACGGCAGTCACGCTCACCTCCAACCTCAATCCTGCCGAGGCAGCCAACGTAGACGTCAGCATCAGCGGCTACCTGCCGGCGCCGCCAGGCGTAACCGTCCGGGTCGACGCGGGCCGTCCCTACTATGTCGAGCACGACCGCCGGGTATACATGGCAAGAGAAAGACCGGGTAGGCACCGCAAGCATTTCAAGGAGAAGCATCACGACAACGGCAGGAAGAACGGCCATCACAAGGACGAGGACCGCGGCGGACACGATGGCGGTGGACACGAAGGCGGCGGTCACGGCCACTAGGCGCATAAAAGCCCACGGCGGGCCTGTAAAAGATAACGGGAGGACAACATGCGGAAGATAATTTACGGATTCATTGTACTAGGGATGCTGATCTGCTCGGCGAACGCCGCCGTAGCCGGCCTGAGCGTCGGCATCGGCATCGGGCTCCCCAACGTGAGCATCGGCATCAACCTTCCGGTATACCCCGAGATGGTCCCGGTGCCGGGTTATCCGGTCTACTACGCCCCGGGGTTTGCCGGCAACTACTTCTTTTACGACGGCATGTACTGGGTGTACCAGAACGACAACTGGTACGCGAGTTCCTGGTACAACGGCCCCTGGGGATATGTGGATGCCATGTCCGTTCCCCTGTACGTCCTGCGGGTTCCGGTAGGGTACTATCGGCAGCCCCCCGCCTACTTCCGGGGCTGGGCCTCCAACGAGCCGCCGCGCTGGGGCGACCATTGGGGCCGTTCCTGGGAACAGCGCCGGGGTGGCTGGGACCACTGGAACCGCGCCGCCGCGCCGAGGCCGGCACCGCTCCCCGCCTACCAGCGTCAGTACGCCGGAGACCGCTACCCGCGGGTTGAGCAGCAGCGCGCGCTGCGTACCCGGAATTACCAGTACCAGCCGCGCGACAAGGTGGTGAGCCAGCATTTCAAGCAGACCGGGCCAAAGGCGCCCGCAGCCCGGCGCGGCAACAAGGAAAGCCCGCAGCAGCAGGGTGCCCAGCATCCGGCTCCCAACCAGCAGGGGGCCCAGGCTGGCCAACGCCAGCAGCCTCAGCACCGGGAGGCCCAGAAAGGGGCGCCGGCCGCTGGCCAGCAGCACGCGCCGGCGGCCCGCGAGCAGCGGCAGCAGCCCGCGGCGGCACAGCGCCAGCAACCGCAGCGCGCGCAGCAGCAGCAACCGCAACGCGCTCAGCAGCAACAGCAACCGCAGCAACAGCGTGCGCAGGGGCACGAGCAGCGCGGTGGCGAGCAGGAACACGGACCAGGCGATGGACACGGCCGTTAGTCTCTGGCAAAAAGTTCCGACCCGGTAACTAATGGATACTCCACGTGGGAGCGGCCTCCAGGACGCGAATTCGCGGCAGGGTTGCCGCTCCCAGGGAACTCACTCATGACCGGACGAAGAAGGTCTTGAGGCAGCGCAAGGAATCGACCCGACAACGGCGGATGACATCGCAAACGATCGGGTTAGAATTACAGAAAGACTGCGCAGATTCGGGACAAAAGCACTGAAGGAGTGTCACGTGGACAAGAGGACTGAATACGTCGAGAACCTCTCAGCTCAAATGGTTGTATGGGACAATCAGATCGAACGGCTCAAGGACAAGGCAGAAAGTGCCACCACCGGTTCGACGTCTGACTACGGTCAGGCGATCGCAGCCTTGCAGCTCAAAAGAGATGAGGCCGCGCAAAAGCTGGGGGGGATATCGGCGGCAAGCGATCATGACTGGGAAGATCTGAAAAAGGGAACGGACCAGGTCTTGGATGAGGTCGGGGCGATCCTGCGCGACGCCGTCCTGAAGATCTAATAGGAAGCTCAGGGCGGGTTCCGGTCGAACCGGCTATCGGGGGAAATAGACATGCGCACCTCACTGCTATCCGTATTGTTCGTTCTTGCGGCTTTGCCGGCCTATGCAGGGGAAATCAGCCTGCTCGGGGGTTACGGCTGGACCGACAAGCCTGTCGAGAAAACCTACGCCTGGCAAACCCAGTACATGGAGGGGCTGGGCAACAACCTCGCCTACAGCCTTGCCTACCTGAACCAGGGACACTTCATCGAACACCATCGCGACGGCTATGCCGCGAACCTCTGGGCCCGCACCAACCTGCTCGACAAGCGCCTCTCGCTCGGGTTGGGGATGGGGGGGCTCTACTATTTCGACACCATCAAGCCACCCGTAGGTAGCAGCGCACCTGAACGCGACTATCACGGCTGGGGAAGCATGGTCAGCCTGGCTGCCACCTGGTACACCGAAAGTCGCCTGTTTTACCAACTGCAGGGCTACTACGTCAGGGGCGACAAGAGCTTCAATACCCTCACGGCCCTGGCAGGGATCGGCTACCAGCTCGACGCCCCGCCGGTCCCGGGGCCCGACGTGAAGGGGACCCATCAGCCCGAGAAGACCGTCGACAACGAAATCACCCTGATGGGCGGCCAAACCATCGTGAACATCGCCGGCCCCGGGAAGTCGGCCGCGGTCGACCTCGAATACCGGCGCGGAATCTGGCGCTACCTCGCGGTTTCGGCGGGCGCGCTGTACGAGGGGAAAAGCGACCTGATCGACCGCTACGGCCTGACCACCCAGCTCTGGCTGGCCAAGCGCTTCCTGGATGACGACATGTCGCTGGGCGCCGGCTTCGGCCCGTATTTCGCCATCGACGAGCGCCGCGGCGGAACCCCGGGCGGGCGCGACGTCTTCATATCGAAGATCGCCTCCATCTCCGGCAGCCTGAAGCTCAGCGAGCACCTGGACCTGCGCGCCACCTTCGATCGGATCATCACGACCTACGACCGCGACTCGGACATCTTTTTGGGCGGCATCGGCTACCGGTTCTAAGACGCGGGGGCGCGGTAGCCGGGAGGGACCGGGTTGCTGCGATGCGGACCGGCTGGCGCATGGGGGGAGTCCGGCGCGCGTTCGGGCGGGGGTCATTGGAAAAGCCTGAAGGCGCGCTGGAAAAACCTTTGCACCCGCGCCGAGACGCTCTGGTCGACCTTTTTCTGCATGCCGCTTATATTGGGGACCTCGGCCAGAGCCAGGCGGTACTCCTCCCCGGTCAGCACCCCTTTATCCCGCAACAGCCCCAGGATCATGTCGGAGCGCTTCAGCACGCGGGACAGGTGCCGGTACGGGTTGAAGGCCACCTGCGGGCCGGGAAGCAGGGCCGCGAGAAAGGCGCACTCGCGGGGGGTGAGGCGGCTGGCCGGCTTGCCGAAATAGCACTGCGCCCCGTGGCCGATCCCGTACACCATCGGCCCCAGTTCCACGACGTTCAGGTACAGCTCCAGAATCCTCCCCTTGGTCAGCCTGTGTTCCATGCGTTTGGCGAGAATGATTTCCTCGACCTTGCGGGTGAGCGTCTTTTCCCGAGTCAGGAAGAGGTTCTTCACCACCTGCTGGGTAATGGTCGAGGCGCCGCGGGCAAAGCGTTTCTTTTCCAGGTCGTACTTGATGGCGTTTTTGATCGCCTTGACGTCGATCCCCTCGTGCTGATAGAAATTGGCGTCCTCAGCCACGACGACCGCCCACTGCATCTCCGCGGGGGTCCCGCTCGACGGCGTCCAATAGCGGTTCTGCGGCCCGACGACAAAGGGATGCTGGTTCCCCTTCCAGTCCTTGACCTGGATGGTCAGGTTCATGCCGGAGTCGGCAAGCGGCTCCACCGACGGCAGGCGCAAAAGCGCAACCCCCAGGTAGGCCGCCAGCAGGGCGACAAGGCCAAGCGCCGTGAATCCTATCCATTTCAGCTTCAAAACCCCTCCAGGCGGACTCCCGCCCCCCCACCGCCCTGCCCCGATCACCACCCTTCCGTCCGGGCCGTATCCCGAACCACGCATCTGCCGCAGAAAAAACAGAGCAACCCCGCCAGCGCCACGGCAGACGGGGTGACCAGCGGGGCGTTGCTCACCCCCCACAGATCGGAGAGTCAGCGGGGGATGGCGGGGGAGTAGGCGTCCCCCTGTGCGTGATATGAAGAAGATGTCGACCGCAAAGGCGGTGGCGCGGACCGCAGGGCGTGAGGTTCAGTATAACCGTATTGAGCGGGCCGGTGTTGAGGAAAAGGAAGCACCCGGCCACGAAGATCGCGCAGAGGCAGGGTATCAGCCCCGGCGCCAGGAGGGCCCTGGCGGCGAAGGTGGCGCCGACCAGGACCCCCCAACCGGACACCAGCAGCTACCCATGGCCGCATTTTTTTGCCGGTGGGCCTTGCCGGCCGCCCTACTTGGCGGGTGTGTCCGATCCATCGGGATGACGCCTGCCCGTTTCTATCTCGCGCTTCTCATGAAACAAGAAGCGCACCATGTAGTACTCGAAGGGGTAGCCGCTCTCGCAATACCTGAAGCTCTGCTGGTGCCGCGTGTCGATCCCTTCCAGGGTCGTCACCCCGGCGCTGATGGCGGCAGGGTGTCCGGTGTCCCCGAACGGGTCGCGGTGCAGACCCCGTAGGTGACACCGGAGTCCAGGGCCAGGCCTGCCGCGTCGCGCACGGACCAGGGGCCGAAGAACGGCAGCACCAGGAAAGGACCGGAGTCCGAGCCCCAGTAGCCCAGGGTCTTGCCGAAGTCCTCGTTTTTGCCGGTCCGGGATCACGTCGAGCACCAGCTGCCTGACCCGCCTCTTTGCCGGGAACTCGGGCATGAGGCTCGCCGGGGTCCCGAGGATGGTGGCCCTCGTAGGAACCCGGGATCGGGTAACCATACCCGTCGTCCGCCGCGAGGCAGGGCAAGGGGAGCAGGACGAGGCAGACGGTGAAAAGCAGTCTCAGGTACATCGTGGAATCCGGGTGCAGCAGGGCAGTCGCCCGGAAGTTAGAATCGAGGCCTCCGGATTTTCGGTTAACGGGAAACGCCGGTTTTGGCAAACCTGCGCTGACACCTGACTCGGAGGTTCAGGCCAGCGGGCCGCCCCGGTTAGCGGCGTTCTCCGCCTTCGTGACGGCCTTCATAATGCCCGCCGCCGCGATGCCCGCCCCCCTCGTCGCCCCAGTAAGGGAAAAGGCAGCCGGAGAGCGTCATGGCCGCCACGAAAAGAGCGAGTGCTGATATCATCGATGACTTTTTCATTACCGTACTCCTTTAAGTTCCTGTTGAGTTTCAACTAAGGAGGTAGGAGCAGGTAACGTGCCACGGGATATCCGCGGCCACTGCGCGCTCAAATAGCCGATAATTGGGGGATAAACCCGTGCCACGACGTGCAGGCTGGAGGGGAAACCGTCAGGGAGGGTCATCACCTGTGGCGTTTCTGCCATATATGGCGGGTTCTGGCCGGGGGATGGCCAGGGAACCTCACCTCACGGCCCGCCCCGCCGGTCCCGAAGCCGGGGAATCCAGAGTCAAAGACGGCCCGAGGGTGCCGAGCGTCGGAGAGCCATCGTGGTGAACCGGCGGGAGGAAGGCGCGGATAAAGGATGGATATACATTATAGTGCAAAGAGAGTATGTATTTAAGTTATCGTTGCAGCCTGCGAAGCCGGAGACTGATTACGCGTCAATCATTGAATCACTTGATACTACAGTTTCACCGTGATGGTGATAAACGACAAAAGGAGTTTGGACATGGGTATTCTTATCGTAGTTGTTTTTGTTGCTGCCGTAGTTCTCATAGCATCATCGGTCCGTATCCTCAAGGAATACGAGCGAGGCGTCGTGTTTCGGCTCGGCCGCTGCGTCGGCGTCCGCGGACCGGGCCTGATCTTGCTCTTCCCCGGGATCGAGCTGATGACCGTCGTCTCGATGCGGACAGTCGCCTTTGAAATCCCTTCACAGGACGTGGTCACCAAAGACAACGTAACCGTAAAGGTTACCGCGGTGATCTACTCGAAGGTTGTCGATGCGGTCAAAGCCATCATCGAGGTTGAAAATTACCGGTATGCCCTTGCCCAGATAGCCCAAACGGCCCTTCGTGCCGTGATCGGCCAGCATCCCCTGGACGAGGTTCTCGGCGAACAGGCCAAACTGCAGGAGGCGCTGAGCGCCGCCCTAGCCAAAGCCTCAACGGCATGGGGACTCCAAATTGACCACGTCGAGATGAAGAACATCGATTTGCCAGTCGAGATGCAGCGGGCCATGGCTAAGCAGGCCGAGGCCGAGCGGGAACGACGCGCCAAGGTCATTCATGCCGAAGGTGAGCTGCAGGCTTCGGTAAAGCTCGCCGAGGCCGCGGACACCTTGTCAAAGACGCCGGGCGCCCTCCATCTCAGGACGCTCCAGACCATGGCGGAAATTGCCACGGAGAAGAACTCCACTATTTTGTTCCCGTACGAGCTGACGAGCCTTGTCAGCAAATTCGTCGGCAACACGCAGTAAGTGGCGGTTTCGGACCACCGGCCGCAGCAATAGGCCGGCAGCCGAAGAGGAGACGAGGCGGGCGCCCTGCTGCACGCTGCGGCGCTCGATGTTCCGACCCTGGCTGGGGAGCCTGCATCACGGCCGCCGCCTGCCCCGCGTCGATTGGCAAGGTCCCGGGCAGGTGCCGGCACGTCGTGGCCATGCATCGGGGGCCTCCCGGCAGGGGTCAGTAAAGGTCCAGGAGGCTTTCATCGATCCCCTTCAAGGCCTCGTACCAAAACTCCTTTGCCCCCTCGACCTTGTCCCTGTCGAACTTTTCGATCCAGCAGGCGAGTTCGGGATGCGGATCGCGATCGACCTCCAGCTTTCTTTTCAGGAACGTGTGCACGAAGTCAATGGTGCGTTCCGACTCCCAGAAGTTGGGGCAGTTCCTGCTGTTAAGCCGGCTGGCGAGGACATTCACCGAGTGGAGGAACTGGTCTTTACTGTCGTAGAGGGAGCCCATGACCTCGGGAAGCAGTTCCTCCGCCCATCCCCTGTGGAACCGGCACATCCCCAGGTTGTCGAGAATGAGCTCCTGCTTCAAGCGCTGCGCGCATTTCCGGCCCAGTTCCCTGGGCGGGATGAAGTCATTGCTGTAGACCATGTAGTATTTCCCCATGACGGTCATGGGGGCCAAGGCTCCCGCGACCCAGTACTGGTTGGGTACCATCCAGCCCCCCCTGCTGAAGGCCAGGTACACCAGACAGTCGTGCAGGGGTTTCTTCCTGCCGGCCGAATGGGTACGGCTCCATTTCCGGATTCCTTCCCCGAAATCGAGGATGCCCCGCCTGCCGAGAATCGAGTCGATCAGCTCGCAGCCGAGATCCGCGTTGTGCATCGAATCGGCAACGACGTCGAACCCCGCCACCTCCCACCGGGGGGTGCGTGAGACCCCGAGTTCCTCCACGGTGAGAGTCCCGTCCAGGAGCAGTTCCATGAGCCAGGCCAGGACGCCCCCTCCTGAGATGGCATCGAAGCCCATGGCGTCGCAGTAATGGTTCAGTTTCTCGGCGGCGCGCTGGTCGAAGATTCCGCACAGGGGGCCCATGGTCTGATACGGCTCGTAATCCTTCTTGAATTCGCCGTTCATCTTCTTGCACACGGCCACGCACGGCTCGCCGCAGGTGGCCTGCTGCTTGGTCGCAATCGTCTCCTCGTTGAACTGCTTGAGGTAGTGGTCGAGGATGAACCTTTTGTGAATGGACAGCCGCTCCTCTTCCGTCAGGTACATGCTGCGATAGTTGAACGCCATGATCCTGCCGCCCATACCGGCGTAATTCACGCCGAAAGTGCCTCCCGTACCGACCTTTTCGTCGTAGCGGTACTTGGCCGTCGCCTCCAGGTCCTTGTGCATCAGGCGCAGGTTGTACTTGTTCTGAAACCAGGCATCGGCCACCTTGTGGTCCCTGAAGTCGTCACCGACAACCGTCCCCCCGTAGATGATCGCGGCGATGCCGTGATTCTGCACCATGGCGCTCCCCAAGCCGCCGCGCCCCGCCCAGGTGTCCACGTGGGTGATCTCCCCCTTCACGATGGGCGCCGACATGATCGCGCCGAAATCGGTGTGCAGGGCAGCCGGGCCCGTTGCCAGGATGCGCGGGTCGTTTTCGTAGCGGCTGCCGAACCTTTGGTACATCTCCCGGGTCAGCGCGTACACCCCCTTAGGTCCGGAGTCCCAGATCGGCTCCGGCGGCAGCGGTACGATCTCCACCTCGATCTCCTCGCCATGGTTCCTGTTCAGGTAGAGCACCGACAGTACCGGGGCTTTCCCGACCAGGCTCAGCATGTTGATCCCGAGGTTGTCGAATACCAGGCCAGCCCCGCCCATCGAGCTGAGGTAATACCCTTGCCAGCAGGGTGAGTAGGCGGTAACCACCATGCGGTTGGAGCCGGGGAATATCGAGCCGGCAAAGATGCCGACCCCGAAGTTGAGCGACCGGTACTTTTCCACCAGGTGAATCCCGAGGTCGGCCGGGCCGAAATACCGGTCAAATCCGTAGTTCCGGGTTCTGTAGAAGCCGGTGCTCGGGTCCACGAACAGCACTCTTTGATGCATCTCCATAACTTGGCTCCTGACCGAAGATCGTCACAGAAGTTTGTTTCACGTCTTTGCTGTGGCGCCGGACAAGGATATACCCAATTACACCGTTTGCATCATTAATCGCTGCTGCCGTCGGTCGGGGAGGAGATAGCTTCCGTGGTCGCTTGCCAGGTTGGCGCATGAAGGACATCTCGAGCTTCAGCGCGGCCCCGGTGGTCTTGAAAAACCACGGCCCCGGTGCCAGGTCTTGAAAAACCACATTCTGGTTCCAGGTGCCAGGTCTTTGGTTCCCGGTGCCAGCAGGAGAAAATGTCGCATTTCAAGACCCGGCACCCGGGTCTTCCGTAATGTATTTGGTTAAAAGAGCTACTCGAAGGTCTTTCCGCTCTCCATACCGCTTACATGCAGCAGAGGGAACCGCTCCCCATGGGAGACTCCAGCCCTCCCAGTAGCGGCGGCATCTTTTCTGGAAGCAGACCTGAATCAATCTCCGGGCATTCTCGGCCGGCGCTAGCTTTTCGATCCAGACGGACCAACCCTCTGAATCATAAGCTCGTCTTCCGGGGCATTTCGCTGGGGTTCAAACCTATCATTCAGGAGCCGCAGCACTTCTTGTATTTTTTGTCACTGCCGCAGGGGCACCGATCGTTGCGGCCAACTTTAAAGGTTTGGATCGGGGACGGTTTACATGTGGTAAAACCTAGTCCTTGCAAATTTATCCCTCTTTTATTGAGTGCTGTCAGAACCAATTCGAGGTTTCCACGGCATTTAATTGTATTGGGGTGATTCTCACCAAAGTTTTGCAACCAAATTGCCAAGGCCTCGTAATAGAGCGGTGCCGCCTCCTGTAATCGATCTGTATCTGTTAAGACAGTAGCGATATTGCTGAGACTCGCTGCAACTTCCGGGTGACCCGCACCATGAACTTTCTGGAGAATTGAGTGTAAATCGGCGTGCAATAATGACCCACTTTGGGGGGTAATAGGCGTC